>PDWJ01004885.1_pt1 | contig 11925 bp, 7 predicted proteins | sample 1430881 | NCBI WGS metagenome assembly PDWJ01 (sample SAMN01162460, study PRJNA174530) | Oral metagenome, whole genome shotgun sequencing project. | biome: Marine environment; feature: Marine mammal; material: Swab sample of the gingival sulcus; isolation source: swab sample of gingival sulcus... | reverse complement strand
TCAAGATAAATGTTATGCTTTTTGGTGGTATAAAAGGCAAGGTGTTTCTTCTCTTCGCCCTCTTTGGCAATGTTTTCAAGCGCATTGCTATCCATAAAATTAGGCAACACCACAATGCCATTATCATCGAGACTTTTTTTGCATGTCTTTAGAAAATTTTCATCATCTAAAGTATATTTGTCACTAACAATATTTTTTAATGTATTCATCACTATTGCTCCTTGCTTTGGCTGTTGTTAATTTGCATTTCTATCACTAAATAACCACTAAATAACTAGACTATTGAAAAAATATGAGATATTTCGGCTAGTTTTTATTAACACAAAACATCCTCCCCTATCCAAGCACTCGCCACACAACAAATACCATCGCCAACCCATAAAAGAAAGGTGCTAACCAACTAATATCTAACCTAAATAGATACAGCCCTGCGATCTGCCCTACCACTGCCAATGCCACCGACACCACAAACCCTGCCAAAGCAATCCAATCCTTACGCCTATCATTAAGCATATCGGCACGGATTTGTTGAATCTCTCGCAGTTGCTTATCTTGACGAGAGCCTTGAGAAGCAAGGCTTTGTAAGCCATTATCCAGTAACTTGGGTAAATCTGTGGTGGCAAGTAGTAACTCAGGCAGTTGCTCACGAATCTGCTGTAAGTTACGAACAGGATCAAGCTGTTCTCTCACCCAACTGGTCAAAATCGGCTTAGCAAGTGCCCAAATATCCAGCTCAGGGTACAAATCACGCCCTAGCCCCTCAACATGTACCAAGGTTTTTAGCAGTAGCATCAACTGTGGCGGAATGCTCATGTGATGACGGCGAGCAATATCAAGGGTCTGGACTAGCACGCCGGCAAAGTCAATTTCGTTAATCGGTTTTTGTACCATTGGCGAAACGGTGCGTCGCATATCTCGCATTAGGGCGTGTTTATCACTGTTTGGCGGAATCCAACCTGCACGGTGGATGATGTCCACCAGCCCAGTATAATGGCTGTTCATCACAGATAATAGCAAGCGTGCGACTATCAGCTGGTCATCTTTTGATAGCTCGCCCATGATGGCACAGTCTAGCCCCATGTAGCGAGGTTCAAAGCCCTCTGGAATAGGGACACCCTCTGGCATCATCTCGACAAAAATATTACCTGGGTGCATATCGGCATGAAAGAAATTATCACGAAAGACTTGAGTAAAAAAGATGGTCAAGCCCTTTTCGGCAAGTTTGGCACGGTCATAGCCTAATTTATCAAAAGTCTCAATTTGCGAAATCGGCACACCGATAATGCGTTCCATCACCATGACGTGTTGGTTGTCCATATACACTTCTGGCACATACATCATGCTTGAGCCTGTGAAGTTGCGTTTCATCAGACGAGTATTATCCGCCTCTAGGCTTAGGTCAAGCTCATTGAGCATCACTTGCCGATAATCTTCAACAATGTCGATAATATGTACCGCACGAGCCGCCTCAATACGAGCTGATGCCCAACTTGCCAAGTCACGCAATAGTTCAAAATCACCAATAATGGTTGGACGAATATCAGAACGAACCACTTTAACCACCACTTCACGTCCATCTGGCAGACTGGCGGTATGTACTTGAGCGATGGAGGCAGCAGCAAGGGGCAATTCATCAAAACGAGCAAACAACTCATCAATAGGTTGCCCTAGTCCGTATTTTGGGTCTTCAATTTGTTGTTTGGCGACTTCCACAGAAAACGGCTTAACCCTATCCTGTAATAACACCAACTGATCAATAATGGCAGGTGGTACTAAGTCACGGCGAGTCGATAGCAGTTGCCCGAGCTTAAGAAATAACGTGCCCATTTCTTCTAATGCCAGCTTCACCCCAAGTGGATTATGCCGTTTAAACCAAGCCGAAGGATGACTGCGTATCAAGCGAGCGATGGGCTTAAGCTGTGGTACTTCATCAACTGGCAGATGGGTATCAAGTCGATGTTTGGCGGCGATTTGCCAAAGCTGTCGTAAGCGTTTTTGATGAGATAGAAGCATAAATATCGTTGTTCTTTTTTATAAGATTAGGGTCAAAAGTTTTGGGATTTAAAATAAAAAATTTATACATAACATTGTTTGGCATAAACTTGTATTATCTAAGCCAGCTTATGCAAAACCAGTCACTTCAGCCCAAACACCAAAAAAGAATAGTAACCACAAAATAACCCCAAGCACGATAAACACATAGTTAAGACCTGTTAGGTTATCATTGGACGCACCATCAGGGTCATTACAAGCGATGTTGGCTTGCTCCTGTCCTTGCCACAATGCCCAATAGTCCAGTGCCAAAAATCCGATAACGATAAACACATCCCAAATTATTGGCGTGGTTTCTGTCAATTTTTCAACGATTCGATAAGCAATGGTTGAGATCACAAAGATGGTTGCAGGTGTTGCCAAACTGGGCAAGTAGTTTCCAGAACTTCTTTCTGCCTCTTCATTAATGTTGCTAAATAATTTGTGGGTAAAAAATATGGCAAAAATCGCTCGTGGAATCGGCCAAATATCAGCGTGGTTTCTGATTTTCCAAAGTTCCCAATGTTTCCAAAACCAATAAAGATTATAGATACCAAAGGTTGCTATGGTCAAAATTGTAAATTTTCTTTTTGAGACCACATAAAACTGATTGTCTGCAAACATTGGTGGTGGGGCTATCTGAGACTCTGGTGGTGCATAAGGGTCTTGTGGTTGATTATAAGACTGTTGTTGATTGTGGTTTTGATACTGCTGTTGGTTTTGCTGTTGATACTGATTTTGCTGTTGCGGATTAAATGGCGGTGGTTGTGTAGATTGTTGGGTAAATGGTTGGTTGTCTTGAAAATTACCTTGAAAATCACCTTGAGAACCAGCTTGGAAATTCCCTTGAGAGCCTGTTTGAGAGTTAGGATGAGGGCTAGACTGATTACCAAATTCCGACTGCAAGTCAAAATCACCGTTTGCTTGGCTGTTGAATTGATTGTTAGGTTGATTGTTAGGTTGATTGTTAAATTGGTTACCAGCTTGGTTATTAGCCTGCTGATTATTTTTATGTTGATTTGGGTCAAATGGTTGGTTCATAATATTTCCTTAACGACTTATTTAGTAGATTTTGTTTAATTAATAGTTTTCATCTATAACTAACGCTAAAAGATTAACAGTTTTTAATGACAATAACAACGATATTTTTTGTTGCTAATTTCTATCATTCAAAGTTTTAGGTACAAATTTTAATCTTCCATAATATTATTTTAGACAAATCTCATCATACTTTATTCTTGTCATTCCCAAAGTATTGATGACAGTTACTTGGCGTATGCTATCAGCATTATTATCCTTATCATACTTAGTTTTGTCACCGCAACTAATGGTGACATTAGGGTTATTTTCTTGTTGCCAAATGACCCCTTTTTTATTGTCATAATGAGAGTATCTAAAATTAGCAACCTCAGCAGTTGCAAATTTTTCTAATATCAACAAAAGAGCAGAACCAAGCATTAAAGTAAAGGTCAAGGCAAATAATAATGAAACGATAGCTTGAAAGCCCCACGTTTTTTTCTCGTTAATCCATTTAAAACAACCATAAGCAATCACTAAACAAACGACGACAGATATATATTTCCACAAACCAAAATCTAACGTTTGATAGTTGTCATAATTAAGTATGGCTGTACCAATCCCCATCCAAAAAATAGAGGATATGGCACAAAACCCTGCTTTATTTCCCAAGTCAACCGTATCAACCGTTGGAAAGTATTGATTGCCCTCTTCTGCCATAATTTTTTTGACAGGATAGCCAAGGCTGGTAAAAAACTGTTCCAAGTCTTCTACATCATCTATTTGCCAATCTATAGTAGAAATTGTCAAACGAAGTTTGGAGCATGAATTAGTTGGCTGATTGGTGGTTGAATTTTTTTCTATAATGACAAAAGCAGTATCATCATCTGTGACTGCTTGCCGTTCCTGCTTATGAATATTAAGGTTTTTGTAATCAATCACTTGCAAGACTTCAATATTAGATTGCCAAGTGAATAATAAGTGAGACTTTTTATCAACTTGTTCAATTTTTTGGTTGGTAATAACCAATTGTGTACTCTCAATAATTCGTTTATTAATCGTTTTTAATACTTGATAAATAAAAAATCCACAAAAAATATACATCATTATGATTGTACAATATGCCATCCACACACTTGACAAATGAGCCTTTAAAAACTCGAAAATCCAACCATCTATCAACAACCAAATAATAAAAAAAGTCATGGGAGCGATGCCCAATGGTGCATAAATACCACGTTTCATCTGATACCGTCTTTCTAGTTTTTCTGTCATAATCCATCCTTTAGATACACACTTAGACACAGGCTCAAAACACCCAATATTCCTTATTTTTTGTCAAAAAACAATGACATTAGCTAACACTTTTTTCCCCTCGAAACGCCACTGCCAACGTTTGCTGTTGTTTCCACAATCGTACCATTAATAAAATCGATGCCAGCGACAAGCCAATAACCAATGCCAACCAAAATCCACTTACCCCCATACTGGTATAATGCACCAAATAAATTCCCAAGGGCATCGCCAATAACCAATAACAAACAAAGGTGATAATCATGGTAATGGTGGTATCTTGAATCCCTCGCAAAATGCCCGCTACATTCACCTGTATCGCATCAAAAATCTGATACGCCATCGCAAATAGCAACAGCCCCATCGCCAGTGTTTGCACCTCAACATCCTTACTAAACGCCTGTGCCAACTGCGAGCGAAACAAGAAAATACCCAACATTGCCACACAAGCAATGCCTATTGACCACATCAACCCTGTGGTCATTACTTCTTTTAATGCTGATAAATTGCGTTCCCCATAGCGATTGGCTACCATGATGGTCAAGCCCATGGCGATCGACATGGGTATCATAAACAGCTGTGCACTGATAGACAAGGCGACCTGATGAGCGGCCGTGGCAATATCACCCAGTGGACTAATCACCAAGGCCGCTAAACTAAACAAACTCGCCTCAAAAAATATCGACACTCCAATCGGCAGACCCAACTTTAACAGCTTAGTAATATGCACACGACTGGGGCGACTAAAGCCATAAAAAAAGCGAGTCGAGGCTATCTTATGATGTTTCGAATACGCCAAATAGCCTGCTAACAATAGCACATTTATCCATAACACCAAAGCCGTTGCCAAACCACAGCCTGCACCGCCCATCGCAGGCATCCCAAACTTACCATAAATAAACGCATAATTTAGCGGAATATCAGACAACAGCCCTATCACACTAATGATGGTCACAGGCTCAGGGCGTTCCAATGCCTCACAATAACAACGAAGTACCGCATATATCGCCATCGCAGGCACACCCAACGACACCCAATGCAGATACTCACTTGCTAACGGACGGATATTGTCGGCAACTTTCATCAGTCCAAAAAAGTTGGGCATGATATTCACCACCACGAAGCCTACTACCCCCACCGCCAGTGCCGTCCATAATGACTGCTGGGTAATATGAGGGATATGATGGTGTTCATCTCGTCCAACCGCCTCACCAATCAATGGTGTAGTGGCTATCAAAATGCCCATCCCCAACAAAAATATCGGCAACCAAATTCCCGAACCCACAGCCACGGCCGCCAAATCCAAAGCAGATAATCGCCCTGCCATCAAGGTATCTATCGTCCCCAATCCTGTTTGACAAAACTGAGTCAGTAAAATAGGCAATGCAAGTGTAAACAAACGCTTTGAATGTTGTTGAAACTGGAGAAAAGAAAGCCTGCTAAACATAATAATCCGAACCTAGCTGTCACTGATAATGACTGCAATTAATAACAGAGATAAAAAAGTAGCACAGAACAAAAAAACCGATAACCAATGGTGTATTGGCTCGGTCTTTAACGGATATAAATACACGCCAATCTCAACTTTTAAATTCATATAATTAATTTTTACAGATAAATCAATTAGTTCAATTCATCAGTTTCTCAAACTGAACCAATCCTCCCCCTGATAAGGTGGGTGAGAACGGATAAAACGAAACACTGTTTCGTCCGTTCGCAAGACAAAGGCTTTGCCTGCGTAGCGAGGGGGTTAAGAAAAGTTGAGATTGGCGTAAGCACCTAACAGACTATGAATTATATCTCTTATTAGGATAAGCAGAATTATGGCTTAAATTATTTGCCATTTCCCTACCCTCTTTATCACCAAAATACAGATGACCATCTTCTCCGCGGAAGAATACCATTGGTTTGCCATGTTCATCATGTAAGACAAACTCATTAACAAACTTCTGCCAACGCTTACGAATTTCATCTTCATTGTGGTCAGCTCTTAGTGTTGGCTTGAGAATAAATGACAAATCCACCAAATCTTCTTCGGTCAACTGATTTACTAAGTGTTCATAATCATCGGCGATGTGTTGAGCGATTCGCTTAATATCATCTAGGGTTAGCTTACCCTCATCCACTTCAACAAAAAACATCGTTATCTCCTTGTATTTATCTATAATAAGTTAAAATCCGATTATACTACAATATTAAAGCAAATGAGCAGTATTTTATACTATCAAATACAAAAAAGTTGTGTATTATGTTATTATCAAACAACCATAAAAAAGAGCACAGGAAGTAACCAATTATTCGCCCACTCAACAATCACCCAACAACCACTTATGAGAACCTACTTATGAACGAAATCGAATTAAAATTCCTCGTACCAACTGGCAAACTCAACGCCATCAAACGCCAAACTCACATCAAGTCTGCCATTGAAAATCAGCTGTCTGCTCACTACTTTGATACCCCAGAGCGACAGCTTGCCAAAAACGGCATTGCCATCCGTATCCGCCAAGAAATCGAAAATCCGCAACCTACTGGACAACAGCCACTTGAGCAGTCAGGTAAACAAGCAGATAAGCAGTCATGCGAACAATGGATTCAAACCTGTAAAACCAGTGGTGATGGTATGGCATCTCGCTTGGAGCACAATTATATCCTTGACAGTGAACAAGCCCAAGCCGACTTTACCGCAGGCTGTTTACGCCCTGATTTAAGTGTTTATGCAGACACCCCTATCAGCAAAGTGCTAAAAAAACTTAGCAAAGCAATTAACAAAACAGTTAATAAAACAACAGGCGATAAACAACTACAAGATGAGCTAACGCTACTATACAGCACGGATGTTCATCGTACCACACGCTTGATTAAAAAAACCGCCACTAAAGTTGATAACACTAATGCTGATAATAGTGTTGATAATGATAGCGACGACAGCAATGATAAAGAAGAAAGTCAAACCATCATTGAAGTAGCGTTTGACACTGGTGAAGTCAGTCATCGAACAGAAACTGGTGATAAATGCTCACAACCCTTACAAGAAATAGAATTTGAGCTACTAGAGGGAAACCCTCAGCTGTTATTTGAAATGGCAAAAATATGGTGCAAACGCTACAGTCTATGTCTATCAACCATCACCAAAGCAGAACGTGGCGGTCTGGTTATGGCAGGTCAACAACATCCCAAAGCAGTAAAAGCAAATCTAAAGCAATACCACGCCAGTCATGCCAATCAAATGGGTAAAAAAACCACTAAAGCAGAGTTTTTGCGTGCAGTGGTTCATAACTGCTTATTACAAATCTTGCCAAATGCCAGTGCCATTGTTGCAGGTGCATTAGAAACTGGCAATGATAAAAACAACAATCACAAGCCCAGTGCCCACGTGCATCAACTGCGAGTCGGTATCCGTCGATTGCGTACTGCCTTACGCTTTTTTGCCGACTTTAGCGAGCAGGTCAATCCACAGTGGTTGCCTATCTTGACCGCTACCTTTGGCAAACTGGGCGAGTACCGTGACCGAGAAATTCTCCTTAACAAAACTCAACCCATGCTAGAAGAGCTAGGAGCACCAAGTGTGGACTGGACGGCTGAATTACTAAGTGTAAAAGACTCAGCCATCCAAGCGGTAAAAAGTAATGACTTCCAACTCACTTTACTAGAGCTGATTGAGTTTGCTATGTCTAACGAACAGCCTAGCAGTCAATCAGCAGGCAAGCAACAACTTGCCAAACCTGCAATAAGCAAAATTCTAAACAAACTCTTTGCCAAAATTAGTAAGGCAAGCAGTCAATTTGCCACTTTAGAGTTAGAGGCTCAACATGATGTCCGCAAACGCCTAAAAGCCTTACGTTATATCAGTGAATTTGCGTTACCGCTTTATCTTGAAAACGAAAAGCCAGCAAAGAAAGAACCAACAAAGAAAAAAGGCAAAAAACTTGCTAAAAAAACAGCGAAACAGTCTCTCAATAAGAAAGTGCTAAACAAACAAAACACAACCAAGCAATACAAAACGTTTGTAAAACAGCTCAAACCTGCTCAAGAAGTATTGGGCAACTATAATGATAACATTGTCGGACATGACTTTTATGCTGAAAAAGCCAAAACTGAGGCAAATGCTTACTTTGCAGTGGGTTGGTTCTTAGCTGAAGAAAAACGCTCTGCCATCGTCTGTGCCGAACAGTTGCAAACCATGACTGATGTAAATGTTTTTTGGAAGTAGTGGTTGGTTTTTATAAATACGATTATGATACGAATAGAGACAAGGTGTTCCTTGTCTTTTTTTTGTAGGCAAATAGCATGAATTGAAAAACCAAACCCACAAAATAATCAAACATCGTGTATAAAACTAAAAACTCAACAAATTTTTAATCTTGTCGAGGTTTTTGATTAGGCGTATCACGGTGGAAAGTTGCTTTATAATACGGTAAGGTAAGTTTCTTAACACCAACCCAATCAGCTATTCTACTCGCTTACCTTGCTTATCAATTTTAATCCATTTACTATTGAGTTTAACCTCAGCAAGACCCTCGCTAAAACTTGATGCAAAATCATATTTTAACGGAATAACTTCTTTTCCTGTTTTATCAACAAAGCCCCACTTACCATTGAGTTTAACACCAGCAAGACCTTCACTAAAACTATCCGCACCATCATACTTTAATGGAATAATTTCTTTACCTGTTTTATCAATAAATCCGTATTTATCATTGAGTTCAACAATAACAAGACCTTCGCTAAAACTATATGGAGAATCATATTTTAACGGAATAACTTCTTTGCCTGTTTTATCAACATAGCCCCATTTGTCATTGAGTTTAACACCAGAAAGACCTTCGCTAAAACCACCTGCATCATCATACTTTAATGAAATAATTTCTTTACCTGTCTTATCAATAAAGCCATATTTACCATTGAGTTTAACCCCAGCAAGACCTTCTCTAAAATAACCTGCATAATCATATTTTAACGGAATAACTTCTTTGCCTGTTTTATCAATATAGCCCCACTTACCATTGAGTTTAACACCAGCAAGACCTTCGCTAAAACCATTTGCACTATCATACTTTAATGGAATAATTTCTTTTCCTGTTTTATCAACATAGCCAAATTTACCTTTACCACTGAAAACACCTCCTACATTAACCACAGAAAGACCCTCGCTAAAACTATCTATATAGTCATATATTTTATCAAGTTTAACCAATTTATTATTACTATTAATAAACTGATTACCTTGTTTATCAATAGTAATTGGTTTACCATTGAGTGCAACCTTAGCAAGACCCTTGTTAAAAGTAGATATCCTATCATATTTTAACGGAATAATTTCTTTTCCTGTTTTATCAATAAAGCCGACTTTATCATTGAGTTTAACCTTAGCAAGACCCTCGCTAAACCTAGCTACATAATCATATTTTAACGGAGTAACTTCTTTACCTGTCTTATCAATAAAGCCATGTTTACCATTGAGTTTAACTCGAGCTAAACCCTCACTAAAACTATCTGCATCACTATATTTTAACCAAATAACTTCTTTGCCTGTTTTATCAATATAATGGTGTCTGTAATTGAGTTTAACATGAGCAAGACCCTCGCTAAAACTACCTGCATCATCATATTTTAACGGAATAACTTCTTTGCCTGTTTTATCAATAAATCCGTATTTATCACTGAGTTTAACCCTAGCAAGACCCTCGCTAAAACCATACGCAAAATCATATTTTATTGGAATAACCTCTTTGCCTGTTTTATCAATAAAGCCGTATTTATCACTGAGTTTAACCCTAGCAAAACCCTCGCTAAAACTATACACTCTATCATACTTTAATGGAATAATTTCTTTACCTGTTTTATCGATAAAGCCATGTTTATCGTTTAATTCAACCGATGCCAATCCTTCGCTAAAACCATCTGCATCATCATATTTAAATGGAGTAACTTCTTTGCCTGTTTTATCAATAAAGCCATGTTTACCATTGAGTTTAATCTCAGCAAGACCCTCTTTTAAACAAAAAATCTTATCATAGTGTTTATTGGTTTGTGGTTTGACACACTCATCAGCAAAAGCTAAGTTACTGCTTAAACTTGTGGCAAGTAATACAGAAAGGGCTAGTAGGCTAGGTTTTGCTTTGAATTTACGGAGAGGGGATTTTACGGTACTATTCTTTACAAGATGATTTTTCACGGTATGCTCCTTGTGTGTTGAAGTGGTGAGTTTAATGCTACATTAGCTTAATTATGATTACAAGTAAATTACGATACAATTATTAGTAAAGCGTTCAAAATGCAAGTTAAATCATAGTGCAATTGATATAATTACTGTTGACAAGACGTAGAGACAGGGTATGCCCTGTCTTTTTTTATAATCAAAGAATGTGTAGGTTGGTGTCGAAGTACGAGACCCAACATCGAAATGTCCTCGTTGGGTTTCGTTCTTCAACCCAACCTACGGCAAGAAAAAGATTTATTTTACAAATCGGTGGGTGGAACCCACCCTACGGAGAGTTTATTTATATAAGCTAACTTATTGTTTTAAAATGAATTTTTAGAGCGCGTTGCACGCACTGATAGAATAAATAATCAATTACCGTTTTGGAAATAACAGTTCAGCGTTATAACCAAAGTCACTAGATTCCTGACTCGCCATACGTTTATTCTCTCAAAATCTGAGGTTATTTCAAGTTTTATTTCATCTTGCGTAGTCTGTGGCTCTCAGGAATGACAAATCCAATATTGTGTAGTAAATCAAATTTAGAACATTGAAATAATCTCGTTATCGTCATTCCTGAAATTTTCTATTTTTTGCTTTTTAAAAATAGAAAATTATCAGGAATCTAGTGCCTTTTTGGTAGCTACGCAAAAAGAGATAGTTGCCATTTATTCCGAATCATGCGGTGAGAGCTTTTTAGCCCTTAGACCGCTCGCCCTCGGTGCATGACCAATAGGAGCGGAAAGCAGGATTAGCTCCAAAAAAACTGTAAAAATAACTAGCGTTTGCTCAACTTTAAACTGTTATTGTTCGGTCTTGTTTTTCGAGTCTAGCCTACGACTACTATAATATTTTATTACACAAAAGTTCCAAAGAACCATGTATAAAAAATACAAGCACAAATCGATAGGAAACTTTGTGATACTAAACACATCACTAATAAAAAGTGATAGTTTGGGAACAAAGAGAATGGGTAAACAGGTCACACCTAAAATACAACCTTCAAATAGTATTTTAATTAATTTGTACATTTACCCATTCCCTTGCTTTATCGCTTAAAGTTGCCCCTCCAACCAACTTCCTAAGCCGTCAATGACGCTGGTGAAGTTATCGGTTTTCACGGCTCCGCCTTGTGCGTAGTCTGGTTTTCCGCCACCTTTTCCGCCAAGTTCAGTTGCTAGATGACGAATGATGTCGCCTGCTTTTACGGTTTTGGCAAGGGGTTTGCTAACGGCACACGCAAGGGCAAGTTGTCCGCCTACTTTGTTATCCTTGTCGCCAATTAGCACGACTATGTTGTCGCCATGTTTGCTTTGCACGCGTGATTTTAGGTCGTCCATCAGTGGGCGAATGGCTTTGCCGTCAATGCCTGCAACGGTGGC
>PDWJ01004905.1_pt1 | contig 11926 bp, 13 predicted proteins | sample 1430881 | NCBI WGS metagenome assembly PDWJ01 (sample SAMN01162460, study PRJNA174530) | Oral metagenome, whole genome shotgun sequencing project. | biome: Marine environment; feature: Marine mammal; material: Swab sample of the gingival sulcus; isolation source: swab sample of gingival sulcus... | reverse complement strand
CCGTATACGGAGAGCGCACATGAAAGGGCGTCTGGTCGTTCTGGATGAGGTGAACGGGCGCCGCGCCGCCGCCTTGATCGAAGATGGCGTGGTCGAGGACCTGCTGCTGGACGGCCCTCCGGGCAGCCTCGCCCCCGGCGCGATCCTGCGCGGGATTTGCGACCGTCCTCTGAAAGGGCAGGGGGGCATGATGCTGCGCCTGCCGGACGGCCAGACCGGCTATCTGCGCGGGGCCAAGGGGCTGAAACCCGGCCAGCCGCTGCTGGTTCAAGTCGTGTCCCGGGCGGAACCCGGCAAGGCCGTGCCCGTCACCACCCGTGTGCTGTTCAAGAGCCGCTATGCGATCGTGACCCCCGATGCGCCGGGGTTGAATATCTCGCGCGCAATCCGCGACGACGAGCAGCGCCTGCGCCTTCATGATATTGCGCATGACCTGATGGGAGACGCGCCCGAGGGTCTGATCCTGCGCTCCGCCGCCGCCGAAGGGTCTGATGGCGAGGTGGCGGAAGACATCGCTGAAATGCTGGCTCTGTCTGGCGCGCGCGGTTGCAGGGGACGCCAATGGGCGTGATCCCGAATTGCTGCTCGATGGCCCTGACGCACATCTTCTGGCCTGGCGCGACTGGCCCGCGCCCGATCATATGGAAAGTGACGGGTTCGAGGCGCATGACATTGATCTCAATAACTTTCTGTCTCCGCGTGTGGCCCTGCCCGGGGGCGCCCATGCCTATGTCGAACCAACCCGCGCGCTGGTCGCGGTGGATGTAAACACCGGAGCGGACAGCAGCCCGGCGGCGGGCCTGAAAGCCAATATCGCCCTGGCCCGTGCACTGCCGCGCGCCCTGCGCTGCCGCGGGTTGGGAGGGCAGATTGTGGTTGATTTCGCCCCCATGCCCAAGAAAGAGCGCCGCCAGCTGGAGCAGGTCCTCCGCGCCGCCTTCCGCGCTGATGGGATTGAGACCTCGCTGGTGGGCTGGACCACGCTGGGCAACTTCGAACTGCAACGCAAACGCGAACGCCTGCCGCTGTCGGACGCCCTTGCCGAGGTCGCCGAATGACCTGCCCGATCTGCGCGCAAGCCTCTGATCCCAAATACAAACCCTTCTGCTCCCGCCGCTGCGCCGACATCGACCTGGGTCGCTGGCTGAACGGCACCTACGCGATTCCGGCTGAGACCCCGGAGGACCTGGAGGAGGCGTCTGAAGCGCTTTCCAGACAAACCCATCCGGCACATTGAAAAAGACGCATTTTCCTCTGGACACCACCCCAAACCCCGTCTAGAACGCCCCAACCCGAGCGAGCGATCGCTCCCCGTGCCCGGGTAGCTCAGGGGTAGAGCAGTGGATTGAAAATCCTCGTGTCGGTGGTTCGATTCCGCCCCCGGGCACCACTTAACAGGCTGATATGTTTGTATTTTCTGTTCATGACTGATCCTCGTTTCGGTCAGGTTTGCCGCTTTTTCGCGAAGGTTTGACACTTTCGGCGCGCCTTCGGTTCTCTTCTTCCAACGCTGCCATGGTTTCGCGGTTCTTGTCGGCAAGGTTCGCGGACCGCGAATAGTGCCGCGCCATGGATGGAGTTTTCTGGCCCAAAAGGTCCGCGATGCGGCGTTCATCCAGCCCTGCTTCGCGCAAAGTCGTGGCGACCGTGTGCCGCAAGCCCTTGAGGGTCAGGCCTTTTTCGATAAGGCCTTCATTCTCAAGGGCGGTTTTGAACCGGTGCCAAACAGTTGAAAAGCCGTTGTAGGTCCACGCTTCCCCGCGCGAATTGGAAAGCACAGTCTCGGCTTTGTGGTTCGGCATTCGGTCGAGCGCGGCCTGAAGCGTCGGACTAACCGGAATCGCAACCTCTTCGCCGGTCTTGCCGCGCACACCCCAGATGGTGCCGTCATCGACCTGATCCTTCCGCAGGCGCAGGGCATCCGACGGATCGAGGCCCGTGTTCATCATCAATGCAAGGGCCACGCGAACATGTGGCTTGGCTTTGCCCAAGACGGTGTCTCGCTCCTCGATGGTCCAGGGACGGTTGGCATAAGCGCGGTCGCGCGGGCGGCGCTTGGGAATGACATCTTTGGCGAAGTTCGCAGATATCAGACCCTTCGGAATGTTGTAGCGAAAGACTTCGCTTAGAAGCGTGCGCACCATATTTGCCCGTCGCCAGCCAATCTTCTTCGCGGCTTTGTCGTGGATCCCTGCGATCAGCGGTGTGTCGATCACATGGATCGGCGTGTCGCGGATCGGCTCAAGAAAGTCAGCACACTTTCGATAGTCGCGCCGCGTGGCTTCAGCCAGGTTCCGATAGTGCTCGGTTTCAAAATAGGACTGGATCAGCCCGCCAAGCGTTCCGGCCTTCGGAGCTTTGGCCCGCTGTGCCTCAGCGATGGCGCGGATCGTTTCGCATTCGGCAAAGAACTCTGCGGAACCGATAGGGGCGTGGGTCAGGTCAACCTTGTGGCCGGTCTCGCGGTGATAGCATCGCTGCTTGCCGTGCCGGTCCTTGAAAATCTTGAACCCTTTGACCCGCACCTGTGTCATCAACGGCGGTCCAGAATGGTTTCGCGGGTATCGGTCACGGACCCTGACTTCACATCATCAATCCAAAGGTCGAGGTCCCGGCGATCCCAAAGCAGCGTTCCTTGCTTCAACTCAACGGGGCGCACCGGGCACGCCGCCTTGAAATGCTTCACCGGCAACCCGGCATAGCTCGCGGCCTCGGACTGCTTGAACATGCGCTTATCTACCACGCTGATATTGAGATTGGTCGTCGTCATAGCCTGACACCCCCGTCAATTCGCCGCCGAACCCTCGGCCCCTTTGACCTTCGTCGCGTTCTTCTGAAACCGCTCCCAACCGCTCATCGTCAAGAGCTTGGTCTTGGGGGATATTTCTACAAACTCGAGCTTTCCGCTGTTCATCAACGCTCGAACTTGCGCAACGCTTAGGCCAACCCTTGAACTAAGCTCTTTCGGTGATAGTAGCTTTTCGTGAGCCAAAACCCTCTCCTTTTCAGAAGCTAGCGTGAATAAGGTTGATTGCTTGGTCGAGCCGTGCTCCGATAACGAAACACAACTAATGACGTTCATTTGTGCGTATAGCATTCAATTGAACGCAAACACAAGTGGATTGCCTTGGCAATGGCAGAACGTGCGGAAAATTACCTAACTGCGCTTGGAGCGCGCCTCGCCATCACCAGGAACGAGAAGGTGTTGTCTCAGGCAAAAATGGCCGAAGCTCTCGGAATGTCTTTGCGTGCCTATCAAAGTTACGAGCTGGGCAAGCGGTCGATCCCGATTGAAGCTCTGATCAAACTTCATCGCCAGTTTGACGTCGATTTGAGCTGGATACTGCTTGGCGTAGAGGCCGTGCGGCTCAAGCACGACTTGGACAAGCTGGAAGAATTTGAGGTCGAGCTGGACCGATACCTATCGGAGAACGGGATTAAGCTGAAAAGTGAAAAGCGCGGCGCAATCTCGGCGCGCTGGTACCGCTCTTTCCTCGAAGGGAAAGAGATCGCCATGGACGACGTTCATACTTGGATCGAGCTATTGAGGGAGTAACAAATGGACCTGAGGCAACCCGAAACCTGGCAGCGCCACCAACTGGCGACAACTGAGCGCATGCAGGCCGATATCAGTCGTTACACGCGTCCTGTTATCAGCGCTATGGGCATCAGTTCGCTGTCCTACATAGCGACCTGGGGGCCGCTCGTAACCTTCTGGGATGTTAACGGTATGCCATGGCTGTTGCTCCTCGCGGTGGCCTTGTCAGCAAGCATAGTGACACTGACTGCCCCGGCCTTCGCTCTAGCAGTTGGTATTGAGAGTTATTTCACCCGTCGTTTACGCATTCTAAAAACGGTAGGCCCAAGAAGTAGAGAATAGCAGTGTCTCTGTCTTTGTGGTGCCCGTTGATTTCATCAACTTTTTTCCACCGCGTTAAACGGGTACTCGCTTTGGGCGCGACATACAGGGTTGCCCCACGCAGTAGCTACAAGATATCGTGGGCTTAGCGCCGAAATTAACAAAGTGCCGCTTCGACTGAACGGCCACAAAAAAGAGATACAACCGATGGCTCCAAGACAAGCGTTCGCACTCCGCAACCTAAGAGGACAAGAAGACGCCGACATCCATCGGCTTGAACGCGATGCGAAGGCCGAGGTCGCCTGCGAGCACAATCTTAAATTCATGCGTCGCCTTCCAGACGAGTCAATGGACCTAATTGTAACCTCCCCTCCTTACAACATAGGTAAGTCCTACGAAAAACGCACGTCGCAGGATAAATATGTTGAGGACCAGGCGGCCTGCATAGCTGAAGCCGTGCGTCTGCTGTCGCCAAATGGGTCTATCTGCTGGCAGGTCGGCAACCACGTTGACTCGGGCGAGATATTTCCATTGGATATTTTGCTCTATCCACTGTTCAAGAACCACGGCCTACAGCTTCGCAATCGAATTGTCTGGACTTTTGGCCATGGCCTGCATTGTCAGAAACGCTTTTCAGGTAGGCACGAAACAATTCTCTGGTTCACCAAATCTGAGGAATACACGTTCAACCTAGATTCTGTGCGCATTCCTTCGAAATACCCGAACAAGAAGCACTTCAAAGGACCGAACAAAGGCGAGCTTTCCAGCAATCCCCTTGGAAAGAACCCATCCGATGTCTGGGATATTCCAAACGTCAAATCCAACCACGTAGAGAAGACGGATCATCCCTGTCAGTTCCCCATCGGGCTGGTGGAGCGCTTGGTCTTGGCTTTGACGAACGAAGGCGAAAGCGTCCTTGATCCATATCTGGGTGTGGGGTCTTCCGCTGTTGCGGCGCTTAAGCATGGCCGTCACGCCTACGGCTGCGATCTAGACAAAGGCTACATCGATATTGCCTGGGACCGGATTCACCAACTTCGTGCGGGCACTCTCAGAACCCGCCCGATGAACAAGCCTGTCTATGACCCCAACGCAAAGGGGGACACATGAAGCTTGCCTACACCTATGATGATCATCACAGCGCAGGTGCCGAATGGGAGCGCCGGGAGCTTAAGGAATGGCTCACAGACGTATTTGAAGCACCTGCCGTCAAGATTGAACCGCGCTGCACGCCGCAGATTCGAAAGCACGTCGAGACCGAATTCTTAAACGAGGGGTGGGCACTAAACGTCAACCTCGATCAAGCGCATGGACTCAGCGTTTTTGCAATGCAGGACGATGTGGCTTTTCAGCTTCAAACTGGAAACATGAGCCGTGCACCGTATGATCTTTTGAAGTTACAATATCTCTTCCAGAGCGAGCGTATTGAAGCCGCCGCGCTCGCACTGCCAACGAAGGAAGCTGCCAAAGTCATTGGAGATAACATCGCCAATGCCGAGCGCGTCATAAAGGAGCTGGAACTTTTTGACCGGGTTATCACCGTTCCGATTCTTGTTGTTGCATTTGAGTAAGAGGGATTTCTATGACCTACAAGATTGATCTAATACCCCGCGCCGAACGCGAAGCAATGATCGCCAAACGCCTAGAAGCCGCCAACGAATTTGGCGAGACTATCTACGACTTCCGCAGCGGTTCTTTCACACCCAAGGTGATATCGTTGCCGATAGACGTACCTGTTTATAGGATGGAAAACTGCCGCACGTTCAGCGCGCAGCAGACTGAGGTCGCGCGCGGAGGCCTGGCAAAGGATTTCTTTGAAAAAGGGCAAGAACTCACAACCGCGCAACAGGCGCAGCACGAGATACTCGCCAAACTTGCAAAGCAGGGAACCGAGTCTGTCACTCCCATCATCTCGGTTCTCGAAAAAGACGGACAGCGCGAAACGATCTTGATTACGAGCACAGGTGTTGTGGTCAATGGCAACCGTAGGCTTTCCGCGATGCGTGAACTCAAAACCCGCAAAGACGGCTCGGTCGACGGGCGTTTCACCAACATTAATTGCGCTGTCCTGCCGTCCGATGTGACCCGCGACGAGATTGATGACATCGAAGCCGACCTCCAAGCGCGTCCGCAGACCAAGCTCGACTATGATTGGATCGGCGATGCCCGGCTGATCCGCCGCCAAGTGGGAAAAGGTCGCTCCACGAAAGAGGTCGCCGACCGCCTGCGCCGCAGCAAGCCCGACATCGAAAACGTCCTGCAAGCGCTCGACGAGGCGGATCTGTACTTGAGCGAGTGGGTTGAAAAGCCTGGCGAGTACGACCTACTTCAGGACGGGCAGCAGATTTTCGGCGATCTCCCCAAAGCCATTGCCAAAAAGGATGTCAATCTTCAGAACGCCAGTCGCGCGATAGCTTGGTCAATCTACGAAAACCGCGACAAGATCAGTGGCCGTGTCTACCGCCTAAATGCCGCTTTCGGCAAGCTTGCGCCGAAAGTCTTGGAAATCCTCGAAGAACGGCTCGATCTGCCTTTCACTGACGATGATGAAGTCTTCGATGATGACGATTTCGCGATAGACATCGATAATGACGGAGGCAGCAAAGACTACACGCGGATAGTCGACGCATTGCGCGACGAAGAGGATAATGACGATAGGATTACGACGCTAATCGATGCCTGCGAAACTGCTATCGAACTCGACAAAGGACAGAAGAACGAGGAGGCGGCGCTAAGGGCCCTAGCGCAGGTCAATTCCAAGGTGACTGGAATCGATATTACTGCGGCGGGAACTTCGACACTGACAGCCATCCTCAAACATGTCGGCTCGATCCGTAAGAACCTCGACAAGATCGAGACGTCCGTGAAGGCACGCCAAAACGACGGCGCGACTGACACGAAAGGGGAGGAGTAAATCTGCGTGAGCGATTCCCCGACCGCTGTTTTCATACGGTATAACGACGATCACACGGGCACTTTTTCCGTGTCTGAAGACTCGCTAGAGACCCCGATCTGGTCGCGCCTGAAGCTGGCGATCCGCAGCAAGAAGCTCGACCACACCGTTCGTGGGAATGAGATCAATACTTCATGGCCGGATGCGCTAAGCGTGGTGCGCGAGCTTGGCAGCAAGACCAGCCAGAAGAGCCTGCACTTTCGCTTCAGACCCGAGGGCGAAGCGGCAAACAAGCTCCGCGCCTTCGCAGCACAAATCAAGAAAACGCGTGAACAGCGTGGAGAGATCACTGAAGTTCTCTCTCCTGAAGAGATAACCCAAAAGCTTAAGTCGGTGGGCTTTACTAAGCGTGAGCTTCGTGACTTCCAGCTTCGTGATCTCTCTCACCTTCTCGCCCTGAACAACGGTGCGAATTTCTCCGTACCTGGCGCGGGCAAGACCACTGTCACATTCGCATTGCATATGCTGACGCGTCAACTAGGACAGCATTTCATCGTTGTTGCTCCGAAAGCCGCCTTCCAAGCGTGGATGGACATCGTTGATGAGTGCATGGACGACGATGCGCATGATAGTGGCGCAGAGCCTTTCACCCTTCTGATTGGCAGTGAAGACGAAAACCACAAGGCGCTTCGCTCTGGCGCAACGCGCTTCATCATCTCCTATGACTTGGTGATCCGTCAGCAAGGAATGCTAGCCGCACACTTCGCCACCACACCGACCCATCTTGTCCTAGACGAAGCGCACAGGATGAAAGCAGGCTGGCAGTCGCAGCGTGGCGCTTTCTTCCTGCGCACCGCCGACGATCCTGTGCGGCGCGATATCCTTACCGGAACGCCCATGCCGCAGGCTGCGTCCGACATGGAGTCCCAGCTCGACTTTCTGTGGCCCGGCCACGGCTACGGCCTAGAGATATCGCATGGAAAATCTCCACGCGAGGTGCTCGGCAATCTTTATGTCCGAACGACCAAGACTGAGCTTGGCCTTCCGCCCGCCGAGCGGCATTTCATTGATGTCGGGATGGATTCAGGACAGCTCGCGCTTTATTCCATCGTCCGCAACGAGTTTATTCGTGACTACTCCAAACAGATATCCCGTGGCATGGGGGACGCGCAGTTCCTGCGGGCACGGCGCTCGGTCATGCGCCTTCTTCAGCTTTCCATCAATCCGGCTTTGGCGCTGAGTGCGATGGCTAATGACGATGTGAAAGTGAGCTCGAATATCGTCGATCTTGTTCTCGAGGAAGGTCATTCCGCAAAGATGCGGGCGGTTATGGATCATGCCTATGCACTCGCCAAGGAAGGCAAGAAGTGCGTGATCTGGACGATATTTACCGAAACGATTAATAGTTTCGTCTCAGCTTTGGCCGATCTCAACCCCGTCTATATCCACGGCGGTGTACCGTCAGGTCTACCTGATGATCCGGAGAGCAGAGAGGGCCGCATACGCCGCTTCCATGAAGATGCAGGCTGCTACGTCCTTGTCGCCAACCCTGCCGCCGCAGGCGAGGGGATCAGCCTTCACACTGTTTGTCACAATGCGATCTATGCCGACCGCAGCTATGTCTCGACGCACTACCTGCAGTCAATCGACCGGATACATCGCCTCGGCCTCGGCCCTGACGAAGAAACGCACATCCATATCTATCGCTCGAAAGCGCCTCCTGTGATTGGTAGCGTTGATATGTCTGTGAGTCGCCGCCTGATCGAGAAGATCCGTAATATGCAGCAGCTCTTGGACGATCCCGATCTCCACGAGATTGCCTTTGACGAAGAAGAAGCCTCCGATCCCCTTGATTATGATGTCGAACTCAAGGACATCATCGACCTCGTTTCAGAGCTAGAGGGTAGCGCGCCAGCCGTTCCGTCGGAGGAAGTATGAGCAGTGCGATCTCGACGGAGAGGCTGTTTTCCTTGCCCTGTTTCGAAGGGCTGCGGCTTTTCCGAAAATACATGGCCGATCATCCTGGCCTGAAAGTACCTGACCTACTGACCTTGATCGACCGCGTAGAAGCCGATGCACACAGCCTCGACATGGAGGCCTCGGTCTATCTATCTGAGCTTGTTGAGAACGGCTGCCCGCTCGACGGCCATGCCTTTTATCAGACCTGCATCAAGAGCGTCTTGCTCAAACACCAGCCGATCTGGGCAAGACTTATGCGCCAAGGTCGCCAGCGCTTTGTAAAGAAGCTTGACCCAAATGACCAAGACATCTTTGCGGCTGCTGGTTTGATGGAGAACCCGACTCCACTTCATGTCGTGACTTGGTGGGATTCTGTCTCAGGGTATGCGCGCCTTCTCTCAGATCACCAAAAGATGGAACAAGGGCGAGCTGCCGAGATACTTTCGCTGGAACACGAGCGCAGGCGCCTCAAAGACATCGGCATTGATCTCGAACCCGAGTGGCCAGGTTTTGATGATAACTTTGCTGGTTACGATGTCCTTTCCTACGATCACAGAACGGGCGGAATTGCGAACAGGCTGATCGAGGTCAAGTCCACAACGATGTCACCGATGCGATTTATTGTGACACGCAATGAGTGGAACAAGGCTGTTCAGGCTTCAGACGCCTACCTCTTTCACATTTGGGATATGAACGCAGCTAAGCCAGTTTTGCACACTCGATCGGTTGCAGACATCGCTCCACATATACCAGCGGATAACGGAAAAGGATCTTGGACGAATGCCCAAGTTCCTGTTACTTCATGATAGTAAGCGATCTCCCGTTGGTCGGTAGAGCAGGCCCTTGGGTTCCATGCAAAAACCGCCCTAAACACCTGACAACAAGCCGTTTCTTGAAAATGAAACCGCGAATCCATGTGAACTTGGAACACCATGGCGCTATAATGTGCTAACAACTGGACGGCAGCCGCCGTATAGTGGGCGGGTTAACCTATACGAGGTATTCAAATGGCGAAGAAGCCTTCGAGACAAACTGGCAAAAAGACAGGCCGGCTAGTCAAGGAAATTTCGATTCCCGCGATGAAATTGAGCCAAGGAGCTCGGGAGCTCTATGTGTTCAAGCTCAAGGCTTCTGAACTATGGGGAATGGTTTCAATCAATCGCCGAAATCCGGATAAAGACGAGGGCTACCAAAGGGTTCTACCAAATAGTCGCGTCAAATCGCTTTCTGGATACATTCAGGAGGGGCATCCCATCCCCAACTCTGTAGTACTGAGCTTTGACAAGGCTAAATTCGATGAGAAGTCAGGCGAACTAAAGATTCCTGCTGGGAAAGACGTCGGTTGGGTCATTGATGGACAACATCGGTTAGCTGGTGCTCATGAAGCATTCAAGGAATCCGGTACAGACTATGACCTACCTGTGGTAGCATTCTCGGGGCTCTCTGAAGAGGCTCAGGTAGAGCAGTTCATCACCATCAACCGTGAAGCAAAAGGTGTGCCAAGTTCCCTGGTTCTCGATCTGTTGAATATGATCCCGAAAAAGAAGCCGTCGGACCTGGCAAATGAACGTGCTGTCGACATTGCCAAAGAGCTTCGGGATGACAAAGACAGCCCGCTTTTCAATCGAATTGTCATAGATGCCCCATCTAAGGGCCAGATATCATTGACAAATTTTGTTCGCAAAGTTACGCCTCTAGTGCACCAAGAGAGTGGCGTCTTGAGGTCCTTCACCTTCGAGGAGCAATCAAAAATTCTGAAGAACTATTTCTTGGCTATAAAGTCTGTTTTTCACGACGAGTGGACTCAAACAAACAGTATCTTCCTGAGAACAATTGGATTTGGGGCGCTGATGAATGTTTTTCAGCGAGTCTTTGACGAAACCAGCCGCCGTTATTCATCGTTTCAGCAACAGGATGTCGTGCGCACATTGAAACTAGTTGAGGGCTTTGATTTCGGACAATGGTCAAGCCATGGATCAGGAACAAAGGCCGAAAATGACGCGGCGAAAGACCTGTTGATCGACTTTGACCGAGCAATTCAGTCCAAAGAAGAGGACGGCAAGTTCAAGAAAATGAAACTCTGATGTCTTGGACGAGAGCCACCGATAAGAATATTTTCGGGCGCAAGCACGCGGATGTCACGGAGCGTTGGAACGCGGTTTACTCAGAAGCAGCGGCAGATGAAGTATCCCTTAAAGACTATTTGGCCGAAATCTGGGAGCCAGGCTCAATTGATCCGTCCTTACCTGGACAGTACTTGAATGCGCCTGGCGTTGAAAGCAACGCCCTCAGCGATCTGATAAAACTCAAACTGAAGGCGGACATGGCTTGGGAGAGCACTGGTGTCCTCTTTGACTCCGGGCGCGTAAGCTGGAGCACTGTGGACGCCCATCATGCCTCAGTCTTGTACGCGAAATACGTGGCTGGCGTCTGTGGCGTTTTTGTTATTCGGCATGGTGAAACTTGGCATTTTGTTGATGTTTTTCCTGATCTTAAGTCAGGGAATCGAAAGCGAGAAAATGCTTTTCGCCAACACACGCGCGGCACGCAGAAACCGGTAACTGTTGTTTCAAACAAAAATTACAAAGTAGATCAGCAGCACGTGTGGGATCTGTTCCAGCGTATGATGAGGATATTGAACACTGATCGGCTGGATCAAAGGGAACAGACTTGGATCCAGAACTTCAAGTTCAAGGGGTATCAATCTGTGAGAAATCAGATTTTTTACACTAGCCACTATTGGCCGGAGAGAAGCGACCTAGCCTCAACTATGGCACCTGCTTGCTCGATGGAACTGTCTACAGAAATAGAGGATTTTCACGAGAATGTTTGGGTGAACTCGGAAGCGCGAGATCACGTCCTCTTGTCTATTATGCGCAACATCAGTGAAAAGGTGTCTCCGGACTATTTGAAGCGACCAACAATACAGAACAACATTGCCGCCTAGCATTTACCAATCTTGAGTTTGGCAAACAGCCCCGATTTGCCAACCTGCAGCTTGGCACCAATTGGACTCCAAATCTCAATGCGTCAGCCCCCTGTCCATCTCCCGATGCCGCACCTCTAGTGCATCGTGAAGCCTTGTTCCTTCATTTGGAACAAACACACCTTCGCCAGGCAGCGCAGGACTACCATCCGCGTTTTTCCATTCGCCATTTTCACGAGATGGCAAACGTGTTGTCTGTTCTAGCTCCCTTCGCTTGGCCTCACGACAC
>PDWJ01004653.1_pt1 | contig 11927 bp, 9 predicted proteins | sample 1430881 | NCBI WGS metagenome assembly PDWJ01 (sample SAMN01162460, study PRJNA174530) | Oral metagenome, whole genome shotgun sequencing project. | biome: Marine environment; feature: Marine mammal; material: Swab sample of the gingival sulcus; isolation source: swab sample of gingival sulcus... | reverse complement strand
TATTCATCATCGTTGAAATTATCGGCCTTTTGACGCAGCGAAAAGTTTTTTATTCCTATATAGGCCGCATCAGCACCGTAGATATAGGCATATTTGAGTTTTTCGACATTTCCGGCCGGGGCAAGTACTTCCATGAGAGGGAGAATATCAGTAAAACAGAAAATTTTCAATCATTCGGGCTCATAGTGTATTTATCAGGGATTAATTGTCGATCTTTTCTATATTTTTACTTCAAAAAAAAATGGAATAAATGTAGAATACAAGGATAGGATATAGGAGATGCCTGTGAAAAAACTAGTTTTTGTGTTTATTCTGATATTGATTCTTTTCCCTCTCTATTCTCAGGATAAGAAGATTATCACGGTTCTTGATTTTTCGGTAAACAATGTTTCCGAAAGTGATATGGCCAGTATTGTAAGCTTTCTTTCAGCGGCTCTCTTTGACACCGGAATGTTCCGTGTTATCGATTCCAGTCAGAGAAATGCCATTCTGGAAGAATTAAGTTTTTCCGTTTCCGGATGTGTGGATGAAAGCTGTCAGCTGGAAATTGGAAAGCTTTTATCTGCTGAGATGATCGTAGTAGGTGATATCGGTTATATTGGGGGGCGGTATATCCTTACAGCCAAGCTCCTCGAAACAGAGACTTCAGCTACTGTTAATACCGCAAAGGGTATTTTCACGGATATAGGTGAATTAATAGACAATATCAACGTTTTTGCAAATGAATTGGCAGGGTCAGGTACAGGCGGAGCTGGAAATATAGTTGGAACCTCAGCTGATGTAATATCTGAATCCAGTGATAAATCATCCGGGTCAGGGCTTTCAACACTAAAAATAATAGGTATATCTGCCACGGCCGCAGGAGGTCTTGTTACTGCTTTGGGCGGTTACTTTTTTTACGATTTGGTATCCTTTTATAATAATACATATAAACCTGCTGAAGAGGCATATAACAGCGGTAAAGATAATTATCCCGGAGATTGGGCAACTGCTGCCCCGGATGAACGGAAGGTTTTTTTTGATAATCTCTGGGAAGAATATAAGGATGCTTCTGATAAGAAAAAAAGCAAGATTATAACCTCATTTGCTGTCAGCGGCGGGGGCCTTGTAATGCTCGGGGCCGGAGTTGTTCTTCTTTTTATTCCCGAAGAAACTGAGCCTGCCATTGACGAGAATGTATCCTTTCTGTTTAAACCGGGTATAAGCCGTACAAGTTTCGGTTTAACCCTTTCGTATTAAGGTGGATGTTATGAATAAAAAGAATATCAAATTTATTGCAGCATTTTTAATTACGTTATTTGCAAGTTTTTTAATCCTAAATTGCGACGGAGTTTTCTCGATAGAAGAGCCGGTACGGAACAACCCTGATGATCCGGGACTTAGTTCCATCAATCCTCCTCATAATGTCCGGGTTTCTGAGATTAATATGGGTTCAACAGGAGTAGTAGACCCTACCAAGCATAATATTCAATGGGATGATAACTCTGATGATGAGGATGGTTTTATAATTGAGAGAAGTGCTGACGGGGCTGATTTTGTAAAGCTTGGTTCTGTAGGCGCAAATACTGTTGAATATCCTGTTGAAAATCTCCAGCCGGATGTTGAGTATGTTTACCGGGTAAAAGCCTTTATTGGAGATCCCGATAATCCCGACTCCGAGTCGGCTTATGATTCAGTTAACTATATCTCAATGCCTATTTGGTCAATTAATTATATTGGCGGTGTGGGCGCCTCTCAAGATAAGGGATCCTGGGCCGATCTTGCTCTGGACGGAAACAATAATCCCCACGTTGTTTATAATGATAATAATGCCTCTCAAAATAGACTTAGATACTCTTACTATGATGGTACATATTGGCATTCTTACGATACGGCACTGATTTTTGCTACGGCTCCTGATTTTTCTAATCTGCAGGAGTCGGGAAGATACAGTTCAATAGCTGTAGATTCTAATAATGCTGCACATATTTCATGCGAGGCTGAATATAATGGTAATGGTTCTCCTAAACGATTGATGTATGCCAAAAGCGTTAATAATGGTGGTTGGGATGGTATAGCTACCATCCACCATAGTGGGGGGCCAATGGATTGGGATTCCAGCGGCGGCTGGTCAAGCATAGCATGTCTCACAGGTGGCAAACCGGTTATTGCCCATTGCAGGAGGAGTTATAACTCTGGAGCAGGTTCCTTAGCCGACAGGCTGCTTTTTTCTGAGGGGGGTGGAAATAACTGGCCTAATGAGCCGCCTGATAATCCTAAAGTAATAATAGGCCCAAGTTCTGAGGTAGCTAATTTTTCAGATGAATACACCTACCGTAAAATAAGCCTTGAGGCTGATTACTTCGGTGGGTATCATATTTTATATTATGATGGTGAAAATAATAAATATGTATATAGCCACAAGTTCTCTGGGGATAGCAGCTGGGGTGATTTACCCGCCTTTCCGGGCAGCGGAGCTCTTGATGCTGCAATGAATGTTAATAGGGTAGATAGTAATTCGTATAAAGTGTTTCTTGATTTTGTTTACACTGATTCATCGGGTGTTAAATATAGGAGCTTTGAAAAACCTAACTCCTCTAACCCCGGTACTTGGGGAGATGAACAAACGGTGCTGGCCTCTGGTAATGTAAACTCTTCCGGAGATCGGGGCATTGCAGTTTCCAATAAATACAGCAATATTGAAAGTATAGATATCCGGGGAATATGCTACTCAACCCCTGAAGGAGGCTCTTCAAAGGTCTGTTATTCATACAGTAATGATGGTGGTTCTTCATGGGTTAAAGAAGAAATCATGGATGCAGGCTCTGAGGCTCCTGATTACTTTTCGATGGAGATCGATTTCTTAGGTGAGGGCCGGGTTCATCTGGTTTTTTATAATGCCACAGAGCATTGTCTTGTCTACGCAAGGCGCAATAACTGGCCTTATTAATTATCATAGCCCGGAGACTCTGTCTCCGGGGGTTTTTATCTTCCATGCATAGAATAAAATTAATCCTTATTGCATCAGTACTTATATTTTTTCAGCAAACCATTTATGCCGAGCAGCCGTACAGCTGGCCGGCGTCTGTTTTTCCAACAAAACAGCCTTTGGGTAAGGTTAAGACCATAACAGAAACTGCATATACAATGAATGACAGTCTTGAAAGGCGGCTTAAATATACCCTGATACTCAGATACAACAGAGAAGGGCAGCTTGAAAGTGAGGAGTATTATAATATTGACGGAAGTCCCGCAAACAGGATCGATTATAGATATGAAGATGGTTACCTTGTTCTGAAAACCCAGAGTCATCCGGATATAATAAACCCTGACCGTGAAATCTACAGGCTGTCAAAGGACGGAAGAATTCTTGAGGCTGAGAAGATTTTTTCAAAGGGTAATTACGGCTGGAAGTTCAGAAACTCATATAATAACCTTGGGCAGATAGTTCTTACAAGTAAATATGACCGCTACTGGAAATGGCAGCTGGTTTACAGCAGAATGTTTGAATATGACGAAAGAGGGTTTCTTATTTCAACAGAGGGCTTTGGTATGAAGAGTGAGCTTCTTTGGCGCGATGAACATAAATATGATGAAGAGGGCCTTTGTGTAGAATCAGCTAAGTATAATCCCGATGGTGAAATAGTTGTAAGGATTATTAACGAATATAATGAAAAGGGATTTTACGTAAGGCGTGAATTCTTTGATAAGGATGAAGAAAGCTATGCTGTCTACACATATGGCTGGGTATACGATGAAGAAGGTAATTGGATCGAAAAAATAGTGGGCAGAGAATGTATTGGTGATGATATTGAGTATCTTATTCCTGACTCGATGATAAGCCGGAGAATTGAATATTACGAGTAAAGTAGTCGTGCATCAGTATGAAGCGCTCAACAAAGAATGACATCCATGGTTCGGGTACTGCCTGATGGGTCAGTCTTTCAAGCGGGGTTATAACAACCTCACGGTTTGTTGTCATAAGGTTGGCAATTGGTATTGCGTCAATATCTTCCAATACCGGTTTACCCCCGCCCCATGAAAATCTTGTCTGCAAGATGGCCGAATCACCGGTATATGACCATTCTTCTTCAGGCAGATCAGGATCGGCAATTCTTCCCTGTCCCGAAATAAAATTACCCATTGAATACATTAAAACACAGCTTCTGTCTCCGCTTTTTATGACCTCAACAGGCTGGATCACATGGGGATGATGCCCCCATATAACATCGACACCTGCTTCCGCAAGCGAATGAAACAGCTTGATTTTCTTTTGAGCGGGTTTTGTGTAGTATTCTCTTCCGCCGTGGTATGACAGCACAAAGAGGTCGTACTCATCGGTGAATGAGCCAATCCATTCGCTAAACCTGTCACAGGCTTCAGTATCGCGGAAATCAACCAAAAGCATATGTCCGTCTCCGGTTTTTACGTTTGAAAACTGAGAAACAGAGAGGTAGCCTATCTTCCAGCCGTTTTTATAGATTGTAACCGGCCTGAATTTGTTATATGGGTTCTCTCTTGCCCCCGAAAACCAGATCTTTCTGCCGGCGCGCTTATACTTCATACGCATGCTTCTAACAGCCTTTACCGTTGATATAAGGCCGTCGGTACCCTGATCTCCGGTGTGGTTGTTTGCAAGCGACAGAACGTCAACGCCGGCATCAACAGCTGCCTCTACATATTCGGGATGAATATTAAACACCGGGTAGCTTGCCTGCGGTATTTCAGGGTTGACCGGAAACTCAACATTACAGAATGTAAGAGCATCTTCTTTCATGATATATTCAATATCACGGTAGATCATTGAATAATCAGTCATTGAGTAGTTTATTATGTGGGCCATCATGTCTCCGGTAAAGCTCAAAAGAAGCTCTTCTCTTACAGCCGGAGGAGGTGGCTGGATGTCTTCGACCTCAATGCCGAAGAGGCCTTGAGATATAAAGAGAATTATAAAAATTGCAGGAGGCAGTCTAAAAAATCTTTTCAATTATCTCTTCCATAGTCTCAACCAAATGAAATGTAATGCCTTTTTTTATGTGATCCGGTATCTCCGATAAATCTCTCTCATTGGCTTTCGGCAGGAGTATTGTCTTTATGCCTGCACGCCTTGCTGCTATTGTTTTTTCTTTCAGACCGCCTATAGGAAGAACCCTTCCTGTAAGCGACATCTCACCGGTCATTGCAAGCTTTTTCTTTATCATTTTACCGGAAGCAAGCGAGAGAAGCGCCGATGTCATTGTTATGCCTGCCGATGGGCCGTCTTTGGGGGTTGCGCCTTCGGGAATGTGAAGATGTATCGTATTTTTACTGAAAAAATCAGCCGGGGCACCGTATTTTTGAGCAATATACCGTGTATAGCTGTATGCTATATCAGCAGATTCCTGCATTACCTTTCCCATCTGGCCGGTAAGTTTGATTCCCTCTTTTCCTGGAATATTTATTGCCTCAATCATGAGGGTGTCGCCGCCGAAGTTTGTCCAAGCCAGGCCCACAGCAGTTCCGGGCTGGGTTACAACCTTTACCTCATCCTCACGGAACACAGGCTTTCCGAGGTATTCTTCGAGGTTATCGGGCTCAATTAAGAAGGGCGGGGCAGCCTCATCAAGCACAAGCTTTTTTGCGGCCTTGCGGTGTATCTTATCAAGCGCCTTTTCATAATTTCTCATGCCGGCTTCGCGGGCGTAGTTTACCGCAATGGCCGACAGGGCCTTCGCGCTGTATTTTATATCCTTACGTTTAAGCCCCGCCTTCTGAATTGATTTGGGTATCAGGTATTTTTTAGCGATTGTAATTTTTTCCTTTTCAATATAGCCCGAAAGCCTTATTACCTCCATTCTGTCAAGAAGGGGGCGGGGAATTGAATCCAGAGTGTTTGCGGTTGCTATAAAAAGAATATTGCTTATGTCAAATGGCAGATCAAGGTAGTGATCCCTGAACGCGACATTTTGTTCAGGATCGAGAACCTCAAGAAGGGCCGATGAAGGATCACCCTGATATGATGAGCCCATTTTATCTATCTCATCTATCATGAACACAGGCGAGGCTGTTTTTACAATCTTAAGCCCCTGTATGATCTTTCCGGGCATGGCTCCTACATAGGTTCGTCTATGGCCCTTTATTTCGGCCTCATCCCGCATGCCCCCGACACTGAAGCGGAAGAACTTTTTGTTAAGGGCCGACGCGATCGATTTTCCTATCGAGGTTTTTCCTACGCCCGGAGCACCTACAAGGCATATGATTGAACCCTTTTTATCCTGCTTCAGCTTTCGTACTGCCAGATATTCAAGGATGCGCTCTTTTACATCCTCCAAACCGTAATGATCTCTCTCCAGTACGGCTTCGGCTTCCTTCATATCATAATCTTCAGTTTCTGAGCCCTTCCACGGCAGTGATATGATTGTATCAAGATAGTTTCTGGTTACAACAAATTCGGATGAATTGGGATCCATCAGTTTGAATTTTTCCAGCTCCTGATCTACCTGCTCTTTTATCTCTCCCTCAAAATTGAACCTTTCTATGGCCTCGGCAAAGCGCAGATACTCACTGCTTTTTGCGTCAACAGGCATTCCAAGCTCTTCCTTTATCGCCTTCAGCTCTTCTTTCAGAAAATATTCGCGCTGATTTTTTTCGATCTTTTCGTTAATCTGATTCTGAATCTTACGCTGAATTTTCATCAGCTCCTGTTCTTTCTTTATGTATACAAGAACCGATTCAAGCCTTTTCTGGACGTCAAGGGTTTCAAGTATCTTCTGCTGGTCAAAACGGTCAATATTGAGGATTGAACTGAAAAAATCTGCAATCTTGCCGGGATGATCTATATTTACCATAGACAACCGCATCTCTTCAGAGAAGAGCGGATTATTTTCAGATAGAAGCTTCATTTCGTTTATAATTGAACGGGTAAGGGCCTGTACCTCTACGGAATCGTCGTTTGAGTCGTCAAGGTACTTTACAGCTGCTGTATAAGGGGCCTCATCAGTAAAGAATTTTTTTACCTCAAACCTCTTTAGTGTTGATATAAAAACATTTATCCCACCGTCGGGAAGGTTTATTTTTTTTACTATCTTGCCGACTGTACCAATCCTGCAGAGATCATCAGGGCAGGGTTTTTCGTCCTCTTCGTCTTGTATCATCAGAAGTCCAATCAGACTGTCCTGTGAAAGGCTTTGATCAATGACCGATATATCCTGCTCCGATTCAATCATCATTGGTGTAAAAATACCCGGGAAAACGGGTTTCCCTATGGTTGGTATTATGAATAAACGGTTAGGGAGCATCTGATTTGCTGGTACTATCTGTTTCTCTGGCATTTATTACCTCTTCTGTTTTCATTATACAATGCCATAATAAAATATGCAAAAAATGATCTAAAGGCAAACTATTATTGTATAATACTTACAGATGGAGCGAAATTATTGTACTGAAGCCGTTGTATTGAAAACAAGGCGGTTTGGAGATTTTCATAAATCTGTTACTATTCTCAGTCCCGAGAAGGGGATTATAAATGCCGTAGCCCACGGAGCCTATAAGGGGCGGAGCCGGATAAGCAGTATAACAGATCCATTCTGTATCTCGGTATTTGATCTTTACCATAACCCGGTTAAGGATTTATGGAAGATTACCGGCTGTGAATCAAGGGCATTAAACAGCAGGATACGTGAAAACCTTAATGCCCATTATAATGCTGTTTTCTGGTCAGAGCTTATTCTTAAATCTCACTCTCTTGGAGCAGATTTTCCGGCGGCCTATGAATTATTTACATCGGCTGTATCATGTTTAGACAGAGATAATACCTCAGCTGCAGCACTTACCCTACAGTTTCTCTACCGTTTTTTGCTTAATTCCGGCTTCATAAGTGATTTTTCCGAATGCGGCCATTGCGGAAAGGCCTTTGACAAAAGAGGGAGCTCAGATATCAGGCTTTATTATTCGCCTGCAGAGGGCTGCTTTCTCTGCAGTTCCTGTGCTTCTTCAGGTTTGTCCGTGTTTGATGCCGATACTGTCCGCTATCTTGAAGAATCATCTCTGATTAATCTTGAAGAAGCAATGAAAAAAAGGTTAGATTTAACCTCGGAAATTAATATTAGAAATTCTCTGTTGGCGGTTGTTAAAAGTATCATTGATGCCCCGCTTAACACCCTGGATTATATAGATTATGGTATGGAATAAAAAAGAAATCAATCCCGATAAGGTCCGCGAGATTTCGAGCCGTTTCGGCATAGAATTACTCCCTGCGTCAATTTTTGTAAGACGCGGAATAACTGACTTTTCAAAACTCAAATTCTTTCTTGAGGATGATATACAGTACCTTCATTCGCCCTTTAATTTTATTGATATGGAAGATATTATCGACAGGGTAAACCGTGCTGTCTCGGAGGGTGAGAGGGTAAAGATATTCGGTGACAGGGATGTTGACGGTATCACCTCAACCGTTCTGCTTTACAACGAGCTTAAAAAGATGGGGATTGATGTAGAGTGGCGGCTGCCTGAGGGTGACGATCCCTACGGTCTGACCATGAAGGCTGTGGATGATTTTGCGGATCGTGACGGAAGCCTGTTCATTACTGTAGACTGCGGGATATCGAATTTTTCCGAGATAGAGCATGCCTCAAAGCGGGGTGTAGATACAATTGTTATTGATCACCATAACTGTCCGGAAAATTTACCTCCTGCCTATGGAATAATAAATCCGAAGATGGAAGACAGCTGTTATCCATTCACACATCTTGCCGGATGCGGAGTTACCGCAAAGCTCATCTGGGCACTGAGATTTTCCCGTCTCGATCTATATAATCAGGAATTTTGTATGCTTAATGTCCGGCCGGGTAATGATTCTTATATTTTAGAGGCGGTTAAGCTTAAGAATCTTGTTGTTGAGGATCGGATAACCGAAACCCTTATGCCAGGTATGGTAAGTCCTGAAAATTCACGGCTTATGGATTTTCTTCAGCTTCAGATCATAGTATATGATGCTGAACCTCAGAAACGCATGCTTCAGAAGGTTTTTGGTAATAATACCGATATACACCTTGTTGACTCTGCTCCCGAAATATGGAAGTTATTTCCGTCTCTTAAGGGTCAAAGCCTTCTTAGAATGCGTGACGGCAGCAGAATGATAAAATACAGCGATGATACACCGTCAGAGATAGATGTTTTTATAAACCTTTTTGCGGCATTTATAATACGGAAGGAACCCTCGCTGTCCTCAGACTACGAAAAGGTGCTTGATCTTGCCGCCCTTGGGACAATTGCTGATCTAATGCCGCTTGAAGATGAGAACCGTATTATTGTCAAGCGCGGTATGAAACAGCTTGAGCAGACTGAAATAAAGGGTCTGCGTAATTTGATGGCATCAAGGAACCTTCTTGCAAAGAGTCTCAGTACAACAGATATAGGCTGGCAGATAACACCTATAATAAATGCCACAGGACGGTTAGGGGTTCCCGCAAAGGCTGTAGAGCTGCTGCTTAGCGATGAGCCTGAGGATATAAACCGGCTTACAGAAGAGGTTACCGGCCTTAACCGTCAGAGGAAGAAGCTGGGTGAAGATGCCTGGGCAAAGATTCTTCCTCAGGCAAAGCGGAGCTATCAGGATCTTGAGTCAAAGCTTGTACTTACCGCGGATAAATCAATCCACCGGGGAATAACCGGAATAATGGCCTCAAGGCTTGCAAAGACCTTCGGGGTTCCGGCCATTGCCGTCTCAATTATGGATGATAAGGCCGTAGGCTCAATACGCAGCGCAATGAATATAAATGTTAAGGATTTTATAGGACTTGCCTCGGACCTTTTTATTGACTTCGGCGGCCATGATTTTGCGGCAGGTTTCAGCCTTGAGCTGTCAAATTTCAGTGATTTTACAGCCAGAATGGAACAGCTTGCGCCCAAACTTAAAGGCGCGGATACATCTGAGGCCTCTCTTGATATTGATGCTGAGCTTCCGCCGGCCTACCTGAATCCGGAATTGATTAAAACCGTAGAGTTGTTTGAGCCCTATGGAGAAAGTAATCCGCCTCTTGTCTTTCTTTCAAGGGGGGTAAGGATTGAAAATATGGAGCTCATCGGTAAAAATGAGCAGAATCATCTAAGGCTTTTGTTTGCGGCCGGTAACTATAAATGGCCCGCGGTTTACTGGAATGCAGCCTCGAGGGCTAATAAGGATTTTAGTATAGGAAACACTGTCGATATAGTCTTCCGTCTTGGAAGAAATTACTATATGAACAAGGAAAGTTTGCAGCTTACAATACTGGATGTTAAAAAAACATGAAAAAAACTATCTTATTTTTTATAATTTTATTTGTAAATCAATTTTTATTCTCTTTTGAACTGATTGCACCCGCGGAAGTAGAGCAGGGCGGAATTATTACGGTTATTACCGATGCGGAAATTAATACAGTCTTTACTTTGGAAGGCGGTGAAGATATTTTATCTAAATCCAAGGTTTTTGCTGCATCTGTAGAAGGGCAGGAGTTTAAAATTGTTTTACTTGGAGTACCCTCAACCCTTAATCCCGGTAAGTATTTTATAAAATCAGAGAGAGGAAATATTAGATCTATTAATGTTGAATCCGGGGATTTTATTCATGAAGATATTCCGCTTACAAAATCAATGTCTACCCTCCGTAAATCCGATGATACCAAGAAATTCGAGCAATGGCGCGAACTGCTTGCAATTTTAAAAACCGTTAATACCGAAAATATTTATGAAAAAGAGGGGCTTGAGATTCCTGTCAAGGATTTTATCCGTACATCATCGTTTTATGGGGATCGCAGGAAATTTATCTATAATGACGGAACCTCCGCGAGATCGATCCATAACGGAATAGACTACTCAGCTGTACCCGGAACACCTGTTTTTGCCGGCGGTGATGGCAGAGTCGTTTTCGCGGGAGAGCGCATAATTTCAGGTAATACGGTTGTAATTGAGCATCTTCCCGGCGTTTATTCGATGTATTATCATTTAACGGATATTTATGTTGAAAAAGAAGACATTCTGTCCGCCGGAGAGCCTGTTGGAACGGTCGGGGCCACCGGTCTTGTTACGGGTGCTCACCTTCATTGGGAAGTGAGGGTTTCGGGAGTTGCCGTAAACCCCGAACCGCTTATGGCCGGCAGTATTATTGACAAAGATTTCATTATAAGTACAATAAAACAATAATAAAGACAAAGGGGGTGATTGCTATCGCTCATGTTAAGATTGACGAGGGTGAACCATTAGAAAAGGCCATAAAACGCTTTAAGAGAATGGTTGAAAAAGAGGGTATTATACGTGAATGGAAGAAGCGTGAATACTTTGAAAAGCCTTCTACAATAAAGAATCGAAAGAAAAAAGCGATGGAGCGCAAGCAGATGAAAAAGCAGCGCAAAGTCCAGAATACCAAGAGTTACTAGCAATCAGCCGGATGGATTTCTTATATCTGTCCGGCCGCAAGTTGAGGCTATCCGCAATAGGATAGCCTTTTTTTTGTGCGTCCGGCAGGGCGCACTCACTTGGAGGTGAAAGTCCTCTACAAGCCCGACAGGGGGAATTGTTAGCTGGACGGCAAGGGTGTCCATCGTGAGGTGGAATATGAAGGAAGCCGCAGGCAAAACGCTGCCATGACGAACAGGAATCGCATATGAGGTGTGATGGTTGGATGAGAAGGGTATATCTTCAAAGTCCGATACCTGTACGGAAGACTATTACGTATATGCGGTTTCTCCTTTGGCTCCACCCAAATTGCACTTTGTCAAACTTTTTGCATGTAGTAGAATCTTGGGCGAAGTGGCAAGAAGTTCGCCAACCCTCCGGGTCGTGCAACTTCGCATATTCGCGAGACGTTATAGGAAATAAGTGCTTTGTCCAACCAAGACATGGGTAACGATTTAACTTCAGGACATAGGTAACACTTTTACAGGATTCTTTCCGAAATCCTTCATAGGAAGGAGGAAAGAAATGCCTTGGAAGGA
>PDWJ01004652.1_pt1 | contig 11927 bp, 9 predicted proteins | sample 1430881 | NCBI WGS metagenome assembly PDWJ01 (sample SAMN01162460, study PRJNA174530) | Oral metagenome, whole genome shotgun sequencing project. | biome: Marine environment; feature: Marine mammal; material: Swab sample of the gingival sulcus; isolation source: swab sample of gingival sulcus... | reverse complement strand
TCTTTGATCCATTTATTAAAATCAAGCGCAGCGATTGGCAAGGACAAGTAGGAGCGGGAGTAGAGTTTTTCGCCACTTATTTCAAGTTTGGAATGGAGTTGAAATACTCTCATGGTATCGGAAATGTGTTCATTCAAGATGGAACAACGGTGTCCAAGCCTATTGACAAATTATACAACCGCGTGTGGTGGTTCTCGCTTATTTTTGAAGGATAATTCATGGAAACAGTCCAGTTTCAGGTCACTCCAGAGCAAGCCAAAGATGAAGCTTTCTTGCGTCGGAAAATTGCTAAAGCGCTCGGAATTGACGCCGATGATTTCCGTTATCGTTGGAAGCGTAGATCAATTGACGCGCGAAAGCGACAAGTGAAAATCAATTGCTCATTTGAGGTGTTTTCTGAACAAGAAAAGATTCCTTCTCCAGCAGCTTTCTTTCCCAAAGATGTGAGCAGTGCTACCAAAATTGCAATTATTGGAGCGGGACCTGCAGGGTTGTTTGCTGGACTTCGCGCATTGGAAATTGGACTAAAGCCGATCATTTTTGAACGAGGAAAAGACGTGCGCTCTAGACGCAGAGATCTCGCGAAACTCAATAAGGAAGAAATTGTAAATCCTGAATCGAATTATTGTTTCGGTGAAGGAGGTGCAGGAACGTATTCCGATGGAAAATTGTATACGCGCTCAAAGAAACGTGGCGATGTCCGCAAAGCACTGGAATGGTTCGTTGAGTTTGGTGCAACCGAAGATATTTTGGTAGACGCACATCCGCATATCGGAACGAACAAATTGCCGCAAATCATCGTGGGAATGCGCGAAAAGATCATTGAGTTCGGAGGTGAGGTACATTTCGATTCTAAACTGACAGATTTTCGAATTGAAGAAGACAAAATCACGGGAATTGAGATCAACCACGAGAAGATGCTCGACTTCGATCAGGTGATTTTGGCAACAGGTCACTCCGCTCGAGATATTTATGATTTGCTTTTCAGAAAGGGGATTCAAATCAACGCAAAACCCTTCGCACTAGGTGTTCGCATCGAGCATCCGCAAGAACAAATTGACAAAATCCAATACCACGGACGTGTAAACGACGAGTTTTTGCCGCCAGCTTCGTATAGTTTGGTGACACAGGTAGATGGAAGAGGAGTGTACTCTTTTTGTATGTGTCCCGGAGGAATTGTAGCGCCGTGTGCAACAGATCAAGAAGAAGTCGTAACGAATGGTTGGTCGCCTTCGAAACGAAACAATCCTTATTCCAACTCTGGAATTGTTGTAGCGGTATACCCCGAAGATTTCAAAGGACATGAATCGAACCCGCTAGTGTGTCTGGATTTTCAGAAAAGTGTCGAGCGTGCGAGTTGGGAAGCCGCAGGAAGAACACAACATGTTCCAGCGCAACGCATGAAGGACTTTGTGGATGGAAAAGTATCGAAAACCTTACCGCAATCGTCTTATCAACCGGGATTAACTTCGGTGGATTTGAATACTGTTCTTCCTCCGATGATCGCCGATCGCCTGCGCAAGGCATTTGTGGATTTCGGAAACAAAATGAAGGGTTATTTGACCAATGGTGCGATTTTGCACGCTCCTGAATCACGAACGTCTTCGCCCATTCAAATTCCACGAGAAAAAGATTTTCAGCATCCACAAATTTCGGGCTTGTATCCATGCGCAGAAGGAGCAGGTTTCGCAGGGGGAATTATTTCTGCGGGCATTGACGGAATGAAGTGCGTAGATGCAATTTGGGAGAAACTTTCGTAAGTTTAACTTCCCACAAATCGATTTCAGTATTTACATTCAAGACGAATCATGACTTTCACAAACCCCGAAACAGGTGTGTCGCTTCGGAAATTTAAGGTTGAAGATAAGCAGGGACTTATCGAGTTGGCCAACAATCCAAACATCGCAAAGAACCTACGCGATGGATTTCCACATCCGTATACGGAGGAAGATGCGGACAATTTCATTCAAAGTTCGATTGAGTCCGAGCCTACAACACGTTTTTGTATCGAGAAAAATGGCGTGTACGTCGGGAATGTTGGTTTGCATCCGGATAGCGACATCTACCGAAAGAATGCAGAGATTGGTTATTTCATTGGAGAGCCTTTCTGGGGACAAGGAATTGCGAGTCAAGCCATAAAAATGATGGTCGAATATGGCTTCAAGGAGTTAAAGTTCCACCGAATTCAAGCGGGCGTTTTCGATTATAATGTTGCCTCTCGAAAAGTACTGGAAAATGCTGGTTTCGAATACGAAGGAACAGCGAAAGAAGCCATTTTCAAACACGGAAAGTTCTACGATGAACTGAAATTTGGAATCTTGAACCCATACGAGAAGTAGAGGGGGAGATGAGCTCGCTAGCTGTTTACACGTTTGTATTCAGCCAAAATAATTCCTGTTGCCATCGCGGCATTTAAGGATTCAGCCGCACCGTATTTGGGAATAAGAATGGGATGCGTCACTTGTTCTTTGATCGATTCAGAGATTCCATTGCCTTCATTTCCAATGACCAAAATGGCTTTTTCTTGAATGGGAGTCGTGTACATGTCAACTCCATCGAGCAAGGCTCCGTAAACGGGAAGGTCCGATTCCGACAAGTAGTCATTGAGGTCTACGTATTCAATCGACATGCGGAATAGCGACCCCATGGTTGATTGCACAACTTTCGGATTAAAACAGTCGACCGTTTCCTTAGAACAAACAATGGAGGAAATTCCAAACCATTCAGCGGTACGAATGATGGTTCCCATGTTCCCCGGATCTTGAATACCGTCCAAGGCAAGAATTAGATTTCCTTCGTTATTTTCATGTTGAGGAAAGCGCACAACAGCGAGAAGATTTCCAGGATTCTTTTGAGAACTGATTGCCTTCATTCCTCGTTCGTCGGTGTGGTAGCAGCGGTCAAAAGAGAAGTGATTATCCGTTGTGCAGATAAACTCAATCATGTCCGCATTCTCAGCAAGCAATTCGTGTACAATTTTTTCTCCTTCAACAACAAATAGTTGCTCAGAATCCCTGTTCTTTTTGAGTCGAAGAGAACGAATTAATTTAATCTTATTTTTGGATAAATTTTCCACGATTGCTTTTATTACTTTTGTTCAAACTCATTGGGGATTTGAATCGACTTTTCAAACATACAATTATTCTTTTAATTCTAGCGCTCACAGCGCTTTCTTGCAAGCAGACCAAGAATGTTCCGCAAGGCAAATACTTATTGAAAAAGAACAAAGTAGAGATTCAGGGAGATAAAATAGATGAAGATGAAGTCATCGAGATTATCCGACAGAAACCGAATTTCAAACGCCTTGGAGTGAAGTGGAACTTGATGATCTACAATGCGGTGGACTCTGCAAAAGTGGCAGAAAAACGTGCTCGAAAGAATCAGCAGTTGCGCGAAAAGAATCAGGAATTACGGGAAAAAGAAGATCGAATCAACGCGAAGCGAATTGAGCGCGCCCGAAGAAAGAACAAGGAGTATTACACGGAGAAAATCATCCTACTGAAAGATACGGTAACGCCGCGTAAATTTTTCCGTGAGTGGCTGAAATACAAAATTGGAAAGCCGCCTGTGGTGTTTGACAGCATTCCATACGAGAAAACCTTGGAGCAAATGTCTGCATACATGCGAAGTCGTGGGTATTACTATTCTTCTGTAGATGGTTTGGTTCAATACAAGCGTCGAAAAGCGAAGGTTTTGTATAGTATTGTTACGGGAGAGCGTTACTTCATTGATTCGGTGAGTGTGGAATGTGATAATCCGAGCGTTGAAGGAAATTACGCTAGGTACGTGAGTAAACAACCTGAACCTCCGTTGAAAGGGCAACCGTTTGATGTTGAGTTGCTTGACGATCATCGATCGGATGTTGCCACTTACATGCGCAATCAAGCATTGTATGGGTTCAGTCCAACACACATTCAATACGAGGTAGATACGAACCGCCGAAATATGAAGGTGAATTTGAGAGTTGTCTTTCTCGATCGTCTTGTTCGTCCAAAAGATAATCCCGACACACTCATTTCAGTGCCCCATCAAACGACCTATATTCGGGATGTTTATTTCCACATTGCCGATACGAGTTTGTACGAAGGGAATTTCAAAGCATACGTGAATAGCTTGGGATTGGATGTTATGAACGGACAAACCATACGTGCAATTGATACATTACATTACAAAGAAATCAAGAAGGCAGGTTCTGATGAATACGACCCGTTTCGCATTGCAACGTTTATTTACAATGGAGAAATGTTGCTCAATCCTGAGTTGCTTGAAATGCAAAACTATTTGGAAAGCACGAATTTTTACAAAGAGGAATATGGCGAACGATCGTACACGCGCTTGCTTCAATTAGGTTTGTTTGAGGGGATCAAAACGGAGATCATTGAGATTCCTGGAACGCGTAAGTTAGATGTTCATTATTACCTCACACCTTTGAAAAAGCAAAGCTTTGGGGTAGAACCGAAAGCGACGAACTCCAACGGTTTCCTAGGAGTTTCTGCCTCATTGAACTATTCGAACCGAAACCTCTTTAAAAATGGAGCGAAACTTACCATCGCGCTTTCTGGTGGTTTTGAGTCGCAGCCAGCCGTTTTTGATGAAACACTCGATGGGCAAAAAATCGAAACAGCAAGCCGTAGTTTTAATACCTTCGAAATAGGTCCAAGTATTAAATACGAAGCGCCGAGTTTGCTTCCTGTGAAGATCACACGCTTTTCAAAACGACACCGTCCACGAACAGTAATTTCGTCGGCATACAACTACCAGCAACGAAATGATTTTACGCGTGGTGTCTTCCAGTTGAATTATTTATGGCAATTCTACGTTGGAAAAAATCAGTTATTCCAAGCTGGATTACCAGGTGCTTCAGTGATCAAGTTTGTAAACATCAAAAAGAGTACGGTCTTCGAAAATACCTTGCTCGGATTGAACGATCTTTTCTTACTGAATTCGTACAGTGATCAATTTATTTGGCAAGATTGGCGATTTACCTTTGAGTATACCATGCGTGAAAAAAAGAACGATAAGTCGAAAACAATGGCCTATTTCACGTCTTCGTTTGATCCTGCTGGAAATCTTCTTTCACTTTTTGATAATTACCTCGACACATTGAACAATGGGCAGCGTAAGATTTTCGGTGTGGCCTATGCGCAGTTCTTGCGATTGGACAACGAATTGATCGTTTCACAGCCAGTAGGGAAGGAGAAATCATTTCACTTTAAAGTGAATGCTGGGGCAGGTTTACCTTATGGGAACTCGCAAAACTCATTGCCGTACGATTACAGTTTCTTTGCTGGTGGAGCCAACGATAACAGAGGGTGGCGAGCTCGATCGTTAGGACCGGGTGTGTATCGATACTACTTAGACACGAACCGAACAGCTACGCAAATTGGTGATGTGCGTGTTGGAGGATCAGCAGAATATCGATTCCCGTTTAGTTCATTGATAAAAGGTGCGCTCTTTGTTGATGCAGGAAATATTTGGACTATTCGAGATGATGTGAATCGACCGGGTGGACAATTTACCAAAGATTGGTACAAGCAGATCGCATTGGCAACAGGGATTGGTTTCCGATTGGATTTCGATTTCTTCATTATCCGTTTGGACCTCGGTATTCCTCTTAGAAATCCAACGTTGCCGCAAGGATCACAATGGATATTCCAGTCTAGAAAAGCCTACGAAGAGGTTTTATTCAATGAGTTTGGCGCGTCTTATTTAACCATGGATATTCCACGTCCATTTTCGCCTCAGGTGCATTTCGGGATCGGATATCCGTTCTAAAAGAACGTAGACTTCAGAAAAGGACGAAGTTCCTCCCACGTAATCAGCAATTTTTCGCTAGGCCAGTTGTCGTATGAATCCATCGAAATCTTCATTCCTTCTTCAACCAATTCTACTTGGCAATTTTCTATAGAGATAGATGAAATGAAATCATCGGATGGAGCGTCGTTTCCTTCTTCAATGATGTGCTTTGTGATATGATCAGCAAAGAATGACTCGTAGTGCTTTTTCTGTTTTTCTAAGAATAAAGAAGTAATGGCGCATGTTTCACCCGTATTCAGGTCGAAAAAGTGATTTTCTGTCTTACTATCATCCAGATCAATACAGTTGAAATAGAAGTTTACCTGAAGAAAATTCGCTTTCTGAACATAGCCGAACTGTCCGATACAATAATCTTGTTCTTGGTACTCAGAAATAATCGTCCCAATATTTGCATTGAGTTCTTCCTGTGCATCGGCATTTCCCATTAGTTCAATAATAGGATAAACCAAACCGTTATCGAGCTGGCCGTTTTTAAATCGTACGTTTTGAGCCTGTGCTAATTGAAGAATAAGCAAAAAGGAGAGTAGCGTAAGTTGTTTTACCATGATTGGATCATTTTATTGTATAATACTTACGATAAAAGTCCAGAAAAGGTTCTAAAACGACTTAGCTGTCAAGAATTGTGAGTTTCGCAAACCGTAGCAATACCGTCTTTGATCCGTGTCGAGGGAAGAAGATGGTCGCCTTAGTATTGTCTCCTGTTCCTTCGAGTTGGGTCACTTTTCCTTTTCCGAAACGATCGTGCTCAACATTGTAACCTACCTTTAATGAAGTCGGTGGTCCTGTCGGTTTTTCCGAACGACCTAACGGTTTGTTGACTGAGCTTATCGGTTTCAAAGAACGCGATCCCATTTGTCTATTCAATCCACCTGAATGCGTCGGTTCAGAGAAGCGACTGGTTCGCCCCGTAACGAGAGATCTTCCTCCTGCGCGGGCAGGCGTTTCGTGATTCAAGTATTGTTGATCAATCTCGTCGATGAATCGGCTGGGTTCGCACGTGATGAGATTTCCCCACTGAAAGCGCGAAGTGGCATAAGATAAATTACAGGTTTCTTTTGCTCTGGTAACGGCTACGTAGAACAAACGACGTTCTTCTTCCAGTTCCGTACGTGAGTTCAACGAGAGTTGGGAAGGGAATAAGTTTTCTTCCAACCCAACTAGATACACATGCTGAAACTCCAATCCTTTACTTGAGTGAATGGTCATCATGGTCACGTGATTGCGATCTTCATCTTCTTTCTGATCTGCATCCGTGAGCAAGGCAACGTCCAACATGAATTCGGACAGCGCTTTTGATTCTCCTTCTTGTCGTGAGATGGTGAACTCCTTAATTGCGGCCAAGAGTTCCTCGATGTTTTGGTAGCGTTCAACTTCTTCTGGACCTTTGTCTTTTTCAGAACTCAATTCTTTTAAAACTCCAGATGAACGCGCAATTTCTTGAGCCAGTACATCCGCATCCATACGATCCAATTGTGCTGAGAAACTTTGAATCATCGTAACGAATTCACTGATTCGGTTTTTCGCTCCTGTATTGATTTGAACTGGGTAGCGACTAAAATCTGAAATAACATCCCACGGACTCACACCATACTGACTCGCTGCAATGATGATTTTCTCAAAAGATGTTTTTCCAATTCCTCGTTTTGGATAATTGATGACGCGTTTGAGTGCTTCTTCATCGTGATGATTGGCTGTCAATCGGAAATACGCCAATAAATCCTTAATTTCTTTTCGTTGATAGAATGATAATCCTCCATAGATTTTATACGGAACATTCAATTTTCGTAAGGCCTCCTCAAACGAACGTGATTGACGATTGGTGCGGTACAAAATGGCAAATTCGTTGTAGGAAAGTCCTTCATTTTTTGCCTTATCGTAAATCTTTTGGGTAACCAGCTTTCCTTCTTCGTTATCGGTAAGGGTTCTCGTTACACTGATTTTTTCGCCGCCATCATTGTCTGTCCAAACCGTTTTCTTGATTTGATCTTTGTTTTTGGCAATTACGCCATTGGCAGCTTCAACAATATTTTTGGTACTTCGGTAGTTTTGTTCAAGCTTGTAAAGTGAAAAATCAGGATAGTCTTTCTTGAAATTGAGAATATTCTGAATGTTCGCCCCACGGAAGGAGTAGATACTTTGTGCATCATCCCCAACCACGCATATATTTTCGTACACCGCAGCCAATTTTTTAACAATCAAGTACTGCGCGTAGTTCGTATCTTGGTACTCATCTACCAACACGTAGCGAAACTTTTGTTGGTAGTAGCTCAAAACATCAGGGAAATCACGAAGCAAGACATTTGTTTGATAGAGAAGATCATCAAAGTCCATCGCTCCCGCCTTGAAACAACGAGCTGCGTAGGTTTTGTAGATACGCGCCATTTCTGGACGTTTCGACATCTTATCTTCCATCATGATTTCAGGATTTTTCTCGTAAGATTCAGGAGAAATCAAGTTGTTTTTTGCGGAAGAAATACGTCCAAGGACGTTCCCAGGTTTGTACGCTTTGTCATCAAGGTTGAATTGTTTTACAATGTCCTTGATTAAACTTTTCGAGTCCTGCGTATCGTAAATGGTAAAGTTGCTAGGATATCCCAATCGGTCTGCATTGATTCGAAGAATACGTGAGAATACAGAGTGAAAGGTTCCCATCGTGATGTTTCGGGCTTCTCCCGATCCAACGATATTTCCAATACGCTCGGTCATTTCTTTTGCGGCCTTGTTGGTAAATGTTAGCGCAAGTATGTTGAAGGGATCAACACCTTGTTCCATCATGTAGGCAATACGAAATGTAAGTACACGCGTTTTTCCTGAACCAGCACCGGCAATCACCATTGTTGGTCCTTCAATATGTTTAACAGCAGCAAGCTGACTTTCGTTTAATTCTTCTAAATATCCCATGGGCAAAATAATCCTCGGATGCAGATCAATTTGAGGTGAGTTTCTAAACGATCAAATATACGCAAAAGCAGATCGGCAATCGACTTTTAAGAGGAAATAGTTTGAATTTTTTTGAACAAAATCGGGCAAGAAATATTCAATTTTTCGATGTTTTATTCATTTGATTCTCGCTGTCGCTAGTCAGATTCGCGTTTGTGCGGGAATGTTAATTGGCATGCAATACATTGAGGTTAAACTGTCTAGTTGATTCATCATGAGAGTGATACTTGTTTTTTTAGTCTTTTTAACTTCTGTAGCTTTACATGTCTAGTCTGATTACATTGTAATGTATCTCGACAATCTATCCCAATCCGGTGATTTCAGGAATACCAAGTTTTGAGCCTAAGAATGGTGAGGGAGAAGCGCACCTGTTAACTACTCGATGAGTATATCGTTCGGTCTTTTAGCTTGACGGCAGGTGAATTCTACTCCCATCTCAGAACGCACTTCTGCCGTGTATTTGATTTCTTTTCCGAATCGTACACATCGGATTGTTGTTAACTAACTACTGAGATTCGAACATTCTTCCCATTTTGCTGATTCGATACTTCCAATAATTATTTAACTTTGTTGCTCGAATTAAATAAAAATAGGATGAGTCACGGTATCAAATCTGGGGTTGCAACAGGAGATGAAGTACAAGCAATTTTTGCGTATGCAAAAGAAAAAGGCTTCGCACTTCCAGCAGTCAATGTAACATCAACAAGCACTGTAAATGCAGTGATGGAAGCTGCATCAATGATGAATGCACCCGTTATTATTCAATTCTCTAATGGAGGAGCGCAGTACTTTGCAGGAAAAGGTTTGATTAATGATATGTACAGAGCAAGTATCTTGGGAGCGATCTCAGGAGCACGACACGTACACACTTTAGCAGAATACTACGGTGCAACGGTTATTTTGCACACAGATCACGCAGCACGAAAATTGTTGCCTTGGATCGACGACTTATTGGATGCTGGAGAGAAGTTCTATGAAGAGCATGGTAAGCCGCTTTATAGCTCACACATGATTGACCTTTCGGAAGAAGACTTGAAAGAAAACATCGAAACGTGTAAGCATTATTTGGAGCGCATGTCCAAGATTGGAATGACATTGGAAATTGAACTTGGAATTACAGGTGGAGAAGAAGATGGTGTGGACAACTCGAATGTAGACGTTTCAAAACTGTACACGCAACCAGAGGAAGTAGCGTATGCTTACGAGGAGTTGAGTAAAATCAGTGATCGCTTTACAATTGCAGCATCATTTGGAAATGTACACGGTGTGTACAAACCAGGAAATGTGAAATTGACGCCAAAAATCTTGTTGAATTCTCAAAATCACATTCAAGAGAAATTCAATACAGAGCATAATCCTGTAAACTTCGTATTCCACGGAGGGTCAGGTTCTTCAGTAGAAGAAATTCGCGAAGCAATTGGATATGGTGTAATCAAGATGAACATCGATACAGATTTACAATTTGCCTTCACTGAAGGGTGTCGCGATTACATCACCGAAAATATTGATTACCTAAGAACGCAAATCGGTAACCCAAAAGGAGCCGATGAGCCGAATAAAAAATACTATGACCCAAGAAAGTGGCTCCGAGAAGGAGAGTTGTCATTTATCAAACGTTTGGAAAGATCATTCCGCGATTTGAATAACGTGAACACACTTTAATCATTGATTGGGTAGAAAACTAGATTTTTAAAACTATGAGTAGTTGGTTTAAAAGAAGTAAAGAAGGGATTACCACTTCTACACACGACAAGAAAGAAACTCCTGAAGGACTGTGGAAAAAATGTTCGAACTGTAAGACCATTTTTGGTGCAGACGACTTGAAGAACAATTCGTATGTGTGTGATCGTTGTAATCATCACGAGCGTATTGGATCGCAGGAGTATTTTGAAATTCTTTTTGATGATCAAAAATTCAAGGAATTGAATCCACGATTGTCTTCAGGAGATCCGTTGAAGTTCGAAGACACGAAAAAATACAAAGACAGAATTGCTGCTTCGCAGAAAAAAACGGGGTTGAAAGATGCCGTGCGTACAGCTATCGGAAAATTGGAAGGGCAGGATATCGTTATTGCAGCGATGGATTTCTCATTTATTGGTGGTTCCATGGGATCGGTAATGGGAGAGAAAATTGCTCGTGCGATTGATGCAGCGATTAAAGCGAAATGTCCATTTATGATTATCTCGAAATCAGGTGGAGCACGTATGATGGAAGCGGGATTGTCGTTGATGCAAATGGCGAAAGTGTCTGGGAAACTTGGCGAATTGTCAGAAGCTGGATTGCCATACATTTCATTCCTTACCGATCCAACAACAGGTGGAGTTACCGCTTCATTCGCGATGTTGGGAGATTTGAACATTGCTGAGCCAGATGCATTGATTGGTTTCGCAGGACCGCGTGTTGTGCGTGAAACAATTGGTCGTGATTTGCCAGATGGTTTCCAACGTTCGGAGTTCGTACTTGAGCACGGATTCTTGGATTACATCGTGGAGCGTACGCAATTGAAAGAAACGCTTGCTTTGTCTCTAGAATTCTTTAGATCTTAATTAGAACAAGATAAAAATTGAGAAGGAGAGCTGTTCCGGTAACGATCGGAAGGTTCTCCTTTTTTTGTGCTAAAAATTTCCTGAATTCAGATAGAAGTTTTTTGATGGTGACATAAGTTAAAATAACAGCTTCTTAGTACTTCTTAAGCACAAAAAAAACGGACTGCCTTGCACAGTCCGTTTAAATAGATAAGTTATTGCTATATCACTTTAGAACACAACTTTATCTAACTCTTCTTCAGTGAATAAACGTGATTTGGTCACGAAACGAAAGCCAGTTGGAATCTCCAATGAAAAACTGGATCCACGTCCCTGAACAATATCAATGATCAGTTGTGTATGCTTCCAATATTCATATTGGTAGGACGACATGTAGAATTCGCACCCCTCAATTTCTCCTATCAACACATCGGTTTCATTCATCATGAGTTCTCCTTTTTCGAAGCACATGGGAGCAGAGCCATCACAGCAGCCTCCACTTTGATGAAACACCAATTCTCCGAAGCGAGATTTCAACTTAGAAATCATTTCCGCCGTGGCATCCGTTGCAACTACACGTTGTATTTCCGTTTTCATCTCTAAAAGAAACCTAAAGGTGACTTATCGTAAGAAATCAACATGTTT
>PDWJ01005356.1_pt1 | contig 11931 bp, 16 predicted proteins | sample 1430881 | NCBI WGS metagenome assembly PDWJ01 (sample SAMN01162460, study PRJNA174530) | Oral metagenome, whole genome shotgun sequencing project. | biome: Marine environment; feature: Marine mammal; material: Swab sample of the gingival sulcus; isolation source: swab sample of gingival sulcus... | reverse complement strand
ATAAACAAGGAGGAGAGAGGTAATGAGAGAAGATGAACTAATAAGAACTGCTATAAAAGGCAACTTGGCAATGAGCAAACTATTATTAAATGCAGAGTACAAGATTAAAGAGAGAGGGGGTGAGGTTACAGAGGAAATAGAGGAAGAATTATACAAAAGGGTTAACGAGTTAGAAAGCAATATGACTGAGTTACAGCTAATAACACAACTTGATATAACTGCAACTTACAAAGATATTATAGAGACGAGGGTAAAAAACGCATTAAAAAAGCGAGAAGGGGAAAAGCATGGTTAATTTATTTAAGATAATAAACGATGAACAGATAATAAATGATATAGAGCGAGATGGTGGGAAGAATAAATTCTTAAAAACGAAGAGTTATCATGTATAAACGAAAAAATGATAAAGTTAATAAATTCAGAAATAATCAATTGCAATTTATCTAATCTTGATTTACATCACTCTGAATTTACAAACACAACAATTAAAAATAGCGACTTATCGAACACATATTTTGTAAATGCAAAAATAGAGGCTTCAAATATAAAGTACTCAAAATGTTATATGTCTAGATTTAGATATGCTAATTTAAATCATTCTGGGTTCATAAAAAACATTATAGAAGAAGTACGATTTACAAATTGTGAAACTGAAAGAACAACATTCTTTAAGTGTTCAATTGATAAGACAGAATTTATTAATATGAACTTCACACAATGCGAATTTGAGTGGTCAGACATACGAAGGTGTAAATTTATTAATTGCAGATTTGACAATTGTTATTTTACGGGAACAAGGTTGCTTGATTGTATATTTAGAGATTGCACAATTAAATCTTGCTTCTTCAAAGATACAATGTTTTATGAAGTTACAGGATTAAATATAAGTTACTACTGTAGTGATGATATTAGTATATCTTATATACATGATATAAATCTCATAACATCTTCAGATTTTACAGGAACAATGCTTGATTTTAAGGAATATATAACAGAAAATTGTTCAGATGATTATGCAAAGAAGCATAAGTATTTATCTTTAATAAAGATAATAGAACAAGAACATGCAGCATACGAAGGGAAAGCAAGATGAACAAAAAGGTAAAAATATCGTATTTAAATATATACGAACATGAACTTGAACAAATAATAAAACTAACTTTTAAACATGAGAACAAAAACTTTATAAGTAAAAAGACAAACGAGATATTAAACGATATATTCAATAAAATAATCAAAGGAGGTGATAAAGAAAAAGTTTTAAGCAACACAGCTATTAAAGAATACATAACAAATGATGAAAGATACGAAAAATTTTTAAATTCATTAAAAAGATAATGAAGGAATAAGTCACAACACAATAGCTAAAATAGTTGAGCTCAAAGAAGAATTAAATAAAAATTCAACAATAAAAATAAGGAGAAAATAAAAAATGGAAATATTAAACAATGTTAAAATAAGTCAGGGTACAATACTATTTGCAAGTATAAATAAAAAAGTAAAGAACTTCAACACAGAATTATACACAATAAAAGTAGAAGTAAACGAAGAAATTAAAAAGGAACTTGAAGGTATTAAAAACGCAGTAAGAGAAGCTGTAAAAACTGAAAAAGAAATAATTTTACCTACGTACACAGATAAAGAAAACAGGGAAGTATTAACATTATCAACGTTTTACGAGGTTGATAAAACTTATTATAAGAAAGAAATATTAACTTGTGCAACGATAGTAGATGTACACATAAAAGAAAAAGAAGATAAGATATATGTAAATCTTTATTTAAAAGCTGTAATATCATAGTTCAATAGTTCACGAGGTGTGAATGCACCTCGTGGACTAAACAAAGGGGAAAAAATGAATATAAGAAATTTTACTAAGAAAATATTTAATAATGTTATCGACACTATTAAATATTTTCTTAGCAGTAAAGAAGAAAAAGAAAAAATAAAGAAGAAAAAACAACGGGCAAAGGATGTAGACGAATTTTTTGCAATAATAGATAGACAAATAAAAGAAAAAGAAGAAGGACTACAAAACACAATAAGAGATAGAAACTTATCAAGTAATAAAAACTCATCACGATTTTTAAATCAACTACAAGCATTTATAGATGATTTTCTTGAAGTCTATCAAGACTCGTCAGGCGAGTTTCGCTGGTTTGGAGGAGCTGACTATCTACAATATCAAGAATTACAAATTGTGTGGATGAGGTTTGACTTAGATAGGATGGATAGTGACCCTGAATTTGACAAACATTTTAAATTTTTAAAAATGGGAATAGAGCAAGACTCAATACCTGTTGCAAACATTGGTGATGAAATAATTGATTGTCACGACTCAAACGAAATTGACAAACTTAGTAAGTATATACAAGCTGCTTATTCAAGATACTTAAAAGATGAATACAAGTAAAAATAATTTTTTCAGGAGCGGAGGGAAAGATTGAAACTGAATTGGTATGCAGATACTGAAACTGTACAACTCAACAAAAACAACATAAAAAAGTTAAATTTACACAATTATTCAAAATATGTAAAAGAGAGATGTACGGGATATGAAGAAGCGATAAAAGAACTATCAGAAACAGAAACATTTTTAACATTAAATATATTAAATTGTGCAATAAGTAGTAACAATGATATTGTGAGCAGCAACAATATTAGCAGATTTTTCAAAGAAGTAACGCAAAAAAGCAAGATATATTATGAAAAATCAGGTATTAATAGTGCTTCTATAAATATATATTATCACAATTTAAAGTTTGATTTATTAAACATAATAGATTATTTTAAGTTTAGAGAAGACAAACTATTTACTGACTATAATAACAACTTAATATCGAGTAGTTATAAAATATACAATTACAAGATAATATATAACGGAATACACATAACATTTTTAGATAGTTATAATCTAATAAGCAGAAAGCTTGCAGACTTTAAAAAGATATTTAATTTAGATAAGGAAGAGGCGAAATCTTCTTATAATTTTGACTTTAGTAATACAAAAGAAGTACAAAAAATGATTGATGGAGGAAAAGAACTTGAAGAATATTGCATACAAGATGTTAAATGTTTAAAAGCTGGAGTAGAAAAGTTCAGAGAACTTGTACAATCTACAAAAATAACAATATCAGGGTGTGCGTTTGAAAACTGGTTAAATCATAGTGAACATGATACACTCGTAGAGCTTGAGCCTTGTGAACAAATATTTGCTGCAATGACATATACGGGTGGTCTTTGTGTATACAATAAAGAGTATGTTAACAAAGTAATTGAAAAAGAATTAATTTATCTTGATGTAAACAGTGAATATCCAGCGTCAATGTTAGGTAAATGTGCAGGTTTCAGACATGAAATGCCTATTGGTAATGGATATTATTTTAACAATGAAGAGATAAATATAAAAGAAAGAAGATACTTTTATACATTAAAAGTAAAATTAAGAGCAAAACTAAAAAACGATGTAGCGTTTGGATTTTTAAGACTTGGAAAGCAGCAAAGGTTAGGAGCGAGTTTGAGCAGAAGATATAAACAAAATGAAATGATAGAAGAAATAGACGAGACAATATATATTAATAGTATAGATTTAAGATTAGTGTATAAATATTACAACATAGAAGAAATTAGAATTATCGAGGGGTATAAATATGAAACAAGTATAAATATGTTTGATGATTATATAAAAAAATGGTATAAGGTAAAAGAACGAGCTAGTAAAGAAAATAACGTTGCGCTCAAAAACATAGCAAAATTATTATTAAACTCGTTATACGGAAAATTTGGACAATGGATTGAAGACACACAAACTGAACTTTATCTTGATAAAGAAAAAGGTATAATAAGGAGAAAAATTATAAGTGGAGAAAATGAGAACAAATTCAAGTATATGCCTATTGCTTCAGCGATAACATCATATGCAAGAGAGATACTGCTTGACATGATAACAAGAATAGATAAAAAAGATTTTTATTATTGTGACACAGATAGTGTTATAATGAGCAAAGAAGCATTTAACAAAATTGATAAAAATAAAATTGATAAGTATAAATTAGGATATTGGGATGTAGAAGAAGAAATAGTAAAGATAAAGATACTTAGACAAAAGACGTATATGTTTTTAAACAAAGAAAATAAAAAAGTTGTAAAATGTGCAGGAGCAACTAAAGAGATACAACAATATTTTGATTTTGACAATTTTAGTTTAGATGTAAATATAAAGGATTTATATCAAAACAAAGCAAAGGTTGTATACGGAGGTGTAGCCATAGAAAAAGTACCTTTTAAGTTAAGAACAAATTTTTTAATTTAGTTGACAAATAATAAAAAACATAGTATAATATAATAGTAAGTTAAGTTCCCTTACGCTTTGACTTCCTCCGTAAAAACCGTGTTATTTGCTAACACGGTTTTTTTGGTATAAGAGTCCAAAAAACCGCTTATTAGGCGGCGGCCTCTCCCATTATGTATATTATCATTTTACTTAAAATTTGTCAATAGTTTTTTGCAAAATTTAATTTATTTTTTAAAATAGTTGATTTTTCCCTATTATTGTTGTATAATATTAATGATGGGCTGAAGTAGCAGCGGGGTTTTTTGCACATCACAAATATTAAAACCCCGCATAACTAAAAAGGAGGTTTTTATGACTTGTGTTGAATATCTTCAAAACTTTATTAAAAGCTCTGAACTTAAAGTTATAGATAATAACATAACAAATTTTAATTATATAGATAAACAAAGTGTTACAAAAAACAAAAAATATGTTTTCATTCAAAGCAAACATATAGGTGTATGTGAACTTATTGACGAGTATTTTACGCTAAAAACAGACGAGTGGGACGGAATAACAGATAAAAAAGTTACAAGAAATTTATCACTGTTTGATGACAGTGTTAAAATAGTGTATGAAATAAAAGGAAAGGAATTAAAAAATGAAAGAAAAGATTAAAGAGTTCTTAGACGGTCTTTTTACTTCTGATAAAGTTGTTGTTGATAGCGCAGGTCAAAAAACAATAACTGACACTGTACTTCATGAGGAACTAGAAGGTCTTAACTTGTTTGATGATATTGTATCAGATGATACAGAAGCTAAAAGTGAAGATGTTGCAGAAAATATAGAAGCTAAAAGTGAAGATGATACAGAAGCTAAAAGTGAAGATGTTGCAGAAAATATAGAAGTTAAAAGTGACAATCCGATAGATAAATTAGGTGATATTGACAATCTTATAGAAAAAATAAGTAAAATAACTTATCTATTAGAAGAAGTAGAGAGACTTAAAAGCTTAATTGAAGTTACAGACAATATAAACAACGACTTATCAGATAATATAGAAGTCTGGTAAATCTGGAAAGGGGTAAAAATGAGTTTTAAGGTTGATATTTGGAATGATAACCAACATACAGACAATTACAAACTCTTTTTTGAACAAGATAATCAAGATGTTGCACCTGATACATTAATTCTAGAAGGTTACGACGATGATAGAAATCACAAAATAAAGAAATGGGATTTTGAGATTTGCTCTAAAGATTATGTTGATGAACAAGATAGAGTTTTGCAGGAACAGATTGACGAAAACAAAGTTAATATAGAAACTAATAGAATAAAAAATATACAACAAGATATTAGACTTGACGCAATAGAATTAAAAAATGATGAACAAGATATATCTATACAGTCTAATGCAAATATGAATATCACACAAAATGCTAGACTTGATGACATTGAAGCTAAAAATAACGAACAAGATATATCTATCACAAATCTACAAAACAGTTTATCAGTTGAGTATATAGATAATGCAATTGATTTAGTAGAAAATATACACGATAAGTTTAAAAACTTCAACTTCAAAGCCGTAAAACACGGTAAATTTGTAAAATTACAGGTTGGGTTTGACCTTTTTCTTACAGATTTTGTAGGTGACCACGATATACAGATAGAATTATTCAAAATAAAAAATTGTATAAACAATTTAATTTTATTTGGTCATTTAAGACAGGCTTCATTAGCTACTAAACCTCAATTAACAGATTTTAACGTTACTATATTTAATAAAACAGTTACAATTAACATTTTTGACACAACAAATGCACTTAAAAAAGATGATAAAATCACATTTGTTGCTGAATTAAATTATGTAGAGGAGTAAAATATGGAAAGATTAAATGTAAACAATGTTAAACAAGCTTTTTGCGATATTGTAAATACAAACAGAGCAACTAAAATTAAATTGTCAGAACATACAACACCTGAACAAGCTGTTAACAGATTATCAAGCGAAGATTTAGCGAAATTTGACTGTTTAGGTATGTTTAAGGGTATATCTGCTAATAACTACGCTGTCAAGATGTCAATGTTGTGGACATCACTATTTTGGAAAATAGGAGAACAGATATTAATAGTTGGTAATTATTTAACACCCTTTGAAAAATTTTACAAAGAACTTCAAGTTGGGGGTGACATTGAAGAGGTAACACCTCGCATAAAAGATGGACTTGATAGAAATAGTTTAAGCAATTCCGCGTTATTTACCAACTATGTTACTCAGTATGACAGCTTCTATCATAGAATTAATCAGTTTAAGGTTTTTGCTAGTACATATGACCAATACGAAATTGCACGTATATCCAATTCTTGGGACAATATTACTAATATGTTAAACGCTGAACTTGAAAATATTATTAAATCTTCTAGCGTTTACCTTAATGACCTTAGTAAAAACGCACTAGCAACACAATATCTTGCAGGTGGTATGCATACAATATCACTAAATGCTATGACTAACGAGTTTGATATTAAGAAAAACGCTGTTATCATTAATAACACTATTGATGAAATGAAGCTGGAAGCTACAAATAAGTTTATACCTTTTAACTTAAATTCTAACAATACAACACCTATACGTGATATTGCAACTAGTGATATTTACTTTGTAGCAACTGCAGAACTCTTAAATAATGTTGAATTTATGACAACGTTAAACACGTATTTTCAAGGTAGTAGTCATAATGATAAATTTAAGCTTAATACTATAAAAGTTGTTGATTTTCCAACTTCAATAAGTTCAGATATTGAAATAACCCCAGGTTACACCCCTGTGTCATCACCTAAAAAATTAGTTGGTATACTAATTGAAGAAAATGGATTTATTTTCAGACAAAAGAGCATAGGAACTTATAATTTTGACAATGCAGCAACGCTTAAAACATCAATATTTAGACATCTTGACGCTGTAGCTAATATATCAGATAGACGTAAAGTTGTAGCACTAACAGTGTAATTAATAAAAAGGGTGTTGGGTATAATATCCAATACCCTTGATTTTTTATATTGATTATTGTATAATATATAATAAAAAGAGAGGTGATATTATGCCTAAAATGAATTTTGACGATACTATATGTCTAAACGCACAAGAATATTCAGGTGTAAATCCAATAAATAATAATATTTGGTATGCACTTTTATCTGACTTGTCAGAAAATTTATATACCTGGCAGGGTAATATTAGCTTTTATGATTTACTTTTAATAGAACGTTATCTACATAACAAACAAATGTTTGCTCTTGTACGTACAAAATATAAACTTAACAAAGTAATTGTTAAGTCTAATTACCATATTTTACCTTGCACACCGTTAAAATACGGTCCTAGACGCAAAGTTACAGAAATTAGATTAATTTTAGATAAAATACCTGAAAATTTATTATTAACTTATACACTTGATGACTTTGTTTTATTTGATGATTTTAGTTTCACAAATGCTAACCTTTTAACAAGAAAATATTCAGATATTTTAGGTAAGCTTGACGCATTGTATACGCAAAATATTGATAAATTAAGTGTACCAATCATCGCTTTAACCTGTCGAAATCTTAAAAACGAACTTATTAATATATTTAAGCGTACTAAGATTAATGCGCTTTTCAGTCTGATTAATACAGAACATAGAAAAGAAAATGTTGACAATTTATTCTATAATCCTAAAATTGATTTTTTACTCGATAAAATAAACTCCGAACGTAATACAATTATGAAAGAATATTTACAGGAACTTGGAGTAAATCCTGTCGACAATTTAGGTGTTACATCACAATATGTTAATACAACTGCTATAAAAGAAAGTAGTTTGATTAGTAAATATTTTTCAGCAACAATGAATAAGTATAGAACAAATTTTGTGCATAAAGTTAACGCTAAGTTTCCTGAAATTTGTCTAGCTTATCATGTAACAGTTAAAACATATGATGAGAATAAAGAAAATGAACTTAACATAAATAATAATTCTGGAGATGTACAAAATGACTAAAATAATAAATTTTATAGCTGCTATTTATATGTTATATGCTACTAAGCTTGAATGTGATAAAAGATTGTTTATGATACTTTGCGTTTCCATAATTTTAGATTATTTTACAGGTATCATAAATAGTCAGATAAAAGGAAAAAGTTTTGATAAAAATTATGCATTAATAGGTATTCTAAAGAAAATGAACTACTTTGTTGTACTTTTAGTGTCTTTATCTTTCGATTTAATGATACAACATAATACAAACTTTACAAATATCGTACCTGTTACAACATTTGTAGCTACATGGCTAATTGTTAACGAACTTATAAGCATTATAACAAATATCACAAATAAAGATATTGTACCTAAAAAATTAACAGATTATTTAAAAAAAATTAGAGGAAAATTAAATGACTGAATTTGAACTTATGAAAAAACAATTTGAAAAATGGGTGGGTTATCTAGAAAAAAAGAGTATAAAATATGTAGGTGAAAGCATGGATAATCCCGAACCTTTCACAGCTGGTGCTGGACGTAACAATTATACTATATTTGCTAAGGATTTTGCCAAGCAAACTGGTATAAATGTACAAGCACAGCCATGGTGTGACACATTTATAGATAGTAATTTTATACATGTTTTAGGTAAAGATAGAGCTAAAATTCTACTAGGTGGGTTTAGTGCTTACACCCCTACCTCAGCTGGATATTTTAAAAATATGGGAAAATGGACAAGTACACCGCGTCCTGGTGACATTGTGTTTTTTAAAAATTCTAAGAGAATTTATCATACAGCATTTGTTTATGCAGTTGATAATTCAAGAATTTATACAATCGAGGGGAATACAAGTGGAGGAGCTGACGTTGTTGAGAATGGAGGGTCGGTAAATAAAAAATCTTACCCTTTAAGTTTTGGTAAAATTGCTGGTTATGGAAGGGTGGAATATGATATGAGTGGTCAAAATTACTTAGATGGATGGATTAAGGAAGATGGAAAATGGAGATATTATATAAGTAATCATTATGTAACTAATACTTATGCAAATTATAAAGGATTAACTTATTATTTTGACGAAAATGGTTACATGGTTACTGGTCAAAAAATGATAAATGGAAAAAGGCGTGTATTTTCTAGTTCAGAGCTTGAAGGTGCACTAATTGTTACTAATAATGATACAGAATTCAAAATACTTGACTATGACCCGCTTAATTGTCAAAATTCTGGTGGAAATTCTGGTGGAAATTCTGGTGGAAATTCTGGTGGAAATTCTGGTGATGGTATAGTTATAATTAAAAGACGTCATGTATATGATTAGCACATTTATCATATCTGTTATTTGTTTGTCATTTGTTTTAATACTAATAGATTTTTTAGATTAGAAAGGATAAACTATGGATATTAATATTGACGGAAATGGTAACATTGTTAGAGATACTAATTATATAACTAATAATATAGATAATTGTAATAATAAAATGAACAATATATTAAATAGTATTAGTAATCTTGACAATACTAATCACAACTTATTACTTGAAAAGTTAAAAGCTGCACATTTTAACATTAGTAACTTTAATGAAATACTTACACAGTTTCAAGCTATTGTTAATGAAGTTGTTAACTAATGAAAGGATTTAATATGTTTAAACTTAAAATAATAAATCTTTGGAGATGTGACCAGGATTTTTACGATAGAGATTTTTACAAATTTGAATTATTTGAAAATGTTATTAAATTGCACGAAATAGATAGTTCTATTGAACGTACTTTTTCACATTTTCAGATATCATATCTGCTTAAAAATCATTTATCTGAATTAATTTATGATTATTGTTTTGGAAAATTTATAAATTTAAAAAATGATAATCGCTGGCGTAAAAACTTTTTATCAGATATTAACTTATATTTATTAGATTATGCTAGATATTTGCAAGCATATTTTAGAGATGTTAATAAAGATATAAGTAAGTCAGACTCAGAAAAGATTACTAATGAAAAATTAGAAAAATATGGAAGTAGTGATTTTAGTAAGATAAGTGAAGTTGCTACGTCTCAATCTTCTAATACTTCAGCGTCTGATAAGCAAATGTCTGAAAAATCAGAGGGTGATACGTTAACTATTCTTAATAATCAATCAACTTCTACTAATTATTTAGCTTCTAAGAATGATGAAGCGTATAGTAAAGGAAGTACTCAACAAGATACTTCAACTGATGTTAGTAAAAATGTAGGTCATAGTCTAGATAATAAATTGTCAAACAGTGCTAAAATAGGTGTTGTTGATGAAGATGTTGTTAATAATAAAACAGGTGTTAACTCACCTCTTACAATAGCAACTAATGAGTCTAACTTTAATTTTATTTTATTTACTGATAATTTAAAAATTTTACTTGATAGTCATTTTTTAGTAGGAGGTTGTGATTATGCCTAAAAATGTACCAAACGCTGATTTTCCGTATAATAAATCTTTGTGCACTGTTACTATGTATGAGCAAGGAAATGCACCTGATTATAGTTATTGTTACGCACCAGGTGTTGTTGCTGGTAGAGGATATAGTGAAACTTACGAACTTAAAAATAATCCGAAAAATCAACCTATAACTTATATTGAAGTTACAGCACATGAAAAAACAGATACTATGCGTTTTAACTATGTTAAAATAGACTTTAACATAGTTGGCGATGGAATTAAATACTTCTTTGTCGATAGTAAAAAAATTATCAATTACCCTAGAAAAATAAATAACGGTAAAGATAATGGTTGGTATACTGTAGGTTTTTCACTTAGATTAGATGTTTGGGAAACTTATAAAGAATATTTTGAAAAAATGGATATAACACTTGAACAAGTAACAACTGATAAACCAGAAAGTTGGAGTGATACATCAGCGCTTAACGTACCAGTCCCTGATATATCATGTGAGGATTTTAAATCTACTTTTAGTAAAAAATATGACAATTGGAAGACAATTGTGGCTTGGCAATCGTCAGTGCCTGAAAATTTAGATTATTATTTGTATGATAATATTCCTACAACTTTACAGCTTGACGAAACACATTCTAATTATATTAATGATGTTAAAATGATATCAAGTAAACCTCCGTCGGAAGTGGCAACGTGGTCTACTTACACTTGCTGTAATACATACGTTGTTCCCGAATATTTTACAACGGAAAAAGGTGGAGTTAGTCAGTCTGAAACTTTAACACTTGATAATCCAGCTTCATCTTATCACGCTAGACTTGATTATTATCCTTATAAGCGCGCTTATATATCTAGTGTTGACGGTCAATCGTTAGAATATAATCAAGATAAGTGTATAGGTAACAAACTTCCGCTCACAATTACAGCAAATATCACTCATTCAGTGCTTCCTGAACCTCAAACTCTGATAACTGCTACTAGTGACGCTAATATTTATGAAGATAGTATTTTATTTAATTCTTATCCATCTATTGATGTTGAAGGACGGAGTAGTTCAACAATTAGTAGGTTCTTAGGAAATTGGGGAGCAATTGAAGCATGGTAGATTAATTGTCAGATAATTGGAAACGTTTCACGTATTCAGTCATTAGTTATTATTTGATTAAATTGTCAGATAATTGGAAACGTTTCACGTATTCAGTCATTA
>PDWJ01006738.1_pt1 | contig 11933 bp, 14 predicted proteins | sample 1430881 | NCBI WGS metagenome assembly PDWJ01 (sample SAMN01162460, study PRJNA174530) | Oral metagenome, whole genome shotgun sequencing project. | biome: Marine environment; feature: Marine mammal; material: Swab sample of the gingival sulcus; isolation source: swab sample of gingival sulcus... | reverse complement strand
TGGCCTCCGCTCCGCCCAGCGGCACCCCCCGAAGGCCGGATGATCCCGCGCCGGAGCGCCGAGCTCCAGACGACGCTTCCACATGCCGAAAGGCGCAGAACCGGTGCCCGGTTCTGCGCGAGATGCTCCGGGCCCAGGTTTCGCCGCCCTCCGGGCGGCGACCCGCGCCTCTAGCGTTTGACGAAAGACCTGATACAGAGAGCATCACCTGACGCGCCCGAAATCTCTGATTTCAGGCAGCGTCAGGTGATGCAGGTTTTCGCATGACGCTCCGGGTCAAATACTCCGGGGATCCGGGGGCAGAGCCCCCGGGCCGTCCGCATCAGATTCAAGCGCGTTTCCGGTTTGGTCTTACCGTCCCTCGAATTTCGGCGCCCGCTTCTCCAGGAACGACAGCACCCCCTCCCTGAAGTCGCGCGAGCGGCCGCATTTGCCCTGGGTCCGGGCTTCCATGGCGATCTGCTCATCGAAGCTCGACGACAGCGAAGCACGCATCAGCGCCTTGATGCCCTGATAGCTCAGCGTCGGGCCGTCGGCGAGGTGCCGGGCGCGGGCGCGCCAGTGTTCCTCGAAGCCCATATCCGGCACCGCTTCCCAGATCATGCCCCAGTCGTCGGCCTGTTCGGCGGTGATCTTCTCGGCAAACAGCGCCGCGCCGATGGCTTTCGGCAGGCCCATCGCCCGCGGCAGAATGAAGGTGCCACCCGCATCCGGCACCAGCCCGATACGGCTGAAGGCTTGCAGGAAATAGGCCGAGTGGGAGGCGATCACCACATCCGCCGCCAGCGCAATATTGGCCCCGGCCCCGGCAGCGGCGCCGTTGACCGCGGCAATCACCGGCACCGGACAATCGGTGATGGCGCGCAGGAGCGGTTCGTATTCGTCGCGCAGCGTGCGTTCGAGATCGACCGTATCGGCATTGGTGCGGTCGCCCAGATCCTGCCCGGAGCAGAAGGCGCGCCCGGCGCCGGTCATCACCACCACCCGGGCCTCATGGCCCGCGCGGCGCATCGCATCGGCCAGTTCGGCGCGCATCCGGGTGTTGAGCGCGTTCATCTTGTCGGGCCGGTTGAGGGTCACAACCGCGAGGCCATCCGTGATGTCGAGGGTGATCGTTTCGTAGTCCATAGGGCATCTCCCTTGCCTTTCGCGCCAGAGACTAGCCGGGCACGGGCGTGAAGGGAAGCTGTAAAGCCGACCGGTGGGTCGGTAATTTGGCGGGGGATACGCAAAGCGCCCGGCACCGGTCCGGGCTGCACAGGCAGCGCAGGCGAAGAAGCCGCCTCAGTCGCGCAGAAGCTCGTCGAGCCGCGCCTGTTCCGCCTCGCTGAGCGCCTCCGCCGCTTCCGGCGCCCGCGACCGGCGGCGCAGATAGAGCAGCGCGCCCCCCGCGGCCAGCACAAACAGCACCGGCCCGGCCCACCAGAGCACCATGTTGGCCCCCTCGGCGGTGGGTCTGGTGAGCACATATTCGCCATAGCGCTCGACGACGAAGTCGAACACCTCTTCGTCGCTGTCGCCCTCCACCAGACGTTCGCGCACCAGCAGCCGCAGATCGCGGGCAATACCGGCATTGGATTCGTCGATGTTCTCGCCCCGGCAGACAACACAGCGCAGCCCCGCCGAAATGTCGCGGGCGCGCGCCTCGAGGGCCGGGTCTTCGAGCACCTCATCGGGGTTGACAGCAAGGGCCGGGCCGGGCGCGAGGCCGGCAACGAGGAGCGCTGCCATCAGCGCCGGAATCAGACGATGTTTCATTCCGCCGCCACTCCCTTCGGCTCCAATTCCGCACGCGCCGCCCCGGCGGCAACGCGATAGCGCCGGTCCGAGAGCGACAGCAGCCCGCCCAGCGCCATCACGATGGTGCCGCCCCAGATCCAGTTGGCGAAGGGCTTGATGAAGGTCCGCACCGCCCAGCCGCCGCCCTCCTGCGCATCGCCGATCACCAGATAGATGTCGCGCCAGAAGCCGTTGGCGATGGCGGCTTCGGTGGTCGGCATCGCCTGCACCGGATAGACCCGTTTTTCGGGCCGCAAGGACGCGATCAGCCTGTCGCCCTTGCGCACCTCCATATGGCCCACCATGGTTAGGTAATTCGGCCCCGGCTCGCGGGTCACATCGTTGAGGGCAATCTCGTAACCCGCCACCTCGAACCGGTCGCCGATCCGGGCGACGCGGATGTCTTCCACCTCCCAGGCCATCAGCCCGGCGATGCCCGCAATGGTGATGCCAAGCCCCGCATGGGCGGTGACCCTGCCCCAGTCGGCGCGCGGCAGCCGGGTGAGACGTCTGAGCCGCCCGGCAAGCGGCCCCCGCCCGGTGCGCGAGATCAGATCCGCGAGCGCCCCGGCCATCAGCCAGGTGCCGAGCAGAAAGCCCACCGGCCCGAGGATCGTCCGGCCGGTCTGGAGCGTCCAGGCGAGCCCCGCCACCGCCAGCGCCAGCAGGAAGGCCGGCAGCAGCGGCCGCAGCAGCCGCGACAGCCGCGCCCGTTTCCACGGCAGCATCGCCCCCACCGGCAGCACCAGGGCCAGCACCACCATGAAGGGGGTGAAGGCGGCCTCGAAAAACGGTGCCCCGACCGAAAGATTGCGCCCCGCCACCATCTCCGCCACCAGCGGCCAGACGGTGCCGATGAACACCACGAAGGCGGCGACCGTGAGCAGGATATTGTTGAGCAGCAGCGCGCTTTCGCGGCTGATCATGGCAAACACCCCCCTGGCCTCCATCGCCTGCGCCCGGGCGGCAAACAAGACCAGCGCCCCGCCAATGAACACCGCGAGGATCAGCAGGATGAACACGCCGCGCGCCGGGTCGGTGGCGAAGGCATGGACGGAGGTGAGGATGCCGGAGCGCACCAGGAAGGTGCCGATCAGCGAGAAGCCGAAGGCGATGATCGCCAGCAGGATGGTCCAGCTTTTCAGCGCCTCGCGCTTTTCGACCACGATCGCCGAATGCAGCAGCGCCGCCGCAAAGAGCCAGGGCATGAAGGAGGCGTTTTCCACCGGATCCCAGAACCAGAACCCGCCCCAGCCGAGCTCGTAATAGGCCCACCACGCCCCGAGCGCGATGCCGATGGTGAGAAACACCCAGGCCGCGAGCGTCCACGGCCTCACCCAGCGCGCCCAGGCGGCGTCGACCCGGCCTTCGATCAGCGCCGCCACGGCGAAGGAAAAGGCCATCGAAAGCCCGACATAGCCGAGGTAAAGAAACGGCGGGTGGAAGGCGAGCCCCGGGTCTTGCAGGAGCGGGTTCAGATCCTGGCCGTCATAGGGCGGAAAGGCGATCCGCTCGAACGGGTTCGAGGTGAAGATCACGAAGCCGAGGAAGGCCACCGAGATCGAGCTTTGCACCGCCAGCACCCGTGTCTTGAGCCGCGGCGGCAGCCCGTCGCCGAACCAGGCCGCCATGGCGCCGAACAGGGTCACGATCAGCACCCAGAGCAGCATCGAGCCTTCGTGGTTCCCCCAGACGCCCGAGACCTTGTAGAGCATCGGTTGCAGGGTGTGGGAATTGGCCCAGACGAGGCTGAGCGAAAAATCGTCGGTGACGAAGGCATGGGTCAGCGCCGCGAAGGCGAGCGCGACGAAGACGAATTGCAGGGTCGCGGCCGGGTCGGCCACGGCCATCCAGCCGCTCCAGCCCTTCGCCGCGCCGATGAGAGGCACGACCATCTGCACGATGGCCACGCCCAGCGCCAGGATCAGCGCGAAATGTCCAAGCTCGTTGATCATGGGCGGACCATATGGGCAAAGCCCGACAAGGCCAACACCCGCAATGCCGAGAGACCGGCGGATATTCCGCCCGCACCCTCCCGGAGCGCCACCCGCTCCGGCCGGAATCCGCCGCACCTGCGCGCATTTTCCGTTCCCTCTTGAATACCCGGGCCCAGTGCCCAGTTTCAGCCCCGGAAGCGGTCTGCCGGCCCACCGGCACCGGCCAGGATGCTTCGATGCGCAGGCCGCTCTCCACGACGATACAAAGGACGATACGAAAGTGACCCGATCCGTTTTCCGCGCGCCCGCCACGATGTCCGCCATGTTTGCTGCCGCACTGCTGGCCACCAGCCCGCTCACCGCCGGCCCGTTCCCTGCCAGCCCGGCCGATCCGGCATCGGTTCCGGGCGCCGCCACGGCCTCGCCGGCCAGTTGCTGGCACCCGGATGCCGCACCGGCGCTGTTCGGGCGGAGCACCCGCGCCGCCCTCGCCTGCCGCAACCCGGGCAAGCCCCCCCGGCCTGCCACTCATCGGCCCGCCGCTCACCGGCACGCCGCGCCGGCCTCCACGTTACCCCCGGCCTCCCCGCAGAACGGGCAGACTCGGATCATCTTCTCCGGCTCGGCCTATGCAGGCATCGCGGCGAGCTTCTGAAGGGCATCACCCGCCACCGCATATCCGCCGCTCCTGAAAATGAGGATTTGTCTTGCCCGAATCCCTGGCCTAGACTCTTGCCCAACAACAGGGCCGGAAAACCGGCTGCATACAGGCACAGGAGACCCTCATGACACGGTTGGGCGACATGTCGGGAGTCGGGGCGGTGGCATTGGCGTTGCTCGCAGCCCCCGCCACCGGCGAGGATTTTGACGGCGGATATATCGGCTTCAGCGGGTCGATCGGGTCCGACCCGGTGATCACCAATTCCGGGCGGGACTGGAGCGCGTCGAGTTTCGCAGGCTACAACTACCGCTTCGGCGAATTGCTGGTGGCCGGTGGCGAGGTCGCAGCGGAGTACAATCCCGATTCCGTCTGGGGGCTCCACGTCTTCACCGGCAAGCTGCGCGGACGCGCCGGGTTTGTCGTCTCCGACCGGTTCATGGTCTACGGCCGCGCCGGCACCGGCTACATGCTGGGTGTCGATTTCGGCGATGGCGACGGGTTCATCTGGGATGTCGGCGCCGGGGCGGAATATGAACTCTTCGACCAGCTCCTGCTGCGCGGCGAGGTGGGCTATGTCAGCCCCTTCTCCGAATTGCTGACAGAGCAGACCAGCTTCCGTCTCGGGGTGTTGACGAGGTTCTGAGGCACGGGGCGGGGCGCGGCGCCATGGCCGGGCGCGAACGCCCCTCACACCCCTCCGGCCAGCAGCACCCCCGCGGCCGAGACCCCGAGCGCCAGCAGCACCGGCCAGAGAAACCCCGGCCCATGGCGGCCGAAGGAGCGGTGGATCACCGAAAAATGCAGCACCGCCCCGACGATATAGACCGCAAGCGCGATGAGGGCGGCGTCTTCTCCGGGCACGCGCGCATCGGCCCCGGTAAGCCCCGCCGTCCAGACGCCGCCGGCCACCAGCCCCGCCCCGAGCCAGGAAAACGACATGCCGAGCGCCAGCGGGGTGGCGCGTTCGTTCCAGAGCCACAGGAAGGTGGCCGAGATCATCAGCGACATCAGCGCGATCGCGCCGTAGGTGATGCCCACCACCGCGTCGAGCCCGGCGGCGTATTTGCCCGCCTCCAGCATGACCACGGCAAAAGCGAGCAGGATAACCGCCTGTTTCATCTTTCCATGACCTCCCTCACGGCCCGGTCGAGAGCCTCCACGGCGCGCTGGTTACGCGCCAGCGCACGTTGAAACCGCACGCCGCTCAGCACCGCTGCGAGGCGCGCGCGCCATCTTGCCAGCCACGCGGTCATTCGCCCCGCCCCCAGTCGCGGCCCGGCCCCCGGGGCAGGCGCTCCTGAATGATGGTGGTGATTTCCACAAGGATCTGGCTGTTCTTGTCGAGCACCGCCCGGGTGGCCTGGTCCTTTTGCAGATCCCGCCACAGCAGGTAGAACACCAGCCCCACCCAGGGTCCGTGCTCGGTGAGCAGCGAAACGAGAAACTCGCTGTTCAAGACGCGGCCCGCCAGTCGTCGAGCGCCGGGTTGGGTCCGGCGGAAAAGGCGGTCTGGTCGTCCCGCTCCACCGGCGCCCGGGGCATCTCCAGCGCCTCCAACGCCTCGACATTGCGCAGCACCATACCGGTGCGGGCCATGGTCTCGGCGAGGGAGCGCTGAAACGCCTGCCCCTTGGCCTGGGAACGCGCACCGAAATAGAAGCTCACCACCGCGCCCATCAGCCACCACAGCGGCTCCGGTACCAGCTGGATCCCCTGCATCCGCGCCGCGAACCACACCGGATCGAGCATCGCGGCGGCAAACAGCCCGAGTGTGCCGATCGCCAGCGCCGGGCGCGGCAGGCGGTTCAGCGCATCCATGAACCGGTCGAACCGGCCCCGCCGGGGGCTGGCGAATTCGGCCGCGAATTGCGCCAGCGCCGCCGCCCGCCAGGCCGCTTCGCGCTCGGCGGCCGCTTCGGTGTTCTCCATGAACACCCCGGCCGTGTCCCTGATGATATTGCCGCCGCCGCCGAACAGGGCGCCCGCCACGTCGCCGATCACCCCCATGATGCCACCCGGGCGCGATGCTCGGCCTCCGTGAGGTGGTATTTCGGCGAAATGAATTCTTCGGCGCGGCGGATCCAGCCGCCCTTGCCGCCGTCGCGGCGGCAGGCATATTTCCGGCTCGCGGGCCGCCTGTCGCCGATACGGTAGTAGTAATTGCGCCGCTCGATCCCGTAGGCATCGGCGATATGGCCGGGCGCGGCGCACGCCGCCGCCTCTGCCGCTGCCGCCGTCTTCGGACCGATCACCCCGTCGACGGCCAGCCGCGCGCCCATGCGGTTGAGGAGCCGCTGCAACAGCCTCACCGCATGCGCCCCGGCATTCACATACATGTCGAACACCGACGCCTGAAGCACCTCCGGCAACAGCCCGATCCCGGGCCGCTCGAAATAATGCGCCACGAAGATCGCCCGCGCCTGTTCGCGGCTCAGACGTTTCACATCCGCCGCGCTCACCCTGCCGTCGCCGTCGAGGTCGAGCCCGAGCGCGCGCATGGTGCGGAGGGTAACCCCGTGATTGGTGGGCCCGCCCGGATCGTCGGGATCGTTCACATAGCCACCCTCCCGGGCGACGATCTGGTCTGCAATCTGCTCAACGGAAAGCATATGCCTGCCTCACTTGCTGCTTCGCTTGTTGTTTGCGGCGAGGCTCGGCGAAATGGTTCAACAAAGGTTGAAGAGAGCGCGCGGCGGGGGTTTTCTCGCTCCGTAAAACCTGCCCTGTTGGTTTGATCAGCAGCTGACGTCAACGAAAGCAGGGCAAAGAGCGTGCAGCCGTGAAATACCGGAACGCTCCTTGACCATGCGGTTTTCGGCAGAGCCGTCGGGCATCTGCTCCGCCAGAAACTTCTTGAGTTTCGCGTTCTCGGCTTCCAGAGCCCGGTGCTGCTTCGGATCCGACGGTTCCATCCCGCCATACCTGCTTTTGTATTTTCAGAAGGTGCCCTGGCTGATCCCATGGCGCCCGCAGACGTCAGCCGTCTTCTTGTCCTGTGAATATCGTGGCTCCTGTGCGATACCGGAACCACTGCCTGGTACGTCATTTATGGCGGGCAGTGGCGAGGGTCGGACCGTTCCCCTCTGGGTCATATGGCGCTTGACGAAATGTTTCACACAGAGAGCATCACCTGACGCCTTGAAATCTCTGATTTCAGGCAGCGTCAGGTGATACAGGTTTTCGCATAACGCTTTAGTGGACCGTTGCCGAGTATGATCGCCCCCGTCTTTTCTGTCGACCTGAATGGATACCTGGGCTGCGGGCCGCATGACAAGACAAGGTAAGGAAAATACCATTGGGACAGATATGGCTGACGGGCCAGCGGCTGATGGCACGCGCCCCGGACCGTCAGGTCACCGGGCTTCAGCTTCGTGTCGCCATCATGAACGGATTTACCGCGCTCGGCATTCCCATCACAGAGGCCCGCGGGACAAGTTTCGCCGACGAAAGCGGAAGCTTGCCTTCAGTCGATTTGCGAAACAGAGTCTTTTGAGGCCATGGAAGCGACGAGAGGCCCGGGCCGGTCAGCGTTCGTCGCAAGCGGCACCTTGTGACAGGCGCCCGACCGGACGGGTTGTCATCTGATATTGCGCGGTTTCCGCCGCCGTCATCCAGTGGACATCTGACGCCGGTGCGGCATCCAGGGTGAACCAATAGAAGGCCTGCGGGATTCCCATCACATCGTAATAATCCAGGTATTGTTGATGTATGGGATGGCTGCGCGGCACGCTGTCGCCTTCTTCGACGCCATCGCCCCAGCTGTGAACGCCCACGCAGGCGCCGTCTTCCATGATCCGTTCGGTGCCCGCCAGGAACAGATCGGTGCCGCCCGAGGCGACCATGCCATCGGCGGGCACGATGGTGGTAAACCCCGCGGCCCGGACGGCGCGGCTGAAGATGAGATTGGCATCATCGTCCACCGAGCCGCCGATATTCTGCAACACCAGAACCTTCGCATCCGGGTGCGCCTTTTGCGCTTCGCGGAACCGCCCGAGCGTGGTGCCATCAATCGCGCCCGTTGCAATGAGCCGGTTTCCGTCCGCCTTGAAACTGACGGGAGTATAGTCTTCTTCGGCATTGCAGGCCACCAGCGCTGCCGTGGCCGCCAAAACTATAACCAGTTTCTTGTTTCGCATCGGGGTTTCCTCGGGTTTTCATTTCGGTTTCAGGATGTGGACATCGGCATGTGAACTTCTGAAAACGAAACCGTTTCGGCGTTTCAATACACCGGCGTCACGGCTTTGTCCGCCGGAATCCGGCGCAGCGATCCGATGATCCGGGAGAGGCGCCTTCCGGCCCCGCAGGGCCGGAAGGCCCCCCTGCTCGTCAGAAGATGAACAGGTCATCGGCCAGAGTGGCGGTGTCGGTGACACCGTCGAGGGTGATGCTGTTGCCATCGCCGCATCGTCCAGCCCCAGCCGGTCGGTGCCGCTGGTGAAATCCGTCACATGATCCGCGCCGATGCTGCTGCCGAAGAACTCGAAACTGTCGGCCCCGGCGCCACCGGTGGCGGTGTCATCGCCGCCGCCGATGCGCAGCCGGTCATCGCCCGCACCGCCGGAGAAAAGATCGCGGCCTGATGCGCCCGTCTGGCCATTGTCGCGCAAGAGATCGTTGCCGTCACCGCCATCGAGCCTGTCGCGGCCATTGCCGCCATCCAGCGTGTCATTGCCCTTCCCGCCGAAAAGCCGGTCGGCATGGGTGCCGCCGAACAGAGCATCGTTGCCCTGTTCACCGTGAAGAACGTCATTGCCCTGGCCGCCCTTGAGCGTGTCATTGCCGCCATTGCCATGCAGCGTGTCGCGACCGCCACCGCCATCGAGCCTGTCGCGGCCCTGGCCGCCGTGCAGCGTGTCACTGCCTTTCCCGCCGAAAAGCCGGTCGGCATGGGTGCCGCCGAACAGAGTGTCGTTGCCCTGTTCACCATGAAGAATGTCATTGCCCCGGCCGCCCTTGAGCGTGTCGTTGCCGCCATTGCCATGCAGCGTGTCGCGGCCGCCACCGCCATCGAGCCTGTCGCGGCCCTGGCCGCCATGCAGCGTGTCACTGCCGTTCCCGCCGAAGAGCTTGTCCTGGCCCTTCCCGCCGAAGAGCCTGTCCTCGCCCATATTGCCCTTGAGCGTGTCGTTGCCACTGCCGCCCCGCAGCACATCATTGCCGCCGAGACCGAGATAGCTGTCATTGCCGCCTTGCAGGTCAATATCGTCCGGCCCCGATGTGCCGGTGAGGTTGTCATTCCCCGCGGTCGGGCCGGCGGCGCCGAGCTGTATGTCCTTGTCCATGAACCGCAGGGTTTCGATATTGGTCAGCGTATCGGTATCGCCGGCATTGGTTTTGGAGGTCACGGTGGTCACGCCATTGGCCGTGACGATCTTGTAATCGGACGACACGCCCTGGTATTGCACAACATCACTGCCACCCTTGCCGTCGATGGTATTGGCCCCGGCATTGCCCATCAGCACATTGTCTCTGGCGTTGCCGCTCAGACCGGAATCATTGTTACCCAGAAGCCGGGCATTGGTCAGGTATTGCGACTTGTGGGTATAGGCGGCGCTGGCGTCGAAGGCCATCTTGAACGTCCCGGTGAAACTCGGGTCGATCCGCGCCATATAGGTCAGATCCGGCGACAGGAAATCCTTCATGAGTTGCGCGCCCATGGGATCCTTGTTCTGAATCTCGTCGCGGGTTCCGGAGGAATATATACCCCACATCCCACCAGCCCCGCCGGTCCAGGCGCCCCAGAGGCCATAATGGCTGTCGATCACGCTGGCAATATATTCCTGCTCCAGACTGCCTTCGGCGCGGAGCTCTCTGATCCAGTCTTGCGTGTCGCTGTCGCCATTGCCCCAGAGGTTGTTGGCGAGCGCGTTGTTCGTCGCCGCGGTAATATCGGCCTGATAGGTCGGTTTCAGCGGGCCATCGGTATTGGTCGTGCCGATGCCGTAATCGTGGACCATGTGGAAGATTTCTTCAAAGCCTGCATCCCGCTGGCTGAAATCGTTGTTGATATAGGCCGCCGAGCCCTCCATCGGGAATTCCAGCTGATACAGCGGCTGGCCCTGTAGCGCGTTTTCGCCGGTCTGGCTGTTGCCATCGGCGCCGTCGGGCATCACCAGAACCGCGCCGTTATTGGCCATGGCGTTGGCCACGGCCGACTTGTCGGCGCCGTATTTCGCACCGGGCACATCGGTCAGGTAGTTGTCGAGGATATTCCACGCCCGCAGAAGCTGTTCGTCGGTTATGGCGCTGTTGGCGACGATGTTGATGTCCTTGCCATTGGGCGCGGTCCAGGTCACATATTTGGAATAATTGTTGGCATAGGTGGCCCCGAGGTTGCTCAGATCGGTGCGGATCATTTCCTTGTCGGCGAAGATCTGATAATTGCTGTTGGTCACATCCGAAGCCCAGCTTGCGGCCGCCCCGGAACGTTGTGCGGTAGAGGTCATGTCTTTTCCTTCTGTCTCGAAACGGGTCGTATTCCGGTGCCGTTTCTGAAGCGGGAAGCTGACAGAAACCTGACAGGCGTTGCAAATCCCGTCAGCTTCGCGTCAGCCTGGCCGGGCAAGACGGGAAAATCAGTTGAAAGGATCCTCCATGACCTACACCAAACCCCTCCTCGCCGGCGCCCTGACAATGCTGTTCGCCGGTTGCCTCCATGCCAGCGCGGCCACCTCCGCCCCCCTGCCCGGCTGCCCCGGCACGAAGACCTTCACGCAGAAGGCCGAGGTCTTCGGCGCGGTGACCCTCTGCGCCACCGCGGATGTGCCGCAAGCGAAGCTGACCCATGCGGCCAATGTCACCGCCGAATGGCTCGACAATGACGGCGACGGGGCGGCGGACGAGGCGCGGCTGATCGAGACCCTGAAAGCGCAGCACCCGGTGCTGCTGATGAGCGAAAGCGGGTTTTCCGACAGCCAGTGGCGCGACATGGAGGACGATCTGGGGGCTATCGTGGGCCAGGATCTTCAGGCCAACGAAACCAACCCCGCCGGGGGCCGCCGCGATGCGTCGCAGGAAGAGATCCACCATCTGATCCTCAATGCCGGCTGGGCGCCGATGCTGCCGCAGGTCTTCCGCGACCAGCCCGGCTCGGTGCTCTATGGCGAATGGCAGCAGGCCGAGGCGCAGGGCAACTACGCCTATGACGACCCCACCTGCGATGCCGCCTGCAAGGTGACCGAGTTCTTCTACCTCGCCACCGCGGCCTATCTCGGGTCTGATGCCGATCTCTTCTCCGATGAAATGCGCCTCATGTCCCGCGACGCCCTGCGTACCGCCCTGCCCCGGACGGTGGAGGTGATGGAAGCGACGGACTACCGCTACCCGACCGACCACTGGCCCACCGGCCGCTATGCCCACAGCCAGAACATCCGCATGAGCGGAAACTGACGGCCGGATTTGATGAGACGGGCCGCCTTCGCTACCCCCCGGTAACCCGCGTTTCTTTCAGGTGACCGATGCATATTCTGCTGGTTGAAGACGACACCCAACTCGGGGATTCCCTGCAACGGGCCCTGCGCAGCCGCAACTATCTTTGCGATTGGGTCACCGGCTGC
>PDWJ01004649.1_pt1 | contig 11934 bp, 10 predicted proteins | sample 1430881 | NCBI WGS metagenome assembly PDWJ01 (sample SAMN01162460, study PRJNA174530) | Oral metagenome, whole genome shotgun sequencing project. | biome: Marine environment; feature: Marine mammal; material: Swab sample of the gingival sulcus; isolation source: swab sample of gingival sulcus... | reverse complement strand
ATACTTGTGTCTGTTTCATGGGACCTCCTTTCTGGTCCCTTTTAACAAACCGGACAGTTTATTTGTTCTTGCTTAGGACAGTTTATTTGTTTCTAACATAATAACAATTAAGACTTGCCAAAGCCGGATTTTTTTGTATAATTTAGGCAAAATTTAAAGAAATTACCGAGTAAAAAATAAAACCTCTAATGTGCTGCTAACATAGAACATTATAGGCTTTTTTTTTAGGTAGCGGGGATGCGGGACGCAATTAACAATTGCCAGATTAACTGAGAATGACAAAACTTAACCAGAAAGAGAGCGACTGATGAAAAAATGGATTGTCCTAACAGCCAGCATCGTACTGAATATCATCCTGGGCGGTATTTATGCATGGAGCAAACTGTCTCCGCCACTGATTGAAAATTATCATATGTCAAATGCGAATGCAGGACTGGTTTTTGGTGCGACCATTGCCATTTTTACCCTCACCATGATCCCCTCCGGCACGTTCGTAAATAAATACGGACCCCGTATTACCGCAGTCATTGGCGCTGTTTTTTTTGCGGCCGGTTACACGGTGGCAGCCATGTCCGGAGGCAGTTTTGCGATGATTTTTGCGGGCGTGAGTATCCTTTCCGGTATTGGAATCGGCACTGCTTACGTCTGTCCCCTGACCGTTGGCATGAAATGGTTTCCTGACAACAAAGGCCTGATTACCGGTGTTGCAGTGGCCGGTTTTGGTGGCGGTGCCATTGTTCTCAGCAACCTTGCCAAGTATCTGCTGGTGAGCCAGGGCTGGGATATTCTGGACGTGTTCAAGCTTATCGGTTTTGGGTTTGGCGGTGTTGCGATCCTCGCCGCCCTGCTCTTGAGTGAACCGGAGTCTGCCGAAACCGGTCAGACAGCAGCCGAGTCAGAACCCAAAAATTTAAAAGCATACTTGTTTGACAAAACGTATCTGCTGCTCTGTTTAGGTATTTTTGCCGGCACCTTTGCAGGCCTGCTTGTGATTGGCCACCTGGGGAATATTCTGAAAGAATCCGGCTTTTCTGAAACCAATGCAGCCCTCGGGATCTCTGTCTTTGCCATCGGCAATGCCGCAGGCCGGATCTTCTGGGGACAGGTCCATGACAAACTCAAAACGACCCTGACCGTGATCTTGTCGCTGATGTGCATGGTTCTGGCGCTGATCCCCCTGGCCTTCAAGCTGCCCACAGCGGTTATTATGCTGGATGTGGCGTTTATCGGCATGAGTTTCGGAGCCTGCTTTGTTGTTTATGCATCTTCCATTGTGGTCCATTTTGGTACGGAGATGTTCCCCAGACTCTATCCCATCTGTTTTTTGGGCTATGGGGTTGCCGGCATTGTTGGCTCACCGGTTGGCGGTATTATTCGGGACACGACCGGATCCTTTACCATTGGCATTTTTGTCAGCATCGCCATTGTTATTGCCGCATTGACTGTTATCACGGTGAGCAAAAAAGCACTCAATGAGCCACACGCCTAACCTGCTGATGCGCCGTTGATGAAAATGAAAGCCTCCGCAGGGTGCGGAGGCTTTCTCTCGTCTATTGACGGCGCGGATCAGACCTTAAACCGGATATTCAGAATATCTCCGTCTTCAACACGATACTCCTTCCCCTGCAGGTACATTTTTCCGGCTTTTTTCAGGGCCGCTTCATCCGGGTATGCCATGAGTTCGTCATATTTCATGGTTTCGGCACGGATAAACCCGCGCTGCAGATCTGAGTGGATCACGCCGGCCGCTTCCGGTGCTGTTGCGTTTTTTCGCACCAGCCATTGCCTGACCTCATCTTTTCCCACAGTGAAAAAGGAAATCCGGCCCAGCGCAGCCAGGCACAATCTAGTGAGCACGCCGAGTGCCGGTTCGGTGATGCCCATGTCTGCCAGAAACGCCAGGCGCTCTTCCGGGTCATCCAGGGTGACAATCTCGGATTCCACCTGGGCAGATACGCGCATGCTCTGCATGTCCAGCTCAGCGCAGCGGGCTTGGATGGCGGCATATCCGTCTTCGATGGTGGTTACCGCGTCCTCGGAGATGTTAATGGCAAGGACCATTTTTTTCCGGGTGATCAACGGGTAACTGCGGATGAGACTATCTTCATCTTCCGTGATGTCCATCATGCGCAAGGGAAGCTCGGTCTCAAGGTGGGCTTTCATCCGCTCGAGCAGCGCCTGTTCCTTTTGCTGTTTTTCATCCTTGATTTTTTTTAAGGCCGCAGCAATCCGTTCCAGGCGTTTTTCCACAAACACCAGATCATGGAGCAGGAGTTCCGCATTGATTGTATCCATGTCCCGTATTGGATCCACGCTGCCGTTCACATGAAAAACGGATGCATCTTCAAACGCACGAATCACATGGCAGATTGCGTCCATATCTGCGATATCCCGAAAAATATCCCCTTTTGCAATGGCTTCTTTCTCAAGCGTGGGAAGCAGCTGGAAATCGATTTTTGCAGGGACGTCTTTTTTAGGCTGATAGCGCGACACTAGGGCGTCAAAACGGGGGTCGAGAATATCCGCTGTGCCCAGCAATGTCTTTTGCTGGCTGCTGTGTTCAGCGCGCTCGATGCCGGTAAGGGCCTGAAAAAGTGTCAGTTTGCCGGACTGGGGTAAACCGATGATGCCGATTTTCATTCCGCATTCCTTTCCTGAACAGTCGGTCTCCTGGACCGTTGTGGTTTTTGTCAAGCATCCCATATCCTATGCGGTCTTAAAAATCAATTTGGTTATGCCGCTTACCTCACCTTGATTTTCATCCTCACTGCTGATAGACACATCCTTTATTCATATCATCTGTGTCACAGTTGTTTTTGTTTCAACGCCGTACACCGGAGGCAAGCATGGGGGGATTTTTTGGATGTGCGTCCACGTCAGGATGTATCACAGAACTGTTTTACGGTACCGACTACCTGTCTCACCTGGGCACCAAACGCGGGGGGATTGCAACCGTTGGTAAAAACGGATTCGACCGGTCGATCCACAGCCTGGAAAACGCGTACTTCCGCACCAAGTTTGAGCCGGAACTCGACACGTTTACAGGGAACATCGGTTTGGGCGTGATCAGTGATACAGATGCACAACCCATCATCATTCATTCCCACTTAGGCCGGTTTGCCGTGGTCACGGTAGGGCGTATCCGGAATCTGGACGCACTTGCCGGCGAGGCATTGTCACGAAATATGCACTTTGCAGAAACCAGCGGCGGAGGGATCAATCCCACGGAACTCGTGGCCATGCTGATCTGTGAGGCGGGCAGTTTTGAGGAGGGGATTCGCAATGCCCAGGAAAAGATCGAGGGTTCCTGCTCCCTGCTGGTCCTGACGGAAAAAGGACTGTACGCGGCCCGTGACAAACTGGGCCGGACCCCCATCGTCATCGGCAAGCGAAAAGATGCCGTTGCCGCCAGTTCTGAATCCAGCGCCTTTCCCAATCTTGGATTTGAAGTGGATCGTTTTGCAGGACCGGGAGAAATCCTGCTCCTGACACCGGATGGTGTGGCACAAGTACAGCCGCCGGGAGACCGAATGCAGATTTGCGCGTTTCTCTGGGTCTATTATGGATATCCGGCATCCACCTATGAATTCATCAATACCGAACAGGTACGCTACAACTGCGGCGCTGCCCTGGCAGAAAGGGAAACCGTGGAGGCTGACTTTGTCGCCGGTATTCCGGATTCGGGGATCGGGCATGCCGTGGGGTTCGGAAACCGGCGATGCATGCCGTACAATCGTCCCTATGTGAAATACACCCCCACCTGGCCCCGAAGCTTCATGCCCCAGAATCAGACCATGCGGGATCTGGTGGCCCGGATGAAATTGATACCGGTGCGTGAGCTGATCGAGGGCAAACGGATTATCTTCTGCGATGACTCGGTGGTGCGGGGCACCCAGCTCCAGGACAATGTCCAGATTCTCTATGCATACGGTGCACGGGAAGTGCACATGCGGGTGGCCTGTCCGTGCCTGATTTATCCGTGCGAATTTCTGAACTTTTCCACATCCAGATCCACCCTGGATCTGGCGGGACGCAAAGCCATTTTTGAGCTCGAGGGCCGGGATGATGCAAATTTGGCGGCCTATGCCACCGACGGTTCAGACAAGCATACGGCCATGGTTAACCGGATTCGGGATCGGCTGAACCTCACCTCCCTCCGGTATCAGACGTTGGACGACCTGGTAACGGCTATTGGCATTGAAAAGGAGAAACTCTGCACCCATTGCTGGGATGGATCGAGTTATTACCGATAATCCTGTTTGATGCGTCCGGCACCAGGGCCTCGTATGTACTGGATCAACCGGAGGGCCTGCACCATGACCACTGCCGTGACCAACCGGGGCACCCACAGCCAGAAGGCCGGGATGCCCAGCGGCAGAAACAGTGCCGGATCTTCGATCATGGCGTGGTTGATGCCAATGGATACCTGCAGTCGCTGCAGCGCCTCCGGGGAGAGATCCCGCTCTTTGATTTCTTCAACGATCACGGCCGAACCATAGGCCAGACCAAAGAGCGCACCGGCCAGCCAGATCGAACCGACTTTTCCGGGAAGTCCCAGAAACACGAGCACCGGTCGAATCCAGCGCTCGATACGGTTGATCCATGAAAAGGCTTTCATCACTTCCATGACGACCATGAGCCCCATGATAATGCAGAAGATTTTCAGGGAGATGGCCCCGGTATGCCAGATCCAGTCAGCGATCATCGTGCGGAAGGGGACGAAGGCGGCGTTAGACAAAGCCATGTTGGGGGCAGCCGGTTCGATTGTCAGAAACGGCGCAATGGCAAGAAGGGTGATGAACCCGGCACTGATCCGGATCAGTGCTGCAGGCAGGGCCTTGAGGCCCGATTTTGCCTGGACCGCAGTTTCCTGGATCAGGTTGTGGGCGATGAGCAGGAAAACGGCAATCAGGGTCATGTGGGCCTGACAGAGGGGAAGGGCGCTCATGGCAGCGACCGCGCCATAGATCCCGGTCAGCATGCCGATGATCAAGGGAATACTGGCTGCGGCCGGGAGATGAAAAAGGCCGAGGACCGGTTCAAGGATAAACTCCATGGCGTCGATAGCGCCGCTCCAGACCAGAAGGGTGGTGAAAAACGAGATGGGGATGAGAATTTTTGAAATCCAGATAAATCCAGATCCTCCTTTTTTCAGACCGGTGAATACCGCCAGCCGGATCAACGCCCTGCGGTGTGCTGCTGTCATGCCGGAATATCCTTTCTACGCATCGGTATCTTCGGGCCGCTGGGGCGACCGGGCCTAGATGTAACACAAAACGGTCCTGCTGGCATGATAAAACGGCCCTGGAAACGTGTGACGATATGCCGCAGTCTGCTTGATAAATCCCGTTGATGGCTGGATCATCTGTCCGGTTCACCGGAGGTAAGAGCGGAAGTCCAGGGCGCCGGATCCGGAAGCATCCATGCTGCTGTATCCTGCCCGTGATGGGTGGAAAACGTGACCTTCAGAACCGGTCTGCTGTAAGGTTTCCCTCGGTAGGTGTTGACCGGTGTGACATCGCGTAAGGCTGCCAGCGGGAGGGTCAGATGATGGGGGGGCAGTGTCTGAAAGAAAAAGAGCTGGTCGTCCGTGAGCACAAGGGCGCCGGATCCTTTTAGCTGTTCGCCGGTGCCAGAGGAAAAGCCAAGAAATCGGGCTGATGGGGTTTCAAGGCGTCTGGGGGTATCCCTGAGTTCTGTCCGGATCCGTTGGTCAACCCGGCGCCGGGTGGCTTGAATGAAAATCATCACTAAACATCCGGCAAACAGAGCGACACTCAAAAAGATGCCGATGAGAATAACAAACGGGTTGATCATGAATCTAACAGCTCCATCCGGCCCGCCATGCGGTTGGGTCAATTATACTGATGGCTACATATAAAATAACCGTGGTTTTGTTAAGGAAAAACCTGGAAGAAAACATACATCCTCAGAGGAAAGGCGTTCTGTGATCTGATGTTCCCATTAAGAAAAACATTGATGTCTCTGTATCGGGCCCGTCTGTATCCCCTTCTGCTGCTCTGCGGGCTGCTGGCGGTTATTCTGGTGGGCCTTCTGGTGGTCGGCATTACCTCCCTTTCTGTCTGCCTGATTGATTTTAAATGGGCCTGGATCAATACCCTGATCAGCACTGTTGTCGGTATTGCACTGGGGATCGGCGGGTGGTTCATGCTGCCGGTCATGACTGTGCTGGTGGGCGGATTTTTTCAGGATACGGTTATCCGGCGTGTGGAAGCGGCGTTTTATCCGGACAGCGGCGGACCGGTGGCGGGTCATTTTTTTGCGGATCTGCTGTATGACATCCGGTTCGTGCTGTTAGCCCTTTTGCTCAACATGATCCTGCTGCCGTTGTATCTGCTGGGTATAGGATTTCCCGTTTCGATTCTGTTAAACAGTTATCTGCTTGGCCGTGAATTTTTTGAAGCGGCTGCCGGATATCACCTGGGAAAAAAGGCTGCCAAACAATTAGGCCGGTCTCATCGGATGAACGTCTATACGGGCGGACTGGTCATCACCCTTGCCACGCTGACACCCCTGATCAACCTGTTTGTACCGGTGCTTGCCACAGTCTGGATGGTGCATCTGTATCACAATTGCAGGCGCAGCGGTTCGCAGTCACCGGAAACAAACCTGAAACAAGAAACACGGATCCCGTCGGATAATGGCTAAGGAAGGTCGGTAGAGGGGCGTTGCAGGCGGGCATGGTAAGGTTGTGCAAGGGTCAGCCTGTCAGTGCAGCAACATCATCAGGTATGGCCATCAATGGCTCCAGAAAGACGGGTGTGGCCAGCCGGATGCCAGCTTTTGTGCCAGTCGTTTTTCCTGATCTTCCCGAATTTGTGTCAGCTGGAGTTTCAGTTTTTCAAACCGTTCTTTCATGGCATCGACGATTTCCTGCGCAGGTGAAAAATAGGGCTCGAAATCAAACGATTGCTGCAGACCGAGCAACAGTGACCGCCTACCCGCCACGGTTTCGGTTTCAGGGCTGTCCGGTGCTGCGGTTTCAACCGGTACCGTCTCTGCCCGTGTTTGATCTGCCAGATCCATCTGATAAATCTGGTGAACACTCCCGTTTTCTCTGACCAGTACCCCGGTCTGTGTCAGCTGCCCCTGGAGCACATTTTTGTCGTCTCTCATCTGAAAGGGGGTTTCTGCAGATCCCAGATAGATGGCACCCACGCCCGCTGCTTTCAGGGAGATCATCCGGTCTTCTCCATCCGCATCCCGGTGCCAGACGGTGAGCTGGTCAAACACCGGATCGTTTTCGTCAATCCAGCGGTTTCCGTCTGCATCATAGGCGCTGAGTTCGGCAAATCCGTTGCCGGTGTTCGGACCAAAGAGTTCCGTGCCGTCATTGATCACCCCGTCGCCGCTTTTGTCAAGGGCAAGAAATCCAGCGCCGGCCTGGAGGGTGGAGAGGGTCTCTTTCGTTCCGTCGCCGTTCATGTCAAAGGTGAAATAGGTGTCACCGAGAACCGGCGGCTCCCCGTTTTTTGTTATTACGATGGGATCGATCAGGTCGCTCACATCAAAACCCGTGGCAGACTGCTCCATCGCGTAAAAGGACCGGTTCATGGAAAGGTTCAGGTCAAACGAGATTTCGCGTCCATCATCGGTTACAATCACACCGGAGGACTGAAAGGTCGCGGTTTCCCGCTCGACATAGGTCCGCTGCCGGGTCACCTGCAGCTCAAACAACGGCGAAAGGCGATCCGTCCGAACCGGTGTATCGACATCCCGGAGGGATGGGGGTTCCGGGGCAGAGAAGGGTTCCCCTGTATCGGTTCCCGCCATCTGCGTTGTTGCGATCTGGGTGACTGTCACCTGGCGTCCGGTCACCTGGTTGACCATGGCGGCAAACAGCGATTTTGTCGCCCCTTCCTGACCTGGCGACATCGGTTTGATGTGGGTGTCGTTGAGCAGAGAAAAGCTGCGATAGGCGTGGTAAAGGTTTCTGGCTCTGTCAGATACGGTGACACTTCCGGAATTTCGGGCAGCGGTATCTTCCGGCAGCCGGATGTTCAGGGAACGACGCTCGGACACGATTTCTTCCTGGTCATACTGACGATCATACTGAAAATGAATGAGAGATGCATCGATTTTCATCGCTGCCTCCAGATCGGTGGGTTAACATTCGCCCCAAACAGCGGCGTATAGCCAACCATCGACGCAGTTGATGAAAAACTTTAATTCTGCGACGCTAACCCGTGTTGAGAATTGACAAAATTATCTTGCATATGGCAAACATACCTTTTGGTCAAACCGGCATCTGACACTTACCCGTAAGGAGGGGATGCGTGTCCTTGGAAGCACTGGGGTGGCGTCCTTTTTTTGAAACCGCCTATACCGGCATTGCCGGTAAAAAACAGTCTCCGGGCCGCGTGGTGAGTGTTCATAAAAAGGGCTTTTTTGTGAATGACGGCACCACGGTGAGATCCGCCTACCCGTCTGGCCAGCTCCGGCGGAACCGGCATACAGGCGGTATGTTTCCCTGCACCGGCGACTGGGTGATCATGGACCCGCCGGGAACCGGAGAACAATCGAGAATTACCCGGGTGCTGCCCCGGGAAAACAGCCTGTGTCGTCATGATGCCGGGACCCGGCACATCAAGTCCGGGGGCCGGGTAAAACAGCAGGTGATTGCCGCCAACCTGGACCATGTCTTCATTGTCTGCGGGCTTGACCGCGATTTCAATCCCCGGCGGATTGAACGCTATCTGTCCACGGTTTATGCCTCCGAGGTGCCGCCCGTCATTCTCCTCAACAAAGCTGACATGTATGCGGATCCATCGATCTTTCTCGTTGAAGCAAAACAAACGGTTATCGACGCGCCGATTTATATGATTTCGGCAGAGACCGGTATGGGAATGGCGGCTGTGGAAGCCTATCTGGCACCCAGAAAAACCATCGCGCTCATGGGATCGTCGGGTGTGGGAAAGTCGACCCTGGTTAATCGCCTGGCAGGCTGGGACCAGCGAAAAACCAGCCGTATCAGTGATGCCGTGGGAAAAGGGGTGCACACCACATCCAGCAGGGATCTCATCTTGCTGCCGGGCGGTGCCATGCTCATCGACAATCCGGGCATCCGGGAACTGGGACTCTGGGATGAAGGGGAGGGCGTGTCAGCCACATTTGCCGATATCGAAGCATTGGCCCTCGGGTGCCGGTTTTCCAACTGCACCCACATGTCCGAACCCGGGTGCGCCATTCTTCATGCGCTTGAGACCGAAACACTGGATATCGAGCGATATGTGAGTTACCGGAAACAGCAGGAAGAGATTGATCAGCTTGCAGAACGAAAAGCCCGAACCCCCCTGAAAAACAAGAAATAAGTAGCAGATAAAAAAAAGACTGAACAATAAAACAGCCGCCAGCCTAGCCGGCGGCTGTTTGTGATGGATCAGTTTTTGAGGCTGTGAATGGGGGCTGGAATACGTCCGCCTTTACGAATAAACGCCGATGTGCCGGTCCGGTTCAGGACATCGATGATGGTGGCCTGTCCCAGCAGCCCGCCGAAATAGGCCTGATCTCCGGCAGATTTTCCCGGCACTGGAATGATCCGGGTGGCAGTGGTCTTGTTGTTGATTACGCCAATGGCCATTTCATCGGCGATCACGCCGGCCAGGGTATCGACCGAGGTATCACCGGGGATGGCGACCATGTCGAGCCCCACGGAGCAGACGCAGGTCATGGCCTCGAGTTTTTCAAGGGACAGCCAGCCGGAACCGGCGGCTTTGTTGATGTTGAGGTCTTCGCTGACCGGAATAAAGGCCCCGCTGAGACCGCCCACGTGGGAGGAGGCAAACGCGCCGCCTTTTTTCACTGCATCATTGAGCATGGCAAGAGCGGCAGTAGAGCCCGGGGCGCCGATGCTCGGCAGGCCAAGGCTTTGAAAAATCTCGCCCACGCTGTCACCGACCGACGGTGTGGGGGCAAGAGAGAGATCGACCACGCCAAAGGGAATGTCAAGGGTTTTGGCCACGTCCCGACCCACCAGCTCGCCCACACGGGTCACCTTGCAGGCCGTCTGCTTGATGATTTCCGCCACCTGACCGAGATCCAGATCCGGCTCTGCGGCAATGGCCCGGTCAATGGCGTTTTTCACCACACCCGGTCCGCTGACCCCCACATTGATCACCGCATCCGGTTCGCCCACGCCCAGATAGGCACCGGCCATGAAGGGGATATCTGGCGGAATATTGGAAAACACACAGAGCTTGGCACAGGCAAGACCGTCCGCGTCCCTTGTCAGCGCTGCAGCCTGCTTGATCACTGCCGCCATTTTATACACCGCGTCCATGTTGATGCCCACACGGGTGGATGCGGTATTGACGGACGCACACACGCGGTGGGTGGTGGCAAGGGCCTCTGGGATGGCGTCGATCAGGGCCCGGTCGCCGGGAGCCATCCCTTTTTCGACCAGGGCGGAAAACCCGCCCACAAAATCAATGCCAACGGCTTGGGCTGCTTCATCAAGTGTTCTGGCAACGGTCACCAGTTCAGCGGATGAAAACGGTGCACCAATAGCGGCAATAGGGCTGACGGATATGCGTTTATTGACCACTTGAATGCCGTATGTTTCTCCCACCTTGTCGCAGACAGTGACAAGGCGTTCAGCCAGGCGGCTGATTTTTGAATAGATATTGGCATTCAGGCGATGGATGTCGTGGCTGACACAATCAAACAGATTCACACCGAGGGTGACCGCACGGACATCAAGTTTTTCGTTTTTAAGCATCTCAAGTGATGTGATGATTTCCTGTTCATTGAACATGGGCGTATCTGTCCTGTAAATAAAGCGTCGCGGTTATATTCGTGTGACGCGGTCAAAGATGTTTTTATGCTGGATGCTGATTTCAAGACCGAGGGTTTTACCGGTTTCCTTGAGGGTTCGGGAGAAAATACCATAATCGATGTTCGTCGGAATCTCCAGTTCATAGACCATGCTGTTGGCATTCGGATTTTCACCGCCCTTGAAAACCGCCTGCAGATTTTTCACGTTAATCTTGAAATCGGCAAACACCCGGGTGACCGCTGCGACCAGGCCTTTGTTGTCAGGCCCGGAGGCGGCCACGATAAACGGTTCTGTGGGAGGGGCGGCTGCAGGCAGCATATCTGGATCCAGCTGTTTGACATGCGCGTGGAGATGTAAGGGATTCAGATCCGCATTGAGGGTTTCAGCCACGGTGTCTGCGGACACGGCATCGGGAAGGGATAAAATGAAAATGCCGGCAAACTCCGACTGGAGGATAGTTTGGCTGATATTTTCAACATTGGCGTCAAATTCATAGAGGCTTTGGGTCACTGCGGCAATGATCCCCGGTCGATCCTGCCCCAGAATGGTGATGATGATTTTTTGCATACATTTACTCCGGTTAGATCCGTGCTATAGAATAGAAACATCATAAAGTGGGATCACATATTACGGACCCTGGCACGCCCTGTAAAGGATTATCCCTTTTTTATTGGTCTTTGCCTGCACTTCGGGTACATTGGGTGCAGGATCATTCAGATTCGCACAGGATAACCGTAATTTTATGCGTTATCTTTCAGACTTTAAGTAACATATGTGAATAATGGAATTTATAATACAGCAGCATTTAATGATCAGTCCTGAAAAAAAAGGGTCTGACAAACTGGTAAAACAAAGTTTTCCGCTTAGATTTGGCAGATATTCTGAAATCAGGACACCGGACTTTGAGTTCTGCTTTAATCTGAATGGAGAAATTAAATTCATTCGAGGGCTTCGGCCGGACTGGCCCCACCCGGCAGAACAGTTTAAGCGGACAATCGGTAATGATTGGATCTATTATACCGTCGGCGATAAAAGCGGTCGTGACGGGATCATATCCTGGATGGGAGAATATTATCTGCCCTGCCTGCCATATAGCAGTAATCCTGTTTGGGAGATTAATTATTTTTCCAATCCTGTGG
>PDWJ01015087.1_pt1 | contig 11936 bp, 5 predicted proteins | sample 1430881 | NCBI WGS metagenome assembly PDWJ01 (sample SAMN01162460, study PRJNA174530) | Oral metagenome, whole genome shotgun sequencing project. | biome: Marine environment; feature: Marine mammal; material: Swab sample of the gingival sulcus; isolation source: swab sample of gingival sulcus... | reverse complement strand
CAACATGGCCGCGGGAATGGAAAACAAACCGCTCAGCGGAAAAGACGTGGGTATAACGGCAGAGCGCTCATCAGCGCAGTTTATTCAGTATTTCAAGGCAATTCTGTCAAAAATGTAGTTTTCCTGTTATAATGATTCAGTTTTGTCTACTTTGAACGGAGGGAGTGCTCCTTATGAAAATATTATTGGAAAACGCGGCTATTCTGACTCCGGTTCCGGGAGGAATAACCGAAATACCCAAAGGCTATCTGGGTATTGAAGATCAGAACATCTGCTACGTTGACTCTGTGCCGCCGGCCGATTTGGAGAGTTACGATGAACGCCGTGACATGTCCGGAAAGCTGCTTCTGCCCGGCCTTATAAACAGTCATACTCATTCGCCCATGACACTTCTGCGCGGGCTGGGAAGTGAACTTCCCCTGGACAGGTGGCTCAGAGAAGCCATGTGGCCGGTGGAAGAAAAGCTGACCGCTGAAATGATTCAAATTGGTTCCCGGCTGGCCATTATGGAAATGATTGCCGGCGGCACTACCTGTTTCTCGGACATGTACTTTATGGCCGAAGGTATTGTTGAAGAAGTGTGCCGGGCCGGAATAAAAAGCAACCAGACCCGGGCCATGGTGTCGTTCCAGCCCGGAGAAACACTTTCGGAAAGCAGCTGTTACGCCGAATTCAAAAGTTTGTACGAGAATTACCACGGTTATGACAACGGACGCATTCTGATTGACTACTCCATTCACGCCGAATATACCATGACGGAGTCTCTGGCCCGGGAGCTGGCTGCCGAATGTCTGGAGAACAAGGCCAACATGCACATTCATCTTTCGGAAACGCTTAAGGAAAATAAAGAATGCAGGGCCCGGCACGGCAGAACCCCCGCAGAGTGGTTCCGTGATATTGGAGTTTTTAACAGCAGAGCGCAGGCGGCGCACTGTGTAGTGGTGGACGAAAATGACATGGAAAAAGGTGTGACAGTTATTCACAACCCTTCCAGCAACCTGAAACTCGGTTCCGGATTCGCGCCCATTCAAACCATGATTGATAAAGGGATAAACCTTTCTCTGGGAACAGACGGTGCTGCCAGCAACAACAATCTGAACATGTTTGAGGAAATGCACCTGGCCGCCATGATACACAAGGGCTTTCACTGTAATCCCACCATAGTGAGTCCCCGCAACGTGCTGGCCATGGCCACACTGAACGGAGCGGCCATGACCGGCCGGGACAATATCGGCAGTCTGGAAACCGGCAAACGGGCCGATATTATTGCCGTTGATCTGGATAAGCCCCATCTTACGCCCCGGCTGGATCTGCAGGCGCTTGTGGTGTACAGCCTTCAGGCTTCGGATGTTGTTATGACCATGGCGGACGGTAAGGTTATTTATGAAAACGGCGAGTTTTTAACGATCGACGCGGACAAGGCCCGGCACGATATTAACGCAGTTTTGAAACAGCTCTACTGAAACCTCCTGACTTGCCATTTTTTCATTGACAATTGTAATTTTGGGGTTTTTAATATTGAGAGGTGATTCACCTCTTAATGCAAAGCGCAAAGCTGTACATGCTTCCTTTTTTATAGGAGGATATTATGAGAAGTCTGATAAGTTATACGGTAGTATTGGGCTTGATATTCCTTGTCTGTTTTCCATTAAGTGGAGAGTCGCTTTCCTTAACTCTTGAAGAATCCTATTTTGAGATTGACAATGATTGGGCAAAAGTAGAACGTTGGCGTGATGATAGTCCTTTGTTTGCTCCGGAAGACTACCCACAGGACGGCAGGGGGAATCAAGACGGCCAACGACTTACCTTTTTTAATCAGGTTCTTCAACCTGATTCGAATACATTTCTTTTATATTATGGCACTAATTATGAGACTAATTCGGAAACAGTTCCAGTTTTACTTGTTCATGGGGCTAATGACAATGCGGACCGGGCATGGGCCAACCCCAATGATTTGGGTTCTTATGGTTGTGGCTCCATTACCTGTCCTGCTACTGGTTTGATGCAATATCTGGATAGTCGGGGATATAAAGTTTTTGCCCTGAGTTTTCCTCATAAACAGGGGGATAATTATTACTGGGCAGAGCAGATCGCTGATGCAATAGCCATCGTTAAAAATGTTACAGGTCAGAATCAGGTGGATGTCATTGGGTGGAGCAAGGGGGCTTTTGCTTCACGCATGTATGCTTCTTCAGTAAAAAAAGTTCAGGGAACCTCTTATGCGAATGATATAAGGAAGCTGATTTTAATAGGGAATCCTAATGAAGGTTTTGATTATATATTTCGCCACGGCTGGTTTCATAATTTTTCCATATTCCCGGAAGCCGGAGGAAGTGTTAATGCTCCCGCCCCTCATTCCAAAATGATGCTGTACGGGATTTGGGTGGAACACCCCGAGCTTTCTATCTATGATACTCCGGCGGGGAATTATTTCCCGGGGCAACGTCAGATGCTAAGTAAATGGATTAACAATTATCCTTTACCAATTTATGAACAGGATTGGTACACTACTTATCACGGGGGCTGGGGATTTTATACATACGGTAAGGGTATTGACCAGGCAATCAGTGAAGGATCTTTGGTGCAGACCATTATCTCTGCCGGAATACCCGCGGCCATTGAAACATATTTGCTTTCGGGCTGTTACAACATTATTCCCGGTATTCATTATGAGCACACTGGCCCCAGCGACGGCGTTGTTTTTATCGACAGCGCCGCTTCGGTCAGTGGAATCGGGCAGGTGGCGGGAAACGTAACACTGAACCTTAACCACCTGCAGCTGGGGTGGCATTCTGACTCATGTAAACAAATCCACCTTTGGCTTCAGGAATAATTTTAATCTCAGGGAGGAAAATTATATGTCGGTGAAAATTTCCAGAAAAGTTGTTAAAACTGCTCGTTTGGCCGTATCTGTTCTTCAGAGTGAGGCGAAGAATTCCGTGCCTGTAATAATGGTGCACGGCAACGTCTCTTCCTCGGAGTTTTTTAAAGGATTTATGGCTGAATTAGGGGAGGATTATGAAATTCTTGCGCCGGATCTGAGGGGTTTTGGCAAAACCGAACCGTTACCGATAAACGCGGAAAACGGTTTGGGAGATTGGGCGGAGGATCTGCGTTCATTGGTAGATTCTGTTGGTCTCAGGCGGCCTTTTCATCTTGTGGGCTGGTCCATGGGGGGCGGCATAGTTATGCAATACGCGATTGATCATTCGGACGATTTGAAATCTCTGGTTTTGATCAACCCTGTTTCGCCCTTCGGGTTTGGCGGTTCAAAAAATATTGAGGGTGAACCCTGTATGCCAAACTTCGCCGGTTCCGGGGGAGGGACCGCCAATCCCCAGTTTGTCAAATTCCTGAAAGAAAAAGAGAGGGGGGAGTCGGATCCCAACAGTCCCAGGAATGTGCTTAATCAATTTTATTTCAAACCTCCCTTCCGGTTACCGAAAGATGTGGAAGAGAATTTGCTCAACGCCATGCTGGAAACCAATACGGATGCCGGTTTTTATCCTGGTTCATTTCAAACGTGCGAAGAATGGCCGGGTATTAAACCTTCCGGTGATGGTATTAATAATGCCATATCTCCCCGGTATTTGAATCTCCGCTCCATAACGGATATTCCCAACAAGGTTCCCATTTTGTGGATCCGCGGTGCAGATGATATGATTGTGTCCGATACTTCCTTTTTTGACTTTGGATTTCTGGGGCAGCAGGGTTATGTTGAGGGGTGGCCCGGTGAAAAGATTTATCCGCCTCAGCCCATGGTTTCTCAAACCCGTCATGTTCTTGATTTGTATAAGAAACAGGGCGGCCGCTATGAGGAATTTGTTGTGGCTGACGCCGGTCATTCCGTTTTTATTGAAAAGCAGGATGTGGTTCTGGAGAAGCTGAGGACGTTTTACTCCATGCTTGAGTAGGTTGTCCGGAAGGCCAGGCTCCGAAAAGACATGGGCCCCTCAGAGTTTTAATTAATATAAAATCTACTCGAAGAGAGCTGGTGGCCTTATAGTCTTCAGTCTGAGGTCTAAACAGTCTGCCAGCCTCTTTTTATTTCCCGTTGTATGGTTCGTTTACTCTTGCCCAGTAAGAGAGCCAGTTCTCCGGGGGATGTGATTTTTGATTTATAGAGTGCTCTGTGCAAAATCAAGCGTTCTTCCCAGTTAAAGTGTGTACCTTTTCGCTTCTTTTTGGTAATCTTGATGTGTTCCATGATTCCTCCTGTTTTTGTTTTTTTGGTAAATACATAGTAACAGAGTTTCATGGAACTTTTCTTTTTACCCTTATATTAAAACGGAGTAAAATTTTCTACACTTTTACCTGTTTTTTCGTGTATACTCTGAATATGGTAATGTTTCTTTTGTTTGGTAAATTTTAATCAGGAGCAGTCAGAATGTCAGTAATAATGAAAAAACGTGTAAGTCTTTTACTGATAAGTCTTTTACTGACGGCATATTCCTTAAGTGCCTTTGATCCGCATGAGGCGCAGAATGCAGGAATGGAGCATTTTGAGTTGTATATACAACGCGCTGAACGGGCTTCCAGTCAAGCCGAGTGGCTGAGCATGACATCGTCGGGGAAAGAGGCTGTTCTTGCCGAATGGGAAGCTGCGGCGCTGCTTGTTCTGACCGATCCGGAAGTTTTAGCAGAAGAGAAGGCCGCGTTGTCAGAGAATCTGGAGAACCGTCTGGCTGAAGGTCTGGCCGACTGGGTAATACGGAACCTTGAAAGGGAGATGGTTCCTTCGGATATGTCGGACTACTGGGCCCGCCTGCATCAGGCGGCACTGGAAGAAACTTTTGAAATGGATGGCGGCAGGCCTGTCAGGGATAATGCCGGAGATCCGGTTGTCAAGGCGGCTGAACAGGCGCAATGGGACGAGGATTCGCTTGTTTTCAGAAACCGCTGGAAGAATGAGGCGCAAAATTATCTTGATGAATGGTATGGAGGGGTTGAATCTGCCTTCAGTGAGTTGTTTGCCCGTCTTCGTCCGGAGCAAAGAACGTTACTGGAAGAGCGGAAGGAAGCAAGCCTTCAGGCCCTTCGAGCTTCCCAATCCAGAGAGATGGCCAAACTGCTGGATATTGAGCAGTCCATGATGGCCCGTTACCGGTTAAAAGATATTTATTCCCTGCGCCGGGAATCGGAATCCCGGAGTGCTCAGGAACAGGTTGGCGAGCTTATTAATGAAGTTCAGAGTGAAATAGAGGAAGGGCTGGCCCGTCTGCGCAGTGAGCTGGAGTACAATCCTGACAGTAATGCCGTTGATGAGGCCAGTATTGATGCCGAGAGGTGGCGTGAAAGTTTCCGGGAGGAGCTGGAGAAAGGCCTTCATTTGTGGGATGACGCGGAAGAGAAACTGCTTGTAGACCGTGCGGTTTGGGAGCAGAAGGCCGGTTATGATCTGGCCGGGGCGGAAGAGGCCTGGTCGCAGGCCTTTGAAGAACTGCGCCATTCCCGCAATAACTGGCTGGGCGAATATCAGCAAGTTCTGGAGCAGGGGCGGAGCTTGTGGGAGAACCAGAACCGGGAAATGGAGAACGCCATTGCCCAGGCCCAGGCGGAGCTGGATTACAGCATTGATACTCAACGAGCCTCTCTGCAGGAGCGGGGGGAAGCCCTTGTGGACATATTGGGGCAATCTCTTCAGATGCGCAAGAACGCCCACAGCACTTTTGTCTATTGGCTTAACAAAGCCTGTCCCGGGAAACCTCTGGCTTCTGAAGATCTTTCCTGGCAGACAGAAGAGATGCAGGCGGTTCTGGACGAGTATTCCCTGCAGGCGGAAAATACGGGAGACGATGCTGAACAATCACCGTTAAGTGAAGCGGCGTTCTGGCTGAGAACCTATGCTACATACTCCACCTACGCCCGGGAAGCCCGGGAGGAGCTGCTGGCCACCTTTAATTTGACCGTACTGGGCGAGAGCGGTTTGGATATTTCCGGGCTTTCGGGCCCTGTTGATGGTTTGTCTGAGGGGGGCTGGGAAGAGCTGTTTCTGGACGAGTATCAGGTGGAACTTCTCAAGGCCCGTGCCGTTGCCGCGTATTGGGAAAAAGAACTTTCAGTTGCCGAGCAAGTACTGGAGTATGCCCAGGAAGATTCTTCCAGCCGTCCTACAGAAGCGGAAACAGAAGCAGAATACGCAGAGAGCCTGTCCGATTACCGCCTGGCTCTGCAGGAATACCGCAGCCGGATTTCCGAGCTGGAAAGCGCTGACGATCGGTTATCTGGAAACAGGGAAAGAATTGCTCTGGTTCAGGAAGAACTCTCCGGCCTGAAAGCGGAACTGGAAGAGGCGCATAAGGTATACCGTAATAAACTGCTTCTTTTTGAACTGAACTCTCCCCAGTATTATCAAAAACGCATGAGGGAGGCCTATTTTCGTTTTCGGGAACTCTCTGGTCTTGATGAAGATACGGCGGCCAGCTGCACTTCGGCGTTTGCCGATTATCTTGCAGCTTCCAGCGCCTGCGCGGGTGAAGATTTTCTGAAAAATACCACGGCCGTTCTTAACAGTCTTGTTCAGGGGAATTACGAAGAGGTGCCGCCCCGTCTGCCGCTTGAGGATCTGAAAACGCGTTATACCAGCGCATTATCCTGGAATACCGAAGATTTCCTTGAGCAGGAGAAACCGCGCTCTGATTTTCTTGAGAACGTGCGGACATACTGGAGTATCGGCCCTCAGGACTCTGCCTACAACAGGATTGAAAACCTCTGTTTTCAGCTTAAGCAGAGCGATTCTACTCCGCAGGATTTGGCCTATTTCCGTTTAAACCTGGAGACTGTATTGGGAGAGCTGCGGCGTTCTTACCGCATGGAGCAGGAGGCAAGGGAGGCTCAGATAGCCCTGCTCTCTTCCTGTTCTGCGGAAGACAAAAAGCTTCTGTGGTGCAGAGTTGGCTTGATGCGGGCAATGCAGAGACAGCTTTTCAGATATCTGTTCCCTCGAACTGGCAAGATGCAGATGAGGTGTTTTCCTGGCTCTATTTTCAGAAAAACCAGGGGGGCTTGTTGGGTAGCCTTGTACAGGACATTGACCAGCTTAAGGTTCTGGCCGGGCTGCCTGACGGGAGTGACTTATCCACGGAAGAGCAGGCAGAGCAGTGGCGTTCGCTTATTGGCTCTAACAGTTTTGTGTCGGTGTATCTTGACGGGCAGAGTATCTTTGCCGCCGAAGAGGGTTCATTGAGCTTTATTGAAGATGAACAGTCCCTTTATGAGCGGGCTAAAAATGCCGCCTCACTGTTTGAAGAGGTAAAAGACTCTCTGCCCTTCCTTTATGAAAGCGGCAGGAACCGCTCTGCAGAAGAGCTGGAATTATTTTTGGCAGCAAAAGGTCTTGGAGAGGAAAATGAGGGGAACTGGCAGCTGAAAAATCCGGAAGACGTATGGCAGTCTCTGAACTTTAACAGTGCCTCTGATGCGGCTTTGTGGCTTGCCGAGTTATCGGCCGGTCTGGATGAACTGCAAAACCGCAGCCCCTTCAGCCGTGTGGTTCAGGAGACACTCTTCGGCTGGCAGAGGGCTCTTGAAAACTTCATGCTGAACAAAGCGCTTCAATGGGACGATTCTTTTACGGAAAACGGTTTGGACCAGATGGAGGAGAGGTATGAAGATAAATGGGATGTACTCCAGCAGGTATCCTCCGAGAGCGATCCGTTAAGAGGACTGGCTGCGGCCTTGCTGTTTGAAAGCGGGGATGTGGAAATACGGCCGCTGTTGAAGGAGGCCCTGGCCTGTGAGATGGCTGCGCGTCTTTCTGATATGGAGGCCAATCTGGATCTGGAGGAAACCTGGCAGCCTGTTTTTGAGAGCATTCTGGATAATCTGGAGATTCTGGAATCTGATCCTTTGGCAGATTCCCTGAATTCTGTCCGGCAGGAGGCGCAGATACAGGCGGCCGCTCTGGTACGGGAAACCCTGGGGACGGCATCTGAGGCCTCCGATACCCTGATTATCAATGCCCGTCTTTCGGGGCTGCCCCTGTCTGTGTTTGCCGGGAGCCTGCAGGGGAACTTTGAAGAATTCTCCCGGCATATTGCCGCGCTGAAAGTTCTGGATGACAGCCTTTCGCAGCTGGATGCCAATGCCCTGTGGAATGCTCAAAATGTCCGCGCTGCGCTGGAAGACTGGCTGGATGACAGTGTTTTGGGGAATTACCTTGAGGGCCTGGTCAACAAAGCGCAGTCCCTGGATGATCAATTCTCCCATTCCCTGACTTATCAAACCCTGTGTGAGCAGTATATTCCGGAATGGATAAGCGAGGGCTGGGATGCTGTGTTTTCGCAGCTGGAAAGCGGATATCCGGGTGATTCTTTGTACCAGGGAGCCCTGGCCGCCGGTGTTATGGAGACTCTGGAAGAACTGAATCTGGCGAATCCCCTGGAATACGTGCAGTGGCTGCTTACCCGGAAAAACTTTTCTCCGTCCCTGAGTCTGGAGGCCTATCAAAACGGTGATGCCCAGCAGAAGGAAATTCTTCTGTGGGGCCAGAACGCCTACTCTTCCCTGTGGTATCTGAAAAATGCGGCCCTGGGCGGTGAATTGACCGGGGAGCTGGAGAATGCGTTTACCCTTCCGGACGAAGACGCGGAAAATCTGCATGAATTTACCGCTTTGCTGGAGGCTTCTGCGCGCTGGATTGGCGCTGTAGACGGTTCTTTTAATAATTATCTGGAGACTCTGGAGCTTGTTGATTCTTCTACTCCTTTAAAAACGCGTTCGGTTTGGATTCAGGCCCAAAAAGGGATTTGGGACGATGCTTTCTTTACACCGGCTTTGGAAGTTATTGGCGAGGGAACGGCCCGCCGTATTTGGGCCGCCCGGGTTCTTGCTCACCGCAATAATTTGTTTGGGAACATTGCCGGAACGGCACTGTCCCTGTGGCACAGCAAGGCGGCTGAGGATTTGCAGGCTGAAGGCACAGCGCTTGCCCTGAAGGTGTATAAGGCCTCTTTTCAAGACAGAATGGAAGACATGCGGGCGCATTCTGCCGGGGGCTACCGTCTTTACGCGGGCAAAGAATACTTCAAACTGGAAGAGGATGAGTACTGGAGTGATGATGAGGAAAACATAGACGCGGATAGACTGGAAGACATGAAGGCCATTGTGCCTGCAGGTTATGGCGCTTCGGGAGCTGAAGAGGCCGCATTGGCGGAATGGACTTTTAGGCAGAACAGGCGGCAGGCGGAATTTGAGGATGCATGGGCTGCCTGGAAAAACTCTTCTCTGGATAGTACGGCTCTGGCAGTTTTTCATAATGCCTTGAATAATGAGGGAAGTATTAATCCGGGCTGGAACGTGTCTCTGGATGCAAAGCGGAATGCCGCGTTTAATACGTGGTACAGCAGGGAAAATGAACGGGAAAATCTTCAGCAGCGCATGGAAGAGTACGGAGCCTCCATTGCCGACTACTACGCGAACGAGATAGATGGAGATTATCAGTCCGGCATACTGGAAGCCCGGGAGGCCATAGAAAATATTAAAACCCGAATGCAGCAAGCCGAAGAAAAGTGGCAGAATCTTATTGGTTCACCCGTATCCGCACCTCCCGATCCGAATGCAGAAAATTTGACCTACCGGGAAGCTGAAGCGCTCTACAGCGCTTCTTTTGCCCGGGTGAAGGAAGCCTTGCAGACTCTGGATGAGGCCAAGTACCGCTACAAAACGGCCAAAGCCATTCGTGATTATGCTTCCAGTGCCTATCTGGGAGAAAACGGCGAAGAAGAGCAGGAGTGGGAGAGCACCCTTCAAGCCGAGCTGGATGAGCTGAAAAAGAATATTGACGGCGTGGATCCCCTGGAACGTTATCAGGATATTGCCGACCACTACAGACGCAGCCAGGATATTGTGAATACCCTGGAAGATATTTATGCCGAGGCTGACGCGGCGCCCGACATACTGGAAAGAGATGCCGAGTGGCGCGGGCTCAGAGAGGCTTTTGGGCATGCCCGGCGCCGGGAAATAGCCCTTCAGGAGCTTGAAGCCCTTCTGGAAACTTTTACCGGGAACATTCAGGCCGAATACGAAAGAATTCCGGAAAAAATGAAAGCCCAATTTGAAACGTTTTCCTTTTCGTTCTCTGAGGAACCGGATGAGTTTCTGAAAATTTTTGAGGGGAATGTGCCTTCTCAGGCCGTTTTACTTAAAGGCATGGATGTGCATTGGGATGCAGAAGGGAAAGCCATTATCAGTTATGACGGTCAGGGTGTTCTTTCGGAAGATCCCGAGCGCATGGAACGTTTGAAACAGTTTTTTGGGCTTTCCGAGCTGACGGAGGGCCGCGAGGGGTATGAAGAGCTTTTGCATGAGCTTCTTCTGGACATGGAGCAGATGTCATCCGAGGATATTTCGCGCTGGTTTCACAGTGTCAGTTATGAAACCATGGCATACTGGGAGCCTCGTTGCCGCTTCAGCTATTATGGCATCAATGATAATCTAACTATCATAACCAATTATGCGGATGTGGTAGATAATGCCCTTTTTGGCCAGTCGCCGCGCGATCATGCCCGAAGATGCAGAAAAGATTATTTCCGTGTTGCAGATAATGTCTACAACCTCTTCAAGAGAAAGTATGACGAGACCGTAAAGGATGGCAGCTACCGGTTTTTTCAGTTTATGTATTTGAGCAATAAAATGGGAGTGTCAGGGAAGCGCCTGGATCTTCATGCACTGGGTTTAGTGGCCACTCAAATGACAAATTACTATAAGACCTACGGCTCAATGGAGCATTACTGGTGGTGGCGAAGAGGCAAATGGAATGCCCACGATGAGCTGGAAGAGCAGTACGGTAGATTCAGAGATATGTGGAATGAAGGTATGGGAGCCTTGAGCCATGACCTTGACGAATATGCTGATATTGCCGGTAAGGAAGAAGAACTGAATGCCCTGCTGGCTCAGCTCAATGGAGATGAATGCAGTATTTCGAGCATGTTTTCGCTTTTGGGCCGTGCCATGGCCGAAAGCCCTGCGGCGCATCAGAGAGAGTTTGCCGATTGGCTTTCGGTGGATATCTCTGCGTTGGAGGATATGGAGGAAAAAGAGGAGCGCATCAGTTTTTGGCGGGGGGTGCTTGAAGAAGAGTTCTCGGAACTGGCCTTATTGCTGGATGCTTCCGCGCTGGACAATGCCCATACCCCGTCCCGGATTTTAAGTCTTCTGAAGCAGGCCGGCGAGCGTGAGCGTCTGGAGGCCGAGATGGCCGGGCAGCGCTACCTTTACGATGAGCTTTCACCGGGTGTGGGAGTGGTTCAGATGGAGAGGCAGGCCGAATTTATTCAGGCCCTTTCCTCTTATCAGCAGAGCGGTATGCGCCCGCCGGAAGGTTTTGATGTTGAGACGGCCGAAGAGCTCTGGTCTTCAGAAACAGCCGATCGTTCTGAACGTGAAGAACAGATCCAAAATTATATAGACATTCTGGAAGGCTCCAGCCACATGTACCGCGTTCAGCAGGAACTCTGCGAAGTGTATTCGGAATACCGGGCATTGGCAGCCCTGGCGGAAGAAGAGACGGATGAGACAGAAAAGGTTATTACCCTTGAGCAGGCGTCGTTGAAGTTTGATGAGGCCTCCGCCCTGTACGAAAGCATTCTTGGCGCCCATGTTCAGGCCCGGGATTTTGCCGGGGCAGCCCGGGGGGCCTGGTATCAGTCTATCTACAGCCGCCGTGAAGTTCTGTTGTCGCGCTGGTCGGATGAGGAGCAGCTCTACAGCCAGCTGAGCGGTTACACCTCATCCATGGCTGGTTTGGCTGCCTCAAGCCAGCTGCCGCGTCTTCTGGAGAACCTTCTGTCTGTCTATGAGGGGCGCGCGGCTGCCCTGAAATCTGTGCGTCAGGCCCAGATGGAAGTTATGCGAATGGAGGAGCTGGAACGCCGTCAGTTATGGGAGAACCAGATGAGCGCAATTCTGGCGCGGGGCGAGATGGAATGGAAGCTCTC
>PDWJ01017950.1_pt1 | contig 11939 bp, 11 predicted proteins | sample 1430881 | NCBI WGS metagenome assembly PDWJ01 (sample SAMN01162460, study PRJNA174530) | Oral metagenome, whole genome shotgun sequencing project. | biome: Marine environment; feature: Marine mammal; material: Swab sample of the gingival sulcus; isolation source: swab sample of gingival sulcus... | reverse complement strand
TGCAAATATAAATCAAATTTTTATTCGAGCAAACTTTTTTTTACTAATAATTGCACTTTTTTTTATTAATTGAGCCATTGCCTTAAATTCTGCCTGTTATGTTCGTGTTTGATGTTCTTACCTTCTTTAGAATACAGCGTTTCAAGCTCCTTGGAAAAATAGTCAAAGGCCTTACTTCTAACGACCTTCATAGTAGAGTTTAACAATTTATTGTCTTCAGTAAATCCTTCCGGTAAAATACTCAAAGCCGACGGAATCCAGAATTCAGGAAACATACCGCTGTATTTACCCCCTGACAAATAAGCTTTAACTTCATTATTGAGAATTTCAAGTGCTGCTGTCTGCCCATCGTGATCTTTAAGCTCTAATTTTTGCTCTTTGACGGTCTTATTTAAAGCCGCAATATTGGGCACAACCAAACCAACCGTATAGGGATTCTGGTTATTGTACAATAAGACCTGATCTATATACGGCGAATTATCAGTAATCGCTTCTTCAATACCTTCCGGACTGAATTTTTCACCATCATTACTGATCAACAGACTTTTAAAACGGCCTAACACATACAAGAAACCATCTTTATCCATGTAGCCCATATCACCGGTATGCAACCAACCATCTCTAAGAACTTCTTTGGTCGCTTTGTCATTTTGCCAATACCCCAACATGACATTGTCGCCTTTGATAACAATTTCACCTTTCTGCCCCTCTGGTAATTCCTGATCATTTTCATCGAGAATTTTGATGTCTAAAAAATCGACCACTTTACCGGATGAACCAAATTTTATAGCATGAAGAGCATTGGATGAAATTACCGGTGCCGCTTCGGACAGACCGTAACCCTGACACATCGGGATGCCAATGGCATAAAAAAATCGTTGTAATTCTATATCCAATAAAGCCCCTCCACCTATAAAAAACTTTAAATCGCCGCCAAACCCTTCACGAATTTTGGAAAATAAAATTTTATCAAATAAACTATTCAGTGGTTTCCCAAGCATTCTGGCACCTTTACCTCTATTCCAGCCCTCTCCATTGTAAAAATAAGCATTTCTCAGTGCTATATTAAACAATTTTGAAGCCGACTTCCCTTGCTTTTGAATGTTACCTTCTATGTTTTTTCTAAAATTCTTAGCCAATGCCGGTACACTCATCAAAACATCGGGTTTGAGTTCTTTGATATTTACAGGTACATTTTTTAATGTTTCCATACCGGTTTTACCTATCTGTACCGACCCCACAGAAGCCCCATTGATCATAAAACTATACAAGCAAGCTGTATGGGCAAACGAATGATCCCATGGTAAAATAGCCAATGTTTTATAATCTTCATTGATAGTCATCAAAGAATTCGCCTGAATGACATTGGCGGTATAGTTAAGATGTGAAAGCATAATACCTTTGGGGTCTGCCGTAGTACCGGAAGTATAGGAAATATTTGCCAAATCATGGGGCTGAATATTATTTTTAATACTGTTCAGTTCGTCCCGTTTATCAGGATTTTCAAGAGCTTGAGTTCCCCTCTCAACAACCGTACTCAATCTCAACTTACCGGTGGTTTCTTCTTCAGAATCATCAACAACAATGATAGTTTCCAAAGCTGTTAACTGATCAGCAATCTGAAGAATTTTAGGTTTTTGATTCCTGGACACAATAACCATTTTGGCTCCGGAATGCTCCAACCTGAACCGTAAATCATTAGCGGCATCTAATTTTATGGATAAAGGCACATTGACACCTCCGGCGTATAAAACAGCGAGTTCGCTGATAAGCCAGGCATCTTGTCCTTCGGACAGCAGAGCAACCCTATCCCCCTTATTAAGTCCTAATTCACGTAAACCGGCACTGAATGGCAAAACTTTTTCCAACGTTTCCCTATAAGTCGTCCCTTCATATTGGTCTTTTGTCTTTTCCCACAATAATATATTATTGGGGTATTTTTCAACACTTTTTTCAAAAAGCTCTATTAAAGTTCTCATGCTACCGACATAATTTGCTGTGATACAATTATGGTTTACTGAAAAACTGGATGACATGTAATGCCCGGTTGTCAATCATAAGGTATCTGATAATAAGCATCCAAAACCCACACATTTACAACTTACACATGTTACCCATAACATCTGTTACAATCAAAAAGTCTCTTGAAATCAAACAGTTAAATATTTTTCAGAAGACCCTATTTAAAACGGCAAACATAAGATTATTTTGATAAAACTGCCATGGTTTTTTTGGTTCTTAACTTAAAAATCCACCATCAATCCTATAGAAGGCAGGACTGTTCCGCTTTCATTCTCAATCAGTTTGTACTGGTAACGTTGCGGATCATTGTCTGACACTAACGGCAACCCATCCTCTCCATAGAGCACATTAAAATACGGTGGGTTGGTCGTTTTAGCATTGTAAGCATTTTGGATATCAAGGTAGAGATTAAGCGCCCAATGCTTGAAATACCATTTCTTATCTACTCTAAAGTCTATTCCATGAGATAGCGGTAAGCGTTCTGTATTGAGTTGTGCATAGTTCAAAAGACCCTGCTGGTTGATATCCCAGACCGTTTGCAATGATGAGGTTTCTAAATCATAAGGCGTATAAGGTGCACCACCCAACAGCCGGAACTTCACTCCTATTTCCCAGTTTCTTGCCAATTTATAACCGGAAACAACGTTTAAGACATGCTTATTATCCCAAGCCGAATAAGTGTAGTTGCCATTACCGTCATCAAATCTACTTCTTACAAAGGTGTAAGAGAAACTTCCGAATAGTTTATCACTCAATTTTTGAGTAGCGGAAACTTCAAAGCCGTAGCTGTAACCTTTGGAGTTGGAATTAACCGGCTCATTACCTATAACGCCATAACCACTCCCCAGATTAGCTAGTGAAATCCCATCATTAATACTAAAGGGGTATTTTGAATAGGATTTATAAAAGCTCTCAAACTTCAGCTGTAAGTAATCTTTCGGAATCCATTGGTAACCGGCGACATAATGATTAGCATGTATATAATCTACGTTGTCTTGATTGACCAATGTACCGGCATTATCTCTGTAGCCCAGAATGGTGTAGGCCGGTAATTGGGTATAATGTCCGGCACTGACGACCACTTTGTTTTGGGCATTGATATTGTAACTCAAAGACAGTCTTGGGGAGAGTTGAGACAACGGATTGGACATTGTTTTTGAAAAACTATTGAAGTCTGTTCGCAAACCGGCAGATAAATCTAGTTTATTATTGATCAATGACCGGTTGATATGTACAAACAATGCATATTTTTGGAAACTGAGATCAGATGTAAAATCTAAAATTTGTTCTGTGCCGGAAACAATTATTTTTTGATAGGTCTCATTATTAAATTTTACATGTTGAACACCTGCACCGGCATACCATTTCCAGTCACCTGCCGTATGATGGTATTCATAACGGAGCTTGTTTTCTATTTCTTGTGATTGGTAATCAAACAGCAAGTTATCAGCCACCTCAATATTGTATAAATACTTATTAGAAGTATTATTGAGCATATTACGACTAAGGATAAAGTTTTGATAGCCGACATCCGTATTGTGACGCCAATTCACCCCAATGGCATAATTCCATTGTTCAAATTTAGGAATATTATTAAGTATATATGTATTACGTTCCAGGATATCCGGATCTTCTACCCCATCATTAACCGATGTGTTAAGCTTAAAATTATCAATAGCCCCGAGTCCTAAAATAGTGAGTTGATTCCGGTCATTTATTTTGATTCGATGACTGTACTGAAAGTCATTGTAAATAGGCAGAAACGGTAATTTGAGTTGTTCGAATAACAGTTGCAGGTATGAACGTCTGGCAGACAATAAAATTCCTGAATTTTTACCCGTTGGCACATCCATTGTCAACCCAAGGTCTGACGAACCTAAAGTTACACTGCCGCTGAGTTTGTCCTGACTAGGGAAACGGGTGGTAATATCCATCACAGAACTCAAAGCATTACCTCGAGAGACAGGAAAAGAGCCCGTATAAAAATCAACTCCCTGAATAAAATTAACGTTGATCATTCCCACCGGACCTCCGGATGAGCCTTGCGTAGCAAAGTGATTAATATTAGGGATTTCAATACCATCCATAAAAAAACGGTTTTCACCGGGGGCACCACCGCGAACGATAAGATCATTTCTAAAATTATTAGTAGAAGTCGCAACACCGGGCAGATTGCGTACAACAAAAGAAACGTCTCTATTGGCACCCGGCGATCGGTAAATTTCCGTCACACCAATAAGCATATTGTAAGTCCCCGGTTTAATTTCTTCAATGATAAAACGTCCGTCTTCATCGGTAGTAGTGAAATAATTGGTGTTTTCCAAAACCACATCTGCAAAGGCTATTGGTGAATTATCAGACTCACTCATGACATGACCGGATATTGTGCCGGTTTGAGCCATTAATTGGACAGATATTGTTATAAAAAAGACAAAAATAAGATGTTTTACAGTCATTGTTTTGGGTTGTTTTTCCATTGTATTTTAACTTGATTATCAATAAGAATTAGAGATAGTAATAACATTGAGAAGGCGTAACCAAAATCTTCTAAAGGAATACTTATAAAACGTATACCCATGTTTTCCATATTATTATACCACACGACCGGCTCCTCTGTAAACATCCCTGTTAAGGCACCGTTGACCAGTGTAAATGGAATTAATACGATAATAAAGGCCAAATAAAACCTTTGTAAAAGGTGGACTTTAGACCTGCTGGCATAGGTAAGTACTGCAATAACAGTCAAGCTGTTAACCAAAGTGTACCAACGGTTAAAAAAGAAAATGACCGTCACGGCGGTTGCAAATATGATTAGACTTGACAAGTATTGCGTTATTTTTTCAGATAACACCCATTCGGGTTTAAAGTATTGCAAAGAAAAGTAAATAAACAAACTGGGATAAGGAATAAACCAAAAAAACAGCCATTCCTCCACAGGTAAGCGGAGTATTCTAATGCCTGTCAAGTAAGCATCATTAAACCCCCAAAAACCATATTTGGTAAAAATAACATCCCAAATGAGGTAATACACCGCTGTAATACTCAAAGCTATAACAATAGGTTTCCACCACCTGATAAGTTTCATCTTGGGATGGAAACTATACAACAAGGGAATACTCAAAGATAACACATTGAGCAGAAGATAAGTATATTTCATTTGTTCGCTTTACTTTTTCTCCTTTGTTCTCTAAAGTATCTAAATGGGACAATCAACATACCAAACGATTCACCACCTTCTTTAGTCCGGTATTTATGGTGCATCTTATGACCTTTCTTCAACGCTCTGAAATAAGGATTATCCACACCATCCAACCATTTGAAACGTCTGTGAATCATGACGTCATGCACCAAAAAATAGCCCATACCATACAATAATATCCCCAAAGCAATAAATCCTGTATGATGATCCTCATGTAAATACCATAGAAAACCATGCATGACATAACGGTGGGTCAACCATGTAACACCTTCCATAAGTACAAATGTTACAAGTGTAATCAGAAAGTATATAAAATAAGTCATAATAATAGTTTTAATTGTTGTTGGTGTTTCGGAGCTAAATTTTCCAATTGCAACATATTTTTCACAAAACGCAACTTAGTACCGGGCTTCAATACGCAATCTTCATAGTTCTTAAGAAAAAGCGTCATATCTTCTTCTTTGTTGCTATTATACCCTAAAAAAGCAGGAATCTGATGCTGAAAGACCAGTCTGATATATCTTATCTCTATACTATTGGGTTTTTCATTACAAGCGGCATTAATAAGCTTCTTGCCGGTTTTGAAAAACTTGTATTTTTTGATGGGCATACCGGCATTTTTTGATTTCAACATATAGAGCGCCCCTTTATAAACTTTAGCTTCAGCTGAATTTAGGGGATCCAATTCATCCAAATAGTCATCGATATCTTCTACTTCGATATAAGGAAATTTTGAGCGTAACTCATCAATAACATTAGCTTGCGCCATGGTGAGTACAAATAAGAGGAGTACGGAAGTGATTAGTTTCATAATATGTTCAGTTTAACAGTGGCAAATGATCTGGCTATCAGACCTAATTTTACAGGGTTAGATACTCTAATACGTTTATTCATAATATCCTGATAAGGTGCTCGTTTGAGCTTTTCCAGTAATTTACTATAGTAAACATAAGCAGTATATACGCCGGCTTTAGAATTGATGGGTAATTTCTTGATACCCTTCAGTGCCGTGTCAAAATCATGTTCTATATCGGCAATGATTTCTTGTTTAGTTTCATGAGTCAAAGTATTGTCACTCAAATTGGGGAAATAACAACGCTTAAGCTCTTGTGTATCTGCTTTGATATCACGCAGGAAGTTAACCTTCTGAAAGGCTGAACCTAATTTTTCAGCATAAGGTTTTAAGGCTTCATACTGCTCTTGGTCACCATTTACAAATACTTTAAGACACATCAGCCCGACGACATCGGCAGAACCGTAAATATAAGCTTTATAGTCTTCATAAGTATTGTAATCACACTGTTCCAAATCTCGTTTCATACTCGATAAAAATGCTTGTATGAGTTCATCGTCAATATTAAACTTCCTTACAGTGTCTTGAAAGGCGTTCAGCACAGGATTCAAACTGATACCCCTTGAGATGGCTTTGTAATAATCAGCTTCAAAGTCAGCCATAAGAGCCTCCTTATCGTAATCGTGAAAACTATCTACAATTTCATCGGCTAACCTTACAAAACCATAAATATTGTAAATATGAGGTCTTATCTGTTTACCCAAAAGCAAGACTGCCATAGAAAAAGACGTACTGTATTTCCTGGTAATCAACTTTGTAATCTTGTTTGAGGAGGTATCAAATAAAGCTTTCATAATGTATGTAATATTGATTGGTTATAACATGATGCACGAGATATCAAGTCAGCATTGTTTAGTTCTTGAGCATAACTTCGGAAACAATTTTCCCCGAAATTAAGGCCGGTGGTACACCGGGGCCGGGAACAGTCAACTGCCCGGTAAAGTAAAGGTTTTTTACTTTTTTACTTTTTATCTTAGGTCTTAAAAACGCCGTTTGTAACAAAGTGTTTGCCAAACCGTAAGCATTACCTTTGTAGGCATGATAATCTTTAATAAAATCATTGACTGCATAAGATTTTACAAACTTTATATGTTCCTTTACTTGTTGACCGGTTAAATACTCCAAACGATTTAAAATCATATCCATAAAACAACGGGTTTTTCGGCCATTGCTTCGTATCATAAATCTCTTGCGAATGCAAATCAAAATCTGTATCAAAAAACAAAGTATGGTGTTGCACATAATCCAAAGTTTTGTCAAAGCCTATAAAAAACAATAAGGATGAAGGTGCAAATACTTTTTTATCCCAATAGGTTTCTGAATACATACGTTTGTCCGGTGGTAAAAGTGTTTCCGTATGATGATAATCCGCACCGCTTAAAACGAGATCACAAGCAACAGTCCTGTCATGGATAGTTACCCCTACGGCATTTTTGTTCTCTACAATAATCTGACTAACTTCACTATCTGTAAAGAACTCAACCCCTAATGATTTAGCTAAAGCAACCATTCCCTCTATGACTTTGCTCATACCTCCTTTAGGATACCATGTTCCTAAGCCAAAATCCGCATAATTCATAAAATTGTAAAAAGCAGGCGTAGCATTGGGCTTTGCCCCCAAAAAAAGCACGGGAAACTGTAGGATTTGCCTCAACTTATCATTTGAAAATTGTCTTTTGACAATATCACTTATGCTGGAAAAGAATAAATGTAAACGGGTTGCTGTTTTAAAACTAACAAGCTCAAACGGACTTAAACCGGGTTTATACACCAAATCTTTAATGGCTATATCATAATTATCAGAGGCCTTACTGAGGTATTTTTCTAATTTTTCACCACTGTTAGGCTCAATTTTTTCAAAAGTCTCAATAATTTCCTCTTTTAGACCGGAAATATCTACAAAATCATTTTGACCAAAATACACTCTGTAAGCCGGATCGAGTCTCACAAGGTCATAATAAGCGGAGGAAGTCATATCAAAATCGGCAAAAAAACGCTCAAAAACATCCGGCATCCAGTACCACGTAGGTCCCATGTCAAATGTAAAACCATCTTTATGAAACACCTGAGCGCGACCGCCTATATGTGTGTTTTTTTCATAAACACTAACTTTAAAACCTGCTTTAGCCAGGTAGCAAGCTGCGGCAATAGAGGAAAACCCCGACCCTATGATGACAACTTTTTTCATGTGTTTATTGTCTATTGTTTTCTAATGGTCACCTAATTAATCTTAAACTTTTACAATCATCACTATACTTGGCGTGTAATGATGACTTTAAACATCTCGATTTCATAATACACTTTAAAGAAAGTAAAATTATTAAAAAAATAGACTGTTTTATAACAATGTTAACAAACCTTTAACACCCCTGAACCCCGAAAAAATCTTTCGCAGTAAACACTAAACATTCTATTTACAACATAGAACTTCAGGATAAATAATGAGACACTTCTTTACACTAATTTCATTGAATTTTCAATTAAAGACCAAAATCCATAAATCCATTTACACCACTGTTTTTCAAAACTTTAATCCTTTTTAATCCCTGTAACCCAAACTAACATTGGGCTTCAAATATTTCAAGTTTTATAAAAAATTATATCTTTGCACGCTCTATAAGTGTACAGGAAATGGATTATGACAAAACATACAACATCCCTTTTACAGGATTGTCATTGGGAAAACATGATTTTGAGTACCTCATAGACGACAAGTTTTTTGACAGTTTTTCTTATACAGACATACAGCCTGTAGCTCTTAAAAGCAAAGTGACGCTCAACAAAAAGAACACTTTTATGGAATTAAAAGTACATGTTGACGGAGAAGTCACACTGATCTGCGATCTGACCGGTAAGTCTTTTAAAGAGCCTATTGAAGGACAAATGGAACTCATTGTGAAATTTGGTGAAACCTACAATGATGACGATGATATCATACTGGTAATTCCTCATGACAGTTATCAAATCAACGTTGTGAACGAATTACTAACACAGAAAAAACCACAAAATGGCACATCCAAAGAGAAAAATCTCTAAAACCAGAAGAGATAAAAGAAGAACGCATTACAAAGCTACAATGCCACAAATTGCTGTTGACAGCACTACAGGCGAGGCTCATCTTTACCACCGCGCACATTGGTATGAAGGTAAATTGTACTACAGAGGTAAAGTTTTACTAGATCCTATGTCAGAGCAATAGAAAACATTTTTATGTCAACCCTCTATTATGAGGGTTTTTTTAGCTCTTTCTATACCCCCTGAACACGCTGCACAATAGACGGAATTCATGTCCGTCACTTTATTATTATGTGAACCGGAGTATTATTATGCGCTAAATGTATTTGTTCTTCAGACCACTACAGTTACTTTCATGACAAATTATAAGTCCTGAATATCTGAGAATCTAAAAAAACCACTTATTAACGACTTAATGACCATGGTTAATGCAAGCTTCTAAAGCCAAGTATGCCAACCGTCAAATCTTAAATTGTTTTTTTATTTCTAATAAAAATAGTTAATTTGCCTTGTTTTATTCAGTCAATTATGCCGGCTGATTTTGATTAAAAACTAAAACCTTATGACTAAAATAACTGCTGCAATCACTGCTGTGGGGGGATATTTGCCCGAAGATGTTTTAACTAATGCCATGTTAGAAAAAATGGTAGATACCACAGATGAGTGGATTTTAACCAGAACAGGCATCAAAGAACGAAGGATATTAAAAGGTGAGAACAAAGGGACTTCTTATATGGCTATAAGAGCCGCTAAGGATTTGATGGAAAAGAAAGGATTGGATCCACTTGAGATAGACTTAGTCATAGTATCCACGGCAACGCCGGATATGCAAGCAGCCTCAACAGCCGCTTATACTGCTACTGAAATAGGCGCTCATAATGCCTTTACTTTTGATTTAATATCTGCTTGTTCCAGTTTTTTATACGGTATGGCAACTGCAGCCAGATATATAGAGTCCGGACGCTACAAAAAAGTATTACTTATAGGAGCTGATAAAAACTCATCAATGATTAATTATAAAGATCGTGCTACTTGTATCATCTTTGGGGATGGTGCCGGAGCAGTGCTTTATGAGCCTAACGAAGAAGGTTACGGTTTGCAGGATGAATATTTAAGATCTGATGCTGTAGGACGAGAGTTTTTAAAAGTACCGGCAGGAGGTTCCCAGCTTCCACCTACGCTTGAAACCGTACAAAACAACCTGCATTTTGTCCATCAGGATGGTAGAACAGTCTATAAATATGCTGTATCAAAGATGGCAGATGCCGCTGAACAAATCTTAAAAAGGAATGAATTGATCAAAGAGGATGTAGATTGGCTGGCAGCACATCAGGCCAACAAACGCATTATTGACGCTACTGCTCAACGCATCAAATTGCCCGAAGAAAAAGTAATGATAAACATAGAAAATTATGGCAATACAACCTCAGCAACCCTGCCCCTGTTGCTTATGGATTATGAAAATCAACTAAAAAAAGGTGATAAACTTATTTTTGCTACCTTTGGAGGTGGTTTTTCATGGGGTGCCATTTACCACACATGGGCATACAATTAATCGTAAACTAATCAAAATATCATAACATGGATTTAAAAGAAATACAACAACTCATCAAGTTTGTAGCCAAATCCGGGGTAAGCGAAGTCAAACTCGAAACCAAAGATGTAAAAATAACTGTAAAAGCAGTAGCTGACCAACAAGAACAACCAACTGTGGTCACTGGAATTCCTGCTCCATCTTTTATTCCCGCTCAACCACCTGTCGCTCAAATTCAAGAGAGTGCACCTGAGAAAACGGACAAAGAAGCAGACGAAGATGCTAACTTACTTACCATCACCTCTCCTATGATTGGGACATTTTACCGCAAACCATCACCGGACAAACCCGTGTTTGTCAATGTAGGTGATACGGTTAATGAAGGTGATGTCGTGTGTATCGTGGAGGCTATGAAACTGTTCAATGAAATTGAATCTGAAGTTTCAGGAAAGATTGTAAAAATTCTGGCAGAAGATGCTTCTCCTGTAGAATTCGGACAACCTTTATTCTTAGTAGAGCCTATTTAGCAGTTATACAATCACAGCTGTATAGACAACCTGTTTTCGCTATGAAAACAGTTTGATTTTATCATCATAATTCAAACTCAGATTATGTTTAAAAAAATATTAATAGCCAATCGCGGAGAAATAGCTCTACGTATCATAAGGACTTGCAGGGAAATAGGTGTCAAATCTGTAGCGGTCTATTCTACTGCTGACAAAGAAAGTTTGCACGTGACTTATGCCGATGAAGCTGTATGTATAGGACCACCAGAAAGTGGCGAATCTTACCTAAAAATGTCAAACATTATCGCTGCGGCAGAAATTACTAATGCCGATGCCATACACCCGGGTTATGGATTTTTGGCAGAAAACGCCAAATTTTCAAAACTTTGCGAAGAACACGGCATCAAATTTATAGGGGCATCGCCGGAAATGATAGCCCGAATGGGTGATAAAGCCACGGCAAAAGCAACGATGAAAGAAGCCGGTATTCCTACCATTCCCGGTTCAGAAGGAATTGTAGATACTGTAGAAGAAGCTGCAAAAATAGCCGAAGACATAGGCTACCCTGTCATGATTAAAGCAACTGCCGGTGGTGGCGGAAAAGGGATGCGTGCTGCCTACAACAAAGAAGAATTGGAAGAGAATTGGGACAAAGCCAAAAAAGAATCTCATGCCAACTTCGGAGATGACGGTCTGTATCTGGAAAAACTTATTGAAGAGCCTCATCACATCGAAATTCAAGTGGTAGGAGACTCTACCGGTAAAGCCTGCCACCTATCAGAAAGAGATTGTTCTATCCAGCGTCGTCAT
>PDWJ01004646.1_pt1 | contig 11943 bp, 6 predicted proteins | sample 1430881 | NCBI WGS metagenome assembly PDWJ01 (sample SAMN01162460, study PRJNA174530) | Oral metagenome, whole genome shotgun sequencing project. | biome: Marine environment; feature: Marine mammal; material: Swab sample of the gingival sulcus; isolation source: swab sample of gingival sulcus... | reverse complement strand
TGAATCTCTGACCCTGTCTCTAGTGTTACAAATGAATAACAGGTAAATATGTTGTGAGTTTTGTAAATTTACACTTGACAAAGGTCACTTCATAACAGAGATCTCGCTTTTAAAACCCGAGATTTGTCGATTACGTCTACGCCTACACTCGAAATGACAACTTGACTGAACAGTTACATTTTTATTAATATAAAGTATCGCTTTTAGAAAGTTAAATGGCGATTCTTATGATTGTGTTATTCATTAAGTACTTTTTTATTCTGATACATTTTTTGATCGGCTTGGTGCAGCGCGTGATTAAAGCCAACGCTCTTATACTGAGTCAAATAGTAACTGCCCGCAGCAAAAGTGGGCGTCAGCTCTTCAAGTGGATCGGCGGTGTTTTTAAAGGCTTCGCGCAATTTATCGATCCAAGCGGCTACGTCAAACGACTCGGTCGCCTCGATAAATACAAAGAATTCGTCTCCACCAACGCGATACGCTTCGATATTTTCGTTTTCGGCAACTTCTCTCTTCAGCAAATTGGCAAAGTTAATAATGTATTCATCGCCTTTAATGTGACCGTAGCTGTCGTTAATCGTCTTTAAATCGTTTAAGTCTAGCGATATAATCCAACCGGCGATATGATCTGTTCTGGCGTCAAAACTAGAGGTGAATAAATTATAGGCAGTTCTGTTCTTTAAACCGGTCAAAGAATCCGTATTTGCCATTTTTTTATACAATTCCTTTTCGACGCGTTCATTCTGATAATCTTTAAATTTGCTGTGCAATTCAACTACTTCGACGACGATAAACGACGTACAGACTATGACAGCCGTTGCGTGGAATATAAGCTTGTCTGTCAATCTATAATAAATGACCGAAAACGCTAAAACGGGCAAAATAAATATCAGCGGATACTTAAACTTCCTCTTTTGCGGGTATTTTTTTCCATCGGTTAAATAATATGTCACGCCGACAAACAGCAACGAAGCCAGAATATTAAGATGCGACAGTAAAAGCATATCTACCAATTCGACGTGCTTTACAAACGCGAAAAACGTCTGCCCAAATAAATTTATAGTCGCCAAGATAATCATAATACTATAGGATTTTTTAAACCTAACATCCAATTGATATTTAAAGAACACCAAAAATGGAATCAGCATGGCGATCATCGAAATGTATTCCAAAAAGTAAAGCGTAGAACTAAGCGGTAAGAACACAAATTTTACAATCCAAAGCTGCATTGAAAAATACAGTGCGACAATCAGCGCCAAGAATGACAGGTAGAGCGTACCAAAATTATTGCTTTCGACAAATGATTTAGCCAACAGTAACACGTATAGTATGTTGAGTATATACAAGAATAGCAACAGCAAATTTAAGAAAAATGTTTCTTTGCCCAGTATTTCTTTTAATATCAAATCGCTCTTTTCAGCAACTTCAATTTCTGATAGATAGGTGTAGTTCTGTGAAGTCGGTATCGGCTTATAGACAAAGCGCAGTGTGTCCGTCTTTAAGTCGTTGGGCAAGTCAAAAATGACCAAATAGTGACCTCCGCTGGCACAGACCTGATCGCGATTAGATTTCTTGGAATAAATTACTTCTTCACCTGCATAGACGTCTAAATCGACAAAATTACAAATCGTTGTAAGACTACAGTTTTCAATGTTTTTATATGGAGAAATATCGACGAGGTAGCTAAACTGCTCTTTTGAATAGAGCCTGCGCGGCAAACTTATTTGAGTAGTTTGACCATTTTCCTGCAGCAGGCTAACCGTCTCGACCTTTGACACTATTGTTTCAGCGGTTTTATCATTAACATCATAAGTGGTAACACCCACAATAATATTAATGACCATATAGGTGACGAATACCAGTAAAAACCCCTGTAATTTAAGTATTTCGCGTTTATTCATAAGTTTCACCATAGATAACAAACTCCAACACTTATTATATCGGCTATCCAGATAGAAATATTAATAATTTTTGTAAATATTATCGTAAAACATTTACAGTAATGTCGTGTAGGTTTTTTGAGTGAAGCTAATCTTTTTGGGTAACTATTTTATATTGGACGGATTAGAAATTCCGTGATAAGGAGGACGTATGAAATTAGTCATTATACGACATGGCGAAAGCGTTTGGAATAAACTCAATCAATTTACCGGTTGGACCGACGTCGGTTTGACCGAACAAGGCGTTAAAGAAGCGACCGAAGGCGGCGCACTGCTGCGCGAGGGTGGCTACGACTTCGACGTCTGTTACACCAGTTATTTAAGGCGTGCAATTGACACCTTAAACATCGTCTTGACTGAAATCGACCGCGCTTGGCTACCGGTGCATAAGACGTGGCGTTTAAACGAAAGACACTACGGCGCATTGCAGGGGCTAAACAAAGCTGAAACCGCTGAAAAGCACGGTGCCGACCAAGTTAAAATATGGCGCCGCTCGTTTGACGTACCACCGCCAGCGCTGAGCGAAGACGATGACAGGAACCCGGCAAAACAAGCTGCCTACCGCGATGTCGACCCGGCGGATCTACCGCTTACCGAATCGCTTAAAGAGACAATTGCGCGCGCCCTGCCCTATTTTAACGAGTACATTAAAAAGGATATGCTGGCGGGTAAACGCGTATTGATTGCGGCGCACGGCAACTCGATTCGCGCATTGGTCAAGCACTTTGAAAACTTGAGCGACGAAGAAATCGTCGGCGTCAACATTCCGACCGGCGTTCCACTGGTCTACGAATTCGACGATGCATTCAACGTGACCGACAAGTACTACTTGGGCGACCAAGAAGCGCTAAAGGCAAAAATTGAAAGCGTTAAAAATCAAGTCAAAAATAAATAGTTCGCATTACTAAAGCGGGGCTTATGCCCCGCTTCAGACTGTAGACTTGCCCTATTTCTTTGTTGCAGCGCAAAATGTCGTACTCAGTACTTTTGCTACGCAAAAGCTACTCCCTGTGGTCGTAGTCGGACTTCTTTCCGATACCACTTCACATATGTCTTTATACGCTGCAGCCCGCCATTTTGCTTGCGCCTCGAACTAGAACATTTTCTACAGCCTGGAGATTATCGACTTGCCCAAACTTTATTGCTGAGAAATCGCAGCACCGTCAACTTATAAGTTTGCAACCTTTTTAAGCACCGGCTCAGCAATCCCGTAATGTGAATTTAAATACTGCTCTAAGTTCTCGTATTGCCCGTCGCCGTATTCCTCTTTAAACGTTTCAAAACTGACTTCAAGTGGAATTTTGCGCTCTGCTACATAGTTCATCAGTATTTGGTAAGCTGTTTTTACTTCTTCACTCATGATAAGGCTCTTCGTGTAAACTCTCAAACTTATCCCTCCTTCGTCATATATATAACCGACTAAAACTGCTATAAGCACATTGGGGCGATTGTTTTTAAAAAGTTTACATTTAAAGTGCGCCGTTTTTATTAAAATCGTCTTGTTGAAACGACGCATTAAAAACACCATAATTTTCGAACTGCGGTAGTCACAGCCACTTATATATTGTTCGGATGTTGCTGTATGTGCACAACAGCTGCCTCTACATTGTCAAACGCCCAATTTGCATCGATTAACAAATCGATATTGGCGCGCTGTAATTCGTCGATAACGTCTCGCTGCATGCTGCAAAATAGGACTTTTATCCCCTGCTCTTGTAGCGCCACAACGACCTCCAACAAAGCCTGAATGCCGGATACGTCAATCATCGGCACGCCGCGCATCGACAGTATTAATACCTTACAATTATCCAAGCCAACTGTCAATTCGCGGATTTTTTGCGTTACGCCAAAGAACAGATTGCCCGTCAAGTAAGCGACTTTGACTGAACCGGGCGCTATATCAGCGGTGACTTTCACGCCCTTCTTAACTAGGCGGTTGCGATTGACGTCGACGACGTCGATGTTAAAGCGCGTCAACTTGACGATAATCAACAAAACTGAAAAGAATACGCCGATCACGATCGCCTGTGTCAAATCTAGCATAACCGTCGCGACCATCGTAATCACAAATTTTGCCATGCCGCTCTTATAGCGGTGACCAAATATAAAGTTAATACTCTGCCAATCGTTCATTCGCCAAGCGGTTACAAAGAGTACGCCGGCGAGTGCCGCCAAGGGAATTTTGCTCATAAAACCGCTCAGCAAAAACATCGACAACAATAAAAATACGGCGTGCAGTATTCCGGTTAAACGCGTCACGCTACCCGATTTAATCGCCACGCTGGTACGCGCAATTGCCGCAGTCGCCGGTACGCCGCCAAAGAAGGGAACGACGAGATTGCCGATGCCTTGCGCGACGATTTCGCGGTCGGCGTTCATCACTTCATTTTTCATCTTACCAGCAGAAGCGCCACACAGTAAACTCTCTATCATCGCCAGTGCGGCGATCGAAAGCGCCGGCATAAAGTAGTCAAATAACTGTCGATTAAACAGATCGCCTAGCGCCAAGCGCTCACTTAACAAGAGCGTCTTTGGAATTTCGCCGACGACCGCGATGTCCCAGTTTAAAAATGTGTTGACGATTAGCGCTACGACTAAAGCCACCAGTGAACCCGGTACTTTAGCTGCTAGTTTTTTAGGCCAGATTATCATAATCGCCACCGTTAACACCCCGATTGCAATCGTCCTAAAATCGGGTACAGCGCCCATCGTAAAATAGGACAATACGCGCATTAAGACTAAATCGTCGTGTGTCGCGATACCTAAAAAGGCGTCTAATTGCCCAAGTGCGATAATCAGTGCAATGCCCGAAGTAAAGCCACTGATTACCGAAGACGGTATAAAGTAAATGGCGCGACCGAGGCGCAGTAAGCCGGCGCCGATTAGCATAACGCCGGCAATAAACCCGGCGATAAATATGCCTTTAACGCCGTATTTGCTCGCCAATGTCACCAGTATCGCCGTCATCGCACCGGTCGGACCGGAAATTTGAAATGAAGCGCCCGAAAACGCGCTGATAATCACGCCGGCGACAATAGCTGTAATCATGCCCGACGCCGCCGTCACGCCGGAACTTACGCCAAACGCCAAAGCGAGTGGCAGCGCGACCGCCGCTACCGTAGCAGCAGCCATTAAGTCCTTGCCAAACGCCTCAATTGAGTAGCCGGCAAACTCGCGCTTTAAATCACTTAAATACGTCTTAATCATCGTATAGTTTACTCTCCTCCAGATTGATAAAATCATCTCCCAAATTTTAACACTCTTGATATGACGTTGCAATACAACTTTTTGGTTTTCTCAAATTTTATTTTTTGGCTACGACTTGTCGCACTCAAGTGAATTATGTATAATTGTTTTTAGCAGATAACTATTAGGAGATGCCATGCAAAACATAGAATACAATCGCGAATTCAAAGAGTCCTTTCGCAAAATCGCCCTACCCGTTGCATTGCAAAATATGCTCTTTATCTCATTAAATTTCGTAGACTCATTAATGGTCGGCAGACTGGGGCAAGCCGAGTTCAACGCCGTTGGCTTAGGGGGGCAGTATTACTTTCTGATCAACCTATTTGTCGTCGGCACCGCTTCGGCATCGCTTATTTACATGTCGCAGTACTTTGGCAATGACGATCTTGTGGGCTACCGCAAGGCGTCCGGGCTGGCTGTTATCTCCTGCTTTATCATCGGATTAATCGCCGCCCTCTTGGCAATCTCGATACCCGCAAAAATCATTGCAATATTTAGTAAAGATCAGGCGATCATTGACTACGGCGTAAAGTATTTGAGCATTGTCGGTTTACAGCTGCCAATTATGGGCATTACCCTGCCGCTGGCAATGTCTTCGCGCGCCGCGCGCAATGCCAAACTGCCACTCGTCATATCGGCGATTTCACTCGTCGCCAATACGCTGCTCAATTATATACTCATATTTGGTAAACTGGGCATGCCGGCTATGGGCGTATCGGGCGCGGCACTCGCCACGCTGTCGTCCAGTGCGTTGGGACTGCTGCTCTATATCATTATAATCAACGCCACCGATAATCCGCTGAGAGCGCCGCTTAAAGCGTTCTTTAAAATCGATAAGGCATTTGTCGTTAAAGTGTATAAGACTGGCTGGACAGTGGTCATCCACGAGTGCCTCTGGTCACTCGGCATTTCACTATTTATCGTGATTTTATCGCGCCTGCGCACTGACGGCTATACCGCCTACCGCATCGCCGCACAATTTACGCGCTTTGAATTTATTTTTGCAATGGCAATCTCCTCTTCCGCTTCCGTTACAATCGGTCAATTACTGGGCAGAAAGGACATCGACAAAGCCTTGGCATACGAAAGAAAGTATGCCAAAACGCAAGTCGCGATCAACGTCGTCGTTTCGATTTTAATCGTCTTCATCACTTACGCCTTAGTCGATTTGTTCAACGTCAGCGCCGCAATCAAACGCGACGCCATTTACATGGCAATTGCGCTCTGTATCTTCTTGCCCTTTAAAGCCTATAGCGGCATGCAAGCTGCGGGCATTCTAAGGGCGGGCGGCGACACCAAATTGCCCGTTTTCTTTGAACTCGTCGGCACCTATTTTGTCGACGTGCCGGTTTTATATCTGTTGTTGACGTATACTAAACTCCCTTCGCCGACGATTATATTCTTTGCTTCGAGCGGTGCCATCTTGACGTCGATACTGCTCTACAGGCGCGTCAAGTCTGGTAAATGGGCAAAGAATTTAATTTCAGACTGTTGATTAAGTCATAATCGAGAAATCTCTGGCTCAAAAAGCAAGATCTCTCCGCTCCGCGCTTCGCTCTACGGTCGAGATGACATTACTCTGCTATTTCGACCGTCAAGTAAAAAATCCCGCGTTTGCGGGATTTTGCGGGATTTTGGGTTGAAGTATTTAAAACACTTACGCTATTCTTCTGCCGTGCCTCTTCACTATCATTTTATTCTGCCGGAATGATAAATTCTAAGTCTTCAAAGCCCTCGGCGACAATTAGCACCTCGGTATCGCCCGTTTCGCTAAAGCCGTCGACGGTCATATCGACGAAGACGTAAAAGCCAAAGATGTCGCCATATACCTTGGAGAGCATATAAGCCTTACTAAACAACAGCGAACTGTGCTTGGCGTAGTATTCGCCATTGACCTTAATCGTCGTAATCTTGGCGACGTAATCGGCGACATCGAGCTCATCGCCATCAAATGTCAGGCGACAGTAATCCGGCAACAACTCCCTTTCGACAAATGTAGCAGTCGGTGCCGCCATGCTCTCTTCGGGTTGCCCAAAGCTTTCGATTTGACCGATTGCATTAAAGGTAAACGTCAAATCGCGATAGCCGTCAGCTTTAACTGTTACAGTGGTATTAGTCGGAAAATTAAAGCCGTCGGCAGTCAGGTCTAAAGCGACCATGTCTTCGAGCATAAACGATCCGACATCCGCCAACAAGCCGGTCACAAGACTAGCTATTTCTAGGCTGTTTGAGTAGTCTGTATTATACAATTCTTTTATCTTTTCAAAGACGTCCGTCATCGTCGGCAACTCCGGCAAAGTATAATAAGCGTATTCCTCGCCAAAGACGTCAACCAGCATTGCAATTAAATCCGGCAGCGAAAACTCTTCCGCCGTCGCCAAGCCGATAATCTCCATTATATTTTCAAAATTCAATACAGAGGTTATCGAGAACTTACTATACTCAGTACCACTTACTTCGACTTCGTCAATCGCCCTTAAATAGGCATCGATTTCGTCGCTGTCGCCGTCAAAAGTAACGCTGCCGACAAATGGCATTTCGGCGTTCGGCAATACCCTGAGCGCCACGCCGTTCGGCTCGGGCGTTGCCAACAATTGATTTTGCTCTACTGCTTGCTGATTGACGGTGAACTGATAGTCAAAATAGCCTTCGGCTGAAATGACGACTACATTGTCACCTTCGCTCGTAAAGGCGTCTTCTAACTTAAGCCATAGCAAATTGTCGTCGACGTCGTACCTGTTGTCGCCCCAGGATAGGGAACCCTTCTCATATGGCGTGCCATTGACTGCGATTTCGGTTATAGCCGCTAAATAATCGCCGTCCTCAAATACTAATTCGTAGTAATCATAAGAGGCAAAGCCGATACCGTAGTTTTTCTTGAAAATTTCAATGTATTGCGGTGCCTCGACATCATCCTCTTCCGCCGCTACACAAGTAAACTGTAATTCGTTTTGATAATAACCAACGGCGTTGACGACTACATTGTTTACACCTACTGTAATATACTCGGCAGGAATGACGATATGCAGCGAATCGTCGATTGTATAGTCGGTCTCTTGTCCGTTGACAACGACTTTATTGACGACGTCTAAATAAGGCATCGCAGCGTCTTCTTCCACTGCTAAGACTGCCGCTTGACCTTCTAAAACAGCGTCCTGCGGTATAACGCCTAGCGTCGGCGGGTCTAATAATTCCGGAATGTCCTCTACCAATTGTCCGTTTTCGTCGATAATAAACCGGAAATCGTTATAGCCTTCAGCCTCTATCAAGACCGTGCCGGCGACGACGTTTGAGCCTTCGATAAAGCCATCTTCTAACTTTAAGTCGAGTAGATTACCAGATTTGTAATAGGAATTGTCAAAATTTCCCATCGAAATCGACGTGGAATACTGTTGATCGTTTACGTATACAGCAGTTAAAGCGTCAAGATAGTCTTCTCCGATTCCATCTAGATTTTCAAAGCTGATTTCATAGTAGTCGTAAGCACTGCTCCACCAGGAACCATCCTCGTGTTTTTTTTCTACGCTCAGTATTTGCGGCGCGCCGAGCGGTTCGACCGCTTCGACGACGACAATTGTTACAATCTGCGGATCATAGTTCGTGCTATAGACGATGACTTCGTATTCGCCAACTTGTGGAAACGCACTACCGTAAATTGTCAACGTATTATTCTCAGTATCGACTTCAAAATTGGCAGTATTATAGTCGACTTCAACGCCGTCGATGCTACTTAAATAGCTGCCCGATGAACTCTCGACGCCAATCACGACGTCTTGATTGGGGTAGTATTCATCCTCCACAATAAAAGTGACTTCAACGGGTTCAAAGTAATATTCGACCATGTACTCGGCATCGTTGTAAGCGGGCGCCGACAAGATGAGCTTATAATAACCGTCGGCATTGAAAACATCGGGGTCGTACTTGACGACGAGCGCGCCTGTGTCGCCATCGCCTTCAATCTCAAAATCGACCACACCGACGTCCACGTAAGTGCCCTCTAAGTCGTAATAGACCTTTACTTCGACGAGATTATCTAGGTAATCGGCGACAGCTGGTCCATCCCCCTCAAGGCGCAAGTCGCCGCCGACATAATACCCTTCGTCGTTCAAATTGACAATTGTCAAAATGGGCGCCACGCGTTCGCTCACCTTAAACTGAACTGTCTTGGTTTGATAATTATCGGCGACGACTTCGAGTGTATTGTCGCCAATTGTGTTAATTAAATCTGCCGATAGCGTTAAAGTAGCACTCTCCAAATCATATGAATAGAAATCCGGCGCTACTGGCGAATCGGCATAATTCAAAAATAAATCTCTAATATTTGGCAAATAATTGTAACCGGCGTGACCGTCGTCCGCAGCCTCGTCGGCATATGACACTTTAAACTGAACGGCTTCGCTTAGGTAGTTGACTTCATTGACGGGTTCTATCTTTACATCGCGCCTGCGGCTGACTTCGAGGTTGAGCACCTTATAAGTGCGCGGGAACCAGTAGCCGTACTTGACCGTTTTCAAACTCGGCTTAACAGGGTTAAAGACTTCGTTGCCCTCCGTTGGAATGACGATATCAGCACCCGAAACGCCCTTGCCGAGATCGATGCTGGCAATGTTGTCTAAGACTAAACTGTGCGAGTTCCAAATCGAATAGTCTAAACCCATTTCGTAATACCCGAGTCCCCAAATTGGTTCTTTAAATACCACGTGCATCCACTTGATGCCCCAAGAATCGATATTTGTAAATTCATCTTCTGTCACTTCATCGAGCTGAACTTCGACGTAATCGGCAACCTCCGCCGTAGCGCCAGACGTCGCATCTGCACCGTCTGCAAATGCCGGCACTGCTAAACTAAACAGCATGACCATTGCCAGTGTAATTGCTAAAAATTTTTTAAACATAACGCTTCCTTCCTCTTTAAAAAGATACTAACATGTGCCACTTACACACCTATAGATATATGCGCGCGACACGCCACTTTTGCGATGGTAAAGTTTCGTTATATTGTGAAAAATTCAAATTTATGTGTGCTACTAACTAGCCATCATTATAATTTTATCATTATAACCTTTATAAAGCAACGGAAATTATAATTTTATTATATTTTATTTATAATTTTGCTATGAATTGAACTAACTTTTGCTATGAATTGATTTAACTTTTAAATATTGTGTTGTCCTTTATTATATACTAGTACTTTGGCATAGAAAAATCCGCAAAAAAAATCCCGCAAAAGCGGGATTTCACTAATTAATACTTTTCTTTAAAACGCTTGATGATAGCTGCCAATTGGGCGCGTGTCGCCTTGCCCTGCGGCAGCAGCATTTTGTTGCCGACGCCGCCGATGATGCCGCGCTCGACCGCCCACTGCATTGCCTCTACGGCATAGGGCGATACTTTAACCGCATCGCCAAAGCTGCTTAAATCTGCCCTTGCCGATACATCGTACTGCACATACTGGGCATAGCGGTATAAAATTGTCACCAGTTGCTCGCGCGTCAATATTTCGTTGGGCTTAAAACTGCCATCCGGGAAACCTAATACTAGTTTTTCTCGCGCCGCCCAGTTAACTGGCTTGCAATACCAACTGCCGGCGACGACGTCGTTAAAGCCATGCGTGGCATCAACTGTCGGCTTGCCCGCTAAGCGATACAGAATCGTCACGCCCATGGCGCGCGTCGTTTCGCCGTGGGGGTCAAATAGACCGTTGCCGACGCCGTTCATTAATCCTTTTTTCACGACGTAGTCAACTGCAGATTGATACCAATCGCTCGGCTGAACGTCTTTAAAACTTTTTTTAGTTTCTGCCTGCGTTGAATCCTCTGCCTCAGCAGCGTTTTCTGACGATTGCGGATTTTTAGCTTGCTTATCGCTCTTTGGCGATTGCGGCGATTGACTGTCATCATCTGCATCATCATCGTCGTCATCATCTGCATCATCATCGTCGTCATGATCTGCATCATCATCGTCGTCATCATCGTCCGGCGCTTCGGCAGCCATTATGATAAAGATTCGCTCGACGACACCTTCGTAATTGCCAATGCCCATAGCAATCGCCTTTGCCGTGCCGATGCCGTCGTTATTTTCATACGTCAGCGTGTAATCAGTGCCCTTAACCAACTGATAATCGCCATCTGTAATAATCAGAGAAGGCGTGACCGGTCCGCTCGTCGGCGTCACATACTGTATAGCAATGGCGGCAAATGTGCAGTTTGCCAATTGCTTTTTAGTCACACCGGGTGCTTCTATTAAAAAGTCCTGCTCGACGACGCCTTCATAATTGCCAATGCCAGTAATGATCATCGTCGCAATTCCAACTTCAACATTATTGCGATAGCTTAAAGTATAGTCATTATTTTTCACTAATCTGTAAGCGCCGTCATTGATGATAATGTCGGGTTCAATCGGATTACCGGTATACGCTTGTGCCCAAATGAGCTCAAATGCACAATTGGACAATTGCTTTCTGGTCGTCGATTTGGCAACTATTTCAAACGACAGCTCAACTACACCTTGGTAATCGTTTATACCGGTAACGATCGCCTTTGCTTGACCCACTGCCGTATTATTTTGGTAACTCACCGTATAGTCAGTGCCTTTGACGAGCGTTTTATTGCCGTCTGTTATCGTAACGGCAGGTGTTATCGGACTGCCCGTATGCGTTTGATCCGGTATGGCGGCAAATGTACAGCTGTCTATTGCCTTGCTGGACGGCGTCGCTGCCACTATTTGGAATGTCAGCGTCTTTGTACCCGTATAATCC
>PDWJ01008447.1_pt1 | contig 11945 bp, 8 predicted proteins | sample 1430881 | NCBI WGS metagenome assembly PDWJ01 (sample SAMN01162460, study PRJNA174530) | Oral metagenome, whole genome shotgun sequencing project. | biome: Marine environment; feature: Marine mammal; material: Swab sample of the gingival sulcus; isolation source: swab sample of gingival sulcus... | reverse complement strand
GGCGGGCACGATCACCAAGCGCCACTCGGCCACGCGGCTGCAATTTGCCCGGTTCGGCGGCGCCTGCCCGCTGTGGAATGTCCATCAGGCGTTTGAAACCCCGGGCCGGTTCCTGCGGCAGATGGCGCAGACACCGGACGGGATGCGCTATTTCTGTCTGGCGCGGGATGTGTCGAAATCCGGCGGGGCCTTCTCGGCCCCGGTGCGCCGCTATGCGATTGGTCTGGGGTGCGAAATCCGCCACGCGGGCGCGCTGGTCTATGCCGATGATCTGGACATCAGCAACGCCGCCGCCTTTGAACCCATCGGCATTTCCTGCCGGATTTGCGAGCGGGTGGACTGCCACCAACGGTCCGTCCCACCGCTGGAACGCAAGCTGCGCGTGAACCCGGATGCGCGGGGTGTGCTGCCTTACGAAATCGCACAATGAAACGCCAGTTTCTGATCCTGACGCTGTTGGGGCCGCCACGGCTGTCCTGACTTGGAATGCCGAGGCACTCCTTCTCTACCACTTTGATTCTTCTCGGATTTCTCCGAAAGACGCGGGGAAGGTGGAACGAAACGGCCTTATCCTCTGGGCATCTGCCCCTGCCAAAGGCCGACCAACAGTTCTGTATTTCCATGGCAATGCAGGCAATCTGGCCATGCGCACCCGGCGCTTTTCGACCTTTTCTGAACCAGGGGTTCGGCGTTGGGACCATGGCCATCCTGGCAGTTCAGGCAACACCGAAGAGCAAAGCGCCGACGCCTTCTCGCGCCTGGCTGCCGATGTCTACCTAACCCCGGTTCTGGATACGCGACGGTTTTCATTCCGGCTTTGGTTTTGCCGATCATATAGGCCACAAGGCAGGACAGGATACGAACAAATGCGTTTGTGGGAGGTCGGTGCCCTGTTTGAGCCCATAGCTGCGGACGAGCCTGATATAGGCGCGGGACGTGCAAACCAAACCGTTATCACTGTGAAGAAACAATGGGTCATCGACCTTGCCGAGGGTGCCAAGCCAAGCGATCAGCGCGGGTTCAGGCACCGACACCGCCGTGGTTGCCTTGCCGGACCAAGACAGATGCCAGCCAGGCAACCGTGCCCATGGCACTCCATCACCAATGCCGGAGTGCACCAACCGTCCTTACCGCTCGGCGCACGTATCTTCACCGACATGTTCGAAGCCGTCTCAGAAGTCTGCGACCTCTATTCTCCACAAGAATGCTGGAGTAGCCTCACGGCCGCAGGAAATGACGCCTGCGGATTGTGGCCTGCCGGTGTCCCGGCAGGCCACTGTGTCAGCTGGCAACCAGCATACGGGCTTCGTGCTTCTTCAGGGTCATCCGCGCGGCGGTGTAATCCTCAAGCCCTTCGCGGTTCCTCAGTTCGGGGAACAGTTCGAAGAGTTCCTGACGCTGCTCGTCACCGACACCTTGCAGCGAGTAGTCACCCGGCTGGAAGGTCTCGGTCCAGGCGCCGTTCGACAGCACCACCTCGTGACGTTCGCACATGAAGTGCAGGTATGTCACCTCGGTCGGATCGACTTGCACGATGCCCTTGTTGTCGACCAGGTGCTTGGCAGAGGCCAGAACCTCACGCTCGTCAAAGTAGAGCGCAGTGCGTTCGTTGGCCACCAGCACACGGTGGTTGGGCGACACCAGCAGATCCTGCGCGGGCAGGTTGTTGCCAAGGGCGCCAGCGCGGATCAGGATCGGACGCAGGTGCGGGCCTTGCGCCAGCTCCTTGCAGCCCATGGCGCGGCCACCGGCCCAGGCGATTGGCTGGATGCCGTTGTCGCGTGTGATCACACGATCCCCGGGGCGCAGGTCTTCGACGCGGCGCTCACCTGTCGGCGTGGCAATCAGCGTACCGGGCGTGAAGCAGGGAACGACCTCTTCGATATTGGTGTAGTTTATGTTGGCGGTTTCACCCGTCGTGCTGTGGACCAGCTGCACCTGACCGTCGAAGCCGTTGCCATCACTGTCCGGGTTCTGAACGTGGTTCGTGATGTTCCAGCCATTGCTCGTCATCTCCGACAGGTTGAGCGTATCCCAATCCTGACCGGCCGAACCGCCGTGAACAGTGGTGTTTTCCGGACCGGACCCCGGCTCTTCGCGGATGTAGAAGGTATCGCGACCGGCGTTACCGGACAGGACATCGTTGTCACCACCACCATAAATGGTATCGTCGCCGTCGCCACCGATCACCTCGTCGGTGCCGTCGCCTGCGGTGATGGTATCGTTGCCGATACTGCCGTGCAGCCAGTCGTTGCCGTCGCCACCGTCTATCGTGTCGTCATCCGCGCCACCGTCGATGGTGTCGTTGCCAATGCCACCGTCGATCGTGTCGTTGCCGGCGCCACCGTCGATCGTGTCGTTGCCATGCTCGCCATAGAGCTTGTCAACGCCCTCATCGCCGCGGATGGTGTCGTTGTCAACGCCACCGTAGATGATGTCGTTGCCCTCATCGCCAAAGAGCTTGTCAGCGTCGTCTTCACCATAGATGGTGTCGTTGCCAAGGCCGCCATGGATCACGTCGATGCCATTGTCAGGACGCGGATCCGAATCGTCGGGGATGTTCAGCGGATCGTTGGGGTCGCCAATGCCCCCCCAGATCACGTCGTCGCCCTCGCCACCGTCGATTGCATCGGAACCGTGGCCGCCGATGATGTTGTCATCGCCTGCACCACCGTCAATGGTGTCATCGTCAAGACCACCGTCGATCGTGTCGTCGCCAGCCTGGCCGAGAATGGTGTCCTTATCGTCGCCGGTGGTGATGGTGTCGTCGCCAGCGCCGCCATGAACGGTGTCACGGTCATCGTGCATGTCGGTATCTTGCGGGACCGGACCCCAGCGCCGCCGTAGATCGTATCATCGCCAGCGCCGCCATAGACGTCATCATCGCCTTCGCCGCCGTAGACGTCATCATCGCCGAGGCCTGCATGGATCTCATCATCGCCGTCATAGCCGTAGATGATGTCATCGTTCGGGCCTTCACCGGGCAGGATCGCATCCGAGTTGTCGACCATGTCGCCTTCCGGGTCACCGGTATAGGCGGTGTCGATCAGATCGTCACCGGAGGTGCCCTCGACGATGCCATCGCGGATCATGATGTTCACGACTGCCGTGTCGGTGCCACCGTTGCCATCAGAGATGGTGTAGGTGATCTGTGCCGGACCGTCGAGATCGGTCGTCGGAGTGAACTCCAGCGTACCGTCGGCCAGGATGGTGACCGTGCCGTCAGAGGTGGTCGCGCTGGTCACGGTCAGCGGATCGCCGTCCGGGTCGCTGTCGTTGTCCAGCACCGGGATGGTGATCGTCGTGTTCACCTTGCCTCTGGTAGCGCCCGCATCGGTCTCGTCGACCATCTCGGTGATGATCACCTCGCCCGCACCGCGCAGGTCAAGCACGTCATGGTCTTCGGTGCCTTGCGCGCCGCCGACCACCTCGTCGTTGGTGCCATCGCTGGCACTGTCCACGATGAAGGTGTCATCGCCCAGACCGCCATACATATGGTCAGCACCCGCGCCGCCGGTGATGGTGTCATCCCCATCCGGTTCGGGGCAGTGCGGACAATCGAAGAGCAGGTCGGTGAAGACGATGCCGGAATTGTGCGTGCCGTCCACCGAGTGGCGCACCTCGACCCGGGCGGCCGGGCCGGGAACGGTGACCTGCAGGTTATACTTATCGGAAGCAGTCGCGCCGCCGCCGCCGTCGCTGTCGGCGGTGTCGCTGCCCGGGACAGTATCGGTGTCGGACAGAGTCATGCCCGAACCGCCCACAAGCTGGACTTCGATCTGGTTGCCGTCCTCATCATAAGCCCGCACTTCAACCACACTGTTATGATCAATGTCGTTGATGTTGAACTCGAGGTTTTCGACCTCCTCGGAGAACTCCCATTTGAATTCGGCGCCACCAGTACCGCTATGGTGGGACCACATGCCCGAATCGTCGTCGACAGTCTCGTTGCCACCGTAGATCCCGTCGACGTTCAACTGTTCATTGGCCATGCTGGCGGTGTGGCCATCGGCTTGCGCAACAAGCGTATAGGTCACCTCAACCGTGCCGGTGTCTTGCGTTACCGTCGCACCGGTCGTATTGATGTCATCTACGTCCACGTCTTCCCAGTTGAAGCTCTCGCGCATGACCTCAGGCACCGGACCGGACGAGCTGTCACCATAGATGTGATCGTTGCCGTCCCCGCCGGTGATGGTGTCGTCCCCACCGTTGCCTTCGATGGTGTCGTCGCCCTGGTTGCCTTCGATGGTGTCGTCGCCATCGTTGCCTTTGATCGTATCGTCGCCTTCGCCGCCGCCGATCGTGTCGTCGCCTTCGCCGCCAAGGATCGTGTCATTGCCCTTGTTGCCCAACAGACCCTTGCCGACAGTGGTGATGGTGGCGTCGATAAAGTCGTTGCCGTCACCGCCCCAGGCGTTTTCCATCTCGGAGAACATGCCGTTCGTGTCGTCCGACAGCGCGACCGTGCCGCTTTCTTCGCCCTCGAAGATGATCTTGGCATTCGTATCGACACCGGCCGCCCAGATCGCGTCATCGTCGTCGCCCTCTTCGCCACCGATCGCAACGTTTTCCTGCCCGTTGTCGTCGGAGATGATCAGCCTGTCAGAATCCGCACCGCCCTCCATGCGGTCGCCGGAGCCATGCCCGCCGTAGAGCATGTCGTCGCCAACGCCGCCGTAGAGCGTGTCGGTGCCGGTGTCACCGTTCAGCACGTCGTTGCCTTCGCCACCGTAGATGATATCGTCGCCGTAGCCGCTGTCGACGTAATCGTTTCCTTCTTCGCCATAGACGGTGTCATCGCCTTCAGCGGATTTGATGATGTCGTTTCCGGCGCCGGCCTTGATCACATCATCGTTGGATCCGTCCTGCGCATCGTTGTTGTCCACCATGTCGCCATCGGGGTCGCCGGTGTAGGAGGCGTCGATAATATCGGCGCCGGCAGTGCCTTCGACGATATAGTCAGGCGGTGCCGCAGGCGAGGGGATGCCCAGCGCGTTCAGATAGGCTTCCTGGGGGAAATCCGTCTGGAAGGTTGCTGTCGAGGGGTCAACCTTAGGCATGATCTTGAGGGAATTGCCCCCCGGGAAGTTCAGAATCGGGAACCCGTCCACATCGAACGTTACGGTCACATCATCTGTCGTGACCGGATCACCGGCGGCATTGTGCAGATTGCTGACGTCAACCTGATCAATACCCGTATAGGTGCCATCGCCATTGTCCGTCGGGATGTCCCAATATCTGGCGACATCATTGCCGAAGCCATCTTCCAAAACAACCGTATCAGCGTCTCCATCACCACCGGACGCAATATCACCTTCCCCGAGGTTGAGTTGGTCATTGCCGCTGCCGCCGATGATGGTATCGGCACCCAGATGGCCCGCAAGGAGGTCATCCCCATCCCCGCCATAGATCGTGTCATCACCAACACCGCTGTGAACATAGTCGTTCCCAGCACCTGCCTGGATCACGTCATCGTTGGACCCGTCTGCCGCATCGTTGTTGTCAACCATGTCCCCTTCCGGGTCGCCGGTATAGCTGACACTGATGCTATCATTTCCAGCCGTGCCCTCGACAATATAGTCAGGGGCGACAGGATCGGTCAGGACGTTTTCGATCTCGGCAAAAGTCATCGTGCCGGTCACGTTACCATTTCCATCCAGGAAATGTACCGTGCCACGCTCACTATTCGCCGGATCATAATCAATCTGCACAGGCCCCATGCCACGCAGGTCCAGCGTGTCATAATCATCGCCGGTCGAACCACCACCAACATGATCTCCATTCGAGCCACCGATAAACGTGTCACGATCACCGTGACCGCTCATCCAGTCGTCGCCATCACCGCTGTAGAAAGTATCGTTGCCCGCCCCACCTTGAAGATTGTCGTTGCCATCACCGCCATAAAGGATATCGTCACCATCTCGACCGTAAAGCTGGTCGTGACCCGCGCCACCGTAAATGGTGTCATTCCCTGCGTCGCCGTAAACTCTGTCGCTGCCGTCCCCGGCCTGGATCACGTCATCGTTGGATCCGTCCGCTGCATCATTGTTGTCAACCATGTCCCCTTCCGGGTCGCCGGTATAGCTGGCGTCAATAATATCGTTCCCAGCGGTGCCGTCGACAACATACTGGGACGTTGTCGCCCCCTGTCCCGTTGTCGTCCCTCCGCCACTCTTGAGGTCAAAGCCCAGATCCGTGATGCCGATCTTGCCCGCCACCTGGGTAAGATCGCTGTGGTCATGCTCGACTTCGACCCGCGTGACCGGACCGGCGATGTTCACCGTCACGCCTTCCCCATTCAGCGTGCTGGTGCCGGTGATGAGGCCGTCTTTCCCACTCTGACCAGGCTGAAGACCGGTGAAAGTCACCGCCACCGGTTTGCCGGTGGCATCATAGGCCCGAACGATAACCTGATCGGTGGATTTGGCCCCATTGTAGACCTCCAGATCAACATCGGTGAGCTGGAAGTTCACATTGGTGACGGCGGTGCCGAATTCGATTTCAGCATGAACCGGTGCCGAGTTGCCAGCCGAGGCCAGAGCGCCGCTCTTGTCAAGAGCGAACTCAAGCTTGTCCGAGTTGAACGGAGTGGACACCGCCACCTCGACTTGGGCGCCTGAGGCTGAGGTCAGCATCGAGGGACCATCCGTGTTGGTTGCGCTCCAATCAAGAAGAAAATCACCAGTCGGGGTATATTTCGTCGGCATCTCAGTTTGTTCCTTATTCAATTCCGCGGATGACGGTAGCGGGCGTTGCAACCGCAGCGCGCGGGGGGGGCCGTGATTTCCCGGCCTTGTGCCGGAGCGGAAAATCCGCTTGTTCGCAAGAGAGACACGCACAGCCCGGCCCGGGCCGCGCAGGCGGCGTCGGTCAGGATGTTATGGTGACAGGGCATCACGCTTTTCTCTCTTCGTCGTTTTCATTACTCAAACCCGGGACACGCTATATCTGAACCTCACAGATCACCTTCCCCCATTTGGGTTTCCCGAAATTAACCGTGGAATATGGTCAAAATAAGGAAATTCTGATGGATTCTTGTCGACAATACCGCTCAAACGATTAAGAAACCGCCACAAATGCGCCATAGTCACGGTCTTTATTTCTAAAGGATTGTATCGACCCGGCCGAATCCGCTCAGGTTATGCTGCCAATTTGAATGCCCCGTTTGGTGTCCGCATGGCAAAGGCCTGATGCCGGCGTTTGTGGGTGTAGAGCCGGATCCAGTCGCCAATCATGCGACCTGCATGTGCCAGGTTTTCGAAGCGGGGGCTGGATCAGGACGGTGGACGCTTTGCTCTTTAACGGATCGGAGCAATCGTTCCATCACACCGCTCTGCTGCGGGCAATGCGGTGTGATGAACGCCTGTTTGAGCCCATACCGATATAGGCACGGGACATGCAAACCAAACCGTTATCACTGTGAAAAAGAAATGGGCCATCAATCTTGCCGGGGGGCCAAACCGAGCGATCAGCGCGTGTTCAGGCACCGACACCCCCGTGGTTGCCTTGCCGGATCAAGACAGGTGCCAGCCAGGCAACCGTGCGACATCCGAAAGAGGGGTCCTCTTCGATCAATGCCTTGATAGGCGCCGCCTTTGTCGGCTTGTAACAAACCGTACGGCGGAGAACATCGAACCACGCGCAGAGTTTCGTCACAGGCACGACAATCCCATCATCGAGTAGGCCTTGCCGAACATCAAGCGGGCTGGACTTCAGGGCGTTCGCCATGCCCTTTCGCGCATCATCCACCCGGTTCTCGACTTCCGAGGGGGGCAAATCGTATGACCGACCAGCCTCGGCCACCGTCGTCCTGCCTTGAATGATCGCAATCACGAGCGCCGAGCCTTCCACCAGAAGATCACGGTGCCCGAGGCCGCCAGGCGGCCCGTTGTTTACCTTGATGAAAGTGGTTTTGTGACGGAGATGCCGCGCCCCACGGTTCTGTGCCGCGTGGAACCCGTTGTTTTCGGGTGCAAAAATGGAATGCGCGGGGGCGGGAGACTGCGATTGGCGCGCGTCTTGCGGGGGCCTTGCGCGGCGTCGGGTTAACCACTGCGAATGTCGATGCAGACATCTTCAACCTTTGGCGCGCGTGCGACCTGATCCCGAAACGGCCGGTGGGGGCGGTGCTGGTCGTGGATAACGCACCCTTTCATCGGCAGGTTGACACAATCGCGCTCATCGCCCGGATCGGACACAGCCTGTGACCTGCCGTCCCACAGCCCCGACCTGACCCTGATCGAACCAAATGGGCTCAGGCAAAGGCGCGGCGACGAAAAACCGGTGCAGACGTGGAGGACCTGTTTTCGGACTCAATCTTGAGCCGTTTGACCAATGTGCTGCCGGCCTGCTGCGGTTGCTCGGTGCCGTCGGGCAATAGCGCCCACCGCGCTTGACGCGGCAAAACGGGATGTGGAGCGTCACTGTTTCGGGGATCGGAGCGCTGCGGGTCATGCGACCGCTCCGGTATCAGCCATCATTTCCCTTGCCAATCCGGTTGGGCCATCGACGCGCAGGCGGATGTCGAGCCCGTCCGTGCCGATGTCGATCCGCTCGACCAGCAGCGTGACAATACGGACCTGTTCGGCAGGGAAAGCTCGTCCCACAGCGGGTCAAGCTGTTGCAAGGCCGTGCCAGGTGAGGTCACCGACATGGGCGCGGGCCGCCTTCCACGTCCCGGCCACGATCTCGGGCTGACGGAACACGGCACGGAGCTGGTCGATGAGGCGCGTTTGCGGATTGTCATCACAACCGCCAATTTGGAACCGTTGCGACGACCGCTTGAATCCGCCCTGTAGCTGTCGATCAAATACACCAAGCGCCTGGCCGAAGCCGGGATCAACACGTCCGTTGGCAGTGTCGGCGATTCGTACGACAACGCCCTGGCCAAGAGCATCATCCATTCCGGCGCTTGCGCGGTCCCACTGCGGCCATGGTCGCCTCCATATGTTCCAGACCAAGGCGATCAGCGTCTTCGGGCCATGGAAGTCGGTCGGGCAGGTTGAACGGGAAACCCTGAAAATGGGGCGACTGGTACAACACCGAACGCCTGCACAGCGCCATCGGACATCCCTCGCGGCTTGCCGGGGTCGAAGCCGGTGCGATGTGCGGTGAATCGCAGGCGGATTCGGGTCATGATCCGCAGGGGGCGACAGATATGGCCTGCGGGTTTGCATGGACGCACCGCCGACGGGCTCAGGCGCTTTGCCGGGGGCGCGTATCTGGTGAGGCCTTGACAAGGTTGCATGTCAGGGTCTGGAGCAGGTGTGTGCGATTGATTGGCTTGGAAAGGAAGTCGTTCATCCCGGCATTGAGGCAGGCTTGCCGATCGCTGGAAAAGGCATTGGCAGTCAGGGCAATGATCACCGGCTGTGCAATCTCCAGCGCGCGAATGCGCCGCGTGGCCTCGATCCCATCCAGCTCCGGCATCGACATGTCCATCAGGATCAGATCCGGGGCCAGGTCGCGGCACAGGTGAACGGCTTCGTGGCCATTCTCGGCCTCAATCAACTCCACATCCTGACCATTGAGATACTTTCGGATCAACAGCCGATTGGTGCGATTGTCTTCGGCCAGCAGGATTGTGGCGCCCGCCAAAGTGCCGCTCCAAAGGGCTTCGCTGTGCGTAGTCCGTGCTGTGGTGCCCTCGGCCGGGGCAGTTCGGATCTCCACGCGAAAGCAACTGCCCTGGTTCGGGGCCGAGCGTAACGAAATCCCGCCGCCCATCAGTTCGGCCAGGGCGGTGGAAATCGTCAGCCCCAGCCCGGTGCCGCCGAATTTGCGTGTGGTGGCGGCATCGGCCTGGCTGAACCGGTCGAAGATACGTTTGGCCTGTTCGGGAGAGATGCCGATACCGGTGTCCTCGACCTCAATCGCGAGGTGCCAGGGATCGTCGCCCACCGTCATGACCCGCACACGCACTTCACCTTCCGAAGTGAATTTCACCGCATTGCCCAGCAGGTTGACCAGGATCTGGCGCAGCCGCCCATCATCGGCATGAACCCGGCGGGGCAGGGTTGGAGACAGATCGATTCGGACCCCCAGCCCCTTCTGGCGTGCCCGTGGGCGCAGGATATCCACGGCGCTGTTGATACATTCGGTCAGATCGAAATCCTGGGGGGAGAGAACCGGCTGGCCGCTTTGCAGGCGTGACAGGTCGAGAATGTCGTTGATGATGGTCAGGAGCGCATGGGCCGAAGTGCGGATAATGTCGACGAACTGCCGGTGTTCGTCCGGCAGGTCCGCCTCGGCCAGAAGGTCGGCCATGCCGACGATTCCATTCATGGGTGTCCGTATTTCGTGGCTCATATTGGCCAGGAACTCCGACTTGGCGCGGTCCGCCTGTTCCGCGGCCTGTTTGGCTTCGGCCAGTTCGCGGGCGTGGGCCTTGGTGTGGGTAATGTCGCGCTCCACCCCGATGATCATGGTCACTTTGCCCGTCGCGTCGAGGATCGGGACGGTATGGGTTTCCACCCAGATCGGTTTGCCGGATTTGGTATAGTTCAGGATCTCGGCCTGGAAGGGCAGGCCACGGGCCTTGTGGTCGTTGATCGCGGCGACGGTGTCCATATCGGTGTCCGGGCCACTCAAGAGTTCGGTCAGGGTGGCGCCGATCGCCTCGTCGCGCGTGTATTCCGGCCAGGAAGGTGGGGCACAGGATCAGGAAGCCCGCCGCCAGATAAAGCAGACGGTTTCGCCAAAGCGTTTTGGGGTCGGGGGACCAGCCACCGCGCGGTCGGGCGGCGATCTGCCAACTGCCGACCGGAAGAGTGACGTCGATCAGCACGGGGCGATCCATCAGGATCGCCGGGTCGCCGTAAAACTGTTCACCCTCCGCACCGGTGCCGTCCCGTCCGATCAGGGCAAGTTCAACCCCGGTGTCGGCTGCGCTGATCCCGGTGGCCGCATAGAGCGTGTCGATATCCAGGACCGCAGACAACAGGCCTTGGAAATGGCGGCCTTCGCGACTGGTGGTAAAGATAGGAAAACGAAGGATAAATCCCCTTCCGCCCTGCACCAGATCGACCGGACCGGCCAGTACCGGCTTGCCGGTGTCGCGTGCCCGATAGGCGGCCGCGCGTTGCGTGGGGATGTGGTTGAAATCCAGCCCCATGGCCGCGCGATTGGGGTCCGGGGGATGCAGAAGGGTGATCACCATATCCGGCGCAACCGAGAGCGAGATGACCTCTGCCCTGGTGCCAATCACCCGGGCGGCCAGGGCGCTGAACCGGGTCTGATCCATATCCGGTTCCGTCGACAGGGCTGCCGACAGCCCACGCACGAGTTCAATATCCGCGTTCAGCATCCCTTCGAGCTGGGATCGGATCAGCCCGGCTTCGACCTGGACGGCGCTGCGGCTTTCGTGTTGATGGGTCAGCCGGTGCTGCTCTTCGGCATAGATTGCGGCCCCAAGGATCACCACGAAGGCGATCAGCGTGGGCAGGTAGGGGCGCAGCCTTCGCAGCCGTCCTGTCAACATGTGGGGCGTGGCGCCGGTATGTGCTTTGGTCGGGCCCATGTGCCGACTGTTGCATCAAAGAAGTTCAGGTCAGGTTAACAGGGCACCATTTTTCGCACAAATCTGCCTGTGGCGCCGGGCACGGTGCGAACGAAGAGCCCCCCGCCCTTGCGCGCGGGGGGCTCTCCAACCAATTGGGGTCGTCAGGGGCGGTCAGCCCTTTTTCAGGACTTCGCGGCCCAGCAGTTCAGCGATCTGCACCGCGTTCAGGGCGGCGCCCTTGCGCAGGTTGTCCGAGACACACCAGAAGTTCAGGCCGTTTTCCACGGTCACGTCCTGACGCAGGCGCGAGATGAACGTGGCGAAATCGCCAACGCATTCGACCGGAGTGACATAGCCGCCGGGCTCGCGTTTATCCACGACCAGAATGCCGGGAGATTCGCGCAGGATGTCCCGGGCTTCGTCCTCGTCCAGGAACTCTTCGGTT
>PDWJ01007503.1_pt1 | contig 11945 bp, 10 predicted proteins | sample 1430881 | NCBI WGS metagenome assembly PDWJ01 (sample SAMN01162460, study PRJNA174530) | Oral metagenome, whole genome shotgun sequencing project. | biome: Marine environment; feature: Marine mammal; material: Swab sample of the gingival sulcus; isolation source: swab sample of gingival sulcus... | reverse complement strand
GCAGGTGAGAAAGTGGGCAGGTGGGTAGTGCTTCTCGGTGAAAAAATTATAGAATCCCAATACATACTGAATCTGCTATAAAAAACTTTACGAACAAGCAAAGCTGCACAGTTCCCCTCTGCCCACCTGCCCACCTGCTCATCCGCTCATCCGCTCATCCGCTCATCCGCTCATCCGCTCATCCGCTCATCCGCTCACCTGCCCACCTGCTCATCTGCCCCCCTGCTCCCCTCAAACCTGGTACATAGTCAAAATACCGGAGATCATAGCAAACGCCACAAACCCCACCACCCCGCCCAGCACAATGATAAGCAGGGGTTCGATCATGGCGGTCATGCGCGCAATATAGGTGTTCAGGATCTTTTCGTGGATGTCGGCGGCGATGCCCAGGCTCTGATCCACGGAACCGGTTTCTTCGCCTACGGCCACCATGCTGGCCACCATGGGGGGAAAGATATGGGGGGCGGCCTTGATGGGAGCGGACAGGTTATCTCCTTTTAGAATGTGCGCCTCCATGGTTTTCAGAACCCGTTTTACGGCCTGGTTTCTGATGATGCCCCGGACAATGCGCAGGGATTCCAGCACACTGACCCCGGAGCCGACCAGGGTGGACAGGTTCCGGGTAAACTGGACCACAGCGGAGTAGAAGAACACCGGGCCGATCAGGGGGAGCTTGATTTTGATGCGGTCTGACCAGTACACCACACCGGGAATGAACCTGTAGGCAAGAATGAGTACACTTACGGTAAACCCCAGGATCACGGACAGCTGTTTCCAGTAAAGCTTGAACCACTCGCTGACATCAATGATCAACTGGGTATTCCAGGGCAGTTTCTGGGACTTGAGTTCCAGCAGCGGGGCGATCTTGGGGATAACAAATCCCACGAGAAACCCCACCACGCCGATCACCACCACAATGACCACACAAGGATAGATAGCCCCGGTGATGAGCTGGCTGCGAAAGGCTGCGTCCTCTTCCAGATGGGTGGCGATGCGATCCAGCATCAGCCCCAGGTTACCCGAGGCCTCCCCGGCATCCACCATGCCCAGAACCCGGGCGTCAAAGGTCTTGGGATACCGGCCCAGGGCATTGAGAAAAGACGCCCCGCCCTGGGTATCCAGGCGGATACGGCCGATCATTTTCTGGAATCGTCTCTTTTTTTCCTGCTCTTCAAGCACGAACAATGCATTGACCAGGGTGACTCCGGAATTGAGAAGGGAGGAGAGCTGGCGAAAAAAAAAGGCGATGTCGGACACATTGACCGAACTTAAATGGTCCAGCAGGGTGAGTTCATGGGCTTCAATGGTCTCCAGGACCTCAGCGCCGGACGCATCTACGGTGGTGTATTCAAATATTGGCATGTTTTTTCTTTGTTGGGAAAACGGAATCCGGAGTCCGGAGACCGGAAGCCGGAGACTGGAATCCGGTTTCCGAAGGTTAACAGTTTTGTATTCTTACTTTTATCAGTTTCTGGCGCATTGCTGAGATTTTTTTTCTGCACAAGAGCCTTTTGAAATATACAGAAATCTAATGAACTCCTTGTTTGTATTTCGCTCAAATCTTTCTGCGATATTTGACGGAATGGAAACAGCCACCCTTTGCATCTGAGTGCGGAGACCGGAAACCGGAGTCCGGAGTCGGAATCCGGTTTCCGGTCTCCAGTCTCCGGTTTCCGAAGGTTAAAAGTTTTGTATTCTTACTTTTATCAGTTTCTGGAGCATTGCTGAGATTTTTTTTGTTGCTTCCAGCAGGGAATGGGCTGTTTTTTTATTAAGCAGGCCTGTTTCCATTGATATATAAATCTGGGTTCTTAATTCTGCACAAGAGCCTTTTGAAATATACAGAAGCCCTTTGCATCTGATCCCGAAGTCCATAATCAGGGCACCCAGCCATTGACCGGTAAACTTGAACCGCAAGGCGCATCCCCTCCTTCCACACCTCAAGATCCTCAAACCGGCATATCACAACACCCACCCTCCAGCCTCCGGTCTCCAGATTCCGGTCTCCGGATTCCGGAAACCGTTCCTAATCCAGAATAACCATCCGCATAACCTCCTCAGGAGAGGTAACCCCCCGGTTCACCTTGATGAGTCCGTCATCAAAAAGGCTGCGCATGCCGTGGTCCAGGGCCATATCCCGGATCTCTTTGGCCGAGGCTTTTTTAACCACCTCCTGCTGGATATCTCCGTCCACTTCACACAGTTCACAAATTGCGATACGGCCTTTGTATCCTGTGTCGTTGCAAAAGGGGCACCCTTTTCCCCGGACCCATCCGGCCCCCTGGGGCAGGGCGTCCAGGCCGAACCGCCTGAGCTCTTCCGGCGTGGGTGTAAAAGGCGCACTGCACCGGGGGCAGTTGGTCCGGATCAGCCGCTGGGCCATGATGCCGCATACCGTTGAACTGACCAGAAAGGGTTCGCACCCCATGTCCACCAGCCGGGTAAGGGCGGAAGGGGCGTCATTGGTATGGATGGTGGCAAGGACCAGATGGCCGGTCAGGGCTGCCTGGAGGGCAATGACTGCGGTTTCCCGGTCCCGGATCTCACCGATCATGATGATGTCCGGGTCCTGGCGCAGGATGGAACGCAGCGCATTGGGAAAGGTGACTTTCATGGCCTGGTCCACCTGTACCTGGGTGACGCCGTCCACCTTGTATTCCACGGGATCTTCAACGGTGGTGATATTGGTCTGTTCAGACCGCAGCTTACGCAGGGTGGCAAACAGGGTGGTGGACTTACCGGAACCGGTGGGGCTTGCCAGAAGCACGATGCCGTGGGGGCGGTTGATCAGGGTGGTAAAGGTTTTAATGGTGTCCGGTTCCATACCCAGATCTTCGAAACTGGTTTTCCTGGTGTCCGTTGACAGAAGCCGAAGCACGGCCTTTTCACCGTAAATGCCGGGAAGAACGGACACACGGATGTCGATATAGTTTCCGTCGGCGCCGTAGGTCATGGCACCATCCTGGGGAGCGCGTTTCTCCGCAATATTCAGGTTGGACAACACCTTGATTCTTGAAATCACAGGCGGGGAAAGATCCTTGGGATGGGAGGCGATCTCCTTTAAAACCCCGTCAATACGGCACCGGACGATCAAGGTCTCCCTGCCCGGTTCAAAGTGGATATCCGATGCGTTTGCCCTTACGGCCCTTTCGATAATCCCCTCCACCAGCCTGATGATGGCCGTATCTTCGGATGTATCAATGGTACAGGCATTGCCTTCGTAAACATCTTTAATTACATTTTTTATTTTTGAGGACGCAGAAAGGCTTAAAACGCAGGGCATTCCCGTGACCCGCTGCAGGTTGCTTCTGACCTGGGGGCTAAGGGGGATGTCGCATACGATATGCAGCCTGCCCTCTTCCACTTTCAGGGGAACGGCGGTGTAGCGCTCGGCCAGGGACCGGGCAATCAGATCGGAGGCATTGCACCGCACGTCAGATGCATCAAGATCCACATATTCCAGGTCATGGGCTGCTGCCAGGGCCCGGGCCACATCATCCTGACTGATATACCCAAGTCTGACCAGGGACTCGCCCAGGCGACCCCCTTCCCTGGCCTGGCGTTTCAGGCCCTCGTCCAGCTGGGTCCGGGTAACCATCCCCAGTTCCACAAGGGACTGTCCCACACGCTTTGTGGGAGTACGGCCGGGGATGTTTGTTCTTTTGTTCCAGTCTCCCTCCTACCTCAAAAGCCGCTCAACATAACCCGTATCCCGGGCATGCCCCAGCACAGTTGCCCTGTCGATTTTATTTTCTTTGAACAGTTTGACAAAGGCATGGTCCATGCTCTGCATGCCCTGGGCAGCGCCGGTTTCAATGACCGAGCGGATCTGTTCGGCCTTGTGCTGGCGGATCATGTTGGCGATCCCCGGGGTGACGATCATGACCTCGACAGCCGGGACCCGTCCCTTTCCGTCCCGGGTACGGACCAGCTTCTGGGAGACCACGGCACGAAGACTTAAAGAGAGCTGATGCGCAATCTGCTCCTGCTCATCGGTGGGGAAAACCCCGACAATACGGGAGATGGTGGAGGGGGCGTCCATGGTATGGAGGGTGGCAAAGACCAGATGCCCTGTCTCTGCCGCCATAATGGCTGTACGAACGGTTTCAAGATCCCTCATTTCGCCCACAAGCACCACGTCCGGGTCTTCCCTTAACGCCGCACGCAGCCCCGAAGCGAAACTGGGCACGTCGCTGTGCAGTTCCCTCTGGTTGACCAGTCCTTTTTTGTGGGACAGCACATACTCGATGGGATCTTCAATGGTGATGACGTGGCAGGCCCTGTCCTCGGTGACCCGGTCAATAAGGGTGGCAAGGGTGGTGGTTTTACCGGAGCCTGTGGAACCTGTGACCAGCACCAGGCCGGCGTTTATGTCGCAAAGCGTATAAAGATTTGTGGGAAGGTTCAATTTCTCCAGGGGGACAATCTCATCGGACAGTTTCCTGAACGCGCCGGCCATACTGTTTTTCTGGTAAAAAATATTGACCCGGAACCGGCTGGTCCCCGCCTCATCTTCCAGGCTGTAGGCCAGGTCCACAGACCGGCTTTCTTCCAGAACTTCTTTATGGGCAGGGGAGAGAATGCTCTCAAGCAGCTGCCGGGTGGTATTCTGATCCAGGGGCGGCATATCCATCTGTTCCAAATTCCCGTGTATTCTGAGAACAGGGGGGCTGTTTATGGTCAGGTGTAAATCTGTGGCGTTTTGTTTGACAGCTTGCGCTAAAAGTGCGTTTAATTCCATAATTGAATTGCTTTTCAAATTTTAAAAACGTGGCGTTAACGGTAAGGATGGAGACCGGAATCCGGATTCCAGTCTCCGGTCTCCAGTTTCCGGTTTCCGTTCTTATCAATACCAATCCAATCTGTTTTCCATATTCTCATATTCATTGAGCTTGGATTTATTCTCTTTGATATACTTATGCTCCATCTCCTTTAACACATCTCTGGTAACGCTGCCGGTCTGCTCCGGCTTCATGATGATATGGGGGGTTATCAGAAAAATCGTTTCCGTTCTGTTTTTGACGGTCTCATGATCCTTGAAGAAATAGCTGAGCAGGGGAATGTCACCAAGCACCGGGACTTTGTTTTCCACCATGCTGCTCTCCTCATTGACCAGCCCGCCCAGCGCAAGGGTTTTTCCCTGGGGTACGGTGATGATGGTATCCACCTCTCTTTTGTCCACGACATTGACGGCATAATCCTTGAGGGTTTTTTCATAACCGTCGTAATAGGGAATATTGGGCATGGTATTGCTGATGGAGGACTGCTCAATGAACAGGCGCAGGGTTACACTGCCATCCTCATTGATCTGGGGCGTGATTTTCAATTCCGTACCAATGTCCACCTTTTCCACCACGGGTTTCAGGACAAACGCCTGCAGGTTTCCATCATCGTCGTACTCATTGTCTGCCTCAATATTGGTGACCAGGGGAAAGTCGTCAAGTCCCACAAAGGCCCTTGCTTCAGCGTTCTGGGACGATACAAGCAGCGGGCTTGCAATGGTGGAGACCAGGCCGTCTTTTTTGAGCAGGTTAATGGTTGCATTGATGTCCCAGTCATCAACACTGAGGAAATTGTAGACGGCTGAACCGTATCCGATGGATTTAGGGGACCCGGACAGCCAGCCAAAGGTGCCACTGCCGTCGACTTCATTGAATTCAATATCAAAAAAGGAGGTAAAATTGTCTGTCAGGTTTGCCCCCAGAATCTTGGTTTCAACGATCACCTGGGGTGTTGGTGTGTCCAGCCTGGCGATCAGGGATTCAATCTGGTCAAGAAGCTGCTTATCCGTTGAACAGGCAACAATGGCATTGTTCCGCAGGAAAAGGGAGAGCAGGGCAAATCCGATATTCTGGTTGATCTGCCTGACTTCTTCGGCTGTCATCATCAGCTCCATCCGTTTTTGAATCAGCGCCTCAATCTTATCGGAGGTCAGCGTGGATTTGAACTTGGGGGCTTCAATGTCCTTGGCCAGGTCCTCCTGGTTGTCCGAGGCCTGGATGCTGGCCTCATCGTCTTCATAGTCTTCGGTTTTCAAATGTTCGTAGCTTTTCAGGTTGGACGGGGTGGTGTATCTTACCCGGTTTCCCATGGCAAGGGCCACGGCCTCGGCAACTTGTGGGGCTGACGCGTACTTCAGGTTAATGACCCGGGTTTTGTGGCTGTAGTCCACAATCATTTCTGCGCCGAAATCTGCGGCCTTCATGAGGATGTAATAGTCCTTTTCCTTATCGTACCGGTACCAGAGATTATATTTCTTGCAGATGATTTCCACGGCAGCAAGAAAAGAGAGGTTGGAGGCATAAAGATTCACGGCGATCTCACTTGCACTTTTTTTGCACACCACATTCTGGCCGGTTTTTTCGGACAGCATCATCAAAGCGGTGGGAAGGTGCACCCCCTTGAATTTAAGGGTTTCGATCATCCCGTCAGGCGCAACCGACACCTTTCCGAAATCCTTTACCGACACCAGGCGGATATATCCGTCGTTCTCCTCGTACCAGTAACCGTTCTGTTTGCACAGGGCTTCCAGGGCGCTGCGGGGGGTGATATCTTTAAGATAAATGGAAATTTTCTGCTTGGCAATCGTCTTGTGGGGCACCACGTTGGCATCCATGACACTGGATACCACTTTAAGGATATTGGACAGTTCTTCATTCTGGAAATCAAGGGTGATGAGCGGTTCATCCTCTGCCACGGTCTGACCGGGCGCCGGCAGTGGCATGGGCTTAACACGCCTGTTCTGTTCCCGAATCTGCCGGGTCGTCACCTTATCCGGTATAAAACTGGATAACGGTTTTGGTTCTTGGTTCCGGGTTTTGTAATCGTCCGGATCCAGGGTCTGTTCCGGCGATTTCGCCGGAACACTTTCTGTTTCTATCTCCTTGATCAAGAGGGCTGGTTTTTCAGCCCTCTTTTTATTATCGGGTACGCTGCCCTGGGGACCACTCCCGTTGGTCCGGGAAACGCATCCACTGTTCAGAACCAGGCACAACGCAACTGCCGCACACCACATAAACGCTCTGTATTTCATCTGTTATCTTATCCTTATATTCGCCAATTTGCCCTTAGAGCCTGTTTGGTAGTTAATGAAAATTCCCTGATAACAGACTCTTAAACAACCTGAGTCACCACTTTGCAGGCGTCTAGTCCTCCGGACCTATTACCGGGTACCAGACCACTTCACCATTTTCCAGTACGATCTCCATACCGTTGCCTGTAATTTGTTTTACGGTGAAGTATGTGGTCCATTTTTCCGATTCTGAATCAGTTCTATCGGGTTTTGGTATGGACACCCGCATTCCTTTTTCCAGGAGAACTTTTCCCTCTGTTTTTTCAAGCTGGAGCCTTGCCAGGGCAACATTTTTGTCCTGGGCCTGTACAATGCCCGTCACTTCAATTTCCGGAGCCTCCACCTCTTCCCTCTGAGCCGCAATTCTGGGGTCAATACTGAAAGGTCCCGCCCGCAGCTCCCCTTTTTCCACCTTGGGGGGCGGGGATGCCAGGGGGGGGTTGCCTTTCATGGCGGCATCCTTTGCCCCCGCATCTTCAGCGGCAAAGCAGGGGGCAAAGAAACACCCCAGAAAAATGCAGCACAACACGACAATTTTCATTATTTTCTCTCCTTGATTTTACTGATCAGCGTAACATGCTGATGGTTTTAAATGGAAATCGAAAAAAGTAAAACACCGCTCTCCAGTCTCCGGTTTCCAGTCTCCGGTTTCCGCTCTCCTAAATACAAACACAAAGATCAGCCTGCACAAACGACGTATCCTCAATCTTTTCAATGGCAATATTTTTTACGGCCACCAGTTCGGGCAGTACATCTATTTTTCCAATAAACCGGGTCAGGAACTGGAACGGGCCCTTGACAGTCATTGTATAATACCGCTGGGGATAGGGAGACTTTTCCAAAGCCGTGATCTCATCTAAGGTGTTGTGATCCCTTATTTCCCTGAACGCCTTGATGATCAGGCCGCTTCCCGTGGCCGCGTCCACCACCTTTCCAGCGATCTGCTCCACCTGTTCTTCTCTGGCCAGCCTTGTTTCAGCTGTTTTCAGCTTTTTTCTTTCCTTCTCTATTTTTCTTTGGAGCTGAACCACTTCCCTTTTGCCGGCCCCTGTTTCTGCCCGCTGCCGGAGGCGGTCCACTTCCACACTGATTTTTTCATAATTAACTTTCAGTCGCCTGAGCTGCCTGCCCGGGGGAGTGCCGATAAATTTCATGTATAAAAAGATTCCGATTACGGCAACGGCTATGATAATGCCTGCCTGCTCTATTGTTGTGAACTGCCTGGCTTTCAAAATCACCTGCCTTTTAAAATTTCAGATTAATAACAAATTCATAGGGAAGCATCTTTTTCCGGGTATCAGAGGCATCCTCCAGACGCCTCAGTGTTTCAAGACCCGTGGTCCTGCAGCCGGAAATATGGGACAGGGCCTGTTCAAAGTCGGAAACAGACCTGCCTAAAAAAGCATTTCCCTCAATCCTGTATATGTTATTCTTTTTTTGACAGACCCGGTTCAGTACAACGTCCTCAGGGATCTGTTCCGATATGCCCGAAAGAAGATTGATAAGGTTGCCGTTGCCCGTACTCTGGACCGTTTCAAGATAGGCCAGTTTTTCCCTGGTCTCTTCCAGGACATTGGTCAGCCGCTTTGTCTCCTCCATGGGCTTGAGCAGCTTCTTTTTTTCAATTTTCAACGCTTTGATGTCTGAGGTGTACCGGGCAATTGAGTAGTTCATGAAAGCATAATGCCCAACAGCAAAAACAAGGAAAAGGCCTGCGGCAATACCTGGCATCAGATGTTTGTTCTCATTGTACTTTCTGGACAGACTCTCCATGAATGGCACATGGTCTGTGATGCCGGGAAAGCCCTCTTCTGAAAATCCCAGACAGTGAATACCTGCCCCGGCTGCCAGGGCAAAGTCAGCTCCGAAACCCTGGGTGATGCCTGCTGTATCCAAAACGTTCAGGTACTGATCGGTCCAGACTTCAATCTCTATAAACTCTGTTTTCAGGCCCTGTATCAGGTCAGAGGATGCAGCTTCGCCGGAAACAACAATGTCATAGGAACTGCCGGCCGAGACACCCAGGTCATAGATCATATTGCGTAAAGATTCTTCGCCGCCGCCCTCTCCGGCCGCCATGGGAAGATTCTGGAAAATCGTGGGGCCCTGGGGCGTGAGGACCACCCCGCTCAGAGAGGTCTCCGTGTAGTTCAGGATGATGCGGTTCCGGCCCTTTTCCGGCCTTGGACAGACACAGGCAAGAACACTTTCCGGGGCAAAGGCGCTGTGCAGACGCAGGCCCAGTTCCTTAAAACGCCCCGCAAACCCGGCGTAGCCGTCCTCATTCATTGCAGATATCAGGGCAGGCACCCCCTCTTCCCGTTTCATATCCAACTGAAGCCCGCAGGAAAAAAGGCCCTTGTCGCTCTGGAAGTCCAGATAGGGCTCGATTTCCCATTTGGCCGCTTCGTTGATCTTTTCCCGGGGCAATTTTTCCGCATCTCTGAAGGAAAGCTCCCCGGCCAGAAACCTCACCTGATCGGTGACAAGAATTGCCTTGCCCCTGTAACCGCCCAGACTGCCGAGAAGCACACTGAGATCTTCGGCAATATCCTCACTGGTTCTCTGATGGGCCGCAGCATGAAGAATTTCGGCGCCATTCCCCGATGTTTTCAGTACTACGCCCCTGAGAACCTGCTCTCCAAGCTCCAGGGACAATAACCTGCCGGATACCTGTCCGGGCAGTTTTGATCTCTTTTTCGCCATTTTTATATTTATTCCTCAGTATCTTTCGGCGGCCTTCTTGTGGACCCGCCGCCAAAGATGAAAACCACAATATCATCCCCGGTATAATAACAATCCGGGTCTAACGGTTTACTTACATTGAATTTTCTTAACTCTGTGATGGTTGTCCGCAGCCGTTGGGATACCGCACCAGGATCAGCCCTCATATAAGAACCGCTGTCCAGGCAGTCGGCCCCGAAGCTGATCACCCTGGCTGTGTTTTTATTGGTTTCATATTCTCCGGAAGAGTCTTTTGTAATATCTGCCGTGATCAGGTAGTATTTGCCCCTCCTTAACCTGTCGGCCTCAGCGTACTCCCCTCTATCCTCGGCCTGCAGGGCCAGCTCCTCGCATCCGTCCGCCCATGGTGTGCTGATCAGGGGCATCGCACAGGTGTCCGTCTTATTCAGCTTGGTTGTGGTATCCATTTCCATGTATGGGCCTCTCCAGCCTTTCTGCTTGTACCGGTCCCAGACCATCTTTGCCATGGCAGAACTCTGGGCTGTGGAGGATTCAGGAAAGGCGCGGTTGTACGCGGCACTCAGGAACGTCCACATGGAATATGCCCCGGGATTGGATTCCGGGTCAGGGTACACACTGGGATCGGTCCTGTCGTCGCTGAGGCACAGATACCGGGTGGCAAACCAGGGACGGTCATCCGCCCCGGCATTTAAATTATTTTTACTGACCAGCATGCCGTCTTCACCCGGATCTTCAGGCACCCTCCCCAGGTCGGGATAAAAAAGATCCCGCACCGTGGTTTTGATGTTGTGCATCTCTTCAAGGGCAAGGGTGATCTTGGCTTCCCTGGTAACAGAGGCCAGGGTGGCGACCAGGACTGCGGCCAGGGTGCCCAGTATGGACACGACGATTATAAGCTCCAGGAGTGTGAAGCCAGGGGATCTCTTTTTAAACATGGGTCAGAACTTTTCCAGTATTTCAACAATTTCCCACCGTTCCACCGTATCCCGGGGCCATTTGTACCCCATAGGATTACACACCTCTACTTCCCACAGATCCTGGACCTTGTCCAGATCATATTCCTTTTGCCGGGACTTTTCATCGTCTTTCTTATACTGGGAGTTGCCTACTTTTATCTTTTTTGGGGATCCCCCAGTGATCCGGTTAACCGTGGCGAGCAGGCGTGGGAGAACCATATTATAATTGTTATAGGTATTGTAGTCGGCACTCTGCATCCCCTGGGGAGACAGCCCCTCGTTCTGGACCATGCCCTCGGTAACCAGCGAGGAGTCCGCACCCAGCCCCAGAACGATCCTGTAGATCCACTCGGGGGTGCCCATGGTATCATCCTCGTCCACCACAGGTTTGACCTTTGCATCCTTGCTGGTCGAACCCGCGCCCACCATCAGCACGCCAAGCCCGGCCTCCACATCCACCATATTCATGGACCGGCCTTTGTCTCCGGAGGCAAACTTCTGGGGCTTGAGGTCCGACCCCTCACCGTCCTTGACGTGTTTTGCATTGGTGCTTCCCTCATAGTCATTGAGTACCGCCACCCTTCTGATCCCCATCCTTCTAAGTTCATCGGCCTCTGCAGCGTTGAGTATATGCAGCTGAAGCTTGCACCGATCTTGAAAATACAGACTAATGGTTTCCGGACCGTTGTCTGCATCACCGTCATCAATCAGGGGCAGCTGGTAACTATCCCCGGGACTGCTGTTCACAATGGTGATGGGCTTGTTGGGCAGACGGTCTTTCTGCTGCTGATAAATCGTGATGTACCCGCTCATGTCTTTAAGATTGCTTTCATCTATTCTTTCTACAGCAGATGTCCCGATATTGCCGAGCCGGGGAGCAATCATGGCAAGCAGGAATCCGATGATTGTCAGAACAATGACGATTTCAAGAAGCGTAAAACCACCGCACGCTGTTCTTTCAGCGCTTCCGGGATCGTCATGTTTTTTTCCCCATAGACATTTCAGATCTGCTTTTTCCTGCCTGAACATAATCTCAAACTCCTTAATACTTTTCTGGTTGAAATACTAGTTTTTTTCGCCAAAGGCTCAGGACCACGAAAACAATAACATCCACCATATCGCTTGTCTTTTTAAAGTGGTTTCCGCATTACGCCGATGGACGCATATTTCATATATATGTGTCCGTTGCCGTACCGTCGAGGGCGGCTTAA
>PDWJ01005625.1_pt1 | contig 11946 bp, 12 predicted proteins | sample 1430881 | NCBI WGS metagenome assembly PDWJ01 (sample SAMN01162460, study PRJNA174530) | Oral metagenome, whole genome shotgun sequencing project. | biome: Marine environment; feature: Marine mammal; material: Swab sample of the gingival sulcus; isolation source: swab sample of gingival sulcus... | reverse complement strand
CGAGAGGTTCCCGATATCGACGATCTGCGCCGGATTGCGCCCTTGGTGCTGGCTCATCGCAGTCGACGCAATCCGTTTGATCCGCCGGTTGCTGAACCCGACACCCTCGATGAAGCCATCGATGATGCTCTGGGCGAACCTGATCCCAGCGAGGCTCCCGATGAGCCGACCGAGAACAATGATGATGGTGTCGATATCGAACGCCCCCTGGTGATCGGTTCGCTCCGTCGACCACCCCAGCCGTCGACCACCCGCCGAGAGACCGCTGCTCGGGGTCGAGAACGGGGTTCGGTCGAAGCCACCGCCGGTGACTCGGTGGCGGTCATCCCCACGATCAAGGCGGTCGCTGCCCGTCGGGCGAATGGCGATCAGTCGCCGGTTCAGCCTGATGATCTGCGGTCGGTGGTGCGTGAGCGCCGTCGTCATCGCACCATCGTGCTCACCGTTGACCTGAGCGGGTCGATGGGCGCGCCGGAACGAGCTGAAGCAGCATCGGGCACGGTGTTGGGGCTCTTGACCACCGCCTATGAGAAGCGCGATTCGGTTGCCCTGGTCACCTTTGCTGGTGACGATGCTGAGGTGGTGGTGGCTCCGACCACCAGTGTTGAAGTGGCTCGCAACCGTCTCGATGGTCTGGTCACCGGGGGAGCTACTCCGCTGGCTGCCGGGCTGCACCGGGGGTGTGATCTGGCCCGTCGAGCTGGTGGCGATGACCGCGATGGGGTGCTGGTGGTGCTCACCGATGGTCGAGCCACCGGTGCTGGGGGTATGGATGCCGCCCTTGATGCCGCGGCGATGATCGCCCGCTCGGAGATCGATGTCCTGGTCCTCGACTGTGAGACCGGACAGCACCGGTTGGGTCTGGCTCGCGACCTGGCCGAAGCGATGGGTGCTCGCTATGTCCATGTTGGCGATCTCACCCCGGAGCATCTCACCCACACCATCCGTAGCCATGTGAGAGCGACATGACCTTGCCGCCGTCGGGGGCTGTGCTGATCGTGGGCGCTACCAGCGGGGCTGGCAAATCGACGGTGAGCGCCGGGCTGTGTCGGCTGCTGCATCGACGAGGTGGTCGGGTGGCTCCGTTTAAGGCCCAAAACATGTCCAACCATTCGGCGGTCACCGCTGATGGGGGTGAGGTGGGTCGAGCTCAGGCGATGCAGGCCCTCGCTGCCGGGGTGGATATCGATCGCCGTATGAACCCGATCCTGCTCAAACCTCACAGTGACCGGGGCAGCCATCTGGTGGTGTTGGGCGATGACACTCGCCTGGTCGATGCCCACAACTATGGCTCGGTAGCAACCACCTTGAAGCCGATGGTGATGACGGCGTTCAACTCGCTGCGAGACGATTATGACTGGGTGATCGCCGAGGGGGCTGGGGGAGCGGCTGAGATCAATCTCTTGGATCGAGATCTGGTCAATCTGCCCCTGGCCCGAGCGGTGGGGATGCCCGCAGTCCTGGTGGTCGATATCGACCGGGGCGGGGCCTTTGCCTCAGCTCATGGCACCATCGATCTGGTGCCGCCCGAACTGCGCGACACGATCGCTGGGGTGGTGTTCAACCAGTTCCGAGGCGATCCCCGCTTGTTGGAGCCGGGCATTGCTGATCTCGAAGAGCGCGATGGCATTCCGGTGTGGGGGATCTTGCCCCATCTGGGTACCGAACCGCTCCTGGGTGTGGAGGATTCGCTGGACATCTCGGTTGGCGGAGGAGCTGTCGGGCGGTCAGCCCGGCCGATTCGGGTTGGGATGTGGTGGTCACCTGGGCGACCCATCCCGATCATCTTGTCGACTGTGATCTGGTGGTGGTGCCCGGCAGCCGGTCGACGGTGGCTGATCTGGCTTGGATGCGATCTCGGGGTCTTGACCGCGCCATCATCGAGCGAGCTAGCGATCCCACCGGGAGGATCATCGGGATTTGTGCTGGCTATCAGATGCTGGGTGAAACGATCGACGATTCGGTCGAATCGAACGCTGGCCGGGTGGCTGGACTGGGCATTCTCCCGGTGGCGACCACCTTTGCCAACCCCAAGATCGTGCACCGTTCAACCGGAACCGCTGAGGGTGTGCCGGTGTGGGGCTATGAGATTCATCACGGTCGATCGGTGACCACCGGGCAGCCTTGGTTGACACTCGATGGAGTCCCCGAGGGGGCGGTGTCGGCCGATGGGGTGGTCAAAGCAACCAGCTTGCACGGCATCTTCGATAGCGATGAGTTCCGTTCGGCGCTGTTGGCTGAGGTCGCCGAGGTAGCTGATCGCAGTGTTGCGCCGTCATCGGTGGCCTTCGCTGATGCGATCACCGCCCAGCATGAGGCCTTGGCTGACTGGGTTGAGGCCCATCTCGATGTTGACGCTGTGCTGGCGGCGGGGGCGGCGGCAGCTGCGGTGGGACAAGGACCGGGCTGGTGATCGAACCGATCCTGCATCCTCCCGATGGTGTCCATCGCGGTGTGCTGGAGTGGCGGTGCGCTGCCAACACCACCATGATTTCGTCGGCCCCGGTACGAGGGGGCTGGACGACTGCTCGGTGGCTGATCAATATCGGGGTGGAGCTCAACTATGGCCGTACCGATCTCGATGTTCACAGCGATGAGATCGCTACTCACCTCGGCCTGGAAGGAACTGGTGTGGCCATGTTGACCGCTGCCGATGTGACCGCGTTCCGTCGCGGCGAATCCGGTGGAGTGGTGTCTCACGCCACCGTGGGGATCACCAAGCCGACCTGGGCCGCCTCCGATGATGATGGGTGGAGTGCGTGGCATCCAGGAACGATCAATATCGTGGCCCAGATGCCGGTCGCGTTCAGTCCTGCCGCTGCGGTGAATGCGGTCATGACTATGACCGAAGCGAAGACCCAGGCCCTCGTTGATGCTGGCGTGCCCGGCACCGGAACGGCGAGTGATTCGGTAGCGATCATGTGGCCCAGCGACGCGGAGCCGGTGGTGTTTGGTGGTCCGCGGTCGCCGTGGGGTGCACGTCTCGCCCGCAGCGTGTATGGCGCGGTGGCCGATGGAATCGAGGCTTGGTCATGATCGTCCTGGTACTCGGTGGAACCCGGTCGGGAAAGTCGGTGATTGGGGAGCGGCTGGCCGCTGCTGCTGGCGATGCGGTCACCTATCTGGCGACCGCCTGGGTCAACCCTGACGATGATGACCATCGTCGCCGCATCGAGATCCACCAAGCTCGTCGGCCGGCGACGTGGACCACGATCGAATGCCCCCGTCCCCATGATCTGATCGAGGCGCTGGCCACGCCAGGCCCGGTGCTCGTTGATTCGCTTGGCACCTGGGTGAGTGGACACGATGACCTCGACATTGATCCCACCGCTCTGGTGGCCGCGTTGGAGGCCCGCACCGATCCGACGATCATCATTTCTGAAGAGGTGGGCTGGTCGGTCCATCCACCCACCGAGATTGGGCGCCGCTATGTCGACATGATGGGCCTGGTCAACCAAGCAGTCGCCGCGGTGGCTGATCGGGTGGTGCTGGTGGTGGCTGGCAAGGTGCTCGAACTCGGCGATCTTGATGGTGGTGAGCTGTCGTGTTGAGCGCGCTGAGCTTTCTCACTGTGGTTGGCCGCTCGCGTGCTCCAACCCGTTCCACCCTGGCCTGGTTTCCCCTGGTTGGGGCTCTCATTGGCGCAGTGATCGCCGCGGCCTATCAGGGTGCCCACCAGGTTTGGCCGCCGGTGTTGGCCGGAGCGATCGTGGTCGCTGTCGATGCGATCATCACCGGTGCGCTCCATCTCGATGGGCTTTCTGACACCGCCGATGGGCTTCTGCCTCATCTCAGCCGGGATCGCCGGTTGGAGGTGATGGCCGATCCCACCGTTGGCGCCTTTGCTGCGGTCACCTTGATCGTCACGATCGGGTTGCGCTGGTCGGCGATGGCCAATCCGGCCATCGAGTGGGGCACGGTGATTGCGCTGTGGGCAGCCAGCCGGACGGTGGCGGCATCGATTCCAGCCTGGCTGCCCTATGCCCGTCCCGGTGGTATCGCCACCTCGTTCTTGGGTGAAGGGCGGCTCTGGCCAACCCTGGCGCTCATTCCCGAGATCGTGATCATCGGGGTGGTGTCGGGGTGGTATGGCCTGGCAGCGGTGATCGCCGCTGGAGGCGGAGTGGTCTTGCTGGTGATCACCGCCAAGCGTCGCCTTGGTGGCTTTACCGGCGACATCCTCGGTGCCTCGATCGTGATCACCGAAACTCTTGCTCTGGTGGCGTTGGGAGCCCATCGGTGAAGCCGATTCTGGTGCGATCCGGCGCGGTCGCGGCTGGTTTGTTGCTCGACCGCCTGATCGGTGAATTGCCGAATGAGGCTCATCCGGTGGTCGGCTTCGGCAAGGTGATGGGTCGGGTCGAGCATTCGATCTGGCGAGATCGGCGCTGTGCCGGGGTGGCCTACACCGCTATCGGGGTGTTGGTGGGAGGTGTGGCTGGTCGCCTGGTTCGTTCGACAGCGATCACGGTGGCGGTGTGTTCGGCGGGGCGTGAGCTGCGTCGAGCGGCCCAACGCATCGACGATCGGCTGGTTGCCGGTGATCTCGAGGGGGCACGGGAGCTCTTGCCGTGGCTGGTCGGTCGTAATCCTGACGGTCTTGACGAGTCGGCGATCGCCGCGGCAGTCATCGAGTCACTAGCCGAAAACAGTGTCGACGCGGTGATCGCCCCGATCTGGTGGGGTCTGATCGCCGGTGCGCCGGGAGCAGCGATCCATCGAGCGATCAACACGATGGATGCCATGGTCGGCTATCACAACGACCATTATGAGCGGTTTGGGTGGGCATCGGCTCGTCTTGATGATGTCGCTAATTGGATTCCAGCTCGACTGTTCGCCGGTGTGGTGATGGCGCTGACTCCCGGTCGGCGTCGCTACATACTCAGCCTGATTCGTCGTGATGCTCCGGCCCATCCATCACCGAATGCTGGGGTGGCTGAAACCGCGGTGGCTGGGGCGCTCAATCGTCGTCTTGGTGGCCCGGTTACCTATGGCGAGGTCTATGACGATCGACCCGAGATGGGGGAGGGGGATCGGCCCCAGCCCGCTGACATCGGTCGGGCGATCCGCTTGGTTGATCGAGTAGAACTGGTACTTGTTGCCGTGCTGGGTGGGATCGGCCTGCTCAGATATCTCAGGAGATCGTGATGACCACATCGACATTCGTGCTCGACCAGGGGGCGATGGAGGCCGCCCGTGAGCGTTGGAACACCCGGGCGAAGCCGCCGGGTTCGCTGGGGCGTCTGGAAGATCTGGCGGTTCATCTGGCTGGGGTGACCGGGCAGTGTCCGCCGCCGGTACCGACGCGTCCGGCGGTGGCGGTGTTCGCTGGTGATCATGGGGTGGTGGCCGATGGAGCAAGCGCTTGGCCCCAGGAGATCACCGCTGCCATGGTTCACACGATCGCTGCCGGTGGGGCAGCGATCAGTTCCTTGTCTCGCTCGATCGGAGCATCGGTGACCCTGGTTGATGTTGGCGTCGCGTCACCGCTTGACGGGATCGAGGGAGTTCGTCATCATCGGGTCCGTTCCGGCACCGACAGCATTGTTCGTGGTCCAGCGATGACGGTTGATGAGGCGCACACCGCTGTTGGGGTTGGCGCTCAGATTGCCCAAGAGCTGATCGAGGGTGGAGCTGATTGTGTGATCGGCGGTGAGATGGGGATCGGTAATACCACCCCATCGGCGGCCCTGATCGCCGCGATCACCGGGCGTGATCCAGCATCGTTGGTGGGGCCCGGAGCGGGTGCACCAGTCGATGGTGTCGATCACAAGGCATCCTTGATCGTTGCCGCGGTCGAGCGAGCTGGTGAGATCGCCGATCCGTATGAATTGTTGGCTGAGCTCGGTGGTGTGGAAATCGCCGCGTTGGCTGGCCTCTATGTCACCGCGGCCCAAGAGCGGGTGCCCTTCATTGTCGATGGGGTGATCGCTACTGCCGCGCTTGGCGTGGCTGATCGGATCGTTCCCGGTGTTGGCCAAGCAGCGATTGCTGGGCATCGGTCCACCGAGCCGGGATCGTCGGCGATGCTGGCCCATCTCGGTCTTGATCCGGTCCTCGAGTTGGGGTTGAGGCTTGGTGAGGGAAGCGGAGCGGTGTTGGCGTTTCCGGTGGTGGCTGCGGCGGCCCGTGCTGTGACGGAGATGGCTGATCTGCCCACCGGGTGACTGAACCGACTCGCTTGCCCGGTTGATACCCTGGGGGGTATGAGGATTGCAACACCAGTTGATGCCAATGGCCAGACCGGCTCACACTGGGGTCGTTCCCACTGGGTCGCGGTCAGTGAAGTGGTTGACGGCTCGATCGAATCGTGGGACGTGATCGAGGTGGGTTGGGATACCTCACGCCAGTCGGGGTCGCATGCCCAGCACCACGCCAATGTTGCTCGCTTCCTCAAAGAGCACCAGATCGAGGCCATGGTGGTCATGATGGTCGGCGGCGGGATGCGCAAGATGATGGACACGATGGGCATTCGCGAGCTGCGGGCGAGCGAAGGTGATGCGAAAGCTTCGGTGCTCGCTGCCGTCGCCGCGGCCTGAGATTGGCGATCGTCTCGAATACTGAGATGACCGCTGCTGGTTAGCTGTCGCCGCGTAGATACTTCTGGAACTCGGCTGCCAGTTCGTCGCCAGAGGTCATTTCCAGCAGGGGTCGGGCAGCTTCGATCGGCACTTCGCCATCAGAGGCGTCATAGATCTGTTCGAGTTGGGCGACCATGTTGCGATGTTCATCGTTCTTGGCGACCAATTCATCAAGACGACGGCCCTCAACGATGACATCGTTGCGCAGTTCAGCAGCATCGACCACCACCCCGGTGGCCTTGCGGAGCCCTTCGAGGAGCGCCACGCTGGCCGCTGGATACGACATCTGGTTGACATAGTGGGGCACTTGGGCCCAGATCCCCAGCGCAGGGATCCCCCGGCGGTCCATTTCCCTCTCTAGAGAAATGGCCATCCCAGCGGGCACATCCACCGAGCTGCGCAAGAAGGGCACGCTGGCGAGCACCTCATTGGAGGGGCTGGTGACCGAGAGCCGAGCAGCCCGGGTGTGGGGCACAGCAAACGGGTAGGCCCCCAGATGAGCCATATGGGACACCCCGAATCGATCGGCGAGCTCGCCGATATGGCGGGTGAAGCGATGCCACACCATGTCGGGTTCGGGTCCGGTCAAGATGAGCAGATCACGGCCGGTTTGGTCTCGACCAACCGAGAGCTCGATATGGCTCCAGGTGAGTGATGCATGAAGACCGTCAACGAGCGACAGGGTGGGACGGCGAGCCCGATAGTCGATGAAGATGTCATCGTCGAAGCGCACCAGCGGGGTGGCATCAATGTCATCAAGGATTGCCGAAGCTGCTGCTTTGGCTGCTCCGGTGGCATCGATCCAGCCGGTCAACATGACCACGAGAATGGGCGCGTCAAGCTGGGGAGGTTCGCTCACCCAATGCAGATCGTGGTCACCCATAGTGGTCAGCGTATCGGACCGGGTGTCGTCCTCTGAGATGGCGTCATGGCGCTAGGGTGCCCTTCATGTCAATCGACGCCACCGATGCCTCTTTCCAAGCCGATGTGATCGAACGATCGATGACCGTTCCGGTGGTCGTCGACTTGTGGGCCCAGTGGTGCGAACCCTGCAAGGCGCTGGGGCCGATCCTCGACAAGGTGATCGCCGAGACCAATGGCCAGGTTGAGCTGGTCAAGGTTGATGTCGATGCCAACCCAGCGGTGGCCCAGGCGTTCAAGATCCAGTCGATTCCGATGGTGGTGGCGGTCAAAGACGGCCGTCCAGTCGATGCCTTTATGGGGGCTCGGGGTGAAGACGAGGTTCGTGAGTTTGTGAGCCGACTCTTGCCGACTCCAACCGAGACCGCCTTGGCTGCCTTGTTGGCTCGTGGCGATGAAGCCTCGCTGACCGAAGCACTCCAGATCGATCCCACCAATGAGGACGTGATCGTGGCCTTGGCTGATCTCTTGGTGAAGGCTGGACGAGGTCAGGAAGCGCTCCAGATCCTGTCTCGTATCCCTGAGTCGGATCGCACTCGCCATATCGCTGCTGCGGCCCGGTTGGGGGAGAACCCTGATGATGATCACGATGCGACGCTCACCGCGCTCTTGGATCGGGTGAAGGGTGATGACGATGCCCGTCAACAGTTTGTTGACATCTTGGAGCTGATGGGGCCTGATGATCCTCGCACGGCGAGGTATCGCAAGCTCTTGACGTCGCGCTTGTTCTGATCGCGGGGAGTTCTCTCCGCTCCACGCTGCCAGCTTCTGATACCGGCAGCATCGCTGCCCACTAGAGTTCGCAGTACCGACTTCCTCCCGTGTTCAACGCGTTGCTGAGACGCGCCAGTGGAGATGTTTATGTCGCGTATTCCCGACCCGTTGGGTCGGCCTGATCGTCCCGATCCGCCCGTGTCGCCTCTGGCCATGCTGATCGAGCGCGTCCGTTTTGTCGGTGTTGGCCGGGTGATCGCCACCGCGGTGGCAGCGATCGCCGCGATGGGTGTGGGGTGGTGGTTGACCCGGGCACCCACTCCGCCCGCTGAGATGATTCTGCCGGTGAGCTCGGTTCCCTCATCGTCGGCCACCTTGGCTCCGCCGTCATCAACCGTGGGTGAGCCGACGTCGGCGGTGGTGGTACATGTCGCTGGAGCAGTGGTGTCGCCCGGTGTGTATACCGTGCCCGATGGGGCTCGGGTGCATGATGCTGTGCTCGCCGCTGGCGGCCCCATCGATGGCGCCGACCTTGATCGGCTCAACTTGGCGGCCCATCTGGGCGATGCTGAGCGGGTCTATGTTCCCCTGGTTGGCGAAGATGAGGTGATGCCGTTGACCACTCCGTCGGCGGGTGAACAGGGTCCGGCTCAGGGGATGGTCAACCTCAACCGAGCCGATGCTGATGAGCTCGAAACCTTGCCCGGTATTGGTCCGGCCACGGCAGCGGCGATCATCGATGATCGCCAGCGCAACGGCCCCTTTGCCACTGTTGATGATCTTGAGAGAGTGTCGGGGATCGGCCCGGCCACCCTGGAACGGCTCCGTGACCTGGTGACGGTGTGATCGTTAGGTCAATAGCGAGCGGCCAACGATGAGGGCCGCGCCGACCAGGGCGATCACACATCCGATCATGACCGCGAGGGTGAGGTAGATCATTTGACGCCAATAGTCCCGCCACGACGCCAGTGTCCACATGGTGGCTCGTCGGCTCGCCACCCAGCCCAGGATCATCCACAACGGGATGCTGGCGATGATTGCCATCGGGTAGCTGGCCGACTTGGCGAAGGGAACTCCGGTCACCAAGAGACCGGGAGCAGCCGAGACACCGGTGATGAGCGAGGTGGCTCCGGTGAGCCCGTTCGCTCCAACCAGTCGCAAGATGAGTGAGATTGAACCGAGGATGGCCATGGGAACCAGACCAACAATCGGGCCGCGCGAGCGAAGGCGTTGGCGGTACCAGACGGGACCATCGGGAATTGGTCGCTGCCTGCGGTGGCTTGTGGGGAGGGTCTGGGTATCGATACGACGAGTGTACGCGGTGGCCTTCGTATATGGGGGACACCAGCCGGTACCAAATTGGGCGATGATCGCGATTGCGGCGGTGGCGTCGGTGATCGCCTGGCGCGATTCGATGATGATCAGCGCCGCGTTCTTAGCGGTGGTGGTTGTGGTGAGTTGGTGGCGATCACGGGTGATTGGCTGGCCGGTCATCGCTGCGGTCGTGGTGCTGGCGGTGGTTGGTTGGCGGGCATCGACCGAATGGGCGGCGTTGGTCCCTGATGTTGGCGAGGTCACCGGATGGGTTCGCATTGTGGATGATCCTCAACCGCTGGGTTCGGCTACTCGGGTGATCGTGGAGATCGATGGGCATCGCTATGAGATCTGGGGGCGGGGTCGGGCTCGACAGCAGCGTTTGCAGAGCTGGCGCGGCGGTGACTATGTGCTGGTGAGCGGTCAGCGGCGGGCGCTGTCGCCGGATCGTCAGCGTCGGGTGGCGTGGCAGCATGTGGTCGGTCAGTTTGAGTTGGACTGGGCCGCTGATACCACGGTGGGCACACCGATTGATCGGGCGTCGAATCGGGTGCGAGCAGCGATCGAAACAGCTGGGCGGTCATTGCCCGGTGATGATGGTTCGCTCTATCGCGGTCTGGTCATCGGCGATGATCGGGATCAGCCGCCGGACATGATCGATCGGTTTCGAGCGAGTGGGCTGTCCCATCTCACGGCGGTGTCGGGCCAAAACGTGGCGTTTGTGTTGGCAGCAGCTGGCCCGTTCTTGCGTCGGTTGCGGCCGTGGTGGCGATGGATGGTCACTGTGGCCTTGATCGTGTGGTTTGTCAGTTTGACCCGCTATGAGCCCTCGATTGTGAGAGCGGGTGCGATGGCGATCTTGTCGGCCACGGGGTTTGTGTTGGGTCATCAGCGCACACCGTTGCGATTGTTGGCGGTGGCGGTGATCGCCTTGATGGTGATCGATCCGCTGGTGGTGGTGTCGGTGGGGTGGTGGTTGTCGGTTGGGGCGACAGTCGGAGTGATCACGGTGGGGCCGTGGCTGGGGGAGCGGCTGGCGGTGCTGGGGTGGGGTCGGGTCGGGATGTTGGTTGGGGTCACGCTCGGTGCTCAGGTGGGGGTGGCGATACCGGCGCTGGTGACCTTTGGTCGGATGCCGGTGGTGAGTGTGGTGGCCAATCTGGTGGCGGTGCCGGTGGCCGGGTTCGTGATGCTCTATGGCTTGCCAGCGGGGTTGGTGGCTGGGCTGGTGCCGCCGATCAGCACACTGGTGATGTGGCCGTGCCGGGTAGGGGTGCGCTGGGTCGACACTGTGGCCCAGGTGGCCGCTCGGCTAGAGCCGGGCGGAGCAGCGACATGGTGGTGGTGGGCGGTGGTGATCGTGGTGGTCACTGTGGCGGCGAGCTGGGCTCAGCGGCGGGAGGCAACAGCGAGCTGTGGTGCGGATGGTTCTTAGCGATCCTTGAGCACATCGTGGATTCCTTGCCATCCGGCGAGCACCGAGATGACCGAACCGACCATCATCCACGCGGTGATCACGAGCAATGGTGTGCGAGCGATCGCCAACAGTGACGAGGTTTCAGCGGTCATGCCCCGGATGACGAACTGGGTGGTCATGCCAGCGAGGGCGGCGGAGACAGCGAGCGGAAGATGAAACCTCAGGGTTTGAATCTGTCGGATGCCGACCAACGACACGAAGCCGAAACCGAGGGCTCGATACACAGCTAGGTCGTTGCGCCTCATCCATCCGGCTACTGCGCTGAGCAGGACGAGGAGACCAATTTGGAATTGGGCGGAGAATCGTTTGAGGGCGCTGGCAAAGCGTTGGGATGTGGTTTGGTCGATGGAGGGCAGTCGATATTGGGTCCAACTAACGGTGTGGTCGGGAAATGCCGACAACACGATGGCATCGATGTCGTCAACACTGCCTCGTCGCACTCGAACCCAGCATCCTTCGATCTCAGCGCGTGAGCGGGCTTGAACGATCACGGCGGAGCGAAGCACCAAATTGGGCACATCAGGGTCGAGCATGGTGCGAATCTGGCCAACTTGCATCGACCCATCAGGCGATGCTCGATAGAGCGATCCCCCGGCACCGAGGTTGAGGGTGTGGGCGAGGTCGGTTCCCAGGATGGCTTCACCGTTGGCAAGACGTGTATCGCCATCATTGTCGCCCCATACCGCCAGCGATCCATAGAGCACTTCCACGGTGGGCACTGCAACGCCGTTGTGTTCGAGGGTGTAGGCCTCCAACGGTGCGGTTGAGTAACCGCCGCTTGCTGCCACGCCGTCGATTGAGGCCAGCGCTGCACACTCGTCGGCCAACATGGGTTCTTCGGGTGAAGAACTGATCTCCCACACATAGGTGCCCGCTGCTGCTTGAGCGGTTTCATAGTCGAATGCGTCAAAGTAGGCCGATGTGCTCGACAGCCCTGAC
>PDWJ01005005.1_pt1 | contig 11946 bp, 7 predicted proteins | sample 1430881 | NCBI WGS metagenome assembly PDWJ01 (sample SAMN01162460, study PRJNA174530) | Oral metagenome, whole genome shotgun sequencing project. | biome: Marine environment; feature: Marine mammal; material: Swab sample of the gingival sulcus; isolation source: swab sample of gingival sulcus... | reverse complement strand
GATAAAGTCCGAGAACTGAACCTTACCTGCCACTTCGGTAATAACCGGGTGAGTGTGCGGATCCCAAGTTGCGACGCGCTCCCCGGCTTGCACCGACGCACCATCGACAACAGAGATTTCCGCACCGTAGGGCAGCTTGTAGCGCTCGCGTTCACGACCGTGGCTGTCCAGCACACCAATCTCACCGGAGCGAGATACCGCAATCAGCTTGCCACTGGAGTGTTCAACTGTTTTCAGGTTGTGCAGGCGAATTGTACCTTCGTTCTTCACCTCCACACTGTTGACCGCAGCCGCACGTGCAGCCGCACCACCAATGTGGAATGTCCGCATGGTCAGCTGGGTTCCCGGCTCACCAATCGACTGTGCCGCGATAACCCCAACGGCTTCGCCGGGGTTGATCATGTGACCGCGCGCCAAGTCGCGGCCATAACACTTGGTACAAATACCGTAGCGCGTCTCACAGGTAATCGCCGAACGCACTTTGACTTCATCAACGCTGTGAGCCTCGAAGTGATCGCAGAGTTTTTCATCCAGCATCACGCCGGCCTCAATCACCACTTCATCGCTCATCGGCGCGTACACCGGCTCTGCCGTAACACGACCCAAGACGCGCTCGCGCAGCGACTCGACCACGTCACCACCTTCAATAATGGGGCTCATCAGGATACCGTTCTCGGTACCACAGTCCTCATCCGTCACTACCAAATCCTGGGCGACATCAACCAGACGACGGGTCAGATAACCCGAGTTCGCGGTTTTCAAAGCGGTATCAGCCAGACCCTTACGTGCACCGTGGGTAGAGATAAAGTACTGCAGTACGTTAAGCCCCTCGCGGAAGTTGGCAGTAATTGGCGTTTCGATAATCGAGCCATCGGGCTTGGCCATCAGGCCGCGCATACCCGCCAACTGACGAATCTGCGCCGCAGAACCACGCGCACCGGAGTCGGCCATCATATAAATGGAGTTGAAGGAATCCTGCTCAACCTCATTGCCCTCGGCATCCGTCACGGTTTCCTTGCCCAATTTCGCCATCATCGCCTTGGCGACCTGCTCGTTGGTGTGCGACCAGATATCCACCACCTTGTTGTAGCGCTCGCCCTGAGTCACCAGACCGGTTGCATACTGCTCTTCAATACCGCGCACTTCAGTTTCAGCGGCACTGATGATTTCGGTCTTGGTATCGGGCACGACCATATCGTTGACGCCAATGGAGACGCCAGAACGCGTAGCGTAGTGATAGCCGGTATACATCAGCTGATCGGCAAAGATAACTGACTGCTTCAGACCCGCCTTGCGATAGGCGGCATTCAATACAGCGGAAATCTGCTTTTTGCCCATGGCCTGGTTAACCATCTCAAAGGCAATGCCGTCTGGCAGAATCTCGGACAGAATGGCGCGACCCACGGTAGTTTCATAGCGCTTGCTGGTCTCCGTGCGGTTGCCCTCCTCATCAATCTGGACTTCATCAATGCGGCACTTTACCTTCGCCTGCAAGGCTGCAAGCCCGGTATCATAAGCGCGGCGCACCTCGGTCACATTGGCAAACACCATGCCCTCGCCCTTGACGTTAATGGCGCTGCGCGTCATATAGTACAGACCCAGAACAATATCCTGCGAAGGTACAATAATCGGCTCACCATTGGCCGGTGCCAGTACGTTGTTGGAGGCCATCATCAGTGCACGGGCTTCCAACTGCGCCTCGATAGACAGCGGCACGTGTACGGCCATCTGGTCACCATCGAAGTCGGCGTTAAAGGCTGAACACACCAGCGGGTGAAGCTGAATGGCCTTGCCCTCAATCAGCACAGGCTCGAACGCCTGAATACCCAGGCGGTGCAGCGTAGGCGCGCGGTTCAACATAACCGGGTGCTCGCGAATCACTTCAGCCAGAATATCCCAGACCTCCGGGCCTTCGCGCTCCACCAGCTTCTTGGAAGCCTTGATGGTTGTCGCCATACCGCGCAGGTGCAGCTTGCTGAAAATAAACGGCTTGAACAGCTCCAATGCCATCTTTTTAGGCAATCCGCATTGGTGCAAACGCAGTGTTGGCCCCACCACGATCACCGAGCGCCCGGAGTAATCGACACGCTTACCGAGCAAGTTCTGGCGGAAGCGACCCTGCTTGCCCTTAATCATATCGGCCAGCGATTTCAGTGGGCGCTTGTTGGAACCAGTAATTGCCCGACCGCGGCGACCATTATCCAGCAGGGCATCAACCGATTCCTGCAACATGCGCTTTTCATTGCGCACAATAATATCCGGTGCATTCAGCTCCAGCAGACGCTTGAGGCGGTTGTTGCGGTTAATCACGCGACGATACAAATCGTTCAAATCTGATGTCGCAAAACGGCCACCATCCAGTGGTACCAGCGGGCGCAAATCAGGCGGCAACACCGGCAATACGGTCAACACCATATGCTCCGGCTTGTTGCCCGACTCAATAAACGAGTCAACCAACTTCAAGCGCTTACCAATGCGCTTCAGCTTGGCTTCGGACTTGGTCGCTTCCAGCTCTTCGCGCAAGCTCACACGCTCGCCTTCCAGGTCAATGTTCTTCAGCAATTCATAGATTGCCTCAGCACCCATAATGGCCTTGAAGTCATCACCATAGGTTTCAATGGCTTCCAGGTACATTTCATCCGTCATCAACTGGCCTTCTTCAAGGTCAGTCATACCCGCATCAATGACAATATAGGCTTCGTAGTACAACACGCGCTCAATTTCACGCAGGGTGCGATCCAGCAACAAGCCAATCCGCGAGGGCAGCGACTTCAGGAACCAGATATGGGCAACCGGTGCCGCCAGCTCGATATGACCCATGCGATCACGGCGAACCTTGGACATGGTGACTTCAACACCACACTTTTCGCACACAACGCCGCGGTGCTTGAGGCGCTTGTACTTGCCACACAGACACTCGTAGTCCTTGACCGGGCCAAAGATTTTCGCGCAGAACAAGCCATCGCGCTCGGGCTTGAAGGTGCGGTAGTTAATCGTTTCAGGTTTTTTGACCTCACCGTATGACCAGGAACGAATCATATCGGGAGAAGACAAGCCGATGCGGATGGCATCAAACTCGTCATTACTTTCATTTTGCTTGAGAAGGTTTAGCAAATCTTTCATCGTATTTTCTCCTATACCCGTGCCTAGTCGTTTTCCAGTTCAATATTCAGACCCAGCGAACGGATCTCCTTGAGCAGGACATTAAAGGACTCCGGCATACCCGGCTCCATACGGTGATCACCATCAACAATGTTTTTGTACAGCTTGTTACGGCCATTCACATCATCGGACTTAACGGTCAGCATTTCCTGCAAGGTATGTGCTGCGCCGTAGGCCTCCAGTGCCCAGACTTCCATCTCACCAAAGCGCTGTCCACCAAACTGCGCCTTACCGCCCAAGGGCTGCTGAGTCACCAGTGAGTAAGGCCCGGTCGAACGCGCGTGCATCTTGTCGTCAACCAGGTGGTTCAGTTTCAGCATGTACATGTAACCAATGGTGGTTTCACGCTCGAAGTACTCGCCCGTACGCCCATCAATCAGGCGCGTCTGGCCACTTTCGGGCAGCCCCGCCAGTGATAACATATGGCGAATTTCGTCCTCATGGGCACCATCGAATACCGGTGTCGCCATGGGCACGCCGCCACGCAGATTCTCGGCCATGGCCAAGACTTCCGCATCACTGAACTCGTCCAGGTCGACCTTCTGCTCGCGGTGATTGTAGATTTTATCCAGATACTCCCGCAGGCTGGCGAGCTTGCACTGCGCATCCAGCATATCGCCGATGCGATAGCCGAGGCCGCGCGCCGCCCAACCCAGGTGAGTTTCCAGAATCTGTCCCACATTCATTCGCGACGGTACACCCAGCGGGTTCAAGACCACATCGACCGGGCGGCCATCCTCGCTGTACGGCATATCTTCAACCGGGACAACCCGCGAGATAACACCCTTGTTACCGTGCCGTCCCGCCATCTTGTCACCGGGCTGCAAGCGACGCTTGACCGCCACATACACCTTGACCATCTTCAGTACGCCGGGTACCAAATCATCGCCAGCGGTGACTTTTTCTTTCTTCTGCAAGAACAGGCGTTCAGTTTCTTCGCGCTCATCGTTCAGTGCACCCTGCAAGGTTTCCAGAGATTGGCTGGCCGCCTCATCGCGCAGGCGAATTTCAAACCACTTGTCGCGCTCTATACCACTTAGCTGCGCGGCAGTGACCTTGTCACCTTTCTTGATGCCTTTGGGGCCACCATCAACCGTCTGTCCCAGCAGGAGTTTTTCAACCCGCGCATAGGTGTCGTCTTCAATGATGCGCAGGCGATCATTTAAATCCTTGCGAATTTGTGCCAGTTCGGCCTTTTCGATATCCAGCGCACGAGCATCTTTTTCAACCCCGTCGCGGGTAAAGACGCGCACATCAATCACTGTACCGGTCATGCCCGATCCTGTGCGCAGGGAGGTATCCTTAACGTCGGAGGCCTTTTCGCCAAAGATGGCGCGCAGCAGCTTTTCCTCCGGGGTCAGCTGGGTTTCACCTTTCGGTGTCACCTTGCCCACGAGGATATCGCCTGGCTTGACCTCGGCGCCAACATAGACAATACCCGACTCATCCAGCTTGCTTAACAGCGCTTCCGAGACGTTGGGAATATCCGCAGAGATTTCCTCCGGCCCCAGCTTGGTGTCGCGGGCAACACAGGTCTGCTCAAGAATGTGAACCGTGGTAAAGCGATCTTCCTGTACCACACGCTCGGAGATCAGGATGGAATCTTCGTAGTTGTAGCCATTCCAGGGCATAAAGGCAACCAGCATGTTCTGACCCAGTGCCAGCTCACCCAAATCTGTGGACGGGCCATCGGCCAGGGTGTCGCCACGGGCAATTACATCGCCGGACTTGACCAGTGGGCGCTGGTTGACACAGGTGTTCTGGTTGGAGCGGGTGTACTTGGTCAGGGTGTAAATATCGACACCTGCCTCACCGGCAACGGTTTCATCATCGTTGACGCGCACCACAATACGGCTGGCATCGACCGAATCGACCAAGCCACCGCGCTTGGCCTTAACCGCTGCACCCGAGTCTACCGCGACCGTGCGCTCCATGCCCGTACCGACCAGCGGCTTGTCTGCGCGCAGAGTTGGCACCGCCTGACGCTGCATGTTCGAGCCCATCAGGGCGCGGTTGGCATCATCGTGTTCCAAAAATGGAATCATGGACGCCGCTACCGAGACAATTTGCCGCGGCGATACATCCATATACTGCACCTTGTCTGCGGTAGACAGGGTAAATTCATTCATGTGCCGGCAGGAAATCAAGTCCCCCGTCAAACGCCCGTCCTCGTCCATGTCCGTATTGGCCTGGGCAATCACATAGCGGTTTTCTTCAATCGCCGACAGATAATCAATCTCGTCAGTGGCAACACTGTCAACCACGCGGCGATAAGGGGTTTCGATAAAGCCGTACTCATTGGTTCGGGCAAAAATCGCCAATGAGTTAATCAGGCCAATATTGGGGCCTTCCGGTGTTTCAATCGGGCAGACGCGACCGTAGTGTGTGGCGTGTACATCGCGCACCTCAAAGCCGGCGCGCTCGCGAGTCAAGCCGCCAGGACCCAGGGCAGAGATACGACGCTTGTGGGTAATCTCTGACAGCGGGTTGTTCTGATCCATAAACTGGGACAGCTGACTGGAGCCGAAGAACTCCTTGACTGCCGCTGACACCGGTTTGGCATTGATAATATCCTGCGGCACCAGTCCCTCGGACTCAACCAGCGACAGACGCTCCTTGACCGCACGCTCAACGCGCACCAAGCCAACCCGGAAGGCATTTTCTGCCATCTCGCCCACACAGCGCACCCGGCGGTTGCCCAGGTGATCAATATCATCGACCTGGCCATTGCCGTTGCGAATGTTGATGATTTCCTTCATTACGTCGAGGATGTCATCATTATCCAGCGTGCCGGAGCCGGTTTCTTCCTCGCGCTCCAGACGGCGGTTAAACTTCATGCGGCCAACGACCGACAGATCGTAACGCTCCGAGGAGAAGAACAGGTTTTTAAACAGCGCCGTTGCCGCATCCTTGGTAGGCGGCTCGCCCGGACGCATCATGCGATAGATTTCGACCATCGCCTCCAGATCCGTGGTGCTTGAATCAATGTCCAGCGTGCTGGACATGTAGGGGCCGCGATCCAGATCATTGGTGTACAACACCTTGAATTCTTTGATACCGGCATCGCGCACCTGCTGCAAGCGCTCTTCGCTGAGCTCGCCATTGGCGGCAATCAGCAGCTCACCCGTGGCGGCATCGACCAGGTCATGTGCCAGGCGCTTGCCCAGCATCCACTCGTCCGGCACTTCCAACTTGTCGACGCCGGCCTTTTCCAGTGCGCGGATATGGCGCATGGTGACGCGGCGACCCGCCTCGACAATTATCTTCTTGCCGGCCTTGATATCAAAGGCGGCAATCTCGCCGCGCAAGCGCTCGGGAACCAGCGCCAGCAGGAAGCCTTCATCCTGCGTGTAGATATCGTGCTTTTCAAAGAAGATATCCAGCATATCGATGTTGCTGTAGCCCAGTGCGCGCAACAGAATCGATGCGGGCAGCTTGCGGCGACGGTCGATGCGCACAAACAGGCAATCCTTGGGATCAAATTCAAAATCCAGCCAGGAGCCACGGTAGGGAATCACGCGCGCCGAGAACAGCAGCTTGCCCGAGGAGTGCGTTTTGCCCTTGTCGTGGTCAAAGAACACACCGGGCGAGCGGTGCAGCTGCGAGACGATAACGCGCTCGGTGCCGTTGATAACGAAGGTACCCGTCTCGGTCATCAGGGGCATTTCGCCCATGTACACTTCCTGTTCCTTGACCTCCTTGATCTTTTCCTGACTATCCCTGTCGCGAATCACCAGACGTACATTCACGCGCAGCGGAGCAGAGTAGGTCAGGCCGCGAATCTTGCACTCGCGAACATCAAAGCCCGGCTCGCCCAGGCGGTAGTTGACGTACTCCAGGCTGACATGGCCTGAATAGCTGACAATCGGGAATACCGAGTTAAAAGCCGCGTGCAGGCCGCTCTCCTTACGGTCATCAATACTGTTTTCCAGCTTCAGAAAATCGCGATACGATTCGATCTGGGTCTGCAACAGAAAGGGAATATCCAGCACTGCAGGACGCTTGCCAAAGTCCTTGCGTATGCGCTTTTTTTCAGTGAATGTATAGGCCATCGGTGTTCCTCTGTATCACTTGGGGTGTATTTGCAAATGCAGACTTGTATTGACTGCCAGCTTGAGCCGTGAACTGGGCAGCGATAGACACCTGCCAATCCAGACTATCCGCATAGCGGCAATCCGCATTTGGAAACACACCCGTTTAAACGGGAAAAGGCTGACACTCCAAAGGGAGTGCCAGCCATGCGGCCTGACCTTGCCAGGCCGCTTATTGAGTTGCAATAAACGCTGAAGACAATTCAGGGCTATTACTTGATCTCAACTTCTGCGCCAGCTTCTTCAAGCTGCTTCTTGACGTCATCGGCTTCTGCCTGCTCCACAGCTTCCTTAACGGTAGCGGGGCAGCCTTCAACCATTGCCTTAGCTTCTTTCAGGCCAAGACCTGTGATGCTACGGATAGCCTTAATAACGGCAACCTTGTTACCGCCAAAGCTGGTCATTACTACGTCAAACTCGGTCTGCGCTTCAGCAGCACCGCCAGCGTCGCCGCCAGCAGCCATTACAACCGGTGCTGCAGCGGCAGCCGCCGTTACACCGAACTTCTCTTCCATATCGGAAATCAATTCAACAACGTCCATTACAGACATATTTGCGATCGCTTCCAGGATCTCATCTTTAGTTACAGCCATGGGATTTCTCCAAAACTTGAAAGGTTAAATAAAAAATAGTTAAAAGCTTAAGCCGCCTCTTTGGCGTCCTTAACAGCCAGCAATACGCGAGCCACTTTACTGGGCACTTCATTCAAAGTGCTGGCCAGCTTGGCAATCGGTGCTTGCATGGTACCCAACAACTGAGACAGTGCCTCGTCGCGAGTCGGCAGAGCCGCAACGCGATCCAGGCTGCCAGCGTCGAACAATTCGCCGCCCACAGAGACCATCTTCACTTGTAGTGCTTCGTTTTCCTTGGCGAAGTCTTTAATGACTCGCGCCGCTGAACCCAAGTCTTCCTGAGAGAAGGCCAGGACCAGAGGACCAACAAAGCCGGATTGCATGCACTCAAATTCAGTGCCTGCCACGGCGCGCTTTGCCAGCGTGTTTTTAACCACGCGAACATAAACGCCTTTCTCACGTGCCTGACGACGCAGAGCAGTCATCTGCTCCACTTCCAGGCCGTGATATTCCGCAGCGACAGCAGAAAGCGCATTGGCGGCAACTTCGGACACTTCAGTAACAACGTGTTGCTTTTGTGCAAGAGTTAAAGCCATTCGGTTTCTCCGACAACGAGCATCAGCACTTACGCACATCCACTCGGCTACTCAACATGGCGAAGCTACCAACTGCATAACTTCACCGCCTTACGGCATACCTTTCAAGCACCCGGCCTGTTACGGCAAAGGCTTTCCAGGCGACCGTCTGCGTAGGTTACCCACCACTGCAACGAGCGGCGAATTATTAAGCATTGCACCTACGGTCTTAGACAACACACACTGCGTGTACATCGCCTAATGCGGATAGTCTGGCAAAGGGGTCTTGACAGACTATCCGCATAAACTCTAACTAGATGGAATTAACATCCACCTGCAAGCCGGGACCCATCGTAGAAGACACGGTAATGCGCTTCAGATAGACACCCTTGGCCGAGGCTGGCTTGGCCTTGTTCAGGTCGGCAAGCAGCGCGGCCAGGTTTTCCTTCAAATCGGCAGGCGCAAAGTCCGCCTTGCCGATAGTGCAGTGGATAATGCCGGCCTTGTCGGTGCGATAGCGCACCTGTCCCGCCTTGGCATTGTTGACAGCCGTTTCGACATCGGCAGTCACCGTACCCACCTTGGGGTTGGGCATCAAGCCGCGTGGACCCAGCACCGTACCCAGCTGCCCGACAACGCGCATGGCGTCCGGCGTGGCAACCACGACATCAAAATCCATCATGCCGCCCTTGATTTCTGCAGCCAGATCATCAAAGCCGACAATGTCAGCACCGGCGGCCTTGGCCTTCTCGGCATTCTCGCCCTGGGCAAATACGGCAACGCGAATAGTCTGCCCGGTACCCTTGGGCAACACCGTGGAGCTGCGCACATTCTGGTCTGACTTGCGCGAATCAACACCCAGGTTGACGGCAACATCAATAGACTCTTTAAACTTAACTGTGGACAGCTCACCCAGCAGGGCGAAGGCCTCTTCCGCAGGGTAGACTTTTTCCGCCTCAACTTTCTCGGCAATCAGTTTTGCACGTTTGGTCAATTTAGCCATGCTTAGCCCTCCACTTCCAGGCCCATGCTACGGGCTGTACCGGCGATAATATTAACGGCAGCGTCAATATCATTTGAATTCAGGTCTGGCTCTTTAGCCTTGGCAATATCTTCCAACTGCGCACGCGTCACCTTGCCGACCTTCTCGGTATTGGGGCGACCAGAACCACTCTTGATACCTGCCGCCTTTTTCAACAAAACCGACGCAGGCGGCGTCTTCATCACAAAGGTAAAGCTGCGATCACTGTATACAGTAATGACCACAGGCACTGGAAGACCACCTTCCATACCCTGTGTTTTCGCATTAAACGCCTTACAGAACTCCATGATATTCAGACCGTGCTGACCCAGAGCGGGGCCGACCGGCGGACTGGGGTTTGCGCCCCCAGCGGGCACTTGCAACTTGATATAGGCTTCAATTTTCTTGGCCATTATCGTTTCTCCAATGACGGGTAAAACGCCTATTCGTGCTCTGCACTTTCAGCTCCCCGGTTAGACAACAAGGGCACGGCACCACAAAGACACCGCGCCCGTAAAAATTTGCTGATTAAGCTTTCTCTACCTGGCCGAATTCAAGCTCAACCGGCGTAGAGCGACCAAAAATCATTACTGATACTTTCAGGCGACTCTTGTCAAAGTCGACCTCTTCAACCACACCCTCAAACTCATTGAAGGGGCCATCGGTAACGCGAACCATCTCACCCGGCTCAAACAAGAACTTCGGCTTGGGCTTCTCGCCGCTATCCTGAACCCGCGCCATAATTGCATCGGCTTCTTTTTGACTAATCGGCGCCGGCTTGTCCGCCTTGCCACCGATAAAGCCCAGAACCTTGGGCGTATCCTTGACCAGGTGCCAAGTCTCGTCATCCATATCCATTTCGATCAGCACGTAGCCAGGGAAGAATTTGCGCTCGGAGCGGCGCTGCTGGCCGTCGCGCATTTCTACCACTTCTTCAGAGGGCACCAAAATCTGCCCGAAGCGATCCTGCATGGCATAGCGCGCGATGCGCTCTTCCAGAAAGGCCTTCACTTTTGCTTCAAAGCCCGAGTAGGCCTGTATCACATACCAACGCACAATTATTCCTCAGGCCAAAATCAGTTCAATGCCCTTGCCAGCCAGCAAATCGCACAGTAACAAGAAGAGAGACATAATACCCGTAAACACGGCCACCATAATTAACGTCTGCAGAGACTCCTGGCGTGTCGGCCAGACGACTTTTCGCACTTCCGTGCGCGAGGCACGCAAATAACTCCAGGCCAGTTTGCCCACATGCGTTATATATGTCAGCGCCAAAGCAACGACAATCGCCGCCACAACACTGGCAACAGCGTACAAATTCGACTGCTCGACAAAGTAGTAGTAAACCCAGATTCCACCCACCACCACGCACAGCGCCAGCAGCAGAACCAGATAATCCAGCACAGAGTTTTTCTGTTCGGCATTTGCCGTCATACACTTGCCTCTTGATCAGCTTCCGACACTCGCGCGAAAGCCTTGTAAAATATGGCAGGTCAGGAGGGACTCGAACCCCCAACCGCTGGATTTGGAATCCAGTGCTCTACCAATTGAGCCACTGACCTATAGTTTGTTATTCGCACCACAACATGCTGTGACACAAAAAACGGGAGCAGCCCAACAACACCCGCGCCAACGGTACGACCGCCTTCACGAATCGCAAAGCGCAGACCTTCTTCCATCGCAATCGGTGCAATCAGCTCTACGGATACGCTGACGTTATCGCCAGGCATTACCATTTCAGTACCTTCTGGCAGGGAGACTGCGCCGGTAACGTCCGTGGTACGGAAGTAGAACTGGGGACGATAGTTGCTGAAGAATGGCGTGTGACGACCACCTTCGTCCTTGGACAGAACATAAACTTCTGACTCGAACTTGGTGTGCGGCGTTACAGAACCAGGCACACACAGCACTTGGCCGCGCTCAACTTCGTCACGCTTGGTGCCACGCAGCAGTACGCCGACGTTGTCACCCGCTTCACCACGATCAAGCAGCTTGCGGAACATTTCTACACCCGTACAGGTGGTCTTTTGCGTTTCGCGAATACCAACGATTTCGATTTCGTCACCGACGTTAACCGCACCACGCTCAACACGACCCGTCACTACCGTACCGCGACCCGAGATGGAGAAGACGTCTTCCACGGGCAGCAGGAAGGGCTGGTCCACTGGACGCTCAGGCATGGGGATGTATTCATCCAATGCTTCTACCAGCTTGTAGATGGAGGGACGACCGATTTCAGAATCATCGCCTTCCAGCGCTTTCAGCGCAGAGCCGATAATGACCGGCGTGTCGTCGCCAGGGAAGTCGTAGCTGCTGAGCAGATCGCGCACTTCCATTTCTACCAGCTCCAACAGCTCTTCATCGTCAACCATATCGGCCTTGTTCATATAGACGATAATGTAAGGAACACCTACCTGACGTGACAACAGGATGTGCTCGCGCGTCTGCGGCATGGGGCCGTCAGCGGCGTTAACTACCAGAATTGCACCGTCCATCTGCGCCGCACCGGTAATCATGTTCTTCAC
>PDWJ01004644.1_pt1 | contig 11947 bp, 11 predicted proteins | sample 1430881 | NCBI WGS metagenome assembly PDWJ01 (sample SAMN01162460, study PRJNA174530) | Oral metagenome, whole genome shotgun sequencing project. | biome: Marine environment; feature: Marine mammal; material: Swab sample of the gingival sulcus; isolation source: swab sample of gingival sulcus... | reverse complement strand
GGGACAGGTGTATGAACACAGTCCACACCGGGCACAGTCCAGCATCCCGAGACTTAAGGCCTCTTCAATTTCATCGGCGTGCAAGGCCTTCATGATAAAATTGGGCAAAAGATCGTTGGGGCAGATGCGTTGACAATAAGAGCAATTGATGCAGGCCCGCAGTTCCCCGTGGAGGGTACAGTCCAACTGGGTGGGCTTGTTTTTGAACAACGCGGACAAAAAGGTCCAGGATAGGGTGTGCTTATCCAGGCCAGGCCGGACAAAACCGAACATTTCATCGTCGGGTGCCCCGTCAATGAGGTTCAAGGTGTTTTCAAAAAAACCGATGTGGGCGGTTGGTGAAAGAATTCTGCCGTTGAACCGCCCTGTGGTGATCAGACCGTCGGCCTCTGCCGGTGCGGTCAGGGTGTTGACCGGGGCCCCTTGTCGGATCCGCATGTGGGGCCGATGGTGGTCCCCGCAGCTAACGGTGATGATTTTTTCCACAGGGTAGTGACCGGTCATCAGGAACTGCCCCATCATGATCAGATGGCCCAGGGAAATGGTCCAGGAGCTGTTTTCGATCTTTGTTTCTTTGATTTTATATAATACGACACCAGGGTTCCAGGCTGGATAGGTATCGTCTGTGACATGGGTAACGATGTTTTCCATGTCTGGGCATTGGTCCAGCAGGTTTTCCATGCTGCCCTGCCTGGCCGTGACAATCAAGCGGTGGGAGAACCGTTTAAGAAGTGCCATTCCAGTGTGAAAGGCATCCATATTATCTTTCAGAACGATGGCCGGGTCCGGGGAAAACAGATCATTGCCATTCAGCGAAACGATGATCATGGAAGGGGGGTGGCTGGGAGTGGCAGCATCCAGTGCAGGAAATTGCCGCATCCCCTGCCAGAGGCCGCCTTTTTTGAGGTGGTTGACCAGCTCGGATGTGTCCATGGCGCCCAGCGCTTCACCGGACAGGGCACCAAACTCCACAAATTCATCTTTGGGGGTGGGGTCGATAATCACTTCCAAGAGACGCCGTCGTTCTCCAAAAAGGATTTTTTTAACGGTGCCAGTGGCAGGAGAAAGATATTGGATGGACAGATCCCTTTTGTCTGTGAATAGGGGGGTCCCGGTTTTCACCGCCATCCCTTCTTTCACCAGGAGTTTGGGCCGGATAAACGGAATATCCCCGGCAGCGTATCCAATGGTGGCAGGCAATGGCATCCGGATCATACTGTCATCTGGATGGCCGATCAACTTAGGGGTGAACCCCCTGGAAAGTTTTAGTTTTTCCATCTGGTTGGTTCCATTTTAATTACCATGTTCTGTCATGCATTGAACAGGCGTTTAGTTGATATTTTGTTTACATGGGGCAGGCTATCTTATCAGATCTATAGTTAATATCAAGCCCTGGAGAAATCGCCTGCATGGAAAATATACCCGCTACCATAATAAATCAGCCTGGCTCAAAGACCTTATATATACCCATAACTCCTCTTATCCATGGGCATCTTGGCTTATAAAGCAGCGGATGATCCAGCAACGGAGGAAATGCTGGCTATGGTAAAATTTTGATCATGTCTTGATTTTTATATGAATAAGGCTTAAGAAGTAAGGTCAGCATTTAATTCTTTTCATAAGATGAGGATGAAAAACTTAAGGATGACGAATTTCAACATCATTATTACCCAGGAGTTTTTAGACAGTCTATTGCCGCCGGAAAAAAGTGATCAGTTTTTTGATGCCCTTTACGGTGATGCGGGTGAGGGGGCCTATGACATACGGCTGGTACCTGTGTCTTTTTCCGATGCGCGGATCGTCCTGGCGTTTCACCTCAGCCAGCGCCCGGGTAAATGCCTGGTCTGTAGCTTGACCTATGGACTTCCCACTGTGTTTTCACGCCATCCCTTGATTAATATCAATGGGATGGTGGAAAAAATAAAGAATGCTGGGGTGCCAGTGTCAAGCTGGGAACTGGGAAATACGAAAGAGGAAAACGCGGCGCTACATATCATTCCGCTTTATCTGAATCTGGCCTGATTGCGGAATCGTTGTCAGGATAAATCTCTACTCAACACCAAAGGCTGACTGCATGTGCAGCCGGCCTTTGGTGTTTTTGTATCTCTTAGGCCTTGGGCAGTGAGGGGAAATTTTTGTTGATCTTTTTATTCCACTCATCCACTCTGTCTTTGGTTTTTTTCATGAGGGCACCAACGTTGCCTTTGATGGTCACACTTTCAATGGTGTCTCCCTGTGCAATGCTGTTCACGACGTCCTGGTCTTCCTGGGACACAACGGTGCCGAATACGGTGTGCATCCCGTCCAGATGGGGAGTAGGGCCGTGGGTGATGAAAAACTGGCTACCATTGGTACCAGGGCCGGCGTTGGCCATGGAGAGGATGCCAGGTTTATCGTGTTTCAGATCTTTTTTAAACTCATCTTCAAAATCATAGCCTGGGCCGCCCATTCCGTTGCCATAGGGGCATCCGCCCTGGATCATGAAGTCGGCGATGACCCGGTGAAATTTGAGTCCGTTGTAGTATTCCCGCTGGGCCAGGTTTACGAAGTTGGAAACGGTCACCGGGGTTTGGTCTGCGAACAGTGTAAGATTGATGGTCCCCTTTGAGGTTTCCATGATAGCAGTCAGATCTGACATATGTTTTCTCCTTATGGGTTAGTCATTGGTTCAAATATATGCTGGAATATAAGCTGAAATTCTCCATTGTCAAAGGGATGTCGCATAATACACTAAATGAAGCATGCTGCATTTAGGTGTAAATTAAAAAAAACGGCCGATGGAACCAGATGTTCCATCGGCCGCGTATAGAATTGAATGGGTCGTATCGTCAGGCACTATGACCTTGCAAGGACCTCTGCGGTTTCAATGGCAATTTGGCGCTCTTCGTCTGTGGGGACCACCCATACCGGAATCTGGCTGTTCTCCGTGGTGATGGTGCGGGGTTCGGAGCTTCTGATTTTGTTTTTGTCCATATCCAGTTCAATGCCCAGAAAGTCCAGGCCTTCCAGGGTGAGGGGGCGGACAATTTCATCGTTTTCACCGACGCCTGCCGTGAACACCAAAGCGTCCACCCGGCCAAGGACCGCACAATAGGCGCCAATGTATTTTTTGATCTGATAGCAAAACATTTCCACAGCCAATGCCGCTTTTTTGTCCCCCTTGGTAGCCTGGGCATGGATATCCCTAAAATCGTTATGCCCGCAGATTCCTTTCAAACCTGACTGTTTGTTCAGCACATCGTCCATTTCTTTTTGGCTCAGACCGGTATTGTCCATGAGATACCCAAAAATGGCAGGATCCAGATCTCCGCAGCGGGTGCCCATCATGACGCCGGCCAACGGGGTCATGCCCATGGAGGTGTCTTTGCATTCCCCTTTTTCAACGGCGCAGATGGAACAGCCATTGCCCAGATGAAGGGTGATCAGGTTTAATTCTTCAGGGGCTTTACCCATGAGCCGCGCCGTCTCTTTGGCCACATATTTATGAGAGGTGCCGTGGAAACCGTATTTTCTGACCCTGTGCTGGGTGTAATAATCATAGGGTAAGCCGTAAAGAAAGGCTTTTTCAGGAAGGGTCTGGTGGAAGTTGGTGTCAAATACTGCCACCTGGGGTTTACCGGGGAACAATTCTTCTGCAACACTGATGCCAATAAGGTTGGGAGGATTGTGTAGGGGGGCCAGCGGATTGTTGGCTTCAATGGCTTTTTTTACATCTTCGGTAATCAAGGTGGCGGCCTTAAAAGATTCTCCGCCCTGGACCACCCGATGGCCGAAGGCATCTATGGTATGGGTGATCAAATCTGTGACCTGGCGCATGGCCGCCTGGTGATCTGGGATGGGACGGGTAAATTTTTCTTTAGCGGCGTTTCCATCTGTGTAGGTTTTGTGGGTGAGGATTCCCTCCTGCTCCCCAATGCGCTCAACAACACCGCCCACAAGCACCTCTTTTTTATCCATATCGAACAGCTGATACTTTAGGGAAGATGATCCGGTATTAATGACTAAAATATTCATGGCTTTTCCTAAAATTTTCCTAAAATAAAAGGGGTTAGATTTATTATACCTGCGTTTTGCAGGGGCTTTTTTTATTGTTAGGTCAAATATTATTTCACATGCTGCGATAACCCTTTCTTATACTGCGTTGATCCAGCTTAACCCTTTGAACAATGGGCCTGCCGTCTTGGGATGTGCCTCTGTTGGATATCGGTTTTGCTGATTATGCCCGTTAGCACATTCCAGTTTGCAGACTGAGAAAACCTAACTTGGCAGGACGCAGGACGGATCGTAAACACCTATGCCATGGCAGAGTTGAAGTTCAGGATTTTTAGTGTGGCGGCTTTCATAAATTCAGCCGCATCGTTAATGGCATCTGTGTCGTCCACCGAATTCTTAAGGATACCAAATCCTTCGGATAAGGACAGGATCTTAATCACCGCCGTTTTTTTATCCTCAACACTGGCCAGGCCTGTTTTTTCCCAGCCAATGATTTCTTCGATGCCAAATTCAATAAATCGGGTCATCATCGCCATGATTTTTTCCCGGATTTTTTCATCCCTAAACCCCATGGCATAGCAAGACCAATACACCCCGTCCCGCTGGGGGCGTTTGCCGCTGGTATCAAAGAGGATGTCCAGCAAAGTCTCCATTCTTTCCAGGGGTGCGTCCAGATCTTTGAGCTCCTTTTTGTACTGATTCATGGAGGACGCATATAAAAAGTCTACCATTTCCAAGATCAGTCCTTCCTTACTTTTAAAATAGTGGATGAGTAGGCCGGAATTGACCCCCATGCGTTTGGCAATTTTGCCGATGGTCATTCCTTTGAATCCTTCCTCTTGAACGACTTGATAGGTGTGTTTTAAAATTTCCGGTTTTCTGATGTGTGATATGCTTTTTCGACCCATGATTCCATCTGCTTTGGGTTATTGGATTTACGAAAGTTAATTAATTAATATATGGATGGTAGAAAAGTTTGTCAATTTTTTTATTATGCCCCTAGCATGCTTTGTCATACCGCATTTAGGCGGGATGGGATGAATGCGTGAGTTTTTTCAGTGTCAACAGGTAAAGCGCTGCAACGATGATGCCTTTAAATATACTGCTGATGCTCATACACCACCAGACCCCGACATAGGCAAAGGGTGTGAAGTTGACGATCAGCAGCGCGGCAGGAATTCTAAGTCCTGTCAACACAACACTTGTAATGGAAGGGGGGGCGGATTTCTCCAGCCCGTAAAATCCACCGGCAGATGTGATTTCCATACACATGAAAATTTGTGAAACAGCGATGATTTTAAGATAAATTACCCCGGTGACACGCATCTGCGTGTCATTGGTGAACAGAGAAAACACAAGATCCCCATAAAAGAGAAAGGCAATGGTTGCTATAAGCCCGAGACTCAAACTCAAAAGAAGGATGAGGCGATAGCCTTGTTTGATTCGATCATACCTTGATGCCCCGTAATTTTGACCCGTAAAGGCATTGAGCGCAGTGGAAAACCCAAGGGCCGTATTCCATGACAGGGCCTCGATATTTGCACCGATATTTTGGACGCCTAAAGGAATGGTGCCATAGACGGAGACGATGCTGCCAATGTACATGGAGAAAAGACAAAAGGTTGTTTCGTGAATGGAGATAGGAATGCCAAGTTTTAATATCCGTCTGAGGATAGTTTTGTTTAGGGCGGCAAACAGTTTCATGCCCGGCAAAATGGATGGGTTTGATTTTAATTGAAAGATGAATATAGAAAATACAAGGATATTCGCAATAACCGTGGATAGTGCCGCGCCTTTGGCACCCAGTGCCGGGATACACATAAATCCAAAAATTAGAGCCGGGTCCAGGATTATGTTGACCATAAGCCCTATCGCATTAATAATAAAGGGCGTTTTGCTATTGCCAAATCCAATATAAATGGCACTGAGTACGGGATTGATCACACCAAAACACATGCCCAATGATACTATTTTTAAATAAGATGCTGCCTTATCTAACACTTCCGGTTCCAAAGTGAACCATAACAGGAGGGTGTCGGCGTAAAAAAAGAGAATAAAATTTAAGCAGATAGATCCGTAAATACTGACAGTGACTGCATTCTCAGAGATTTGTCTCGCCATGGCGATATTTTTTTCTCCCACCGCTTGGGAGACCAGGGCTTCGGTCCCCGATTTGGCAGCATGGAAGATGGACATCAGAAACCACAGGAAAAACCCTGCTGTTGTGACCGCGGTCACGGTGGTGGGCCCAATGCTGCCCAGCCAGGCCACGTCGGTCAGGTTATATGCCATTTGAATAAATGACGTACCGATAATGGGAAGGGACAGATGAACGATCTTTGACAGAATCGGCCCTTGGGTGAGTTCAGTATGCTGGGTCATGGTCTATGAAGTTCTGAATGCATCAGACAACGGCGCTAGTTTGAGATGGTGGGTGAAAAAATTGCGAAACTCATCTTCCCGGTGGCTGACATATATTATGGTACTCACGTTTTCCATGGCAATCTGCTCAAGAAATTCAAGAAGAGCCTTTCGGTTGGCATTATCCAGGCCCTGGGTCGGTTCATCCAAGATCAACAGAGGCGGTAGTTTGATCAGGGCCCGGGCAATGAGGGTCAGGCGCTGATCTGCATATGAAAGGTTACGCAACGGAGTGTGGGCCTGATGGGAAAGACGGGTTCGTTCCAGCCAGGCCATGGCCTTTTTGCGGTCGGCCGGGGTGGGACGGGTGTATAGACCGATGGTATCGTATAGGCCCGAGAGCACGCAGTCCAACACGGATCCTGGAACAATGTAGTTTCTATGCAGTTCCGAACTGACAATGCCCATTTTTTGTTTTAGCTCCCAGATTGATTCACCTGTACCCCGGCGGATACCAAATATCCACAAGTGGTTTTGGTAACAGGCGGGATGATCTCCGGTGATGACTTGGAGCAAGGTGGATTTGCCGCAACCATTGGGGCCGGAGATCAGGGTGTGGTCGCCGGTGCGAATATCAAGGTTCACACCACTGAATATCGTTCGGCCCTCATATCCTGCGGATCCATTCTGAATGCGAACCAGGGAAACACGTTCCTGTTTTGCTGCAATTGATGGGCTGCTGTTCTCGGTGAGATCGTGAACAGTTGCGTTAAAATCAGCGTTTTCCAATGGTTGTTTTAAGTCCTCAAGGACGTTTTCCCTGACACCGGACAGGGATAGGGTGCCGTTGGAGAGGACACCGATGTGGGTGGCCCATTTCGGAATGTCTTCAAGGTTATTTACAGTGACAATGATTTGAATGCCACGGTCTCGACAAAGGGTTAGGGCCCGGTTTAATTCAATACAGCCAGCGTTGTCCAACCCGTCATAGGGCGCCTGTATTAAAAGACACTTTTTTCCCTGGGTGATTTGGGCCAACAGCATCAGTTTCCTGGACTGCCCCGTTGACAATTGCCGGAAGCCCTGATCAAGGACATGGTCCATGGCCAGGGCACGGATCAGATCCATATGGTCCTGCGGGCGGGTTAAAAATGTCCTGGCTGGTGTCCCAGGATCCAGTCGATCCATAAAATCGGTATTGTCTTTTTTCAGCTCTGCCTCAAAAAGGGCCTGCTGACCTTCAAAGGAGAACACCCCACAGTGGTCTGGTCGTTGAATTTCATATGTCTGGCGTTGATTCTTATTGGAATTCGCTTCGTTGACTGTCTTTCCGGCTAGAAGTTTGAAAAATTCTTCAATGCCCGATCGGTTGCCGCCAAAAATGCACCAGGCCTGGCCTGGGTAGGCTTCAAACAAAGGGATAGTCAAAGTGGGGGATGTATAATTTTTTATTGTTATCATGGGTATTAATACAGCGCATAATAATCTACATCAAGACCGCTGTCAAAATAATCCCGCCCAGCATGGGTTAGGACATTGATTGCACTGGGCCATGGCAAAAAAATGAGACCGGGTTGCGATTACATGTAATGCCTGTTACACTTTTAGATAATTTCTTGTCCAAAATGCTTGAAAAATTGAGTGGAATAAAATGAACATATATGTTGATGTTGATGACGTGTTGTCAAAAACCACAGAAACCTATCCAGAGATTATAAAACAGATGTTCGGTAAATCTGTTGCGTTTGAAGATTTGGCGACCTTTGATCTTCAATCGTCTTTTCGGCTAACAGATCAGGAGTTTCATGATTTTTTTGACTGTATTCACCAGGAGGCATTGCTTCTTGGGTTCGAGCTTGTGGATGGGGCGTTGACGGTTCTCAATGCCTGGGCAGATGCAGGTCATACCATCGATATTGTAACAGGTCGGCCTACATCCGTCCGAAAGGTGACCCTGGCCTGGCTGGACAGGAACCAAGTGCCCTATGATCAGTTTATCATGGTGGATAAGTATAACCGGCCAGGCAATGATCCGTCGTTATCCGTTTCAAAGGCTGTATTGGCGAAGCGACACTATGATCTGGCCGTGGAGGATTCTGCGGATATGGCGTTATATCTGGCCGATACAATGGGCGTTGAAACTGCATTGATGGATAAACCCTGGAATCAGAACTGTCCTGACCGCAAAAAGGTGATTCGATGCCAGTCCTGGAGCAAAATGGCAGCCCTATGGGACTAAGAAAGCTGAGATATTAAATGAGAAAAAATTGTATCATAACGCTGGGCATTATGGCTTTTTTTGCTGGATTGCTATGCGTCAGCGCCTGTAACCACTCATCGTCTGCCACAGAAAAAAACTATCGGCAAGAAATGCGGCAGTTGGTCCAAGAAATTAGTTTTTATGCGAAACAGATTAATCCTGATTTTGTCATTATCCCGCAAAATGGCGTAGAACTTGTAAGTATCAGCGGAGATGATAATGGCCCCGTTGATATGGATTATATGGCTGCAATAGATGGCATTGGACAGGAAAGTCTGAATTATGGATACGCCCAAGACGATGAAGAGACGCCAGAATCCGAGAATAGATGGATCCGTAACTTTTTGGATATGGCCCGGAATAATTCAGGTATAAAAATTCTGGTGACGGATTATTGTTCCGATCAAGCCAAAATGGCGCGATCCTATGCATTAAATAATACCAACCAGTATATATCGTTTGCTGCGGATCACAGAGCGCTTGATGCGATTCCAGACTATCCTGTGCCGGTCTTTAATGAGACTGCTAAAAATATTTCAAATTTACAGCAGGCACAAAATTTTTTGTATCTCATCAACCCGGACAATGCATATTCAACAAGGCAGGATTTTGTAGATGCAATAACGCATACAAATTATGATTTAATTATAATGGATTATTTTTATAATGGTCAGGCATTTACCCATGATCAAATTGAAGCCTTAAAACAAAAAGCCAATGGTGGAAGACGTTTATTAATTTGCTATTTGAGTATTGGCGAAGCTGAGGATTATAGGTATTACTGGCAAGCAGACTGGACCATCGGACACCCTCATTTTGTCGTTGATGAGAATCCAAATTGGGCAGGTAATTATGTTGTAAAATACTGGGACACAGGATGGAAAGATATTCTCTTTGGCAATTACAATTCTTACCTGAAGAAAATTATAGATGCTGGTTTTGATGGTGTTTATCTGGATATAATAGATGCATTCGAATATTTTGAAGACGAATACACCGCTGCAAACTAAACCGAGACCGCGCTAAAAGCCCATCCAACAGCATGTTGAATCTGCCGCTTCAGCCGGGCGCTTGATAATCTTTTTATTGTTTGTTATGGTCTTTTTGAGGACAAAGGCGTTTCTTATCCACACCTAACCCCCCAAGGAGACAGGATATGGCAAAGTTAACTATCATTGCGAATATCACTGCAAAAGCTGATAAAATTGAAACCGTTAAAGCAGAACTTCTCAAATTGATTGCCCCAACTCGGGAAGAAGAAGGATGCATTACTTATGATTTGCATCAGGATAATGAAAATCCTGCTCATTTTTTGTTTTATGAAAATTGGGAATCTCGAGACCTTTTGCAGGCGCACTTAGACAGTGATCATTTGAAACATTTTGTTGCGGTAACCGAAGGCGCATTAGATGAATTTACTGTCAATGAAATGACCCATATTGCTTGAGAAAAAAGGGCTATCGCGTCTAACGGAAACACGATGGTGCCGGCACCGTTAAAAAAATCGCCTGTTTAGTTTTAATTAAGGCGTGATCTGGTAACTATGTTAAGATAAGGTCTTTGCCAGATCATATCCTTAAAGTTTTAAGGGCGGGAGAGGCTTTAGGGGTGATGCCTCTTGTGACCCTATTCAAGGCGTTTCAAGCGAAAACGTGCATGTTATAAAAAGATCTCAAGGTAAATCAAATAGGCTGGCCCATCTTTTAACATGGGGTGAGAAAAAGTATATTGGGGTTTGGATCGAACAAATATCGGAAGGACACTTAATATGGCAGTTGGATGGGCAAAGGACGGCGCCGTCCAGGAACAAATTGATGCGGATATTGGCGATGCAGTGACGTTGGCGCGGAGCCGGATGCCTAAAGGGGAAAGTCTCACCCATTGCCAAGTTTGTGAAGAGCCGATTCCAAAAGCTCGGCGCAAAGCGCTTCCCGGTGTTCGGCTTTGCATCGTTTGCCAACAAAATCTTGAGAAAGAACAGTCGTTTTCGTCCGCATTTAATCGAAGGGGGAGCAAAGACAGCCAGCTCAAATAGCGTACGCTCCAGGTCTTTATATTTTCGTCTTCCGGGCGATTTTATCAACTAATTTTTTTCGCATTATCGTTGTCATAAATTGACAGGTGCTTCAACCTGCTATACAACTTAGAAAAAGCCAATTCTATTGAGGGAAACATCATGCCATCGTCTGATAAAAGAGAACATCCACGGTTTAATCTTGAATTGCCGGTGAATTTGAAAATCGGAAATAAAAATTCAGAACTTTCAGATACCCGAAACATCTCCGCTTCAGGCGCCCTGTTGTCTACGGAATTGAGCCTGCCTGTGGGAACCACACTGGAAATTGATGTTGATATTCCGGTGGATGCCTTGAAAACGCTGGAAGGCGAAAATGCCAGGGTCACATTAAAAGGACGGGTGGTCCGGGTGAAAGGCAGGGAAAAGGCCGTGGCGTTTGAGGAGGCGTGTGAGTTTCAATCCGATGCCGCTTCGGCTAATCCCGGGGATGATGCTGGGCTAACGGCTCGACAAAAAGAGATCCTTGGATTTATTGCCAGGGGATATTCCAACCGGGATATTGCCGAGGAATTGTTTATCAGCCCTTTGACCGTTAAAACCCATCTTCAAAACATCTTTACGAAAATTAATGTCAAGCAACGCTTGCAAGCCGCGTTGTGGGCGGCTAAACATCTCCCGGCGCAAGAAGACTAACATCTGATATCCTTGAGTAAACTTCAAAAAATTAATAATTACCGCCTACTGCCTGTGGATCAGCAAGAATGGCTGGCGCAGATAGCAGACACCCATGGGTTTTCCTTTCAGCAGCTTCGCCTTCTTGTGCAATACAGCATGGATTTGGTCTGCTGGAGTAAAGATGGCCTTGCGCAGTTTTATCGGCCTTCGGCGGCAGGGCATTTGAAGGGAAAACCTGCTGCTGCGAAAATATTTCAACAGTTGAAGGACGGCTATGATGCCCTGAGAACCGGTTTAAAATCTTATCCAGATCACACCCGCACAGGTGAACTGGCGCCGGCGTCTGAGATCAAATTTCCTAAATCGCAGATCATGGAAACAGATCTAAAAGGGGCCATTATGGGCAAATGCCCAGTGGCCTCTGAAAAGACCCGGTGCTGTAATTTGAATACGTTGGATGCGGTTCAGCAATGCGGATTTGGTTGTTCCTATTGCTCCATTCAATCTTTTTATCACGGCAATCAGGTCCGGTTTGTCCGTGATCTTGCCCTGCATCTGGAGAACTTGGAACTGGACACAGATCGGCCGATACATATTGGGACGGGTCAATCCTCGGATTCCCTGATGTGGGGAAATCGGTT
>PDWJ01005265.1_pt1 | contig 11948 bp, 15 predicted proteins | sample 1430881 | NCBI WGS metagenome assembly PDWJ01 (sample SAMN01162460, study PRJNA174530) | Oral metagenome, whole genome shotgun sequencing project. | biome: Marine environment; feature: Marine mammal; material: Swab sample of the gingival sulcus; isolation source: swab sample of gingival sulcus... | reverse complement strand
GTTTTGTTTATGGAATTAGTTTGCTTGCAGTCGGAGCAACAGCGATTAGCAAAGAACGCATTGCCAAATTAGCAGGGTATTTTCAGCTAATGCTTGCGATGGTTGGTTTTATTGAGGTTTTAAGGCGTTTTTTTGGCGTGGAAAATTTGCCTAATTTTTCAATGATGATTGGCGTATCAGTTTTAGCATTGATAGCCAATACGATTTGTTTATATGTGTTACAAGGCTCAAAAGGCAAAGACGAGGCTCATATTCAAGCAAGTATGATTTTTACTTCTAATGATGTAATTATTAATTTGGGGGTGATTGTTGCAGGTAGTTTGGTGTATGTGCTTAATTCTCATTTGCCTGATTTAATCATAGGGTCGATTGTTTTTGTGTTGGTTGTGCAAGGGGCGTTACGAATTTTCAAACTTTGATAAATCAAATGAGTAAATTAAACCGATAATTTTATGAAAGATAAAGGATTTTATATGATAACTGAATTACCATTAAAAGCTATGTCAAATGCCCAAAAACTTATTGCTATGGAGCAATTGTGGGGGGATTTGTGTCAAGATAAAGAAATTAACTCGCCTAGTTGGCATAAACAAGTATTAGCACAACGAGAACAAGCCGTAGCAATAGGAAAAAGTCATTTTACTGATTGGGAAACTGCTAAAAATGAAATGAGAGCGGTGGTAAAATATTTATAAAATCCAACACATATTAGAATTAGATTGGCATAATGCAAATAGATCTTCGTTATAAAGGTAAAAGTAATGTCTGTACGGAAATTTATCGTGATGGCGGTTCTTTAGAATTACGTTTTTTAGCCGATGATGACAAGCGTTATTGTATTTTTATGGAAGTGGTAATGTCTTCGCCTGATGATTGCAAACGCTATCAACCACCTATGTTATTTAAAGGTGATTTTTATATTAATAATTCGCAAGCAGAGGATTATATTGCTCATATAACATGGCAACAAGTAGCAAATTTATTACAGGAAATTAAACAACAAATGGGCGAAGATTATTTTTCTATAGATTATCATTTTCCTTTGATTGAAAAAATTGCAAATAATGGCGGTTGGCGGGAATATTAAAGACATTAATATAGATGATTTTCAAGAAAAAAAGATCAAAAAATTAGCTAAATTAAATTATAACCTTATACACAAAATAAATTTTTCAAAACCATGTAACTATTAAAAGTAACTAAAAGTAACATTAAGTTACATATTAACCGTAAAATCGTTAAATTAAGGAAACACTATGACAACTCGTATCGAAAAAGACACCATGGGCGATATGCACGTCCCTAGCGAAGCCTATTGGGGAGCTCAAACCCAACGTAGCCGTGAAAACTTTAAAATCGGTGGCGAAACCCTACCACGCCCAATGATTGAGGCGATGGCGTTAGTGAAAAAGGCGGCAGCACTGACTAATGCAAGCCTTGGACGTATCGAAGAACAACAAAGAGATTTGATTATTCAAGCCGCTGATGAAGTGATTAATGGCGGTTTGACTGACCAATTCCCATTGGTGGTTTGGCAAACAGGTTCAGGAACACAATCCAATATGAACATGAATGAAGTGCTTGCAAATCGTGCCAACGAAATCGCTGGACAGCCTCGTGGTACTTATAAGCCTGTTCACCCTAACGACCATGTAAACCACGCTCAATCAACTAATGACAGCTTTCCAACCGCTATTCGTGTGGCAGCAGCTCGTCAAATCAATAGCTTGCTAATCCCTGCGGTAACTGCATTGCGTGATACTATGGCAAGCAAAGCAGAAGAATTTAAAGACATCGTAAAAATCGGTCGTACTCACCTGCAAGATGCCACACCTTTGACTTTGGGTCAAGAATTTAGCGGATATGCCGAGCAATTAAACTTGGCATTGGTACGTATTGATAACGCTTTACAAGGTTTATATCAGTTGCCTTTGGGTGGTACTGCGGTGGGTACAGGGCTAAACTCACACCCTGATTATGCAGTAAAATCAGCGGAAACATTAGCCGAATTAACAGGCTTGCCATTTGTGACTGCTCCAAATAAGTTTGAGGCATTAGCGGGTCGTGATGCGGAAGTATTTGCTAGTGGTGCATTAAAAACCCTTGCGTGTAGCTTAAATAAAATCGCTAATGATATTCGTTGGTTATCAAGTGGTCCTCGTTGCGGTATTGGTGAGATTAGAATCCCTGAAAATGAACCGGGTTCATCTATTATGCCGGGTAAAGTCAATCCTACGCAATCAGAAGCGATGACTATGGTTGTCGCTCAAGTGTTGGGTAATGACACCACTATCAATGTGGCAGGTGCATCAGGTAACTTTGAATTAAATGTCTTTAAGCCTGTCATTTGCTATAACTTATTGCAATCTATCAAGTTATTGGGCGATGCTTGTAATAGCTTTAATGATAATTGTGCGGTAGGTATCACCCCTGTTAATGAAAAAATCGACCATTATTTGCATGATTCATTAATGTTAGTAACGGCATTAAACCGTTTTGTTGGTTATGAAAATGCAGCGAAAATTGCAAAAACCGCTTATAAAGAAAATAAAACTTTAAAACAAGTTGCAGTTGAGTTAGAATTAATGACCGAAGAGCAATTTGATGAGTGGGTTAAACCTGAAGAAATGGTAAGTCCTAAGTAGTTTTTTCAGAAGTTTTAGAAAGTTAAAAAGTGTTTTGACAAAATCCCTTACTTTTAAGAAAGCGAGGGATTTTTTTGAATTGTTGATGACTTTAACCGTTCGATAAAACACGCAAATAATCGCCTGCTAACGACCCACCCCCTCGACAATATCGCATCATATAAAAGCGTTCAGCAAATTTTTTGGTAAAAACTTCAACGCCTGATTTATTATTATTTGGACGAATATACATAGTGACATTTTTATTAGCTTCATTACTAATATTGAGCCAAAGTATGCCGTTTTTTTCTGTTGCTGTCCCTGAAAATGCACAATTTGCTCGCCCTCGTACTTTGCTTGCAGAAAAATTGACTTGATAATGCAACTTGCTGTTAGCAATTGGCATAATTGATAAAGTCTGGTAATAATGTTTCTCTGTTTTATCGGCAGTCACATAATTTCCTGTATATTGAAATTTAGCTAATTTTTTGTTAATTACAGATATTGGCTGTAGCGAACAAGCAGTTAAACTGCTTAGAATTGCTGTTATAAAAATAAATTTGTAAATCTTCATAAAATTAATCTCTGTTTATAATAGGGTCTGTTGAATATTTGCATGAAAAATACTCAATAATTTGTTATTATATCGCAAGTAAATAAATTCTATCAAAAAACAACGGAAAAACCGCAATGAATAACCCTACTTTAGATTGTCAGTTATTGGAAAATCAACTTTGCCACCGCTTTTATGTGATTGCTAATGCGATTACTCGAGCTTATCGCCCCATGCTTAACCGCCTAGATTTGACCTATCCGCAATATGTGGTGATGATGGCATTATGGGAAAAAGACGATATCAGTATTAGCGACTTGCACCAAAAAGCTCAAATTGATATCGGTTGCCTCAGTTTAATGCTCAAAAAAATGGTGGGAAAAAATCTTATTCAACTTATCGTCACCGAAAATGATAGACGTATGAAAAAAGTAAAACTTACCAAAAAAGGTCAAGCGTTACAAATAACTGCGGAAAAAGAAAAACTGCAACTACAATGTCAACAACCGCTTAATTTAGAAGAAGAGGAAGTTAGCCAATTATTTAGCTTATTGGATAAATTAAAAGCGAATTTTAAAGAAGTTTAAAGGACTGTTTTAATGCTTACTATTCAACCAATTAATGCTTTTAATGATAATTATATTTGGGCGATTATCAATCATAATACTCAACAATGTATTGTCGTTGATAGCGGAGAGGCTCAACCTGTTATTGATTTTATTAAGCAAACAGGACTTGAATTAGTGGCTATTTGGATAACCCATAAACATTATGACCATATTGGTGGAGTGGCTGAATTACAGCAAAAATTTCCGCATGTTGAAGTGACTGCTCATGCGGAACATGGCGTACATCAAGATATAACGGTTAGCGATAATAGTCAATTTTCCGCATGGGATTACCCTGTGGAAGTTTGGCATATTGCAGGGCATACCGAAAATCATCTCGCTTATTTATTAACTATTAATAATCAAAAACATGTTTTTTGTGGTGATACTTTGTTTAGTGGCGGTTGTGGGCGTGTGTTTACAGGCTATATGTCGGCTATGTTTCACAGCTTGCAACGCTTAGCAAGCCTAGACAATAATAGCCTATTCTATCCTGCCCATGAACATACGCTAAGCAATCTCAAATTTGCCTTAACTATTGAGTCAAATAATCAAGCAATCAAAAAACGCTATAAGCAAGCCCTACAATTAACCGCAGAAAATAAGCCTACCCTACCCACTTCTTTATTGCAAGAAAAACAAACCAATCTGTTTTTACAAGCAACAACGCAAGATGAATTTAGTCAATTACGATTGATGAAAGATATAGTTAAATTAGTATAAATCAACAAAAAAGGAAAAACTATGCAACTTTCCATTGAAATCCCTGACCAATTAGCCAAACAATTTTTACATACCGTTCCAAAACAAGAACGGGAAATATTTTTCGTTCAAGAAATAAAAAACTATCTTGAGAAAAAACAGGTAAAATCAGTAAAAGCAACCGAAAAGAGTAAAAGTAAACAGCGACTTGTAGAAATTCCTCCGTTTAATTTTGATTTACAACGTATGGAAACTATGTTGGATACTGATTATGTAGAAGTTCCGCAAAATTTAGACAGTATAGAAGATTTTGATGCTTGGCTGATGAGTGAGGTTAATAATGGCAGGAATTAGAGTAGAATTTGGTACACGCTTTAAAAATGCCATTCCCAACTTTCCCAAAAATGACCGTGAAAAAATCAGACAATTTATCACCCATTTACAACAATATGGATTTGAAGGATTAACAGGTCGCAATAAATCATCTGATGATATTAATCCTGATGACCCTGATTATTTACAAAAATTAACTAAGGTACAAAAACATAATCTTTGGCATTATCATATTGGTATTCCAAAATACGAAACTGCAACCAATGGCGAGCAAGTTTCTGAATATGTGTTACATTATTGTAAGGGTGATGATTTTATTAAAATTGTTGATATGTCCCCTCACCCACCATTTATATTACCTAGTGATAATTATTTAGAGGAATAACTATGTCCCACCCTAAAGTCTATCTTGTTGGCGGAGCGGTACGAGATAAATTACTCGGACGAAAAGTCCATGATGCCGATTATGTCGTTGTCGGTAGCACCCCCGAATATATGTTAGCTCAAGGCTTTAGCCAAGTGGGAGCAGATTTCCCTGTCTTTTTGCACCCACAGACCCACCACGAATACGCCCTAGCTCGCACCGAACGCAAATCAGGCAATAAACACACTGATTTTGTTGTCCATTCTAGCCCTGATGTTACCCTTGAAGAAGACCTTATCCGCCGTGATTTAACCATCAATGCCATGGCAATCGAAGTTAAAGGGCTATTTGATAGTCACGAAAAAACAGGCGAAATTATCGACCCTTATAACGGATTATCCGATATAAAACAAGGCATTATCCGCCATGTTTCCCCTGCCTTTTCGGAAGACCCATTGCGAGTATTGCGAGTGGCTCGTTTTTATGCCCGCTTTTATCCGCTTGGTTTTAAAATTGCTGAAGAAACGCTCCAATTAATCAAAATCATGGTTGCTAATGGTGATTTACAACATTTAAGCCGTGAACGCATTTGGACAGAAAGTCAGCGTGCCACTATGGGCGATTATCCGCAAATTTATTGGCAAACGCTGTATCAAATTGGGGCATTAGATTTATTTTATCCGTTACAAATTGCATGGGAAAATCAAAAAACGCAAAAAATTATTAGTAAATCATTAGCTTTATCTGCTCAATTTAAGTTAAATATTGCACAGCGTTGGGCAATTTTAATGGCAAGTTTTGACCCTGTTTTACAACAAGCCGATTTAACCATAGAAGATTGGTTAGCCAATATTTCTCAAGTTGCCGAACAAAATTGTATTCCAAAAAAAATCACTAACTTTAGTAAAATTTATGCTCAAAACGCCACAGATTTAGAAAATATTGAAAATTTATATCCGAATGAATTAATGGCATTATTGCAAAATATTAACGCTCATAAGCAAGCGGAGCAAATTGATAATTTATTAATAATTCCGCAAATTATTAATATGGCAAAAGCAAGTATTTTATTAAAAATGAGTCGAAAAAGTTATCAAGCAATTAGCATTCAAGACATTGATAATTCATTAAAAGGGCAAGATATTGGCATTGCTTTAGATAAAAAACGTGTGGAGCATTTAACGACATCGCTTGAAGGTTACTTGTAGATAGGGATTGAACATTATATAATATCGCCTTAACAAAATAATTAACTAAAAAATGAGGTAAGATTTGTACACAATAATCAATAACTTTTTTGTGATGACCATTAAAGGAGTAAAATTTTGAATTTTCTGCCTTTAGTTTTTATTGCCCCTTTCTGTAGTTTTTTATTATTAATACTGACAAGACACAAACTGCCTGCAAAACTCGTTGCAACCATTTCGGTAGGTTCAATGTTATTGGCGTTTATTACCAATCTTGTGGCGTGTTATAGCTATTTTAACGAGTATAAACTCGGTAGTTTACTTAATATTGTTGTCGGTGAATGGTTACATCTTGGCAGTTATACGCCATCAATTAGCCTATCTTTTGACGGTTTAACCCTTGTGATGGTGTTTGCCATTAGCTTTATCAGTTTATTACTGCATATTTTTTATGGTTGGTATTTTCCCTTTGTTAATCAAGATGATAACAAATATTCAAAATATAGCAGTTATGTTAATTTATTAATTGTCGCCATGCTGATATTGGTATTAGCGGACAATTTATTGCTGTTTTATCTTGCATGGGAATTAGTGACTTTAGTTAGCTTTTTATTGGTCAATTTTGATAATCCAAAAATTAGCACAAAAATCAGCAAATATACCAAAACCTCCGCTTTTGTCTTTAATCGCATTGCTAATACCTCGCTTGCCTTTGGGTTATTTGTTTTAGCAAGTATTTTTTCTACCGATAATATTTTTCAAATTAGCGAAAGCATTCAACACTATGACCCACGTTTAATTATCGCCACAAGTAGCATTGTTATTGGGGTGTTGGGGCTGTCAGTGCAGTTGCCATTTCATACATGGTTACTAAAAAATAATAATAATAAAATTCCCTCATTAACCATTATTGCCTCATTAGTGGTTACTTTGGGCGTGTATTTAATTGCTCGCCTGCATTCTGTGTTTGCATTAACGCCAAATATTTTATTTTGGTGGGTTGGCGTTATTGGGGTGATTGGCATTGTTATCGGAGCAGTTTCCGCCCTTGCCCAAAACAATCTAAAACGCTTATTAGCTTTTGCAAGTATTAGCCAAGTCGGCTTTATGTTTTTAGCATTAGGTATTGGAGCGTGGCAATCGGCAATTTTTCATCTGCTAACTTTTATCTGTTTCCAAAGTTTATTATTAATTGCCATGGAAACCCTACTTATTGCGATAAAACATAAAAATAATTTATTAAAAATGGGACAATTAAGAAAAGAACTGCCCTTTATTTTTTGGAGTTTTGTCTTTGGTTCAAGTGCCTTGGTTGCCCTACCCTTTGTAACGACAGGCTTTTATTCTTCGCAAGGCATTTTGTTTCAAGCCTATAATCAAGGCTATCCGCTATTATACAATATTTGTCTTATCGGCATTGTGCTAACCGCCATGTATGTGTGGCGAATGAATTGGCTGATTTTTTATCAACCACGCAAAAATAAAATGAAAACGGTCAAATTAACAGGAAAAGCCTATAAAATTCCGTTAATTATCTTGATATTATTCTCCACTTCGTTTGCGATGATTTTTAATCCACAATTTACTCAAGTATTTCTTGGCATTTTACCGAGTGATGATATTCAATATGTGTTAATGCCTAACGAATATTTAAAAACCATTAATACAGGCGGAATTAGTATTTGTGCGGTGGTTTTTGGCATGTTGCTAACTTGGGTGTTTTATACGAGCAATGACGGCTATTATGTTAATAAATTTCGCACAACAAAATTTGGTAAATTTCTTACCCAATTAGCTTATAATTCAATGGGGCTAGAAACCTTATTTCAATATTTATTTGTTAATTTATTTAACTCGCTTGAACAATGGCTTAATAAAAATAGCAATATCGACGATGAAAAAAACAAACATTCTAGTTTTACGGTAAAATCTGTGCTGTGGCTCGATAATTGTTTATTAGTTATTCAAAGTGGCTCGTTAATGGGTTATTTCCTAAATTTATGTTTAGGATTATTTGTTACCTTTATCGCTACTCAACTATTTTTAATTTTTTAAATTATGACCGAACCATTACTTATTCTAATTACCAACGCACCACAACAACCGTTAGCAAAATCAGCGGTTCGTTTTGCTCAATCCGCTTTGGCTCAAGCTGATAAAATAGAAATATTTTTTTATGGCGATGGAGCAAGCACAGCCAATGGCTTATCTTGGCAATCTGCCGAGCAGATTAATATTTGTCATGAATGGCAAAAACTCGCCGAGCAATATCAATTAAATTTATCTGTATGTGTCAGTACCGCCCTTGCTCGTGGCGTGACAGATAAAGAAAATAGCCAACGCCATCAGCTTTTCAGTGATAATCTTGCAAATGGTTTTCGTTTGGTGGGACTTAGTGAATTGGTAATGAAAATGGCAAATGCGAAAGTGGTGCAATTTTAATGAAAAAAATCCTTATCCGTCTGCAATCGTCCAATGAATTAATTTGTTATGAGGCGGTTTCTTTGGCAATGACATTGGCAACTTTTGATTATCATGTGCAATTATTTTGTGAAATTGAGTGTTTTAGCCTGTTGTTAAATGCTAATAATCGTATTTGTGGTATGTTAAAATCTTTATCTTTATATGATATGCCAACTGCTTGGCTTGCCAATAATGATAAAAGCGAGTGGTTAATAAAAAATCTTGAACAAAATTTAGCCGAGCAATTTATTATTACAGATAAAATTGATTTAAATAAATTTGATAATGTGTTGAGTTTTTAATTTCTTATCTTGTCCAATCTTCAATTTTTAATCCATTAACTCGTTGAAATTCTTTAGTATTATTGGTCACAAGAATTAAATTTTGAGAAACCGCATGAGCGGAAATTTGCATATCCATACTACCGATTACTTTGCCTTGCCTTTCTAATTCTGCTCTAATAATCGCATAACTTTCAGAAGCGGAATTATCCCAATCCAATACTGTAATATAATTTAAAAATTCATTAACTTGTTGTTTTAATCGAGTAGCTTGAGGGACTTTTGCGACACCGTATAATAATTCTGCTCGAGTGATTACAGAAATACAAATATCATCAACAGGCACAAATTTAATTTTATTATCAAGCGTTACAGATTTTCCTTTTATCAAAAAACTAGCAATATTTGTATCAAGCATATATTTCATTAATCGCCCCCACTTTCAAATAAAGAACGAGTTTGTAATACAGGTTGTTCTCGATTTTCCATAAAATCTGTTGGAATAGCAGAAGTATCCCTATTTTTTAAATAATCTTGCCATGTTTTCGCTTTGGGAGTAAGTTTTTGTTTTTTAAATAAAAATTCTAAAAAATCTAGGGCTTGATTTTGAGCAAAGGGCGGTAACTCTTGATAATAATTAATTATTTGATTAAGATTTCTTGATTTTGTCTGATTAATTTCTGTTGAATACATAAAAGCCCCTCCTATTATTTATATAAAATTATTTTACCACTAACGTTTTCCTTTTCCTAGAAAAAATTCCATAAAAAACCACCAATTTTTAAAATCAGTGGTTCAAAACAGACTGCTAGCATAAATTTAGCTATTGAATATTATCGCTAAATTTAAGACAAAATTTACATATTTTTCTTATCCCAAGCGGATAAATCAATATCTAATCTCTCATATTGTTGAGCATCAAAAACAGGTTCTTTGACTCCTGATTTTAATTGACGTGCATAATCAGATAATAATTTTTCTACACGTGGGAAGAGCATTACCAAGGCTAACAAGTTGGCTAATGCTAATACGCCCATTAATGGGTCGGCAAAGAAGAATACAGACATCGCATTCGGTGCAACTGCCCCCAATAATAACATGCCAATCACGGTTAAACGCAATGCAAAAATATAAGGTTTACATTTTTTGCCTGTTAAAAAGTGTACCGCATTTTCGCCCATATAATAGTTATACATGATTGAACTTAAAGCAAATAATAAAATGGATAAGGTTAAGACATATTGCGACCAATCGCCAAGTTGAGCAACTAAAGATTGTTGAGTAAGCACGATACCATCAATTTTTGCACCTGCTTCATAAACGCCACTTAATAACACCACAAATGCCGTTGCACTACAAATTAAAATAGTATCAATAAATACCGATAATGATTGAGAAATACCTTGACTAACAGGGTGCAAAGAATGAGCCGTTGCCGCTACGTTTGGAGCAGAGCCAAGACCTGCCTCATTAGAGAATAAGCCACGACGCATACCTTGAGAAATTGCAACCCCCATACCGCCACCAACGACTGAATCAAAACCAAAAGCATTTTTTACAATAGTCATCATTAACGCAGGAACTTCCGTAATATTCATCGCAATAATCACCAATGCCATAGCAATATAAACCAAAGCCATAATTGGAATAATAACATCAGCAACTTTAGCAATGCGTTTGATACCGCCAAATACAATAAAACCACCTGCAACAGCTAAGGCAACACCTGTATAAACACGGTCAATTTGCAAGCTGTCTAATACCGAACCTGCAACCGTATTGCCTTGGAAAGCAACAAAACCGACAGAAAATGACAAGGTTAAAGCAATTGCATAAATCACCGCCAACCAACGATAATTTTCGCCTAAACCGTGCAAAATATAGCTTGCAGGACCGCCACGGAAAGTACCATCAACATCACGGCGTTTGTATAATTGGGCTAATGAACATTCAACAATACTTGTCATCATACCGATTAACGCAACGACCCACATCCAAAATACCGCACCCGGTCCCCCTAGACTGATTGCCACGGCAACCCCTGCGATATTACCGCCACCAACACGACCGCCAATAGATACTAATAATGCTTGACGACCACTAAGGGCATCATGGTCATGAGGAGATTTTTTGAGTACATTCCACATGCGACCAAAATATTTGATTTGAGCAAATCCACCAACGATAGTAAATAACACACCAAAAATAATTAACATAGGAATTAATGCCCAATCCCATGTTAGCATATTAATGACATCAAAAAATTTATGAATCATTTCCATCACTTTTTCCATAAAACAGCTCCAAATTTTAGGTTAACAATTAAAAAGATAAAATTAAAATAATAAGATAAAAAGGTAAAAGGTCTGTTCAAAAAAACAGACCCTTTGTTCGATTATTCCGAAGCTATATTATAGACTTAATTAGCAAATAAGCATAACAATTTATATGAAAATTAGTTATGATTAGTGCGTTATTTCAACCAAGTGTTTTTTTGTTTCCCATTATCGATAAAAATCTTTAAAAAATGATTGATAAATGCTAGGATACACAAGTTTCAAATTGTATTTTACCCATCAAGGAAATTTTATGAACTTAGAAAAAGCAAATAATTCTCAAGCAACGAATAACGACTATTATACACCGCCTGAAACTATGGACGATTATGATGATGACTATTATTATGAAGAAAATGATAGCACTTGGTATCATTTATCAGGACGAATTGGGCGATTAAGATATTTAACTTATCATATGTTGGTATCTTTGATTTTTATCTGTGTTATTTTATTGTTTGGAGCTGTTACAGGTATATTTGACGAAACTGCCAATA
>PDWJ01004643.1_pt1 | contig 11948 bp, 12 predicted proteins | sample 1430881 | NCBI WGS metagenome assembly PDWJ01 (sample SAMN01162460, study PRJNA174530) | Oral metagenome, whole genome shotgun sequencing project. | biome: Marine environment; feature: Marine mammal; material: Swab sample of the gingival sulcus; isolation source: swab sample of gingival sulcus... | reverse complement strand
AAATCAATAAAAATTAGAATGGAAAAAACAAAAGATGTAACAACTATCACCATAACAGATGAAGGTAAAGGGATAGATGAAACTATTGATTTATTTGCACCATTTAAAAGAATGGGTAAAGAAGGCGGTGCTGGACTGGGACTATTCTTAGCTAAAAATGCCGCAAATGCACTTGGTGCTGCAATATTCTTGAAAAATAGAAAAGATGGAAAACAAGGTTGCGTTGCAACTCTTGTCTTACCAAATACCATAAGTATTAAAAACCCTATGAAAAAAGAGCCTGATACTCAATCTTAGTACATTTATTTTGTACAACTTTCATACCACTATCTTTTGCCCTTTGAGCAGCTTCATTATTTACTAATCCAAGCTGAGTCCAAACAGTATCAACATCACCCCTTTGTATAGCAGAATCAACTACAGAAGCTATCACAGAGGGTTTTCTAAATATATCAACCATATCCACTTTAAATGGTATCTCTTTTAAACTTCTATAAACTTTTTGTCCTAAAATCATATCTTCTTTTGGATATACAGGTACTACTGTGAAACCAGCATTAATAAGATATTTTGCCACTTTATTACTAGCTTTTTCTTCATTTGGAGAGCACCCTATTACAGCGATAACTTTTGTATTCTCAAAAATCTCTTTTATTTCTTCGCTATCTGTATTTACAGTTGCAAATTCACATTCCATTATCTACTCCTTTTAAATAAAATCTAATTTTCCTTGAATATATTTTTTAATTTCATTATAATCAATGCTTTCTTTAAAATCATCAAATCTACAACCACTAGCATTTACATGTCCACCACCATTTGCAAGTTTCGAAGCCATCAAAGAAACATCAACTTTACCATCAGCACGAAAAGAAGCATTACCCTTTCTACTCACATCAATAAAAAAATCATAGTCAGTATTAGCCTTTAAAAAAGCATTCGCTGGTATTGAAATAGAACCTAAAGTATAAGTTAATAATCCCTTATGACCTTTGTATGTAACAGTTAATTTATCTTTTAAACTTTCTAAAGAATCAACTAAATATTTAGCACTAAGATTATCAATAGTATCATCTTTATCATCAGTATTTAAAAATCTTTTTTTAATTTGATGAACATCATTATCAAGTTTTATATTTCTATTATCTAGGTTTAAATATGAAGCAGACTCTTTTAATAAATAAATTCTAAAATCCCTATTTAGATTAGGAAATAATATACTGTTTATTTCCCTAACTCTAGCTATCATACTTAATAAAACTTTCCCAAATTCAAAATTTTCTTCTTCATAATCAAGCCAAATATCAATAGCATTTACAGCATCAATCAAAGGTGATAGCCATTTTCTAGTTTCTTCATCAAAAGCTTTAAACTCTTCAATCATATAATCATATACAATCTTAGAAGCACTTCTTTTAATATCTAAAAAATACCATTCAAAACTATCTGCACTCTTTTGCCCCGTGGCGTGATGATCTAAAAGTTGAAGTTTAATATTAAAACCATCTTTATTTAAGTTTTCAATATTTTTTCCTAACTCTTTTGATTCTGCAAAAGTTAGATTTAAATCTGTTACTAAGAAAAGTATTTCTTCATTTTTATAGTTTTGAATATCTTCTAATATTTTTTTTAGATTTAATTTAACCTCTAAACCATAATTTGCATTATAAAAAAAGCCTTCTTTAAAAAACTCTTTTGTAACTAGTTGACAAGCATATCCATCTAAATCAGTATGAGATAAATGAAATAGTTTCATAAAGCAATATCCTTTAATGTTAAATCTTCTAAAAAGTCGTTTATCCTACCTTGTAAATTATTTAGCAAAGGCCAAATAGTACAGGAATTTGCGATATCAGAGGGACAGGAAGTAATAGAAGGAGAACATTCAAATACCGAAGGTATTTTTTCTTCAGCAACTGTTGTTATTTCCAATATAGTAATCTCATCATAAGGTTTTTTAAGAACAAAACCCCCATTTACTCCCCTTTGGGATACTACTATATTATTTTTTGCTAAATTTTGCATAATCTTAGCCAAAAATGATTTAGGAATATTCAACTCTTTCGATAATTCATCAACATTCTTAGGATTATTACTTCTAGCAATAGACACCAAAGATAATAAAGCATATTCACTTTTTTTTGTAAGTAACATTTATTTCCTAAATTCCTTTTTTAAACCTTCATTTTACTAGATTATTTATTAATTCTAATTATAATAATAACAATATTTTTAGTTTTTATTAAAAAAAAAGGTTACAAGAATCCTTGCAACCTTTTAAAAATAGTTTTTAAGTATTTATGATAAAACTACTTAGCTCTAATTCCTAAATCAGCAACTAAAGATGTGAATTTTGTATAATCATTTTTTCTTAAATAAGCTAAAAGTCTTTTTCTTTTACCAACCATTTTTAAAAGACCAAGTCTTGATGAGTGATCTTTTTTATTAACTTTTAAATGCTCAGTTAAAACTTTGATTTGTTCTGTTAAAATCGCAATTTGAACTTCTGCTGAACCTGTATCGTTTTCGCTTCTTCTGTATTTCGCAATAATATCTGCTTTTACGTCCTGATCTAAAGCCATTTTGACCTCCTAATAGGTATATTTATATTCTCACTTAAACTGGTTAAGTGGTCGCGAATTATACATAAACTACCTTTAAATAAACTTTAAGTTATTACTTTTGAAAATTTTGATATAAATACACTATCAAAAAAATTGGAAGTATCATGAAAAAATATAATTTACAAAAAGCCATAATGTATAAACTTTTTATGGGTATTGCTTTTTTACTCTTTTGTTCAGTTATGTATCAAGGTCATATGATCAAAGGTGGAATTTATAGTATTTTATTTTTTATATCTCTCTTTCTTATAGCCTTTCAAATTGCCTCAATTTTTTATGTGCTATTTATAAAAAGAGAATTTAAAATTTTAATAGATGAAAATAGTATTTCATGGAATTTTTCTGACAATGGAAAAATTTACAAAGAAAATTTAATTCACACAAAAGATATACAAAATATAAAAACAGAAATAGAGTATTTAATGGGAAATATCTATTCAAGATTTAATATTACCTTTGAATTAAATGATGGAAACCAAATAGTTCTTACAGATGGCTTACTTTATGATTTTGGTATAAAAAATGCAGAAGATATTTGCAAGTTTCTACTTGAAAACAATCTAGGTGACACCCAAGATATCAAGTTTATGAAACTAATAAATGAATTAAATATCGACCTTAATAAAGAACAAGTTTTTAACAAAAAAGATGGAAAATCATACTATGTGGGAGTCATATCAAAGCATAAAAAAGAGTTTTTATCCCTTAGGTTACAAATTGAAGCTTTATATAAAGAGTATAACATTGTTAAAAAAAATATGAATAACGAATATTTAGTAAAAACAGCTGACAAAAAAGATAGTTTTATTCATCTAAAGTCAAATGCCATAGGATATTTTATAGAATTTCATAATACAAACAAAAAAGAAGAGATAAAAAGCTTAAAACAGCTAGGTAAAAGGGACAAGATAGGCTTTTTTAATTAAAAGCTAAATTTTCTTAGCCCCCTGTCTCATAAAATGCCCTTGCAGAGGTTTCATTTGAGTCTTCATCTGACCATTTGTTTTTTTCAGGTTTATTTGCTAAAACATCTTTTAAAATAGCGGCAGCTTTATCTATATCATTTCTTTGAATAGCCTCTTTGATACTTTGAGAATCTTCAAAATACAAACAAGGAATCAAAACTCCACTCGCAGTAAGTCTTATTCTATTACAAGTGGCGCAAAAATCATCTTTGTGAGGTTCTATTATACCAAAGATATAACCATCTTCAAGCCTATAATCCTGAGATGGTGAGCTTCCATTTCTCTCTAGTTTTTCAAAACTATATTTTTGTTTTATAATATCTTGAATTTCTTGACTATTTAAGCCCTTGGCTGCTTGATTAGCATGCTTATTTTCCATATATTCAATAAATCTTACAGGATAGCCTTTGTCTTTACAAAACTCTAAAATATCAACTAATTCATCATCATTTATACCTTTCATAGGTACACAATTAACCTTTATTTTTAATCCTGCATCATGGGCTGCTTGAATACCTTGTAAAACTTTTTTCAATACATCTTTTTGGGCAATTTTTGCTGCAACCTCATCTCTTAAAGAATCCAGTGAAACATTTATTCTTTTTAGTCCAGCATCTGCTAACTTTGTAGCAACTTTTGGTAATAAATATGCATTTGTAGTAAGTGCTAAATCGATATCTTGTTTATAATCGGCAATCATTTTAACAAAGCCATCTAAATTTTCTCGTAAAAGAGGTTCACCACCTGTTATTCTTACTTTTTTAATTCCTTCATCAAGGCAAACTTTTATAAATTTAAATAACTCTTCATATGTCAATAAATTTTCTTTAGGAACCCAAGAAAAAGGTTTTTCAGGCATACAATACTGACATCTAAAGTTACACCTTTCTGTCACAGAAACCCTTAGATAATCAACTTTTCTACCATGTCCATCTATTAACATAATAATCCTCTTAATTTAAAATTTCATTAGCATATTATAAAATTGCTTAAATAAAAAATTTTTGAGGTGTAAAATCACTACAATAGACACAATAAAATCTATAGACTTTTTTAATGAACTAAATGAAGAACAAATAAGTGATTTAGTTTCAATATCTAGTTTAGTAAATCACTATAAAGGTTCCATTCTTTTTTATGAAAGTGATACAAATTCACAAATTATGTTTTTAGTATCAGGATTACTTAAAATTTATAAACTAGATAAATTTGGTAATGAAATATTTTTATATCATATATATAAAAACTCAATGATTTCAGAACTTACAAAACTAGAAGATGAAAACATATACTGTTTCTCAAATGCCGAATTTATGGAAGATTCTCTTGTTCTATCAATTGACTATAAAAAGTTTAGGGAGATATTTATAAACAAAAATATTCTAAGCTTGAAATTAATTAATACTCTTTTGAAAAAAACTCATCAACTTCAATGTATTATAAATAGAGAGTTAGTATTTGATGCCACAGCAAAAGTTGCTTTTATGTTAAATCAAGATTTGGATATGTTTAATAAATTAAAAAGACAAGAAGTATCTTTTATGTTACATATTCAACCAGAAACACTTTCAAGGGTTTTAAAAAGGCTAACAAGAAATGGCACAATAAAAATAGAAAATGGAAAAGTAAATATTTTAAATAAAGATGCTTTAGCATCAGTTTTTAGAGGAGTTGGGGTATGAAAATAAACACAAATACAATAAGCACAAAAATCAAAATTATTGGTATACTTTTTATAGTACTCATGTTTTTAATGGTGTCAACTACCATGTACTTAAGTGTAAAAAATAAAAGAAATGCTTTTGTTATTAATATTGCAGGGAAAGAAAGAATGTTAACCCAAAGAATATCAAAAAATATTCTTTATATTTACCATAATCAAAACAGTAGTACAACTGAACTAAACCTAGCAAAAGAAGAGTTTGTATATAACCTAAACTCTTTAAAAAATGGAAATAAGCTAACTAATATTTATAAAGCTCCAACCAATAATATTGCCAAACAAATATCAAAAATCGAAATTTTATGGAATAATTTTGACTCAAACATTACCAAATTTGAAAATCTTCTTCCCTTACAAAATACAAAAGAAAATCAAAAAATTATGAAAAGCGTGGTTAATGCAGTCTATAATTCAAACAATAATCTTCTTGAAGAAGTTGATAAACTTGTAAGTCTTTATACAACTTATAGTGAAAATAAAATGAAAGTTATAAGATATTTTCAATATGGCTTTATTTTTGTAATATTACTTTTGATTTTTTATAGTCTTTCTCAGTTAAAAAAGATGGAAAAAAATGCAAAAAAGTTTTTAGACTATTCACATAAATTAGTAACTACAGATACTAAATATTTAGAACCAATAAAAATAGAAGCAGAAGAAGAGATTGAAGAAGCAACAGATACTCTTAATAGCTTTATTAATAAAGTAAACTCAGCTATGGATTATTCAGCACAAGCTGTTGAACAATCTAAAAATGCCTCATTTAAACTAGAAGAAATAACAGATGAGTTTGACAAAATATTAAATGATATGAATAATTCCACTGAGATTACTAGTCAATTAAATAAAAGTGAAGATATGGTTATTCAATCAACAGAAGAATTAATGAACTCTACAAAAAAACTTCAAGAATTAAAAAAAGAGCTTGACAAGGTAATTATACATTGCCAAAATGAAAAAAAATAGTCTAAAATCTATTGAATTTAGACTATTTTATAGTAATTTCCAAATAAATAATATCTAAATAAAAATCACACTTCCCCTTTAAACTCCATTCTCATAAATAAGACTATATTAGTCTTATTTTAAACTTAAATTATTTGACTAAAGTCAAGGATTATGCTTTTATTAATTGATACAATGAACTAAAGATTAAACTAAGGAGAATTAAATGGCACTATCAAGAAGAGAATTTCTTAAAAGTTCGGCAGCAGCAAGTGCAGCAGCGGCAGTTGGTATGACAGTCCCAACTCAAATGCAAGCAGTTGCGAAGAGTGCTGAAAAAGGATGGCGATGGGATAAGGCAGCATGTAGGTTCTGTGGAACTGGATGTGGAATTATGCTCGCTACTAAAAATGGTAAGATTGTTGCAGTAAAAGGTGACCCAGCAGCTCCTGTTAATAGAGGATTAAACTGTATCAAGGGTTATTTTAATGCAAAAATCATGTATGGTGCTGATAGATTAAAGCAACCATTATTAAGAGTTAATGCAAAAGGAGAATTTGATAAAAAAGGGAGATTTGCACCAGTTTCTTGGAAAAGAGCTTACGATGAGATGGAAAAACACATCAAAAAAGCACTTAAACACAGTGGTCCTGAAGGTATTGGAGTATTTGCTTCTGGGCAATATACTGTTATGGAAGGATATGCTGCTCAAAAGATGATGAAAGGTGGATTTAGAGGTAATGCCTTAGATCCAAATGCTAGACACTGTATGGCATCTGCTGTTGTTGGTTTTTACCAAACTTTTGGGATTGATGAGCCAAGTGGTTGTTATGATGATATTGAGCTTACAGATACTGTTGTATGTTGGGGTTCAAATATGGCAGAAATGCACCCTATTTTATGGTCGAGGGTAACAGATAGAAAATTAAGTGATCCAAAAAATGTAAAAGTTGTAAATATCTCAACTTATAGACATAGAACTTCAGACTTAGCTGATATAGAGATTATCTTTACTCCAAATACTGACCTTGCTTTATGGAATTACATAGCAAGAGAAATAGTATATAACCACCCTGAAGCTATTGATTGGGATTTTGTAAAAGAACATATTGTATTTGCAGCAAGTCCTGTTAATATGGGTTATGGTATGAGAAGATCTGACGAAAAATCTATCAAAGATGGAAAATATACAGATAAAGAGATGGAAACTATCTCTAAAGAGATGAAAAAAATTGTTTCAGAAGCTGAAGCACCTGCACTTCAACCTTATGGTTATAAAAAAGGTGATGAAATGGTTAATAAACCAGCAGGTCTTAAACACTGGGAAATCTCTTTTGAAGAGTATAAAAAATTCTTAGAACCTTATACTTTAGATTATGTAGCAAAAATCTCTAAGGGTAATCCTGATGAAGATATCAATGAGTTTAAAAAGAAATTACAAACTTTAGCTGACCTTTATATTGAAAAAAACAGAAAAGTTGTATCTTTCTGGACTATGGGGATGAACCAACACACAAGAGGTACTTGGGTAAATACTTTATCTTACAACGTACACTTCTTACTAAATAAACAAGCAAAACCAGGAAGTGGAGCATTTTCACTTACAGGACAACCTAGTGCTTGTGGAACAGCAAGAGAGGTGGGAACGTTCTGTCATAGATTGCCAGCAGATATGATGGTAAAAAATCCAAAACACAGAAAAATAGTTGAAAAAGGTTGGAAAATTCCAAATGGAACTTTAAATCCTCTTGGAAATCAACATATTATGAAAATCCACAGGGATATTGAAGATGGCGTTATTAAATTTGCTTGGGTAAATGTATGTAATGCCTATCAAGATACGGCAAGTGCTACACACTGGATAAAAGCAGCAAGAGAAATGGATAACTTTATTGTTACAAGTGACGGATATCCAGGAATCTCTGCAAAAGTCTCTGACCTTATTTTACCATCAGCTATGATCTATGAAAAATGGGGTGCTTATGGAAATGCTGAAAGACGTACTCAACACTGGAGACAACAAGTTTTACCTGTGGGTGAAGCTATGAGTGATACTTGGCAGTGGGTTGAGCTTTCAAAAAGATTTAAAGTAAAAGATTTATGGGGTGAATGGACTTTAAGAAATGGGGCTAAACTACCAAATGTAATAGGTGAAGCTAAAAAAATGGGATATGATGAAAATACTACTATGTATGACATTCTTTTTGCAAATGAAAGAGCAAAATCTTATAAATTATCTCATGATGATCCTATTCAAGCAGGGTATGATAATACTGAAGGTTTTGGAGATAGCAGAAATATCTTGGGAAGTGATGGTAAACCATGGAAAGGTTATGGTTTCTTCATTCAAAAATACTTGTTTGAGGAGTATGCTGATTTTGGTAGAGGACATGCCCACGACTTAGCAGACTTTGATACTTATCATAAGGTAAGAGGACTTAAATGGCCAGTTGTTGATGGAAAAGAAACACAATGGAGATTTAACACTAAATATGATCCTTATGCAAAAAAAGCAAATCCAAAATCTGATTTTGCCTTCTATGGGAAACTTGCAAAAGCCTTGCCTCAAGGTGATTTAATGGGTGTTAAAGATAAAAAGAAAAAACCTCTAAAAAATAAAGCGAAAATCTTTGCAAGACCATATATGGAGCCACCAGAAGTTCCAGATGCAGAATATCCAGCTTGGTTATGTACTGGACGGGTACTTGAGCACTGGCATAGTGGAACTATGACAATGAGAGTTCCAGAGCTTTATAGAGCAGTTCCTGAGGCACTTTGTTATATGCATCCTGAAGATGCTAAAAAATATGGTGTTAAACAAGGTGGACTTTGTTGGGTAGAAAGTAGACGTGGAAGAGTAAGAGCTAGAGTTGAAACAAGAGGAAGAAACAGACCTTCAAGAGGGCTTGTTTTTGTACCTTGGTTTGATGAGAAAGTATTTATAAACAAAGTTTGTTTAGATGCAACTTGTCCACAATCAAAACAGACTGACTTTAAAAAATGTGCAGTTAAGATTTATAAAGCATAGTAAAGAAAGAATAAGTTATGAATAATGGTACTAAAAAAGTGTCGTCTGATAGACGAAAATTCATCCTAAATATGGCAAGAACTACTGGTCTTGCTATATTAGGTGGTCTAACTTGGAGTGCTTATGTTAGTGAAGTCAAGGCTTCGCAACTGCTTTTACGACCACCAGGAGCTTTAAAAGAAGATGATTTTTTAAGTACTTGTATTAAGTGTGGGCTGTGTGTTGAAGCCTGTCCCTTTGATACTTTAAAACTAGCAAAACCAGGGGATAATAAACCAATAGGAACACCGTATTTTACCCCAAGGGATGTTCCATGTTATATGTGTACTGATATTCCTTGTGTTCCCATCTGTCCAACGGGTGCATTGGATTTAAAATCCGTACAAAATGAGAAGAAACAAATGGATATAAAAAAGATTGATATGGGAGTGGCTATAGTCGATCCTAACTCATGTATCGCTTTTTGGGGTATTCAATGTGATGCCTGTTATAGAGCTTGCCCTCTTTTAGGTGAGGCAATAACAGTGGAATATACAAAAAATGAAAGAACTGGGAAACATGCATTTTTAAAACCTATTGTTCATTCTGATATTTGTACGGGTTGTGGTCTTTGTGAAAAGGCTTGTGTTACAAAAAAACCGGCAATTTTTGTACTACCAAGGAAGGTGGCACTTGGAAAGGCAGGTGACCACTACATAAGAGGTTGGGATAAAAAAGATGAAGATCGTGTAAAAGATGCTAAAAGTGAAAAAAATCGTACAGGAATAAATGAAAAATCAGCGATTGATTCTTTAAACTCTTCAATGGAGGATTTATACTAATGAAAACTTTATTTAATAATTATAAATACCTATTGCTAAGAAGAGTGACGCAAGTATCGATAATGCTTTTGTACATAGCAGCAAATACCTATGGAATAAATATACTAATGGGGAATTTGAGTTCATCTTTGATATTAGAGACTATTCCGTTAAGTGATCCGTATGCAGTCTTACAGATGTTTTTTGCAGGTGCTGTTTTATCTTTTGATGTACTTTTAGGAGCTCTTATCATCTTAGTATTTTATGGCTTAGTTGGAGGTCGTGCTTTTTGTTCTTGGGTTTGTCCAATAAATATCATAACTGATGCAGCGAATTATTTAAGAAGAAAATTGAAATTAAACCAAATCGAAAAGAAACAACCAGCTTCAAGGAACTTAAGATACTACATAATAGTAATAAGTCTTTTCTTGTCTTTCTTCTTAGGAGTAGCTGCATTTGAGTTCATATCTCCTATTTCTATGGTTCATAGGGGAATAATATTTGGGCTAGGTTTTGGTTGGGCCGCAGCTATGGCTGTATTTTTATTTGATTTGTTTGTTTTAAAAAATGGTTGGTGTGGACATTTATGTCCTTTGGGTGGATTTTACTCTATTATAGGGAAGTTTAGTCTAATAAGAGTACATCATAATCACAAAAACTGTACAGCTTGCATGAAATGTAAAACAGTTTGTCCAGAATCTCAAGTACTAAAAATGGTAACAAAAGAATCAATACCAGTTCTTAGTGGAGAATGTACAAATTGTGGAAGATGTGTAGATGTATGTGATGATGACGCACTTATTTTTTCAATAAAAAATAAAAAAAATGGAGAGAAAAATGAAAGTAATTAAAATAGCTTGTGGACTTTTTGTAGCAATTGCTGTCTTTACAGTTGGGTGTACAGCAGCTCAAACTATGAGTGAAGAGTCTATAGGATTAAGAAAAACAGATTTATATAGTGAAACAAGTACAGTAGCTGATAAGACAGATTATAGAAAAGATCCAGCAGGTGCTAGTACAAAAATCGAGAGAGCCTTTGAAAATGCACCTCCTATGATACCTCATGATACAGAAGGATTATTGCCAATTACTGTTAATAATAATGCATGTCTAGGTTGTCATGAACCTGCAGTTGCATCAATGATGAAAGCAACACCAATTCCTAAATCTCACTTTACAAATTTTAGACCTGATACTGTTTTAAATAAATCAGGTAAAATTGTAAAAGAGGGAATTGTTGTGGAAAATACAAGTGATATAAAAACAGTTGCAAAATCAAAGGATATGTTAGTAGGTGCTAGATTTAACTGTTCTCAATGTCATGCTCCTCAATCAAACGGTGAAGCTCCTAAAAATAACTTCGTAACTGAATTTAGACAAAAAGATTCAGGAAGTAAATCAAACTTGCTTGATGTACTAAATGAGGGTGTAGAATAAAGATATGGAAAGAAGAGAGTTATTTAACTCTCTTGTTTCATCTTTTAAAAAAGAAAAACAAGAGAAAGTTATAAGACCTCCATATTTTAAAGATGAAGATCTTTTCTTAGCAAGTTGTGTAGAATGCAGTGGCTTGTGTGCTGATGCTTGTGAAGAGAGTATAATTGAAATCCAAAAAGATTGTACTCCTAAACTTAATTTAAAAAAAAGTGGTTGTACATATTGTGATGGGTGTGCTATAATATGCGATAAGGATGTACTTGAGCTTGAATGTAAGAAAAATATAGCTGTAAAGATAGAAATAGATATACAATCTTGTCTTTCTTGGAATAAGACCATGTGTTTTTCTTGTAAGGATCCTTGCTTAGATGATGCCATTGATTTTTTGGCAATGTTTAAGCCTGTGATAAATCAAAACTGTACTTC
>PDWJ01004641.1_pt1 | contig 11953 bp, 16 predicted proteins | sample 1430881 | NCBI WGS metagenome assembly PDWJ01 (sample SAMN01162460, study PRJNA174530) | Oral metagenome, whole genome shotgun sequencing project. | biome: Marine environment; feature: Marine mammal; material: Swab sample of the gingival sulcus; isolation source: swab sample of gingival sulcus... | reverse complement strand
TTGTTGGGAAACGTTTCATCAAACTGAGTCCTGGTGCTCAATTTCTGTGGTCCTGTTAATTGGAAATAGTTTTATTTGGCAGACAGAATAAATAATTTACATGTTAATAGAACAAAAGCATGCTTTCGATTTAACAAAGCTTGCTTTGAAAAAAAATAAACCAAATGACAGTAAATATTTTATTAGTTGAAGATGATCCCAACTTGAGTAGTGTTTTAGTTGATTATTTACAAATGTTGGGATATAACACAACCTTGAAAGAAAATGGAGAAGAAGGTTTGTTAGCTTTTAAGAAAAACAAATACGACCTTTGTATTTTGGATGTAATGATGCCGAAGAAAGACGGATTCACACTGGCAAGGGAAATTCGTGAGATCACCCAACAAGTACCGATAATATTTCTCACAGCCAAAGCGATGAAGGAAGATCGGATTAGCGGCTTCCAATTGGGATGTGACGATTACATCACAAAACCATTTAGTTCCGAAGAGCTTAGCATGCGTATTCAGGCGATACTGAAACGTTGTGAAATCAAAAATTTGGATAAAAAAGAATCCGATAATCAGGTTTTCGTGTTGGGTTCTTACACCTACGACACAAACAATATGCTACTGATCGGTAAGAATTTTAAACAACACCTGACTCGAAAAGAAGCTGCTCTCCTGAAACTATTGTGCGAAAACAAAAACGAACTGTTGACTCGGGAAAAAATATTGAAAACCATCTGGGGTGATGATGATTATTTCATTGGACGCAGCATGGATGTGTTTATCACCAAGCTTCGTAAATATCTAAAACAAGACGATAATATTTCGATTGTTAACATTCATGGTACAGGCTTTAAATTAGAAGTTATTGAATAAATCTGCTTTATGACTATAGAAGAAGCACAACAAACTGTTGATAAATGGATTAAGGAAAATGGTGTTCGTTATTTTAACGAACTGACCAATATGGTTTTACTAACGGAAGAAGTTGGTGAAATGGCGAGAATTATTGCCCGAAAATATGGGGAACAATCGTTCAAAGAATCGGACAAAAATGTAGATTTAGCAGATGAAATGGCTGATGTACTTTTTGTATTGATTTGTTTGGCAAATCAAACAGGGATAGACTTGAATGCTGCTCTGGAAAAAAACCTTGATAAGAAAACAAAAAGAGACAAGAATCGGCACTGGAATAATAAAAAACTCTTTAAAGGTTAACACATTTTCGACATCAATCAACAAGCTGACAACAACATAAAACAGTGAACATGATCAAATTAAAAACCTCATACACACCCGAAAAAGAAGATTTTCAAATTGATTATCACAGCAAAATTTTATTAGTTGGCTCTTGTTTTGCAGAAAATATCGGAAACAAACTAAAAGAATCGTTTTTCAAGTGCAGGATGAACCCTTTTGGCATCATGTACAATCCTATTTCAATTGAAACATCTATAAAAAGAGTTTGCACAGGAGAACCGTTTCAAGAAAACAACCTTTTCTATGCCAATGAGCGTTGGAACAGCTTTAAGCATCACAGCAAATATTCCGGCATAAGTCCAACAAAAACCTTAGCAGCGATCAATCAATCGTTGGCAGAAGCACATGAGTGGATAAAGCAAAGTAATTTTTTGTTTATAAGCTTTGGCACAGCTTGGGTGTTTCGGCATAAAGAGTCGAATGAAATCGTTGGCAACTGCCATAAATTAGCTTCCAATTTGTTTGTCAGAGAGCGGCTAAGTATTGAAGAAGTTGTCCGATCGCAAACAGCGCTCATTGCAAAAATTCGCGAACTAAACCCCACTATAAAAGTCATTTACACGCTAAGTCCTGTACGTTATTTAAAAGACGGAATGCATGAAAATCAACTTAGCAAATCCATCCTGCTATTAGCCATTGAACACTTAAAAACATTAAAAGACATCTATTACTTTCCGGCTTATGAAATTCAAATGGACGATTTAAGAGACTACAGGTTTTACGCCGAGGACTTAACTCACCCGAATGATTTAGCCGTAAAATACATTTGGGAAAAATTTCAGCAAAGCTACATGAAAGAAGAAACCTGCATTTTAAGTGAAAAGCTGTTGCAATTACACAAAGCGATGCAACATCGTGTATTCAACAAAGATTCCGTTTCTCATCAAAAATTTAAGAAATCAAATCTAAAAAAAATTGCACAAATCGAAAGCAATCATCCCGAAATCGATTTAAAAATAGCAAAAGAATACTTCAGCCAATAAGGCTGTTCGGTATGCAAAACCATTGTCTGTAAAGACCGCTATCGTCGGTATGCTTGTCGTCAAAACACCTCTCAATAAAAATTCCTTATTATTTATTTGGATTCATTAACAAGCCTTAACATTTTCCAATCTCATTGGTTTGTATTATTGTATAAAAATTAAACATTGAAAAAACTTACACATTTCATCGTACTGTTATTTGTCGCTTTGTCCTTCAAGGGCTTTTCTCAAGAACAACTTGAAGCAGACACAAATACTTACGTGCTCGAAGGTAGAATTGTAGACCGTGAAAGCATGAAGTCCATGTATTTGGTTCATATTATGAATATGGATCGGGAAATAGGAACAATTTCTAGGGTGGATGGACGTTTTGGAATTTTTGCAAAAATTGGAGATACAATTATTATGAGTTCTGTTGGGTATGAAAAGAAGAAGGTTGTTGTATCAAAAGATATTTTGGACTATAAAAACGGAGTTTTAGTACCCATGATATTGCATCCGTTGGAATTGGAAGAAGTTGTGGTTAAGGGAAAAACTTTTGCCCGATTCAGGGAAGAATTTGTGGCATTAAAAGTTGAACCGATAAAAATTGATGAATTTATTTTGAAGAACATTCAAGAAGAAATAAAATTAATCAAACCAGCTACGGCACAACTCTATAAAGGACCTATTTCTTTTCTTTACGAACGCTTCAACAAATCAGCCCGATTGGCAAGAGCCCTCGAAAGAAATCGAAAAAAATACGGAAACCCCGATGATTATACGGATTATCCAATCATGGTCAACTATTTTAATGATGTGGAACACCGAGTGATAAAGCCGTAATCCGAATATTTTTGGCAGCATGTAAAGCCATTGCGCAGCTCTCAATGGTTGCTCCCGTTGTGATGACATCATCAATGAGCAAAATATGCTTATTGTCGAAAGCATGAGGAGTTGTTAATTCAAAAATATCTCTGACATTTTCCCAACGTTGAAGTTTGTTTTTCTTGGTTTGTGACTCGGTATGTACTTTCCTTCGCAGATTCGTAGTATTAACAGGAACACCAAGCACCGTTGACATACCCTGTGCAATAATTTCACTTTGATTATAGCCTCTATCTTTTTCCTTTTTCGGGTGCAATGGAACAGGCACAAGATAGTCAGCATTTTTATACACCCCAAATTTTGATAAGTCAGAGGCATACAAGCGCCCAAGATAATTTCCAAGTTCCTTATTCGATCGGTATTTGATTTCGTGAATAAAACGTTGAACACTCATACCTTTATCGTAAAAAAGAAACGCCGCGGCTTGCTCTAAATCGATCCTCCCCCAAAACATTTTGGCAAGAGGATTTTCATCCGAATAGTGATACCATGTTTTTGGAAGGTTGTAAAGACAAGAGGTACAAATATGCGCTTCACTCGCCACCAAAGCCTCATCGCATGCAATGCAATGGCGAGGATAAAGCAGAAAGAAAAAATCTTTTACCAGAGTCTTTACTAATTTTAGCATTGAATAAAATTTTTAAAACACATAATCGTAAGTCCATAAAGTTCGCACAATTTTTTAAAAAAATCAAGGATAATTTACTTAATGCCAATTAAACACGCATTGAAAAGTTATCTTTGCGGCATGATAAAGCTTTCGACCGTCATCATTACTTACAACGAAGAAAAAAATATTCGCCAATGTTTAGAAGCCGCTTCACAAGTTGCTGATGAAATTGTTGTGTTGGATTCTTTTTCGACAGACAAAACCGTTGAAATATGTAAGGAGTTTGACGTAAACTTACTTCACAAAAAATGGGAAGGATATTCAAAATCAAAGAATTACGCAAACTCTCAGGCGCAATATGACTTTATATTATCCTTAGATGCTGACGAAGTTTTAAGTCCGGAGTTGATTCAATCGATACAAAAAATTAAAAAAAACGCAAACGCTGATGATGCCTATATCTTGAAGCGAATTACAAACTTTTGCGGAACTTGGATTCGTCATTGCGGATGGTATCCCGATCCGGTTATGCGTTTATGGAACAAAAAACAGGGACAGTGGGAAGGAGAAATACACGAAAAGGTTGTTTTAACAAAAGAAACAAATACGCACACACTAAAAGGCGACTTATTGCATTATAGTTTTCACAGTGTAGCGCAACATTTACAAACTATTGACAAATTTTCCACAATTTCGGCAGAGCAACGCTTTCGGAAAGGAAGGCGGGCAAATTGGTTCACCATTGCACTAAAACCTATTATAAAGTTTATAACGATGTATTTCATTAAACTTGGTTTTTTAGATGGTCATCAAGGATTTATCGTTTGTAAAAACTCTGCCTATTCGGCATATTTAAAACAAATAAAATTGAGAGATTTGCAAAGAACGGCAAAAAGTGAAACAGACCATATCTGAGACAAACAGTAAGACACACGGCGGAATGATTAAAATTCCGCGTTAGACATTTCAAGATTGGTTATAAAACGTTAAACAAATGAATATTGTATTTTTCAACAGTTGTAAGAATTGGGGAGGCGGAGAGAAATGGCATTTCGAAATGGCTTCGGCATTGAGCGACCGTGGACATGAAGTTCATTTTTTTGCTGCAAAAGGATCTCCATTGTACAAAAAAGTAGCAAGTACAAACATAAAACTACAAGACATAACTGTTTCATCCTTAAGCTTTTTAAATCCCTTCAAACTCACAAAACTATATTCCTATTTAAAAAAAATTAATGCAAATCATATTATTATCAACCTTTCGGCTGATTTGAAAATAGCAGGATTAGCCGCCAAAAAAGCCAAAATTCCAAATATTATCTACCGAAGAGGAAGTGCTATTCCAATAAAAAACAGATTCCTAAACAGGTTTCTGTTTTCAAAGATCGTAAGTTCGGTAATCGCAAATTCCGAAGAAACAAAACAAACGATTAATGCGATAAATAAATCAATGTTTCCCAACGATCGAATAGCGGTCATCTATAATGGGATTCATACTGAAGAATATCCTGCAAAAGAAAAAAAACTTGGAAATAAGATAATTCTTGGAAATTTAGCCCGATTAAGCAGACAAAAAGGGCATAAATATTTGATTTCATTGGCAAAAAAATTAAAAAACAACGGAATTGATTTTGAAATGCGTCTGGGTGGCGAAGGCGAATTATCAGCGGAAATTCATCATATAATTAAACATGAGCAGCTCGAAGATTGTGTGAAAATGTTGGGCTTTATCGAAAAGCCTGTCGACTTTCTAAATGAGATTGACATTCTTGTATTTCCATCAATTTGGGAAGGTTTTGGATTCAGCATTGTGGAAGCGAAACTATGCAAAAAGCCTGTTGTTGCCTTCAACATTACATCAAATCCGGAAGTCCTCAGAGACGGGGAAGACGGTTATCTTGTTCCTGCTTTTGATGAGAATGAATTGTACGAAAAAGTCGTATTATTGGCTCGCGATAGCGAACTTCGACAACGCTTAGGTGAAGCCGGAAGAAATGATGCTATGGAGCGTTTTTCATTTCCGATGAGTGTTTCTAAAATAGAAGCTTACTTGAAGGAATTACAGAAACAGGCTGCTACTAATCACTAAATTTGTATTTTAGCGGTAACATCAATCTACGATTATTTTGAGTTTAAAAAAGAATATAGAAGGCAAGTGGTTAGTCATCGTCAATCCGAATGCGGGAAGTCGAAAATGTGAAAAAGACTGGCCAAAAATTTCAAAAATCCTTGACAAAGAAGGTTTTAAATATGAAACTCTGATTACTTCCAAACGTTATGATGCCGTAAGGTTTACCCGAGAACATATTCCTTTAGGCTATCATAAACTGCTCATTGTTGGTGGTGATGGCACGCTGAATGAAGCGGTAAACGGGATATTTCTTCAAACAGCCGTACCGACAACGGAAGTCTTATTGTCCATGCTACCGGTTGGGACAGGCAATGATTGGGGGAAAATGTATCAAATTCCAACAAAATATGAAGAAGCAATAGAAGTCATTAAAAGAGGGAATACCTTTGTTCAAGATGTTGGGAAAGTAACTTTCTATCAAGAAAAACTAAAGAAAACAAGATATTTTCTGAATGTGGCAGGACTAGGCTATGATGCCATGGTTGCCGCAGAAACCAATAAGCAGAAAGACAAGGGAAAAGGCGGATCAATGTCTTACTTTCTAAACATCTTTAAAGTACTTTTTCGATATAAAATGTCAAATTCGGAAATTATTGTTGATGGAAACCGCGTTCCGTCAAGTTTATTCAGCATGAATGTCGGCATTTGCAAATACAACGGCGGCGGCTTGATGCAATTGCCCTATGCCGTTCCAAATGATGGTTTGTTGGACGTAACAGTTATTGGAAAAGTTGGAAAATTTTTTCTAATCCGAAATGTGCATAAACTGTCCGATGGTTCTTTTGTGAAAATGCCTCAAATCAAAACCTTTCAAGGAAAACATATTCGCGTAGAGTCGAAAGGACAAGGTCAAATATTTTTGGAAACAGATGGCGAATCATTGGGGCATACACCTATGGAGTTCACAATTGAAACCGCAAGTTTGAAAGTAGTTATTAATGAAATAGTAGAAACAAGCATCTAATTTTTTTAAAACCTGTGAAGCTGATATAAACCACAGCAGCAGATTCATTTTTTATTGAAACACATTGCCATGCAAAAAAAACATTTATTAATTCTTTCAACCCTATCGGGAATACTATTGACACTCAGCTGGCCGCTTGATGGTATTCCTATTCTGCTGTTTTTTGCCTTTGTACCGCTTTTACTTATTGAAGAATACATATACCAAAATCAAAATAAATTTTCCAAAGCAAGTATTTTCTATTACACAGCTCCGGCATTTATTATTTGGAACATCTTTACAACATATTGGATTTATTATGCAACATTGGTTGGTATTGTTGCTGCGGTCATTATCAATAGTTTTTTGATGGCTGTGGTTTTTTATTTGTACCACCTTAGTCGTACGACCTTTAAAACAATGCACTCGGGCTATTTCATTCTTGTTTTTTATTGGATAAGCATGGAATATTTCGATTTGCAATGGGAATTGTCTTGGCCTTGGTTAGACCTTGGCAATGGTTTTGCTTCGTGGCATCATTTCGTACAATGGTATGAGTACACCGGAACACTGGGCGGCACTCTTTGGATTTTGCTGGTAAACTTGAGCTTTTTTAAAGTTGCAAAATATATCGTATTTGGTGTTGATAATAAACTAAAGATTTATTTACGAACCACAGCTGCAATTTTATTCGCACTGCTTCCCATGATGCTGTCGTGGGTGTTGTACCAAAAATATGAAGAAAATACCGACCACCCTATTGATGTGGTAGTGGTTCAACCAAACAATGACCCTTATACAGAGCAATATGAATTATCGGCATCCGTAATTATGGATCATGTTTTTGATTTAAGCGACTCTCTTATGGATGAAAATGTAGATTACCTGATTGGTCCTGAGTCCTTAATCCAAGAAACTCCTTTGTGGGAATCGACAATCCAAAGTTCAACAAGCTTTCGGAAAATGAAAAAATATATCGAAGCCAATCCAAATTTAAAATTTGTTGTGGGTGCTTCCACTTATAGACGGGTAAAAAATGGAGAAGCATTGAAACCTGCGGCTCGAAAATTTAGTAATGCCGACAAGTATTATTATGCTTTTAACACTGCGCTTTATTTGGATTCAACATTCACTTTACAAAAATATTACAAGTCGAAGTTAACACCGGGAGTGGAACACATGCCTTTCAAACAAGTTTTTTCTTTTGTTGAAAACCTTGCCTTGGATTTGGGAGGCACAGTCGGGACACTGGGAATCAATGAAGAGCGAACACCTTTTGTATCACCAAGCGAAAAAACAGCTCCGGTTATTTGTTATGAATCCATTTATGGTGAGTTTGTCAGTCAGTTTGTTAAAAATGGTGCACAAGCATTATTTATTATCACCAATGACGGGTGGTGGAATGAAAGCCCCGGACATCGTCAGCACATGAAGTACGCTGCATTGCGAGCTATCGAAACACGCCGATCTATTGCTCGATCAGCAAACACAGGAATCAGTTGTTTTATCGATCAACGAGGAGATATTTATCAAGCAACCAAGTATTGGGAAGATGCTGTTATTCGTCGAAAAATAAATTTGAATGATGAATTGACTTTCTACGTAAAATATGGTGATTACATCGGTCGAGGTGCTTATTTTGGAACAGCAATGTTGCTATTAATAACGCTTTCCCTATGGTTCAGAAACCGAAAGAACATCGACTAAAAAGTATTTTGAACTTAGTTGGGTAAAAGTATCGTTGATATTATTGACATTGCTTGGCATCGAAGCCCCTAAAACGAAGGGGGTGTTTCAATGTACCCAAATAAAACAATTATAAGCCCTTTGGATATTTTAATGAAAAACACTACCTTAGTAGAGAATTGAGATATATCCGCAATAGGAATAGTTTTTTTATTGCGGATATACGAATGTTACCCATTATTTGATAAAACCAGTAAATATCCATTTTGATATTAAAATAAAAGTATTAACTTTGTAATTACATTTTAATAGATATAATAATGGAACTATCAGTAATACAAATAGGGAATTCAAAAGGATTGAGATTATCGAAGACATTACTTGATAAGTATAATATTAAGGATAAAGTAGAACTAATCCTTGAAAAAGGCTACTTAATCATTAAACCGATATCAAGTCCAAGAAAAGATTGGGATAAGGCATTTGAACAAATGTCAAAAGAAGGAGATGATCAGCTTTTATTTGAAGATGTTTTTGAAAACGAAGATTTAGAAGAATGGAATTAGAGCAGTATCAAATCGTGTTAGTCAATCTTGACCCGACAATTGGAAGTGAAATAAAAAAGACCCGTCCATGTGTAATTATTTCACCAGATGAAATGAACAAATATCTACGGACAATTACAATTACGCCAATGACAACGACTTCAAGAAAATATCCAACAAGAATAGAAGTTAAGTATAACAACAAAAAGGGTTGGATTGTTATTGATCAGATTCGGACAATTGACAAACAACGAATTATAAAGGTTATAGGTAGACTTTCCAAACCTGAAATAAAGGAATTAAAAGCTGTTATAAAAGAGACATTTGTTGATTAGAATAAAAAAAACAATGGGTAATACACCAGGACTATAAGCGGTGCGCAGCACCCAGCGTGTAGTCCAAGTTGAACTACATCCCGGTTTCAGGTGAGTAGTTATGTGCTTAATAAGGGTTTTTGAGAGTTTTTGATTGAAGTTTTGGGTTGGTCTTGGCTGTTTTTGGTTAGCGATTACAGCCTTTACTATTGAATTTTTGCACCTTTGAAGTATCGCCACGCTTATTTTAGATTGCTTTTTTATGATTAACTTAGCAACCGAAAATAAGGTTTGGCTAAGGGCAGTGGTAGGCTTGAAGTTTATAGCTTTCAAATCCCGCACTCTTCATACACTCACCGTTGTAGGCAATACGGAGCAACAGAACGGAAAAGTAACTCACTAAAAGAGAACAAAATAATAATTAAAAGTCTGATTTCTGAAAGAACTCAAGAAGTTTACAACGGTCGGAATAAGCCGAATAGACTTTAAAATAAAAGTAGGTGTCAAATATAAATTTATAAAAATATGTTTACTTAGTTAATCATCTTAATTGTTTTGGGAGCGATAATTGGACTTGCTTATGGATTAGGAAAAGGGGTAAAGATGATGCAGCAGAAAGTGCAGCCGCAGGAGCGGTGGACGGTTTTTCTATTTTTATTACTATTCTTCAAATAGTGTTACCTTTTTTAATTATAATTGCATTAATTAGAGCTTGTTCTTAAATTAGTTTTGGATTTTTTATCTTTACAGGAAAAGAAAAAAATAAAACATGCCAGAAATTAGTAGATTTTACGGAATAATCGTTTATATGTTTTTCAATGACCATAATCCTCCTCATTTTAAGGTGAAGTATGGAGAGTTTGAAGCAAATATAATGATAGAAAATGGTAGTATACTGAATGGAGATTTACCAATAAGTAAATTGAAATTAGTAAGTGCTTGGGCGGAAATTCATAAAGAAGAATTGCTTAAAATGTGGAAGTCAAAAGAATTTTATAAAGTAGAACCTTTAAGATAATTATAATGAGAAAGTTGTTTAAAATAAAATGTATTAATCATAATGAGATTATTTGTTTTTTTGAAAATGGCGAAGTGCGTATTTTAAACTTAGAACAATCCATTCAGGATAGATATGTGGATAAAATACTTTCTAATGAGCAAATTTTTAAGTCTGCAAAAATTGGAGCATTAGGAGAGTTATATTGGGAAGGAATAGGAGAAATAAGACAACTCAATGGAGAAATAACACCTTGTGAATATGATATTAGTGCAGAGTTTGTTTATAGTAAATCACTTCCTTTTGAAAACTAAAATACTGCCTACAATACACCAGGTCTATAAGCGGTGCGTAGCACCCAGCGTGTAGTCCTGGTTGAACTACATCCCGCCTCAGGTGAGCGGCTATGCACTTAATAAAGGTTTTTGGAAGTTTTCGATTGAAGCTTTGGGTTGGTCTTGGCTGTTTTTGGTTAGCGATTAAAGCCTTTACTATTGCATTTTTGCACCTTTGAAGTATCGCCACGCTTACTTTAGATCGCTTTTTTATAATTAACTTAGCAACTGAAAACAAGATTTGTCTAAGGGTAGTGGTAGGCTTTGAAGTTTATAGCATTTAATTCCGCTACTGCTCATACACTCACCGTTAGTGCCAAGCAAGAAAAAACCAAAAAGCATTGAAATAATAAAAATAAAAGCATAAATTTGTACGTAAAAAACAATACGCATGAATTCCAAATTAACATTATCAATTGATCAATTCGTAATAGAGGAGGCGAAAAGATATGCCAAGTCAAGTGGCAAAAGTTTGTCAAGCATTGTTGAAGAATATTTAAAATCACTTGCACAAGCTGAAAAGTCAAATAAAAAAAGAGCAACCTTGAAAATAGTTAGGGAATTAAAAGGGTCAGTAAAATTGCCCAAAGATTTCACTTCATATCAGGAAATTCTTCAGGATGCCCTTATTGAAAAATATTTAGGCAAATGAAAAAATTGTTCTTAGACACCGACGTTCTTTTGGATTTATTGCTTGATAGAGAACCCTTCTCCGAAGATATTGCTGAATTAATCGAAGAATCCGTTGATTCAGATGTCAAACTTTGTACTTCGCCGATCAGTATCACCAACATCAACTACATAATCGGAAGATTGGAAAATAAAAATAAGGCAGATTCAAAAACAAAGAAAATATTAAAAATTGTGAGTATGGAGAATATCGGTCAAAAGGTTATTGATAGAGCCTCCAATTCTCGATTTAAGGATTTTGAAGATAGCGTTCAAAATTATTGTGCTGTTGAATCAGGACATAAAATGATAATCACCAGAAATACCAAAGATTATAAGGAAAGTGAATTATCAATTTTGACTCCAAAGGAATACTTGGCAAAAATAAAAAACGAATAAAGAAGAAGCCAGGCACTAACAAAGCATAAAATCCGCCCTATGCGGGCGCACGCCATTTATGCAAACCGTTGTGCGCAAGCTGGGAAAAGCGAACAGAATAATGAAATTTAAAGCAGAAATATACAAAATTGGAATAAATGCCTGCGTTGATGTCCCTGAAAGAGTGACGGAAAAAATGACACCAAATAATGGATATATAAAAGTCAAAGGATTTATAAACGGATTTG
>PDWJ01004640.1_pt1 | contig 11956 bp, 10 predicted proteins | sample 1430881 | NCBI WGS metagenome assembly PDWJ01 (sample SAMN01162460, study PRJNA174530) | Oral metagenome, whole genome shotgun sequencing project. | biome: Marine environment; feature: Marine mammal; material: Swab sample of the gingival sulcus; isolation source: swab sample of gingival sulcus... | reverse complement strand
TGCTTTTTCCACTTGGTGATCAAATTGGCATTAACACCAAATTGCTGAGAAAGCGCTGCTAGTGTGGCATCACCTTTCAAGGCAGCTAAGGCGACTTTTTCTTTAAAAGCCGGACTGTGATTTTTTCTCTTTTTTGACATATTGTTTTCCTCGTTTTTTAAAAAATCATAAACAGAAAATAATCAATAAGCCTCCTTATTTCGATAAGATAACTGTCCTAATGATGGGATACGGTTGTCGCCATTGTGCATTAAATATTCCAAAATCTCATCCGATGCGATATAGTTTTTTCGTGGGTCATGGGGTCTCCGTTTTTGATCTTGAAAACCAAGGTTTATGGGTATCCCATAGCTCGCCTTCAACCGGCTCCGCCAAATTTACAGAAACAATGATACACTAGCTACTTATAAATAGTCGCCAATTTTTTTTTACAGTTATGGTGAGATTACTCTGATCAAATGCCTCAATGTCGTGCAGTAAAAAGAAAAATTGCGTATAATGCCGTTACAACTTACTCATAGGCTTAGTTTTTTTAGCGGGAAGACTGTGTCACTATTGGATATATAAGTAACTTGTCCATTTGATTATTTTAATGCCCTAAATGTACAATAGATTTTGATAATTCGTAGCACAGGGCTTGCGTAGTGGAAAGAGAAAATTACCCAGTTAAATATACGAGAAAATTAGAGTTACGAATAAGTGAAGAGAATATCACTAATCTTGGGAATTTGTCCCGAAGCTACAAAATGGTGTATGCTTAAAATTCTAGAATATTAAGCTTGGGAGATTGTAGTATATTATGATCGACTGAAACGAGGATTACGGATGAAAAAGAAAATAGTCAAATACACAGAAGCATTCAAACTTGAAGTTGTAAAGGAAATAGAGAGACACAACGGTGTGTAGTTTGATCGAAAATGTACAAACACTCTTCATAAATGAATTGTCGCTAATATATTAAGTGGTTAACGAGTTAATAATGCTAAAGAATAAATCAATTTTAATAACCGGAGGAACTGGGTCATTGGGAAAAGCCTTAACTAAGTATATTTTTAAAGCTTATCCCGAAGTAAGACGCCTTGTTATTTTCTCAAGAGATGAACAAAAGCAATTTCTTATGGCTCAAGAATATCCTGCAGATAAATTTCCTCAAATAAGGTTTTTTATAGGGGATGTGAGAGATAGGGGACGTTTGATAAGGGCTATGCAAGGTATTGATTATGTAATTCACGCAGCAGCGATGAAACATGTCCATATAGCAGAATATAATCCCGAAGAGTGTGTAAAAACCAATGTTGATGGTGCAAGAAATGTAATAGATGCTTGTTTAGAAACAGAAGTTAAAAAAGTTGTTGCTCTTTCAACCGATAAAGCCTGTGCTCCAATTAACTTGTATGGTGCGACCAAATTAGCTTCAGATAAACTGTTCGTGGCGGCTAATAACATAACAGGTTGGAATCCCATTCGTTTCTCTGTCGTTAGGTACGGTAATGTGATGGGATCCACCGGTTCAGTGATACCATTTTTTATTAAGCATAGAGAAAAAGGATTTTTACCGATTACAGATCCCGATATGACTCGATTTAACATTTCGTTACAAGGTGGAGTTGATATGGTGATGCATGCTCTGTTTAATGCTTGGGGAGGAGAGATATTTATTCCTAAGATTCCGTCCTATAAAATTATGGATGTCGCCGAAGCTATCGCGCCAAATTGTGAAAAGCGAGTGATTGGGATAAGACCGGGAGAAAAGTTGCACGAGGAAATGATTACCCCATCAGACTCCTTTAATACTTATGATTTGGGTCAATACTACGTCATCTTGCCAACAGAAACTAATTGGGATTTAGAAAAATTCAAGGAAGAACTTAAAGCAAAAAAAGTAACACAAGGTTTTTCTTACAATTCAGGCGCAAATACTGAATGGGAAACCGTCGAAAGCATGAGAAAGCTAATAAAAAATCATGTAACCAGTGAATTCAGCTATGAGTGATTTTGGTATTCCCTACGGTAAACAACATATCACCAAAGAAGATGAACAAGTGGTGATTGAGGCTCTTCACCATCCTTATTTAACCCAAGGCCCAAAGATTGAAGAATTTGAACAGGCCTTTGCCGATTATATTGGCAGTCAATACGCGGTGGCAGTTGCTAACGGAACGGCGGCACTACATTTGTGTGCGTTGACCTTGATTGTTGATCAAGGGCAAAAAATTATTACCACACCGATTACTTTTGTGGCCTCGGCAAATTGTATTCGCTATTGTGGAGGTGAAGTTGTTTTTGCAGATATAGATCCCGAAACGTATTTAATGGATTACAATTCGGTAAAAAAACTATTGGAGAATGCCCCCAAGGGTACTTATGTGGGCATGATTCCAGTTGATTTCGGGGGCAGGGCTGTAAATTTGGAGAAATTCAGAGCATTGGCAGATGAGTATAATTTGTGGATTATTGAAGATGCCTGTCACGCTCCCGGAGGGTGTTTTATAGATAGCAAGGGGAGTAAGCAAAACTGTGGTAATGGTAATTTTGCAGATCTTGCTATTTTTTCTTTTCATCCTGTAAAACATATTGCTTGTGGAGAGGGAGGAATGATAACGACAAATGATAAAGGTTTGTACGAAAAATTATTGACATTAAGAACACACGGTATTATTAAAGATAATACTGGAGAAACATATCAAAATAGCATTGCATTTGCGGGAGGAAAAGACAAATATCCGTTTTGGTATATGGAGATGCACCAACTTGGTTATAATTACCGCATTACTGATATTCAGTGTGCCCTAGGATTGAGTCAGTTACAACGAGCAGAGCAAGGTATTACCAGACGCCGACAAATTGCACAAAAGTATTATGACGCTTTTAAAAATAGCTCTTTTATTAAAGGGCAAAGCGGTGTTGTATCAGGACATGCGTATCATCTGTACATAATAGAAGCTGAAGATAGGTTAGGTTTATACAACTACCTGAGAAAACAACAAATCTATGCCCAAATTCATTATATCCCCTGCCATTTAATGCCGTATTATCGTCAGTTTGGTTGGAAAGAAGGAGATATGCCGAATGCAGAGAACTATTATAAACATTGTATTAGTTTGCCTATGTATCCGACTTTGACCGAAAAGGAGCAGGATTTTGTGATTGCAAAGGTGAAAGCATTTTATGTGAGTAACCGGGATGATAATTAATATTGAGAATAAAATAGCCTTGGGGACGGTGCAATTTGGTTTGGATTATGGTATTTCCAATCATCGAGGACACACTTCACTAAAGGAAATACAGAAAATCTTGCAGTTTTGCCGGGACAAAGGAATAACAATGCTTGATACTGCGGCTGCTTATGGAAAGTCTGAAACAACTTTAGGAAAGTTTAATCTAAATAAATTTAAAGTGGTGTCAAAATTTATTTTAGATAAAAATGATGTTAACGCATTGGCGAAAAAAAGTATCTCTTGTTTGGGAGTGAAAACACTTTATGGGTATTTGTACCATAGACCACTAGAGGCTACAAAAGAAAATTGGCAACAATTACAAAACCTACAAGAACAGGAACTCATTTATAAAATAGGTTTTTCTTTTAATACAATTGACGAGGCAAATTATGTATTGGATAAAAATTTTATTCCCAATCTAATTCAGATACCGTTTAATGTGTTTGATAATAGATTTGCAGAAGTAGCGACCCAACTAAAAAATAAACATAATACAGAAATTCATACTCGTTCTACATTTTTGCAGGGGTTGTTTTTTATCAATTCATCTGATTTAGATGAATATTTTGGACCGATAAAGAGCATTGTGGCGGATTTGCAATACACTTATAAGGAAGATTTGGCTGTTTGTCTTATGGAGTACGTTTTAAGACAACCTTTTGTAGATAAGGTTGTCTTGGGCGTTAATAATCAAGAACAACTTAACGCGAATATAGAATCATTGTTGAATTTTTCAACAGAGAAATTGCTAAAACCCATTTCGGTTGAGGATAAATATATAATACCGTCATCATGGAAAATTTAAAATTAGGTGTATTAGGCATTAGTGAAGGCAATGGTCACCCGTATTCCTGGTCAGCTGTGTTCAATGGCTATAATGAAAAATATATGAAGGATTGTCCATTTCCAGTAATATATGACTATCTTTCTAAACAAAAATTTCCTGAAGATGCTATTTCTGGCGCAGCAGTTACGCACGTTTGGACACAAGATGTACAGTATTCAGAACATATTGCAAAGTCTTCTAACATAGACAATATAGTAAAATATCCAGAGGAGATGATTTCTTCTGTAGATGCTATATTACTAGCAAGAGATGATTATGAAAACCATTATGAAATGGCTTTGCCGTTTATAAGAGCAGGGCTGCCTATATTTATTGATAAACCATTGGCATTGTCTGTAGAAGAAGCAAAAACTTTATTCAAGGAGATGCAATATGAGAATCAGATTTTTACTTGTAGTTCAATAAAGTATGCGAAAGAGTTTGGGGTTGATAAAGTTGTAGGTCTAGGTGAGATAAAGTTTATCGAAGCCATTATTTCTAAAAGTTGGGAGAAATATGCCATACATATTGTGGAGCCTGTACTTGATATGATTCCTAATAGGGGTGGTTTGTTGTCTGTGCAAAATACGGGATATAAGGATGTTAATATTGTTACAGTTTCTTGGGAAAATGTCACAGCAGTTTTTAGTGTTGTAGGAAATAATAAATCTCCTTTAGAAATGACACTGTACGGTAGTGAAAAATGGAAAAGATTATCTTTTGAAGATACATTTTATGCTTTTAAAGAATCATTAAAACATTTTATAAAAGGAGTAAAAAGAAAATCTGTTATTATTCCGAGGCAATTAACGTTAGATGTGATAGAGATTGTTGAAAAAGGAATAAGAAAATGAAAAAAAGTATTTTGATAACAGGAGGCACTGGAAAGGTAGGGAAGCGGTTGGTCAATCATTTCTTGAGAAATGATTGGAACGTGGTTATTACGTCTCGTTCAACGAAAAAAGTTGAGAAGATGAAAAAAGAAATGATATTTGTTAATTCAAAGTCTTTATATTGTGTTGAGGTTGATTTAACGGAAAGAACGGCAATAGACAGTATTATCCATTATCTGAGGCTGAATAACATTTTTCCCAATGTTTTAGTAAATAGTGCTAGAAATTTAGAATTTTTAAAAGTTAACGATGATGGCACTACTAGCCGTGAACTCATGATGAAGGAGTACACATTAAACGTAATTATTCCATATGAGTTGAGTAATAACCTGGTAAATATGAAGAATAGTAAATTGAGAAGCATTATAAATGTATCTTCGATTTATGGAATAGTTCCTTTTAATCCTAATTTGTATGGGGATAGTTATTTTAACTCAGCCCCGATTCAATATAGTTTATCCAAAGCAGCAGTTATACATTTAACAAAAGAGTTGGCGGTAAGATTTAGAAAGAGAGTGCGAGTAAATGCGGTATCTTACGGGGGAGTCAAGGGTAGAGCAAATGAAGATTTAGAGTATGGGTACGCTAAATTATGCCCTTCCGGAGATATGCTAGAAGAAGGAGATACAATAGGGCCGGTAGATTTTTTGGCATCTGAAAAATCAGCAAATATTACAGGCCATAATTTGGTGCAAGACGGAGGTTTTACCATTTGGTAAATAATAGTAAATATCCTAGAAAGTATGAAAAATAAAATAATTGCGATTATACCTGCCAGAAGTGGTTCGAAAAGAATTAAGAATAAAAACATCATTGAATTTTGTGGAAAACCAATGATTGTGCATACGATAGAGGCGGCAAAAAAGTCAAAATTGTTTCATCGTATCATAGTTAGCACTGATTCCTTAGATATCGCTGAAATATCAAGAAATTTTGGAGCAGAAGTGCCTTTTTTGCGCAAACAATATGCTGATGATTATACACCTGTTAGTGAAGCCACAATTGAAACAGTTATGCAGAGTGAAATTTTTTTTAATGAAAATTATAGTATAGTTTGTCAGTTGATGGCTGTTTGTCCGTTAAGGGATAGCACTGATATTCTGAATTCATTTAAGTTCTTTTTAACTACTGAGTCTAAATTTCTGATCTCTTGTTCAGAGTATCCTTTGGCTGAGCCTTATTGGGCTCATACGATAGATTCGGATAACTTAGGAAGACCTATTCTAAAAGATAAAATGAAGAAAAGGTCGCAAGATTTAAAAAAACTGTACTGCCCATCAGGAGCAATTTGGATAGCTAAGAAAGATGATCTGTTAGAGCAAAAGACCTTTTATGGCAATGCCTATAAGCTTTTTCCTATTAGTTGGAAAAGTGCAGTTGATATAGATAATTATGATGACTTGAATTTAGCAAGATTGCTATATCTAAACAAAGACGATGGGGTTTTCTCAGAGAATTAAAATGTTCTAGGATAGTGAGGTGAAAAAGGCCAATTAATTTGTTATCAATAAAACCTTTTGCTTGTAGTAATTGTCAATACGGCGAGAACAGTGGTTGATTTCGTTCGTGTGTAGTTTTCCCTTCAAATTAATTGAAAAATAAATTCTTAGCGAGAGTAAAAATAAAAGTGAAGTTCTCTAATAAATATTCTTTTTTGAGAAAAAATAAATTTTCTTTGGGGGAACTCTCCATTGTGCCTATTCGTTACGAAGATAGGTTGGATATCATGAAATGGCGAAATGAGCAGGTTTATCATTTACGTCAAGAGGAAGTGTTAACGGCTAAAAAACAAGAGCACTATTATCAAACTGTTGTTAGTAAGTTATTTGAACAAGAGCAACCTGAACAAATTTTATTTTCCTACCTAAAAAATAACGAATGTATTGGTTACGGTGGTTTGGTTCACGTTAATTGGATCGATAAAAATGCTGAGATTTCTTTTATTATGAATACGGCGCTAGAGGCAACTGAGTTTGAATTACACTGGACGACTTATCTTGGTTTGATAGAGCAAGTGGCTTTTAATGAACTTAATTTACATAAGATTTATACTTATGCCTTTGATTTACGACCTCATTTGTATAAGGCAGTTGAGCAAGCCGGATTTGTGAAAGAAGCTGTGCTAAAAGGTCATTGTTTATTTGGTGGTGAGTTTAAAGATGTGGTAATTCATTGTAAGTATAAGAATGTAATATCTATACGCCCTATCGAACTGAAAGATTTAGATTTTACTTATTTATTATCAAATGATTTTTTAATCAGAGAAAATTCATATAACAAAGAATGTATTCCCTATATCGCTCATAAAAACTGGTTTACCAGCAAGGTTAATGATGTCAACGCATTTTATTATATAGGTGAATATAATAGACAGCCTGTTGCACTACTACGGATTGATATTGGAGAGGAAAATGTGGTTGGAATTGCAGTAGATAAACAGTTTAGGGGAAAAAAATTAGCAGTAGAGTTTTTGCAGTTGATCAGTAAAAAGTTCTACGAAAAATATCATAGTAAAATTACTGCATATATAAAAACAGATAATATCCCATCAATTAAATCATTTGAAAAGGCTGATTTTATTTTTGATAGAAATTGCGTCATAAAAGGAGAGCAATCAGTCAGATATGTTTATGAAAGATAAAATATTTATTATTGCAGAATTGTCTGCAAATCATAATGGTGATAAGCAAACCGCTATTAATACTATACGGGCAGCAAAAAGAACAGGTGCGGATGCCATAAAGCTACAAACTTATACGCCGGACACGATTACCCTAGATTCCGATAAAGACGACTTTATTATCAAAGGCACCATCTGGGAAAATCAAAAGTTTTATGATTTATATAAACAAGCTTACACTCCATGGGAATGGCATAAGGAATTATTTGAGGTGGCCAGACAAGAAGGATTAGTTTGCTTTTCCTCACCATTTGATAAAACGGCGGTAGATTTATTGGAAGAACTAAATAACCCAATTTATAAAATTGCTTCTTTTGAAATTACCGATATCCCATTGATAGAGTATGTGGCATCTAAGGGCAAACCTATTATTATTTCTACAGGAATTGCCGAATATGAAGATATTCAATTAGCCGTAGAAACCTGTAGAAGAGCGGGGAATAACGATATTACTTTACTAAAATGCACATCTTCTTATCCTGCGCCTATAGAAGAGGCAAATTTGGTAATGATGCAACGTTTTGCCAAGGATTTTGGAGTTAAAGTTGGTTTGTCAGACCACACTTTGGGAACTGTTGTAGCTACAGTGGCGGCTGCATTGGGTGCCACCGTTATTGAAAAGCATTTTATTTTGGATAAATCTATTGGAGGGCCTGACGTTTCATTTTCTTTAGATGAAAAGGAATTTACGGAAATGGTTGGCGCAGTGAGGCAGGCTGAAAAAGCCATAGGACAGGAAACTTACGAGTTAACAGATAAACAGAAAGCTGGAAAAGTGTTTGCTCGCTCTTTGTATGTGGCGGAGGATATAAAGGAAGGTGAGATCATTACAGAACAAAATGTTCGTTCCATTCGTCCGGGGTTGGGTATGCACCCTAAATATTTGAAGGATATTTTAGGAAAAAAAGTGGTTAGAAATTTAGAGAGAGGAGATCGATTGCAAAAGGACAACGTTAAAAATTAAGATGTTTCGCGTGTAACTATCTCCTAAGATAATGTAGCAAATTCGTAGATTTTTCTTTAGACTAGCCCCAAAAGAAATTTTAATAAGCAAAAAAAATGACAAAAAGCCATATAGTGACAATATTGAAAGAAGCAGAGGTAAAGTATGCGGGCCAGGGATAAGGATGTCTGTTGCAAATATAACATTGGCAGTCCGATGTTTTACGAATAGTGAGAAAGCATGGTGGTATGCAAGCTTCAGATATTAATCGTTTGAAAGAGTTGGAAGAAGAGAACCTCCGATTTAAATAAATGAATGCAGATTTAAGTTTAAAATCTCAGCTTTAGGAAGAAGTCATAAAAAGACTGTGTCGCCAGTTGAACGCAAAGAATGGGCAAATATCTATCCTACAAGCGGACTATAGCATCAGCATTATTATGAGCTGTAAACTGGTCGGTATAGGTTGTATGTCTTTTTATTACTAACTAAGTCGGAGGGTGTCTTGCAGAATAAAAAATGAAAATATTAAAAGACAGCGGTATTTATATTTTTGGTGAAATATTAACGAAGATAATACCTTTTTTGTTGTTGCCGTACCTGACTAAAAAACTTGGAGCTGAGGGCTTTGGTGAGCTGTCTTATTATCAGGCTTTAGTTTCTTTTTCTTTGATTTTTTTGGGCTTATCTCAGCACGGTGCCGTCGCTCGATACTATTATTTTTATGGCAAAAAGGCTATTAATATGATAGTTACAGCGGGTTATTTGATTAACGTTTTTATGTCCCTTGTATTAATTGTTGTTTTTTCAATATGTAAAGCTAAGATGATGATTTATGTAACTTTACTGGCGATGTTCCAATCATTGATTAGTGTTCAGATGAGCTTAAGACAATGCCAAAAAAAGCCCGTCTCATACGTGACTCTGCAGATTTTTTATAGTCTTCTAAATGTGTCATTTACTATTTTATTTTTTGAAATATATTCTAGTGGATTGGTTGAAAAAAGATTATTAGCGATATTACTGTCTGGAGCAGTGGTATTTTCTATATCTTACTATTTACATTTGGAGTCCGTGAAAAAGGCATTTGGTTATAGTAAGCGTCAATATCTAATCGGTATGCGATATATATTTTTTTTTGGGTTGCCTTTGTTTTTTCATGGGTTAAGCGGTGTTATTCGTGGACAATTTGACAAAATCTTAATTTATAATAATTTCCAAGAATCAGAATTAGGTATTTATTCAGTGGCTTTCCAACTTGCTAGCATTTTGGCCATTCTAATTATGTCTGTAAATAAAGCAATAGTTCCTTATTTTTACGAATCAGTAAAAAAAAGAGCGTTAACTAAAGAAAAAATATTTCAATATTTCTTTTTATCTTTCTTATTTGTTCCAATACCTGCTCTGGTTGCATGGCTAGTACCGGAGGATTTGTATGTCTTTTTTTTAGGTGATGATTTTAGTGGTTCGAAATATTTTACAGTTTTATTTTTAATTGCTATGGCAATTAATATTCCTTATCTTATTTTGGTCAATTATCTGTTTTATCACGGTGAAAATATGAGAATATCCACGGCTTCAATTGTATCAACTATATTTTATGTATTGTGTTTATTTGTATTTTTGGAGTTTGGTGTTAAATATATTCCTTATTCAAATATAATCACAGAATTGCTCATCTTGCCAATGCTCTTTTTCTTCTGTATTCATACTCGTGATTCTTCATCAACTTCAACAGCGAGATAATATAATGAAAAATTATGAGATGCTAGAAATAATACACGAAATTGAAAAAAATATAGATATTAAAAAGTTAGTTTACGATGGGGTGGAGTTTTGGCCGTTGTTAAGAATTATGCTTTGTAGTGAAAACTTAAATAGACCACTTAAAACTGAGATTGTTAAAGTAGGCCTTTTCCAAAAAATAACTCTTGTTTCTTCTGCTTTATTTGAATATTTCTATGATATAAAACACAATGCCTCATTAAAGCAATCTGATTGCTATTTTTTAACAGCATCAAATACTCGTTATTTTGTTAAAGGAAAAGGACATTTTGATATATTTACTTCTCCCCTTATGGAATGGACAGATAAATCCTGTCATATTGATGAACTTGTTCCTAATTCTGAGTATCGTTTGCCCCGATCTGAAAAAACTCATTTTATCCAACGTAATTATTATTTCATTGCTTTAAAATCTCGTTTCTTTAAGAAAGATGAGACGGCGTATTTAGATGTTTGGCATAAAATAGAAAGAGAATTGTTAAGGAAGGGCTATAAAACGAATATAAACTCAAATGTGATCAATAGAGTGTTAACTCAATTTATTCTGTGGGTTAGATGGTTTGAAAAAAGATTGAACAAGCTAAACCCACAATATGTCATTGTGGTGTGTTATTATTCACTGCCTTGTATAGCATTAGTACATGTCGCAAATAAGCTAGGTGTTACAACAATAGACCTACAGCATGGTGTTCAAGGGAAATATCATTTTGCTTATGCTAGTTTTTATAATATCCCAAAAGATGGTTGGACTTTACTTCCTAAAATATTTTGGAACTGGACAAAAAGAGATGTGGAGCATATTAATTCTTGGGGTGAAAATAAACATATAGGATTTGATGGCGGAATTATTTGGCATAATTATTTAAAAGATATTTCAATTAATATGATCGATCAACTTACCGAAAAAAATACAGAGGATAAGCCTTGTATCTTAGTTTCATTTCAACCGTTACCTGATAATCAAACATTTCTAGATAAACTAAAGATAGCTATTGAGTCTCAACAAGGGCAATCCTACTTTTGGTTGTTACGGTTACATCCCGGAATGTTTAATCGGACATCACGATTTAAGCTATTTTTTGACAATGTAAATTGCGATGTTGAATTGGCTACATCAATACCTTTGCCACTATTGCTGGAGAATACTGTGTTACACATTACAAGATCTTCTTCGGTTGTTATTGAAGCAGCATTGTACGGTATAAACAGCTTTATTGAAGAAGGCAATGTTTATTATCAAGATGAAAAAAAGGACGGATTAGTTCATTATTTCTCGGATAGTTTATTAGATATTTTAGATGAAAAAATATTAGAAAGGAGAGCTAGTAGCGGTGGTTTAGTTAATAGTAAAGAACGATGGCGTGAACTATTAAAGACAACCGTATCCCATTATTAGGACAGTTATCTTATCGAAATAAGGAGGCTTATTGATTATTTTCCGTTTATAATTTTTTAAAAAAACGAGGAAAACAATATGTCAAAAAAGAGAAGAAATCACAGTCCGGCTTTTAAAGCAAAAGTCGCCTTAGCTGCCTTGAAAGGTGATGCCACACTAGCAGCGCTTTCTCAGCAATTTGGTGTTAATGCCAATTTGATCACCAAGTGGAAAAAGCA
>PDWJ01006739.1_pt1 | contig 11958 bp, 13 predicted proteins | sample 1430881 | NCBI WGS metagenome assembly PDWJ01 (sample SAMN01162460, study PRJNA174530) | Oral metagenome, whole genome shotgun sequencing project. | biome: Marine environment; feature: Marine mammal; material: Swab sample of the gingival sulcus; isolation source: swab sample of gingival sulcus... | reverse complement strand
AGATAGGCGATTTTGTGGAAGTTAAAAATGCGCGCATCGACAATGGTGCCAAGGTGTCCCACCTCAGTTATATCGGCGACGGCTTTGTCGGCAAAGACGTCCACATTGGCTGTGGTACGGTATTTGTCAACTACGATGGCGCTAAAAAATATCGCACCGTAGTTGAAGACAATTGCTTTATCGGCTGCAACTCAAATTTGGTTGCGCCGGTTACGGTGCGGGCCGGGGCCTATGTGGCCGCCGGTTCGACGATTACGGACGATGTCAGCGGTAACAGTTTGGCCATTGCGCGCGCCCGCCAAGTCGTCAAGCCGAATTGGCAAAAGAAGTAAATAATCCCAGTTGTGGTCGACAAAAATCCAGATTTATCGAGAGGTTACAAATATTAAATAATTGTAACCTTTTGGTTTTTCTGAAGACATTTTAAAACAGCTCATGAAGACTGGGGTGGAAAAACTAATGCCTCGATTCGAAGGCACAAGTTTTCTATCATAATATGCAAAATTTTGCATTTTTCTGTTTTGGTCTACCTGTTATTATGTTATGATAGTGATGTAACTATTGCGAGTGAGAAGGTGAGTGCATTGGATATTATAATTAGAAGTTTACTACATATAACGATTACCGATTTAATCGATATCGCGATTATTGCAATATTGATTTACAGTCTGATGATGTTGGTCAGAGAAACGCGTGCCGAACAACTAATCAAGGGACTCTTCTTTGTCGTCTTCATGTGGCAGTTTTCGGAAATTGCCGGACTTCGCATGGTCAATTACATGATTAGAAATATGATGACGCTCGGCTTGGTTGCGCTGTTAATCGTGTTTCAGCCGGAACTGCGGCGGGTACTAGAGTACATCGGCCGCAATAGGTTAATTAACTCTAGAAATGGTCAGGCCTTGGATGAAGACGTCGGTGCGATGATCGATCAGGTGGTCGAAGCGATTGATGGTTTAGCCGAACAAAGCATTGGTGTTTTAATTGCCTTTGAACGCGAAACCGGCTTGTCGGATTTAATGGAAGCCGGCACAGTACTAGATTCTGTCGTTTCGGCAGAGCTATTGCGCAGTATTTTTTTGACGACGTCGCCATTGCACGACGGGGCAGTTTTTATTCGCAACAACCGCATTGTCAAGGCGGGTGCAATATTGCCCTTGACGCACAAGGAGAACATCGCCAAGGATTTAGGTACCAGACATCGTGCGGCGTTGGGTTTAATAGAGCGCTCCGATGCCATTGTGGTCGTCGTGTCGGAGGAAACAGGTACGATTTCGATTGCGATTGACGGCAAGTTAATGCGCTTTTTAGACGCCAATTCTCTAGCCAGCATATTGCGTACAAAGTTTAAGTTCGTCGAAAAGCGCAGCGTTTTTGAAAAAGTGTTTGGAGGTTCAAAAAATGTCAAAGCTAGTTGATTTTTTCAAGCGTATTAAATTGACAGATAACGCACCTCAAAAAATTGTTTCGGTATTATTGGCACTCGTCTTGTGGCTCATCATCATCGATTACGAGAATCCGCAGATGACCAAGACCTTTCGCAATATTCCGATTCATTACAAGGCAGCCGAAAAGTTGGTCGACGATGCTTTATTTGCCGAAACGCCATTAAATGAAACGGTAAAAATTACTGTGCAGGGCAGGCGCAACGACGTTTTAGCGCTTTCCGAGGCCGATTTGAGCGCAGTAGTAGATATGTCAAACTTGACGAGCGGCAAGGTGGATTTGCCGATAGTCGTGTCCTGTTCATCGGATTTAATTACGATACTGAATAGCGATAAGGTCGCGCTGCGCGTCGTGCTGGACGACATCGTCGAATTGACTCGCGTGGTCGATCACTTTGCCGAGGGCGAGTTGGCGCCGCCGCTCGAAGTTTTGGAAAAGCGCATTACGCCGCGCACTATTATCATTTCCGGTCCCAAAAAGCGAATTGATAAGGTCGACAAGGTCATCATTCCCTATTCGCTGACCGACGTTACCCATTCTATTAGCTTTTACGATAAGGCGGTCATACTGGATACAAACGGCGAAATAATCGACGATTTATCGATTTCTAATAATCGCTTTAAGGTCGACGTCACGATTGGTAAAACCGTCAAGTTGCCCATTCAGTACAATTATTTGCCATTTCAGGACAAAGATTTAAGGGTGGTTGAAAAGCGCGAGTCCGTCCATTACGCGACGCTGAGTGGCAGCGTCGAACTGTTGAAGACGCTCAAGCAGGTGGCTACAAAGCCGATTCAATTGCCGGAGACCGCCGGTGTTTACGAAACCGAGGCGACGCTCGACTTGGTCGATGAATTGGAGTTGAAAGAACCGTTAGAAATCGAAGTGTCCGTCGACATCGACTATTGGGAGGAAAAGCTATACAATTTGGATGGCGACGCGTTGCAACTCATTAATAAATCGGCGGATTTGGAATATACAATTTTAGAAGACATTAATATGCCGCTCAATTTGGCGTCCTATCGACGCGTCTTTGCAGCTGAAGATTACGAGCCACCGACCGTGGTCGTCGACTTAGCTGGTTTAGGTGTAGGCAATCACAGCGTGCCCTATCGCATAAAAACCGATAAGCGCATCGAGGCACAGCGAGATCAGACGCTGAGCGGTAATATAAAAATGGCGGTTACTTTGCCGGATGAGGAGTGAGTTAAAGTGGATAGAGCGCTCGATAAAATAATAAATTCAACACACGACGCCATGATTGCCGTCGACATGGATGGCCTGATTACGCTCTACAATAGCGCCGCCGAAAAGTTGACTGGCAAGTTGGCTGACGACGTGCTCGGCAAACCAGTCGTCGACGTAGTGAATAATACGCGCCTGCCAATTGTCATCGCCTCTGGCGCAGCCGAAGTCAATCAGCGCCAATTGCTGGGCGACATCGAAATTATAACCAGTCGCTTGCCGATTTTTGACGAGGGCGTTCAAATCGGAGCAGTTGCTATTTTTCGCGACGTTTCGGAAATGGTGCAATTGGCCGAAGAACTGACGAATTTAAAAGAAATACAAATGACGATGCAGGCTGTTTTTAACGCCACGCAAGACGCCATCAGCGTCGTCGATCGGCAGGGTCTACACATATTGGTCAATCCGGCCTATAGTCGCTTGACCGGTTATCGACAAAGCGAAGTGCTGGGTAAAAATTACGACGTTGACTTGGTCGAGGGCAAAAGCGTACACGAGCGCGTATTAAAGACCGGATTGCCGGTGTCAAACGCCGTGATAAAAACTGGGAAAATGAAAAAAGACGTCGTAGCCAGTGCGGCGCCAATTGTGGTCGATGATCAAGTGGTCGGCTCGGTGGCCGTAATCCGCGATTTGACAGACATTAGAAAGCTGACGACGGAGCTCGATCGCGCCAAACAAATAATACGCAATTTAGAGGCCAAATATACTTTTGACGATATTAAGGGTGAGAGTTTAAACATTAAAGACGCCATTGAAAAGGCCAAAATAGCGGCCATTACGCCGGCTACTGTCATTTTGCGCGGTGAGAGCGGCACCGGTAAAGAACTGTTTGCACACGCCATTCACAACGCATCGAATCGAAGATACGCTCAGTTTGTACGCGTCAATTGCGCGGCGATTTCGGAGAGTATCTTAGAAAGTGAATTGTTTGGCTATGTCGAGGGCGCCTTCACCGGCGCTTTGAAAGGCGGCCGCATGGGGTTGTTTGAACGGGCCTCTGGCGGCACTTTGTTTCTCGATGAAATCGGTGAAATCGGTACGCGCACGCAGTTGAAACTATTGCGCGCAATTCAGGAAAAGGAAATTGTTCGGGTCGGCGGAACCAAACCGATAGCCGTCGACGTCAGAATCATTTCGGCAACACATGTCGACTTGGAGGCGGCTGTCAAGGCCGGCGCATTTCGCGAAGACCTTTACTATCGCTTAAACGTGATTCCGATATCGATTCCGGCGTTGCGCGATCGCTTAGCTGATATCGACGTCTTGGCGATGCATATTATCGCCAAATACAATCGCGAATACGGTCGCAATATTCAGTCGATTTCCGACGCGGCAATCGCCGAACTCAAAAAATGCGATTGGCAGGGCAACATTCGCGAATTGGAAAACTACATTGGTAGAACGATGATTCAAATGAAAATTATCGAAAGCGAAATTGAGGCTTATCATTTGCCGTCTTTTGAAAAAAAAGCCCTGCCGATGCTGCGGATGAGCAGAGAAGTCGCCGCGGGCGACTTGACATTGGGCGACTACATACAATTTAAAGAGGCGCAATTTATTGTCGACACGCTGCAAAAATGTGGCGGCAACCGCAACCTGGCGGCAGAAAAATTGGGTATTTCAATAAGGAGTTTGTATTATAAATTGCAAAGACTACAAATCAAATAGTGCAATTTATTGCACTATGAATTATATTGCGCAATATACTGCATGCAAATAATGGCATTTGCGCAAATATAATTGATAAAAGTTTTCAAGTGAAACCATATAATCATCTAAAGTTCTAAAAAACGTGTCAAGTTAGAAAATGGCACGTTTTTTGCTTTATTATAACAGTGAGTTTATAAAGATAACTGGCATTTAATTAGGAGGGATTATGGCAAGACAGTATGTGTTGGTAATAAATCCCGGCTCGACATCGACCAAGGTGGCCGTATTCAAGTCGGAAACTATCATTTTTGAAAAGAGTTTAATTCATTCTGCCGAAGAACTCGATGTCTACGAGAGAATTACCGATCAGTTTGACTATCGTAAAGATATGATATTGGCTTGGTTACAAGAGGTTGGCGTTTCGCTGAGTGAATTGCAGGCGGTAGTGGCGCGCGGTGGTTTGCTCAGGTCGATGCCTTCCGGGACATACGAGGTCAGCGATTTTATGATTGAAGACTTGAAAGTCGGGATTCAGGGACAGCACGCCTCTAACTTGGGTGGCGTCATCGCCAAGGCGATTGCCGATTTAGAAGGGCTAACCGCCTATATCGTCGATCCGGTTGCGGTCGATGAATTTGAAGATGTGGCGCGCGTCAGCGGGATGACCGACATTGTCAGAAAGTCGCTCGTACACGCGCTAAACGTCAGGGCGATTGGTCACAATGTCGCTCATGAGTTGGGTAGACCCTTTGATGATATGAATATGATCGTCGCGCACCTCGGCGGTGGCATTTCGATTGTACCGATTAAAAAGGGCAAAATGGTCGACGCCAACAACGCCAACGAAATGGGGCCATTTTCGCCGGAGCGCGCCGGAACGCTGCCTGTTGGCGACCTCGCCAGATTGTGTTATTCCGGCAAATATACGCTTGTGGAGTTGTTGCCATTGCTGCGCGGCAAGGGTGGTTTGGTCGGCTATCTCGGCACAAATGACGTGCGCGATGTGATGCAGATGATAGAAGGTGGCGACACAAAGGCCAAGTTGGTATTAGATGCGATGGCTTATCAAATCGCCAAGGAAATTGGCGCAGTTGCCACGGTGCTAAAGGGTGAAGTGGAAGTGATTGCCTTGACTGGTGGCGTCGCCTACTCGACCTACTTGACCGACTACGTCAAGCGCCACGTCGACTTTATCGCACCGGTCGTCGTCAAGCCCGGCGAAGATGAAATGACGGCATTAAATCAAGGCTATTTGCGCACCGTGTCTGGAGAGGAGTCCGTGCGCGACTACGAATCCGAGGTGAATTTATGATCGCTAATTTTGAAGATTTATTGAATTATGCCAGAACGCGCGGACCGAAGACAATCGCCGTAGCCTGCGCTCAGGACGACGACGTTTTAAAGGCGGTTGAACAGGCTAGAAAACAAAGAATTGCCGATGCAATTTTAGTTGGCGATGCGGCGAAGATTCGGGAAAAGGCTAAACTTGTCGACGTCGACTTAAACAACTATCAAATTATTGACATCGTCGACGTGGCCGAGGCGTCGCTCAAGGCGGTTGAACTAGTTTCGACTGGCAAGGCGCATATGGTTATGAAGGGGCTAGTCGACACGGCCGTTATATTAAAGGCAGTTTTAAATAGAGCAGTTGGCCTGAGAACCGGTAACGTGTTGTCGCACGTCGCATTGTTCGACGTTCCAAAGTATCATAAACTACTGGTGATTACTGATGCCGCCATGAATATTGCACCCGATTTAAAGACTAAAAAGCAAATTATCGAAAATGCCCTAGTCGTGACAAAGGCGCTCGACATCGCCGAGCCAAAGGTCGGCGTACTCTGTGCCAAGGAAAAGGTCAATCCCAAGATGCCTGCAACCGTCGACGCTGCGGCACTGGTCGAAATGAATCAAACTGGCGAACTGTCGGGTTGCTTAGTCGGCGGGCCATTTGCACTGGACAATGCAATATCGAAAGAAGCGGCTAAGTTGAAGGGTGTCGATCATCCAGCGGCAGGCGATTGCGATATTTTGCTTTGTCCCTACATTGAGGCCGGTAATATCTTCTATAAGGCGCTGAGCATTTTGAGCGATTCGCGTAATGCCGGTACAATTGTCGGCGCGAAGGCGCCGGTCGTCTTGACGTCGCGCGCCGATTCCGATGACGTTAAACTAAATTCAATCGCCTTGGCAGTTTTGATGGCGGCAAATCAATAGGAGGACATATGGATACATATAGAGTGTTGGCAGTTAATCCCGGCTCGACGTCGACCAAAATTGCCATTTACGATGACGAAAAGGAAGTGTTTGAATTGACGCTGCGCCATTCGGCGGCAGAGATCGCCAAATACGATACGATATTTGACCAATATTCATTTCGCAAGCAAGTGATTTTAGATGCTTTAAACGAGGCCGGTATCAATTTGACAAAGCTGGGCGCCGTCGTTGGACGGGGAGGCCTGCTAAAGCCCATTTCTGGTGGTACCTATGCGGTCTCCAATAAAATGTTAGAAGATCTTAAAGTTGGCGTTTCTGGACAACACGCCTCAAATTTAGGCGGTGTCATCGCCCACGAAATCGCTACAAATCTGAATATACCGGCCTATATCGTAGACCCGGTGGTAGTCGACGAATTGCAAGATGTGGCCAGAATTTCCGGCATGCCGGAAATCGATAGAATTAGCATTTTCCACGCCCTTAATCAAAAGGCAGTAGCGCGTCGCGTGGCGCGCGACATGGGAAAGAACTATACTGAAATCAACGCAGTCGTCGCCCATTTGGGCGGTGGCATTACAGTCGGCGCGCATCAAAGGGGCGTCGTCATCGACGTCAACAACGGTCTCGACGGCGAAGGCCCGTTTTCGCCGGAGCGCTGCGGTAGCATGCCGGTGTGCGATTTGGCAAAATTGTGCTATTCCGGAAAATACGACTTCGAGGAGATGAAAAAATTGATTAAGGGGCGCGGTGGCTTGGTCGCCCACTTGGGCACTAACGATGGTCGCAAAGTAGGTGAAATGATTGAAGCGGGCGATCAAAGAGCTGAGCTAATCTATCGCGCTATGGCCTACCAAATTAGTAAGGAAATCGGCGCCGCTGCAGTCGTCTTAAAGGGCGATGTCGACGTTATTATCATCACCGGTGGCTTGGCCTACGATAAAATGCTGATGGGCTGGATCGAAGAATCGGTCGAATTTCTCGGCAAAGTGGTCATCTATCCGGGAGAAGATGAAATGTTGGCGCTGGCGCTGGGTGGATTACGCGTCCTGAAGGGCGAAGAACAGGCTAAGGAATATCAATAAATGGCTATTTTAGAAGACAAGCGGGTGCGCGTCATCGTCGGTCACTACGGCAGCGGCAAAACCGAGTTTTCGGTCAATTACGCCATTAATTTGGCTAGGCAAAACAATCGCAAGGTCGCATTGGCCGATTTAGACGTCGTCAATCCCTATTTTAGATCGCGCGAACGGTTTAAAGTAATGGAAGAATACGGTATCAAGGTGTTCAGTTCGCAAATGGGCAATGCGGTCAATTTTGATTTGCCGTCACTCGACGATGGCATTTTGGGGCCCTTGCAAGATGACAGCTACGACGTCATTTTGGATGTCGGCGGCGATGCCACCGGCGCGCGCGTTCTGGCGCAGTATCGGCAGTATTTAAAGGCGGGCGATTTTGACGTCTTTGCCGTCGTCAATACCAATCGTCCGGAAACCGCTGACGTCGAAGGCATCATTGCCCATCTCAGGGCAATTGAAGTGGAAATTGACGCCAAAGTGACCGGAATTATCAATAACACGCATTTATTGTGGGACACGACCGTAAAAGATGTGTTGTGCGGCCATCAAATAATTGAAAAGGCGGCAAAGCAGTTGGCGATTCCAATCGTTTACGTCGCGGCAATAACAGATGTCGCAGAGCAGTTGACGGGAGAATTAAAAGCTACTATTATGCCGATTGCCATGTATATGCGTGACAGTTGGATGTAGTATAACGCAGTTTCGAGCGATGCCGGTTGTTGCGAAACAGCTTGCGCATGGCCGGAACGATGATAGGGGGGATTATAAGTGGCTAAAGGTATTGTAGCATTTAATCAAGACATTTGCAAAGGTTGCGGTTTGTGCGTTGCGGCTTGTCCTGTCAAAATTTTAGGCATGGATACCAAGTCGATCAATGCAAAGGGATACCATCCCACGACGGTTATGGATAAGGACAAGTGCATTGGCTGCGGCAACTGCGCCATTATGTGTCCGGATTCAGTCATTACGGTTGAGAGAAATTAGGAGGCGGTAATATGTCAAAAATTCTGATGAAGGGAAATGAAGCAATTGGTGCGGCTGCTATCAAGGGCGGATGTAATGCTTTTTTTGGCTACCCGATTACGCCGCAAAATGAATTGCCGGAATACATGTCCAGAGAGTTGCCCAAAGCAGGTGGCGTCTTTGTACAAGCTGAATCGGAGGTAGCTGCAATCAACATGGTTCGGCGGCGGCAACGGCGATTATAAATTATTGGTTTACGCACCGGCCAACTTACAGGAAATGGTCGATTTAATACAAGAATCGTTTAATAAAGCAGATTACTATAGAAATCCGGTTATGGTCTTAGCCGACGGCATGATTGGTCAAATGATGGAGCCGATCGAATTTAAAGAGGCGGAGAAAATGGATTTACCGCCCAAGGATTGGGCGACGACCGGCACACAGGGCAAAAGAGAACACAATGTCGTCAACTCATTATTCTTAAAGCCGGATGAATTGGAAGTACACAATATACACTTAACTAAGAAATACGCCGTTATGAAAGAGGCTGAACAGCGCTATGAGGCCTATCGTTTAGAGGGGGCTGAAATCGTCTGCGTGGCCTATGGTACGACGTCGCGAATCGTAAAAAATGCGATCGATATATTGGCAGAAGAAGGCATTAAAGTGGGTCTTTTGCGACCGATTTCGCTGTGGCCGTTCCCGGAAAAGGGCTTTGCATTAATTGAGGATTCAACTAAGGCGTTACTCAGTGTCGAAATGAGTATGGGGCAGATGATCGACGATGTAAAATTGGCAATCAAGCATAGACTACCGGTCGAATTTTTCGGTCGATCCGGCGGTATGATTCCCAGCCCGGAGGGCGTCGCTCAGAAGATTAGAGAAATGGTAGGAGGTGTCAAGTAATGGCTATTGTATACGAAAGATCTCATGGCTTAACAGATATGCAGACGCACTATTGTCCGGGTTGTACGCACGGCGTCATTCACAAGTTGGTGGCCGAGTCGTTAGTGGAACTGGGTGTGCTGGGCAAGGCCATTGGCATTGCGCCGGTCGGTTGTTCAGTATTGGCTTACGACTACTTTAATTGCGATATGCAAGAGGCGGCACACGGTCGCGCGCCGGCAGTTGCCACTGGCATTAAGCGCGTTTTACCGGATGCTATCGTCTTTACCTATCAGGGCGATGGCGACCTCGCATCGATTGGTACGGCAGAGGTTATACACGCGGCGCACCGCAGCGAAAATATAACGGTAATCTTTGTCAACAACGCCATTTATGGCATGACGGGTGGACAGATGGCGCCAACTACCTTAATTGGTCAGAAGGCGACGACTGCACAAGCCGGTCGTACAGTCGAAGGCATGGGTATGCCGCTAAAAATTTCTGAGATGATGGCGACTATCCCCGGTGCAAAATTTGTCGAGCGCGTCGCCGTCAATAGTCCGGCGGCAGTTAGAAAAGCCAAAAAGGCAATCAAGAAGGCCTTCCAATATCAAATCGAGGGCAAGGGTTTTTCGATGGTCGAAGTGCTGTCGACCTGCCCGACTAACTGGGGCATGACGCCGGTCAATGCCCTACAGTGGTTACAAGATAATATGGTACCATACTATCCGCTTGGTAATTATAGAATGCCTGAGGAGGAATAAACATGTTAAATGAAAAAGTTATCATGGCCGGTTTTGGCGGTCAAGGCATTATGTCGATGGGACAACTATTGACCTACGCGGGCATGTTGGAGGGAAAACAGGTTTCTTGGTTGCCGTCCTACGGTCCGGAAATGCGCGGCGGTACGGCAAACTGTAATGTCATCGTCAGCGACCACCTGATCGGTTCGCCAATTATTACAATCGATGCCACTTGTGCTGTCGTCATGAATTTGCCTTCACTTATAAAATTTGAACAAAATGTGCGCAAGTCTGGTTTACTCATGATTAACAGCTCGTTGATCGATCAAAAGGCGACGCGCGCCGACCTCGACGTTTACTATATTCCGGCCAACGACATCGCCTTGGAACTAGACAACAACAAAGTTGCCAACATGGTGATGCTCGGCGCCTATTTAAAATTGACTGGTGCCGTCAAAAAGGACTCTATCATCGAGGCGTTTAAAAAGGTGTTCGGCCCTTCTAAAGAGCACTTGGTACCGCGGTCGTAGTCGGACTTCTTTCCGATACTATCTTACATATGTCTTTATACGCTGCGACCCGCCATTTTGCTTGCGCCTCGAACTAGAACATTTTCTACAGTCTGGAGATTATCGACTTTGTCGACACTCTCAAGTCGCCATTAGGCGACTTTTTTGTCAAGGATAACAAATCCCAGATTATAGTAACAACAATCTAGAGGTGCGTATGAATTTACAAAGATTGACAATTGGACAAATGGCGTCACTCAATCGCGTAACCACGCAAACGCTGCGCTATTACGATCGCAAGGGACTATTAAAACCGTATTGCACAGATCGGGAAAACGGCTACCGCTATTATCATATCAATCAGTGTGCCAGACTCGATATGATAAAGTACTTACAGTCGACCGGCGCCTCGTTGGCAGATATAAAAACTATATTGAAAGGCGTGCACAATACCGATTTATTACTCAAATTATTATCTGATCGCCTGGCGATGATTGAACTCGATATCGCGCGCGCCCATCAAAAAAAAGAGGCGGTTACAAAATTAATCGCCAATTATCAGAAATATCAAAAGATGACTTTTGATGATGACCTGTTTTTAGAATATCAGCCCAAACGCAATATATATAGCTATCGCACTGCATTTAACTACTTTGAACAGGGCGTGACCGGCTACGAGATGATGATGAGTGAACTGCGCCGACTGTTTGATAGCGAGCATTTGCCGATTTGCTATTTTTGCAATGTCGGTACGATTATGCGCAAAAAATATATCGATCAAAATCAACTATTTTCCGATGAAGTCTTCTTCTTTGCCGACGAAGCCTTTTCAAACCGCGTCAACAGGGAGGAAATTGCCGAGAACTGGTATCTTTGCGTTTGCAGTGAAGATTTTGCCAAGGAAGGCGAATTAGCCTTAAAGTTAATTGCCAATGCCGGCGAGCGGGGCTATCAAATCATCGGCGATTATCTCTGCGAAGTCATTTTAGAATTTCCCGATTTTAATGAAAAACCGCGCAATTTATACTATAAATTACAGATTCCCGTTAGTCGCGCTTGACTTTATTGTTACTATAAGCTTTATAATTATGTCGTAGGAATAGGTTATAGTTATAAGGAGGGTTATATGGCAGAAAAATTAAAAGTTGCTCAGTACGGTTGCGGCAAAATGAGTCATTATTTAATGCGCTATCTGTTGGAAAAAGGCGCTGAAATCGTAGCGGC
>PDWJ01004636.1_pt1 | contig 11961 bp, 9 predicted proteins | sample 1430881 | NCBI WGS metagenome assembly PDWJ01 (sample SAMN01162460, study PRJNA174530) | Oral metagenome, whole genome shotgun sequencing project. | biome: Marine environment; feature: Marine mammal; material: Swab sample of the gingival sulcus; isolation source: swab sample of gingival sulcus... | reverse complement strand
GTTCTCCTTTTTTTTGCAGCATAATGACTGCGTTAATGGTTAATTTGAGCATGTTGTATAACATAGCTCGGGAGAACCAGCCTTCTCATTTTACCTCATCAAAGTAAGAGCAAAAAGGCCATAAATGTTGTATAATTAACGTTATTTCAGGACGATAACAAACATAACAAAAATGACCTTATGAAAACAGGGTGTACAAAAAAATATGATACGTTTCAACCCCTGGGAAGAAAAGAAATAGTCGCTGAATGTAATGGAGGGTTGATTACATCTGATGGTGGTTGCCTGTTGCTCAGAGAAGTTGACCTTCGTTGAAAAATGTCAGTCTGTTGCTGCAGACAGTCATTTCTACGCCGCTTTAGCCCATCTGCTGCTGGCTTTTGTTCAGGCGGATCTGGCGTATCTGCAGCAGACAATACAGGCTAGAGGATCATAGCTGCGATCCAACCACCTGCGATAAGTGGAACGGTTTCAGCTTGAGATTTGCTTGATAAACTTATTGATGATTCAAAAGAAGGTTCGTATTTTGTAGTATAGTTCTGTTGTACCAGGGTTTTCCATCGTAGCCCAATAGTATGGAATGAAGAGCAGGCACCCCTTGCAAGGATAATGCAGGGGGATGAAAACATTTAGAACCGTTAGGAAAATGATTAATGGCTATTGAGTATATCTTTGAGAAACATGTAACAGGAATAATTGATCTGTCAAAGTACGAGCTGGAAGATACCGAAGAAAACTTTGAAAAATGGCAGAAACTACAGAGAGATTTTTCATCGAGGTTTGGCGACTTCTCGTCAGAAAACCTGGAAGATTATGAATTAACGGACTGGCATGACGAAATGAATTGCCTGTATGTATATCTTTATAACGAAAAATTCTATAACACTGCATTTATCTCCACTGTTTTACAGATATTGAATGATAATGGGGAATGCTTTGCCCAGTTTGAATGCTATGATGATACGAAACAGTTCATAGGTAATTTCCAGATCTATGTTGACAAGGTCGTTTTTGACGAGGTTTCAATGAGCAGTGGCCTTTCAGCAAGACTGTTGGAAAAAGCATTCTAAAAAATTGGAAGCAAGAAATTCTGTTTTATAGAAAACGATTGTCTGATCGTTTTGTTTCAACCTCTTCGTCGCTTTTGGTCATCCAGCCGCTGCGGCTTTCTTTGACAGCATCAAAGGCCTCGATATAGGGTTTGATGTCAAGAAGAGGGGTACCATCAAGAATATCAACACCTTTGATATAGATTATATTATTTTTAATGCTGGTGATTTCCACAATGGAAAGACCTATATGGTTAGGACGAAGTGGAGAACGGGTGGCAAAAACACCGCGCTCTTCCGTGTCCATAAAAGGAACCACGCTCAGTTTTTCCCTGGTGGCATGGTGAAACGCGTAGAGGAGAAAAACATGACTGAAGCCTTCAAGGTCTTTAAGTCCTTCAACCAGCTCCGGGTTCATCTCTATACTGCCGATAACATCCCGTGCCCCCTTGGGCTGGATAGGCATATTTTCAAGAGTATCGTAGGGGCTTCGGATAATACCTAGTGTTTGAAATTTCATGGGTGATTTTTTTGAAAAAATTTATGTTTTTTAAGGATAGAATCGCCGAGATTTCAGTAAAGAGATTGTATCCGGACTGTCTCATCATCTCTGTTAATTATCTATCATTGTTAAATTTTTGTCTATACCAACTTCTGTCGTTGTCGAATGCTCCATTTGTTTACCTGCATTTATCGGTATGCCGTCTTTTTTTGATCATGTCAATACCATATAGACAAATTACAACAATACCTGTTGAAAATATAACCTGTTAGCGAAAATCATCTTGTCTGCCATGAAAAAATAGTATAGTTTCGCATACTGCATAGCAGGTTGCTTGTGTGTTTAGTGTTTGCTGGCTACAACCTATGGACAAAACAAAAAAATAAAGGTGTTTTTATCAAAAGAGGAGAACTTGAACTAACAAACCACTGATCCCTTACGGGGTATTGAACCGGGGGTGGTTTATTTAGACGAGAGGGTAACCAGCTTGAAAATACGTTTATACAAGAACATTTATTTTTAGGGATATTTTTTGATATGGAACAGTTACAAAAGAAATACGGTTTTTGGACAGCGACTGCAATGGTGGTCGGTATTGTTATTGGCTCGGGTGTTTTCTTTAAGGCTGACGATGTGCTCAAGGCCGCTGGCGGAAGTTTACCAACGGCTCTTCTCGCGTGGCTGATAGGGGGAGCAATCATGGTCGTTACCGCCTATGTTTTTGCCCATATTGCCACTAGAATCAACAAGGTTAACGGGGTGGTGGACTATTTTGAGTCGGCCTATGGGGAGCGTGCCGGCTATCTGGTTGCCTGGTTTATGACATTTATCTATTACCCTGCTTTGGTCAGTGTGCTGGCCTGGGTCTCTGCCAGGTATACTGTCAGTTTGCTAGGCTGGGAGGCGGGTCTTTGGCCGTTATCATGGTTCTATTTGCTCCTGTTTTTTGCCCTGAACATCGTATCACCAATCCTTGCCGGTAGGTGGCAGGTTACTGCAACAGCTATCAAACTGGTGCCTTTGGTATTGATAGCGGTCGTCGGGTCTATCAGTGGCCTGATGAGCGGTCAAACCGTGCAAAGCTTTACTGTAAGCGCGCAAAGTGTAGCTGGTACAGGCGGCGGTCTGGCACTGGCCACACTGTCAACTGCCTTCGCTTACGAGGGCTGGATCATTGCCACCTCAATTAACGCTGAGTTGAAAGATGCCAAACGAATTCTTCCCCGGGCATTGATCTTTGGTACCATACTTGTTGCTTTGGTATATATCCTCTATTATCTGGGGATATCGGGAGTGCTGAGTAACGATCAGGTTTTGGCAGCAGGTGACAACGCCCCCGTTGAAGTAATGGCCGGTGTTGTAGGACCGTTAGCAGGTACCATATTAAGCGTCTTTGTTATTATCAGCTGTCTGGGGACACTCAACGGTCTCGTTATGGCCTGTTGTCGCGGTATGTACAGCATAGCCTCACGCGGTCTCGGGCCTCGGGCTCACACCTTCAGTATTGTAAATAACTCGACAAACAGCACAGTGCCTTCAGCATTTCTAGGACTCGTGTTATCTATGTTGTGGATGATTGTCTGGTACGGAAACTTCAATGGCTGGTGGGGAGGCTTTATGGATATCAGCGAGTTGCCTATAGCCTTCCTTTATGTGATCTACATATCCTTATATTTCTGGGTGATGCGGACATTTACCGATCTGGGGCCAATCAATCGTTTTGTAATACCATTTCTGGCAGGTGTTGGTTCTCTCTATATCATCTGGGGGGCGGTGCAAAAAGATATGTTTCTTATCTTTTTACTGATAACATTGGCCTTTACCGTTATAGGTGTGTTGCTGATGGGCGCAAATCGAGTCGATCAATCCAGATAATTGGAGAGTATCCAACCAGATAACCTGTCGACCATGACGAAAAATGAAATCGCAACTACGGAATAGTATCTTTCGTTTTTGAATAGAGCTTTTGCTAAAAGAAAAAAAGCCTGGTAAACTTTTTGCCAGGCTTTTATCTATGAATTAGGGGGGAGCTGACAGCAGCTTGTTGTACTTGCAAAAGCAAGGGGTGTCTAATCACTCTATCGTGGAATAAGAAAATAGAGCTTTCCGTTCTCTTTCATGAGGTGTGCTGCCTGCCTGGCATACGAGCTTCTTCCCCAGAAAAAATCAATATGGCCTGCTCCTTGTATGGCTGCTCCGCTGTCCTGAGGAAATACAAAACGGTGCAGAGGGTGCCAGGCCAGCACATTTCCTCTACTGTCAAACTCTGGTTTTTGGCTGATGAGGTAGGCTATTGCACCATAGGGAAAAACGGAGTTGTCAATAGCGATGGATCTCTGAGGAGTTAATGCTATTCCTGTGGAGCCTTTGGGTGGGGGGATGTCATCGTTCTTTTCCTTACTCCATGAAAAAAAGATGTAGCGTTTATTATGGTAGTAAATACTATCTGCCTCGTCTGGATGATTTTCAATATACGCTCTTATTGTTTCCATATTCGTATGTTCCAATGTGAGTTTTCCGTGATCAACAAGGTACTTTCCAACGCTGGAATAGGGGTGGTTGTTGTTGCCGTCATAACGGATACCGCGAAGGCTTCCATCTCGAAGTTTGATAATTCCTGAGCCCTGTATATGCAGGGTGAATGCATCAAATCTATTGGCGAGGTAGACCAGTTCCAATCCCCGGAGGTAGTTTTCTTTTACTATTTCCTCGCGTGTCCACAGGGGATTGGGCAGTTTTACCTTCATTGTCTCAGCGGTCCGGGGATTTTTGTAAAGAGGATAGATGTAGGGATATTCTTTCACAAGACTTCCCTCCAACACAGGTTCATAATAGGCGGTTACCAGCATGTTTCCTGATGGGTAAAAGTTTCTGCCTCTCGCCTGAAAAACATGAAAATGTTTTGCGATATATTCTCTAATTTGAGCAGGACCAGGTGAGAGAGCTATAAAACTTTCAAAGTCTTCAAGGCCTTGCAAAAACTGTTGAGAAGAATATGATTTACTCTTTATGATGAAACTGTCACCTGAAGATATACTGTGCAGATATGTTTTATGATGATGAATGGCGGTGAGCAGTGATTCCAGATTCCCATCATCCCGGAATGTCGGGAGTTCATCTACTTGTAAAAATGGCGGTTTTATCAGTGTACACGCCGGAATACCGTTTACAGCAAACAAAAGAATCACGATAAGGAGAACTTTCTTTAAAGAAAGGTCTATGTGAGAAGATGCCAAATTCTGTTTCATGGTTGGTTCCGGTGTTTATCGTAGTGCTTCGGCAAGTTCTGTTACAGCCATAGCATAGCGGCTGGAGTGATTCCATTCAGTGAGGGCCTGAAAATTGGGGTACCCTGCCACATAACGATACCCTCCGCCTTCCTTGGGGGAACGTTCAAGACCAACGATGGAGAGTTTTTTATTTTCCGGGACAGGCGGGATATTCACATGCTGGGCAGCGGTAATTTCAGGGCGGCTGACTCTGCCTTTTCTTCCTGCCTTGAAGACTTCTGTTAGCCTTGCAGAGCTAAGGGTGTTGCCAATATCATGGTAAACAGGAGCGTCCAGCACCCAATGGAAGCTGTGCAGATAATTGGCAATGGAGGCAAGGATATCAGCTGTCGAGGAAAAAACATCACGTTTTTTGTCTCCATCAAAAGAGACTGCATATTTACGAAAACTTGAGGGGATGAACTGTGTTTGTCCAAAGGCACCCGCATATGATCCCTTGACGCTGTGAGGAGGTATTTCGTTTTCCCGGCAGAGCAGTAAAAAATGGATGAGTTGTTTTTTGAAAAATGCTGATCTGCGGGGATATGCAGCGAAGAGAGTATTGAGCGAGCGAAAGACGTTAAAACTTCCCATGTAGTTGCCAAATTTGGTTTCAATCCCCCAGATGGCTATGATGAACTCCCTGTCTACGCCAAACTCCTGTTCGATTCTTGTAAGGAGTTTTCTATGTTGAAAGAGCTTGTGTTTCCCTATGACGATGACAAAAGGGGTAATAAATCGTTTCCGATACGAATAATAGGGGGTTGCCTCCCATTGTTTATCCATCAGGACAAGCACCTTCCGGTGGATCGTGACATTTTTAAAGAGTTCGTTCAGCTCTTCAGTGGAAAAGTTATGCTGTGATTTAAGTTCATGAAAGAGTTCAGTATACTTGTTGGAGGTGATGTCTATTTTTTGTCCTTCTGTTACAAGATCAGCGGCTGAAGGTTTATCCTTTTCTGTAAAGGTTTCAGCTGAACACAGGATACTTGTTGAAAAAAAAGAGAAGAGCAGAAAGAAAAAAGACATGCTGTCAGAGACTCTTCGCATCATGTTATTGACTCTTCAGGTAGTATAGGTTGCATAAAAAGTCTGAATGAAATCATCAAGCATTTCTGGAGGCAGGAAATTGATACCTGCCGAAGCTGCGCGACCGCCGCCTGTGGGAAACTGACGACAGAGTGTGTCAGCATTTCTGGCATGAGCGAGTGGCGCCCGCACGCTGACCTGATATGTACCATCAGTATTGGTTACGAGGATGGCATGTGCACTATTTCTCTTTTCTCTGGCTTTCATGTTGGAAAAGACACCAGCCATGCGTCGGGCCCAGGCCTGATTGGGCAGATGATAGATCCTGTGTGGCGGTTGTGCTGAGGTGTTATCTATTTTGAGTACTTTTTTGAGATCTCTGTTATATCCATCCCGCAAGATTCGGATAGTATCTTTTTTTCTGTAAAATGTCAGTGGGTCTGTAAAATCTTGAAGTTGTTTATAGAGTTCTGCTGGATGAAAATGCAGATCGGCTTCACTGCCGCCATATCCATTATAGTTAAAGAGAACTCCCATTTCCCGTAGTTGTTCTATCTCCGAGGGGGACGCTCCTGCTCTTGTGGCAAGTTCCATACCCTGTTCGTTGAGGTTGTCACCAAAGGCACCACAGGCAGCCCAAAGAGGGTATTTCCCCTTAAGTAACGCGTTTACTAGAAGTGATGTACAAACCTGAGCTGACGGGTTGATATGATGGCTGAGCGATGTACCTTCAGGTATTTCACCCGCAAAATGATGATCTATATAGAGTACCCTGCTGCCTTGTGCGAGTAGGGAGATAAGCTCATCTCTGTTCTTGTCCAGTGAGATATCGAGCACAGTGACACTGCTGATAGGGCCTTGAGGAATTTGTTTGAGCAGTGAGATATTACGTTTTACACCGGTAATGAGGATGGCATCTGGATTTGGATCATCGAGGCGGAGCTGATGGAGTGCAAAAATTCCATCAGCATCGCCGTTAAAAACATCATAATGCATAGCTGGCTTTCGTGATGTCTTGCTGCTAAAAGTTCACGCCAAAGGGTGAGCCAATATTGGCAAGGTTAAAGACAATACCAATTCGTTCCTCTTCAGGAGTGAAATCACCAATGAGTTTCATGGACCAACATGGCTGCAGATAACCAATGGATATACGCCCTTTGTTGGTTTCATCATCAGCTATTGAGTGTTCTATAGTAAATGCAACCTCAATTGTTGGCAGCAGGCGTGCCTTGAGGTTAGCATTAACCTGCTCTGCCTTGTCTGCATCATCGAAATGGTACTCAAAATTGAATGTATCTCCTCTGCTGTTGGTGTATTTGCTTCTAAAGGTATGTTTGGTGTTGTCCTTGTCATCATTAATGGGGAGTTCAGCCTTGTATGAGAAGTTTAGTTTTTTCTTGGGATTCCAGCCAATTTTCAAGGTCAGTGCTGAAAAATTACTATCGGAACCATCATCTAAAAAGCTGTAGGTTTGTTCAACAAGAAAATACCCCACCCGCCTGATACCATTATCTTCAAAGTCATAGAAGTTAAAAGAGTTGTTGACGCCATAGGTAATCTCATTTGTCTCTTTGATATCATCGACATCATCAAAATCTGGCAGCACGTCATCTCCTGGATCTGAGATGAATTCATACTCAAGATAGGGACGAACAGTATGCCGCATATATTTGATATCTTTATTTCTTTTCATGGGAAAGTCGCGGATCATGGTGGTTGCAATATCTGTGTTAAATGTTGCCAGTGTTCTCTTGGGTGAATCACTGTTATCCCATTCTCCGTCGCCATAGGTCTTCAGGGAGTAGGCGGTGTATCTGAGTCCAATCTCTGCATTGGACTCAAGATATACACCCAGCGGTACCGGGGCACTGATTTTCGGATAGAGATCGAGCCGCTGTCCACCGACACCTTCTTCGCGCCAGAAGCTAACAAACTCTGTCTCCCAGTCAAAAATAAAGGATGTGTCCATAAGTGGAAGGGCACCTGAGTAGTTAATGCTGGGGAGTTCCCATAACGCATCGTCGGGACTGGAAGCGCGGACATCGTTTATACCCAGCAGTTTTATGTTGAGTGCTGAGCTTCTCCAGTTTTTTAGAATACTGAGTGTATTTTCTCTGAGATCGTCAGTTTTGTTTTCAAAACCGCGACCAAAGATGTCGAGATAGATCTCGTTACTTTCATTAAAACCTGTAATGCCTGAGCTGAATTCTTTTAAGTAATCAAGATCGGAAACGACATCGATATCAACACGGGTGATCCAGCCATCACCGAAGGTGTGGTCGAGTTTGCCCCGTAACCAATAACGTTCATCGTTGGTGTGCGTATAACCAGTGTCCTCATAATAGTCTGTTTCACTTGGGTCAGAGAGATTGTCTTTGAGATAATTTGCTGTCAGTTGTCCCTTATTGGTTTCCTGTAACGCATAACGCATTTCAATTCCCGGCATAATACCGCGTTTGGTATAGAATGCCGGATAGAATGTAATGTCCGCTGAATCTGAGAGATTCCAGAAAATTGGCAGATTAAATCCAAACCCGCTTGTACTGGAATAGGACATCTCTGGAAACAGTACACCTGACTGGCGTGTATCTTTGACCGGGACGATGAGATATGGGCTGTAAAGGATTGGTACATTTTTAACGTTGAATTTTGCATGCTTGAGGACTGCGTATCCACCATGGTGTATCGTGGCCTCTTTGCTGGAAAAACTCCAGGGTGGGACCTGCCCGTCAGCCAGTTTACAGGTAATTACCCAGCCATCTTGTATGTAATAGGTCTTTGTTCCAGTTTTTTCGACGACTTTTCCTTCAAAATGCAGGTCGTGGTCTTTACGGATGATTTTTGCATTGGTAAGTTTTCCGATTTCATCGGCCAGATTAATTACGGCTTCATCTGCAAATAATGTATCGTCACCGGTGTCGACAGAGATGTTGCCTTTGGCAAGTATGGAGCCTTTTTCGGTATCATAGGAGATCCAGTCAGCCTTTATGATGACTGTGGTTGCAATGTGTTGTTTTTGGTTCCCATGATGTTTCTGTTGTACTGCTGGCCGTTTTTCGCGTTTCTGGAGGACAATATTTCCTTCAGCAATAATTCTTGCCGGACTTTCCAGCCTGGTAATTTTGTCTGCGGAGATATTCCACTCTGCTGTAGCTGTATCGCTAGACAGAGCAGTACTGGAGCAGGTAAATAGAAACAATAGTGCCAATATGGTAAATAGTGATGTTTTTTTCGGGAAAAGTGGCAAAATCTGTGTCACAATATTCTCCTTTTTTGCAAGATATGCCTCAGTTTAACCTCAATTATTCATAAGGTTATGTGGCGCGGAGTTCAAGATTGGCTACAGGACACAAGAGATGTGATCTTTCTCTTTTTCCTTGAAGCTGTTTTAACCTTATGAAGGTAACTTTTCCCTGGGGCTGGTGTCAAGCCTAAAGTCAGAAATAACTTGGTAAAATATGTTACAGAAAAGTTTCTGAAAACATATTTTTATGTATTATGCTCCCCATTACCATTAGAAGTTGAAAAAATCCTTAAAAGAGCGTATAAGTGCAGCCGGCACTCTAGACAAACCATGGAGTGAAAAGAGTCAGGCACATTCCTTTTCCTGATGCAATCTATATAATTGGTGCAGGGAAAGGGATTGCGAGATGAGTATTATATCTGCATATTAGAGCTGCATTGTATCACAAACACCGGCAGTGTAGGGATGTATCCTGTAAAATTTGGTAATTATCCTGAAAAGCTCTTTAACCAGAATCACATGGCGTGGATGCTTCCTTAGGCAATATGCAGCGGTTCGTATAAATGACCGGAAAAGATTAAAAGTTCAATGAACTGTTCTCTGATGTCTGTATCATGGGAGGGGTTCTGGTACTGCTGAGAAAAAGTGTTTGTTTTCAAGGTGGTAATGAGGAAATATGACAGATAAAAAAAACGATATCTCAGAAAATGAGGTAAAAAAAAGCAGTGTTCCACGAAAGAAGGCCACTACAGGAGCGTGGTGGAAAAGTTCAGAAACAGTAAGTGCTCAACCTGTTGACGAAACGAAACAAGATTCAGGCTCTGAAGCAGAAACTCCAAAAACAAAAAAGGCGACAACTGCAAGAAAGCCACGAGCGAAATCTCCGAGAAAATCAGCGAAAAAAGAAGCCTCTCCAGCAAATTCTGTTGAATCTGTGAAGCAGAAAGAACAGACTGAGAAAAACGGGGAGGCAGCTGAGGGCGAAAAAGCAAAAAAAGTACCTCGATCAAGAAGAGGACGCAAAAAAAAGACTCCTGAAGTATCTGATGCACAGCCGGGCAAGGAAGAAACACTTACTGACATAGATGATGGTGAACGTGAGCATCCACCTGGTGTTGATACGCAGGCAGCGGCAGTTAAAAGCCGAGACGAGATACAGGATTCTCCTGAAAAAGAAAAAGCGGCCGATTCGCCAGCTGTAAAACCTGTTATCAAGCTTTTAATCAATGCAGAAGAGCCGGAAGAGTGCCGACTGGCTCTGCTGGAAGATGGCAGGCTTGAATCTATCCATGTTGCAACAACATCCAGGGAACAAACAAAAAATAACATCTATAAGGGGCGTATCGTTGCCATAGAACCAAATTTACAGGTTGCTTTTGTCGATTATGGTACAGAGAAAAATGGTTTTCTTCCCTTTAGTGAGATTCATCCTGAGTATTACAAGGATAAGGTTACTGAGAAGGTACAGAAGTATATCGATCAGCACCAATGGAAGAAATTGTCCATAGATGATGTCATGGAAAAGGACAGTGAGCTTCTGGTGCAGGTGGTGAAAGAGGAGGTCGGTAAAAAAGGAGCCAATATGACCACGTATCTTTCTATACCAGGTCGTTGTGCTGTGTTGATGCCAGGTTCTGATTCTACAGGTATTTCCAGGAAAATTTCAGGAGAGGAGAAAAGAAGCCAGCTGCGTGAGTACATGTCGTCGATGAACATCCCTGAAGGAATTGGCTGGATACTCAGGACAGCATCAAATGATATTACCAAGACTGTACTGAGCCGTGACGTTAACTATTTGATGAAATTATGGGATGATATAAAGAAAAAAGGTCAGGAACTGGATGGTGTTGGCCTCATTTATCAGGATCACGATCATGTTTTGCGCTTTCTCCGTGAACATTTTGACCCTGATATCCAGGAAATCCTGGTGGATTCTGAAGAAGCATTGAAACAGGTGGAAGGCTTTATTGAACTGCTGCCAGTGAAACAAAGAAAAGTAAAGTGTAAATTGCACAGCGGTTCCCGGCCAATTTTTAATCAGTATTCCATCGAAGATCAGATTGAATCTATCTATAAGGCAAAGGTAAATCTTCCTTCCGGTGGGTCGATTGTCATCAATCCTACAGAGGCGCTCGTTGCCATTGATGTGAACTCGGGTTCCACGCAAAGAGGTGCTAATTTTGAAGAGACCATATTCCAGGCCAATATGGAGGCAGCAAAGGAGCTTGCCAGGCAGTTGAGATTACGTGATCTTGGTGGCTTGATTGTGGTTGATTTCATTGATATGCGTCAAAAGAAAAATATCAGGGATGTGGAGCGTCAAGTGAAACAGGCCATGAAACGTGATAAGGCGAAGGTGGATACCAGCCGTATCTCCAAGTTTGGATTAATGCAGATTTCCAGACAGAAGCTTGGCGCCCCCATAGAGGCAGGTAACTATCGGGTCTGTGAACACTGTAATGGACGAGGTACCGTGCGTTCGGTTGAGACTCAGGCCTTATTTTACTTGCGGCGGATCCATACAGGTGCAAGCCGCAAAGCAGTTGTTCGAATTGAATGCCGTTTCCCTCTGGATATTGCCAGCTATCTCCTCAATAATAAACGTACAGAGATAGAAGATCTTGAGAAAAAGTATGAGTGTGAAGTCTTCATTTTAGGAGAGCCACTTATGAAGCCATCGGATAATGAGATTATTTTCCATAAGGCGGAAAAATAAGATAATAAGAAAAACACACTTGATTTATCCAGGTTTATAAGGTATAAAAATCACCCTTAGGCGCCAGTGGCTCAGCTGGATAGAGCGACGGACTACGAATCCGTAGGTCGGGGGTTCGAATCCTCCCTGGCGCACCAGGTTTTACAAGGACT
>PDWJ01004635.1_pt1 | contig 11961 bp, 8 predicted proteins | sample 1430881 | NCBI WGS metagenome assembly PDWJ01 (sample SAMN01162460, study PRJNA174530) | Oral metagenome, whole genome shotgun sequencing project. | biome: Marine environment; feature: Marine mammal; material: Swab sample of the gingival sulcus; isolation source: swab sample of gingival sulcus... | reverse complement strand
AGCGATTCTTCATTCAAAGCGAGCCAATATCTACTACCTTGAATACTGCCGTGTCATGCAGAAAGATGGCCGGGTGCTCTATCTTACCGAGACTGAAAAGCAACACCAGTATTGGAATATCCCCATTGCAAATACTACCTGTATTCTGTTGGGAAATGGAACGTCTATTACCCAGGCAGCGATGAGAATGCTGGCATCAGCAGGAGTGCTGGTCGGATTTTCTGGAGGGGGCGGTACACCATTGTTGATGGGTGCAGAGGTCGAATGGCTTACTCCGCAGAGCGAATATCGGCCAACGGAATATATCCAGGGCTGGCTTTCCTGGTGGTTTGATGAAAAAAAGCGTTTGATGACGGCCCAGACTTTTCAGGATTCCCGAGTACAATTTATTACCAAGATCTGGACCAGTGACAGAGAACTGCGTCTTGAAGGGTTTGATAGAGATATAGCGGAACTTTTTGAGGGACAGCAACAGCTTATCTGGCGGCAGAAAGATGTTGCCTCGTTATTGCAACTTGAAGCCAGATTGACCAAGCGGCTCTATAAATATGCGGCAGCAGTATGTGAACAGGGTTATTTTTTGCGTGACCGTACTGCCGGTGATCGGGCCAATAAATTTCTTAATCATGGCAACTATCTGGCTTATGGGCTGGCTGCAACGACCACCTGGGTGCTGGGTATTCCCCATGGTTTTGCTGTGATGCATGGGAAGACCCGGCGTGGTGCATTAGTTTTTGACGTTGCCGATCTGATAAAAGATGCCTTGGTGCTACCTCTGGCCTTTATCTGCGCTAAAGAGAAGGTCAGCGAACAGGAGTTTCGCCAGCAGATTCTTGAGATGTTTACCCGGCATAAGGCCCTGGAGTATATGTTTTTCGAGGTGAAACAGGCAGCCCTGCGTACAGATTGGAGTGATAAATCATGATGGTTCTTTTTGTTTCCCAGTGCGAGAAAAAGGCTTTGAAGCGAACCCGCCGGGTCTTGGATACCTTTGCCGATCGTATTGGTGATAATACCTGGCGTACGGTTATTACTAACGACGGCTTGCAGGCAGTGCACAAGCTGCTGAAAAAGACTGCTTCAAAAAGTACTGCGGTATCCTGTCACTGGCTACGAAGCCGTAGCCGTTCTGAGTTATTATGGGTAGTGGGGAAAAGAGATCGATTTGATAGTAAGGGCAATGTCCCTGTCATTTTTACAAATCGTCCTCCGGTGAATACTGATTGGGAAAACAATTGGCAATACGCTGCCTCTATTCAGATAATGGCAACCCTGGCTGCTCTGCTTCATGATATAGGGAAGTCTTCGAAGGGGTTTCAGAAGAAACTGTTTGCAGAGTCTGGTGTTTCAGGAGACCCGTTGCGCCATGAATGGATTTCACTGCGGTTGTTTGAATGGTTGCTCGAAGATGTGAAAAGTGATGTGGAATGGTTGCAACGTTTTTCTGATCTGGGAGGTTATTTGCGCGATAGGCCTCTTCCTTTTGTGGATTGGGATAAATCTATCATTTGCGAGACGAACATAGCCCAGTTGTCACCCTTGGCACAATGGTTGGGTTGGCTGATTGTGGCACATCATCGCATGCCTTTCTATAAGAGCTCAGAACCCAGATATCGTAAACATGAAGAAGAGAGAAAAGGGAAAATCTCCCAGAATCTTGCTGATTTTTATAAAAAGCTCGAGCCTGTTGAACACTGGGTAATAAATCCCAAGACAATGAAGGATGCCGCAATCAGAAAGGATTTCTGGTCTTTTGAGAAGCTGATTGTTTATGATACCCAGTGGCAAAAAAAAGTGGCACGATGGGCAAAAAAGGCCTTACGCCATCATTCTCTGATGGAACTGGGTGGCCAGAGTGGTTTAGAAAAGACTGTCAATGACCCGCTGCTTTTTCATCTCAGTCGGCTGTCTTTGATGCTTGGCGATTACTCCTTTTCAAATGAATCATTAAAAAAATCACCTGATTCTCAGGAGGATACAGTTTCTCAGGAGCTTGTTGCCAATACCCATAGGCCAAATGGAAAAACGCCGCAATGCAAGCAGCTGCTCAATGAGCATCTGGTAGGCGTTGCAGAACGTACTGCTCGCTTTGCTCGCCTGCTTCCCCGGCTTTCTGATGGGCTGCCAACTTTGCAAAATCATGATCCGTTACTCAAGCCAACAGGCATTCCTCGCTTTACCTGGCAGAACAAAGCCTATAAACTCGTCTATTCATTACAGAAAAACACTACGGAAGATGGATTCTTTGGGGTCAATATGGCCTCTACGGGATGTGGCAAGACCATTGGTAATGCACGTATTTTCTATGGTTTATCCGACCCAAAAAGAGGTGCCCGGTTTACCATTGCGCTGGGGCTTCGGGTGTTGACCTTGCAGACTGGGCAGAGTTTTCGAGAAAATCTAGAACTAACAGATTCTGAGCTTGCCATTCTGGTCGGTGGCACTATTGATCGGACCCAACAGAAGAGGGAAGACGGTGACAGACAGTCTGGTTACTCTGCAGAAGAAAAATCTGGAAGTGCCTCCGCAGAAGAAATTGTTCCGGAAAGTCTTGATAGCAGTATCTCTTGTGAAATTGCAGATCGTTATCAAAAGGATTTTGAGGTCATCTTAAAAAAACAAAAAGACCGGGCATTGTTGTTTGCTCCTGTTGTTACTTGTACCATTGATCATTTAATGCAAGCCTCAGAATGTCATCGTGGCGGACGTTATATCCTTCCCTGGCTGCGTCTGTTGACAAGTGACATCATTCTTGATGAACCGGATGATTTCAGTCAGCAAGATTTGCCGGCATTGGCCCGATTTGTTCATCTGGCGGGACTGTGTGGTGCCAGAATTATGTTATCGTCGGCAACTCTCACCCCTGATTTTGTTAGCGGGCTTTTTGAGGCATATCAGGCGGGGCGCATCATCTGGAATAAATCTCAAAATCGTTCTTCATCAGCAGTTGTTTGTGCCTGGTTTGACGAAAAGGGCTGTCGGAGTGAAATCTGTTCCAATAAAAGGTTTTTCAGCACTGCCCACCAGAAGTTTATCAAAAAACGTACTGCTTTTCTTAATGCGGCTCAAAAGCGACGTATAGGGCAAATTTTGCCGATTCAAGCCGTATTTAATTATGAAAAGCCGGAAAAATTTTATCATCCACTGGCAGGGGAAATGCTCGCCGCGGCCTTGTCTCTTCATCGGCAGTATCATGGTACTTGTCCCAAAACAGGAAAGATGTATAGTGTCGGCCTGTTACGAATGGCCAATATCTCTTCGTTAATGCAAGTAGCGACGGCTTGCCATGCAATCGAAATGGATGCAACAGATTATAATGACGTCCATTTTCATCTCTGTTGCTATCATGCCCGGCAACTGCTTTGTTTGCGTAGTCGTCTCGAAGAAAAACTTGATCGAATCCTAAAGAGGGAAGAAGATAATCCTGAGGGTATCTTGATTCATCCAGAAATCCGGGAAGCTATGGAGCGACATCCTGCCCGGCATCATGTCTTTATTGCGCTGGCCTCGCCGGTCGCCGAGATTGGCCGGGATCATGATTATGATTGGGCGATTACCGAACCATCTTCAATGCGTTCCTTGATTCAATTGGCCGGGCGAATATGGCGACATCGACCAAATCTTGTGGCAAGTCTGGCAAATATTTTTGTCTGGCAATATAATATTCGCGCTTTGGAAATGGCTTGCTCAACATCTCCTGTGGCTGTTTTTTCCCGTCCTGGTTTTGAAGATGATGCACATCTCCTTGCAACCCATGACTGTGAGAGATTGTTGGCATCAAAAGAACTTGACCATATTAACGCCGTTCCCCGGATTCACAGAGCAGAAACGCTGAGCTCCAGGAAGTCTCTGAGTGATTTGGAACATCAAATTATGGCTGAGTTACTCAATAATGAAGATCTTAATTGTGTTAATGGGTATTGGAAGAAAACGACGGCCAATCGAGTCAATGTCCACCTCCAAAAATTAACCCCGTTTCGTGCTGGCATTCCAGAAGAGGAATGGCTATTTATCCCGGAAAGAGATGGTGAGTTCTCTGTTTATGCTGCCGAGCAGGTGTACCGTAATAGCCTGCGGGAAAGTTCTTCTCATAATCACCTCTTTCGCCCGTTTCCATTAAAGCAGGTCAACCAGCATCTCTCTCCCTGGTTGACAGAAGAACTTTTCGCGACCATCGTAGAGCTGCATCGTGGTCACGAAGAGAAAAGTTTTTCCTGGATTGCCAGTCAATATGCAAAGGTTCAGTTGCCAGCTTCGCAGAACGGTTGGCATTTTCATGAATGGTTTGGCTTCTGGAAGGTTGATTGATACCCAAAGATATGATAAACAGCCAATATCTCTGCTGAACAAGCAGCTTAGAAATGTTTATTTTAATTGTTTCTAAACATTTTTTCTGCCGAATAGGCAGCTGGTGAATTTTTTTGTGAAGTATATTCTTTAAATTAACCTGTTTATTTTATTTGATATTTGAAAAAATATTGACAGGGTGTCTGTAATCTTTTTATATGATGTTATAGAAAGGAGGGAGGGCTTATGGAATCGATAACAACACAAGTGGTACGGGAAAGTATTTACGCATTTTTAGATGGGCAATGCAGTAGCAAGGTTGCACCAGAAAAGAAAAAGCTTGCAAAGGCAGAGGCAAATCAAGAGATTCAGAAAGTTTCTGAATTCCAGGAAAAAATTGCAAAAATTCGAGAAAAATACCAGTTGAATGTCTGGATGGAACAGGCTGTGAACCGCATGGCCCAAGGCCTGAAGTTTGGTACTCATATCTCAAAAGGTGTCCATTCAGAATCAAAGGGGGATAATATCGTTTTTCGTTCGAAGAGACAGTCTATTCCTGCTGGGTTGGTAGCCTCACAGCATCTTGATAATCCGGAGTTGGATACCAATGGGAATGCTGCCTATCTTCCTTTAGCAGCTTTCTTTGATTGCATTGTTGATGAAGAGCAGGATCTACGAATTCGTCATTTGATAGTTGATAATCATCCTGCTCTTAAGGGGGTATTTGCCTCTGATCCAGAGCTTTCGGATCGTTACCTGCAAGTATTTCAGCGATGTCTTTCGGCTGAGACTGATCATCCAAAAACTTCGACTAAAAATAAACAGATTTTCTGGCCTCGCCAAAGCAATATGGAAAGGACGTCGTACACCTGTCTTGTTCCTCTTTATCCTTCTTCATTGACGCATGAAGTTCATCGTAAAGTTAATGCAATAAGGTTTTCTGAAGAAAATAAGGCGGCACGGGATAATCGGTATAAAGATCGTGGTGAACAACAGTCATACCAGACTTTTTCTGATCTTGCTGCTGTACAGCTTGGAGGAAGCAATTCCCAAAATGTCGGTCGGCTGGTTAATAGACGAGGTGGTCGGGATTATTTGCTTCCTTCTGTTCCGCCAATATTCAGGCAGGAGGCTGGATTTCGTATTGGCGTGAACCAGGAAAGTTTTTTTCATAACGGTTTGAAGTATCACTGTGCAAAAGAGCTGTCTGGTTTGTTTGCGGTTATTAAAATACGTCAGAATAATGTTCGTATTCGTGTTACCCGTAAGGCTGTTCTTGACTCTTTGTTGGATACTATCCTGATGCTGGCTGCCAGTATCCAGGTCAATACTCCTGCTGGTTGGAGCAAGAGCTTACGGAGACTTTCCTATGATGAGCGGTTATGGTTGGATCCTGGTCGTGCCCAGCTTGAAGGAGAAGAGGAGTTTGCAGAAGATAGGGTAACATGCGATTGGCAGCATGAGATTGAGATTCGGTTTGCGAATTGGGTTAATATGTTACTGAAAAAACACTTAAAGAAAATGAAGTATGATTTTGGTGAAGCAGAGCAACAAGAGTGGCGTCGGGAGTTGAGAGATATGATGAAGCAAAGTCAACGACGTGGATTGGGGGTATTTTTATGAAAAAAATTGGCTACCTCTTGATTAAGGAAATTCGTATCGAAAATGCCAACGCAATCTCCAGCCCGATGACCTATGGCTTTCCTGCGATTTCAGGATTTCTCGGTGCGGTACATGCCATCGATCGGGAACTTTGGGGAAATCAGAATTTTAGTGAGATTCGGTTACAAGGTGTCCTCATTGCCTGCCACCGTTGTGAACCGCAAATATATCGGGCTAACCCATATCAGGAGCACACCTTTAACCAGTCTCGGAATCCCTTACGAAAAGATGGGAAGACGGCGTCAATAATTGAAGAAGGAAAGGTGCATCTCACGGTCAGTCTGGCCGTTGAGGTCCATGGCGATGAGGAACTATCAGCAGTAGAAGAAAAGCAGTTCCTTGCTCTCATGCAAAGATTGATTATGTCGCGGCGTATTGCTGGGGGGAGTGTACATGGCTTGCATCAAGAAAAGCCAGTAAGTTATTTTTGTGCTGAGAATGTTGAAGACATCATTCCCCTTCTGTTGCCAGCCTTTGTCTTAATGGATACTAGACAGAATCTCATTGAACTGACAGAGCAAATGCAGGAAAAAAATCCAGAGGCAACTGCTCTGGATGCCTTACTCGATGTTGCCGCATTGCACCATATTCCAACGGAGAAAGATGGTTCGGTTGAATGGGCAACTCATTCTGCGAAAACAGGGCGGGGGTGGTTGGTTCCGCTCCCCTTGGGATTTCAAGGGATTGCTCGGCCATTCGAGCCGGGTGTATTGCAAAATTGCCGCACCAATGAATACCCCTCGCAATATGTTGAGGCAGTGTATAGCCTTGGCAAGTGGGTCTTTCCACACCGTATCTCTGATATAACAACAGCCTTTTGGCGATATGATGAATTTGCTGGAAACAATCTCTATCTTGTTACTCAGGATAATAAGTCACTATAAAATAGGGAGAAAATAATGGCGAACAAAAAAATGAAAGCAGCAAGTGTATTGGCCTTTGAACGAAAGCTCGATATATCAGATGCATTTTTCTGGCAAAAAGATAGTAACGCTGACAAAAAGGACGTTTTAATTACGCCGGTAATTATTCGGGAAAAGTCAGTGCGGGGAACCATTAGTAATCGTCTGAAAAAAGCCGTTGCCAATGATCCCGCCAAACTTGATGCAGAAATAGAAAAACCCAATCTGCAAACCGTTGATGCCGCTGCTCTCGAGGTCAATAATGACACCCTGGTTATAAAATGGAGCTGCAAGGTGCTTCCGTTTAGTGGAGAACCGTATGTCTGCGATGAACTCTATTATCGACAGATCTTAATGGGAAAGGTGCGTGGTTATCTTGAAGAGTATGGCGTAAAAGAGCTGGCTCGTAGATATGCCAGTAATATTGCCAATGCCCGTTGGTTATGGCGCAATCGGATCGGAGCCGAAGAGATTTCAGTAACGGTAACGAATGGAAATGAGTCCCTGACTTTTTCCCATGCTGAAATAATTAATCTTAATGATTTTTCGTATAGCAGTCCCGAGCTTGATACCTTAACCGAATGGATTGTGGCTGGTTTAAGTGACCAGGCGTTCACTATCCTTTATATTGAGGGGCAGGCCAAAGTTGGCTATGGACAGGAGGTTTATCCGTCGCAGGAACTTATCCTTGATACTGGAAGAAGTAAAAGTAAGGTGCTTTATCAGCTTAACAAGCAAGCAGGAGTGCATTCCCAGAAAATCGGAAATGCCATTCGCACCATAGATACCTGGTATGAGGAAGATGCCCAATTTCCCATTGCGGTTGAACCTTATGGTTCTGTAACAACTCTAGGAACAGCGTTTCGCCAGCCAAAACAGAAGAACGATTTTTATTCTATTTTTGATGCCTGGATCAAAGATGATAAATTACCCACAGAAGATGAACAGCATTATGTTATGGCCATATTGATTCGTGGAGGTGTCTTTGGTGAAAGCGGTAAGGAGTAATCATGCAAACTCATTATTTTGATTTGAAAGCAATCCCGCAGGAAGACAGCACCCAGCCTCAGGTTATCAGCGATATAATGCAGATTCTTCATCGTTATTTACCGGGGTATAACAATAGTGATTGTGAGGAAGAACAGATCGCTCTTAGCTTTCCCTGTTACAGGAGAAATGGCAGTCTGGGCGGTATTATCCGTCTTCATGGCGAAGAAGAACAGCTTTTCGACCTCCACGATTCGCTCATATCATTAAGCGGCTACGCTCTCGTTGGGGATGTACAGGAGGTTCCTGCACAAATTAAGGGATATGCGATCTTTTCTCGAAAACAATACAAGGGAGCTGCCGCTGCCCGTCGCATGAAGGCCCGTTATGCACAACGAAAAGACAAGGCATGGACAACCGAATTGGCAACCGCTATGATTAAAAAATACAGCAGCCATGATTTTTTGCCTTTTGCCCAATTAAAAAGTGCCAGCACGGGCCAGTTGATGAGACTGTATATCGAAAAAAAAGAAGTCTCAAAAGATAGTTGTGGCTTTTTTACGGGATATGGCCTTAGCAAACCAACAAAGGGTGATGCCCCTTTGGCAACAGTACCTATTTTTTGACCCATTTTTTTGGTGATGTTTTAATACCTTGATTTCATAGGAGTAAATTTTACGCCTTGTCAAAAGGCTATTTTTGCGGAAAGCTCTTTGACAATCTGATATCCTTAGTGTTTTATGTTGTATCTCTTGGTTCACTGCCGCATAGGCAGCTTAGAAATAATGTATGGGTTGATATTGGATCTGCATCCTGTTCACTGCCGCATAGGCAGCTTAGAAAGAACCTTTCCGCCATGCACAATAATATTTGTTGTTCACTGCCGCATAGGCAGCTTAGAAATTCAATATGTACGTACTGCGTGATCTCTCGCAGTTCACTGCCGCATAGGCAGCTTAGAAAAGGGCGGGGAGCCGCACCCTGCTGGCCTTCACGTTCACTGCCGCATAGGCAGCTTAGAAAACTCTGCGGCATCAATTAAGCCGCTGTTGTAGGTTCACTGCCGCATAGGCAGCTTAGAAATAAGGGTGCAGAGTCGAAACGTCTTAAACTCGGTTCACTGCCGCATAGGCAGCTTAGAAATGCCGGGCAGTGCCATGTTTCTCTTTCTGGCTGTTCACTGCCGCATAGGCAGCTTAGAAACAAGCCCCACACCTACGAAGCAGTGCCATGTTGTTCACTGCCGCATAGGCAGCTTAGAAACTTAACGGTGTTTTCTTCTTTGGCAATGGGAGGTTCACTGCCGCATAGGCAGCTTAGAAACATCAAAAACAATTCTTACTTTGCTGAACCTGGTTCACTGCCGCATAGGCAGCTTAGAAATTATACGCGGAAAAGATTTTTTCCTTCATAGTGTTCACTGCCGCATAGGCAGCTTAGAAACTGTTGCGGCAGCTAACACAGCTATAAGCCATGGTTCACTGCCGCATAGGCAGCTTAGAAACATCTCCAACAATCATATTTTTGAAAAGGTTTGTTCACTGCCGCATAGGCAGCTTAGAAAAAATTGAGAGAGTAAAAAGTTTTTGTCAAAAGGTTCACTGCCGCATAGGCAGCTTAGAAACGCCTGAACAAAACCCTGACAAACCTGACAAAGTTCACTGCCGCATAGGCAGCTTAGAAATAGAAAAAAACTAGGTGGCAAGCTGAGCCTTAGTTCACTGCCGCATAGGCAGCTTAGAAATGGCTGGGTATCGTTATTTTTTATAAAACACCGTTCACTGCCGCATAGGCAGCTTAGAAACTGCTGGCCTTCACTATTCGTTCAGTCCTAATCGTTCACTGCCGCATAGGCAGCTTAGAAATAAGGTGATGTAACCCAGTTTTCCCCGGTGTCGTTCACTGCCGCATAGGCAGCTTAGAAAATTCTCGATAATATCGGCACGGTCGAAGAGGAGTTCACTGCCGCATAGGCAGCTTAGAAAAAAAACTAAAAACACGTTGCATCTACTCTTTTGTTCACTGCCGCATAGGCAGCTTAGAAAACTTCCCAAACGTAGTAAAAGTGCAGATGACGGTTCACTGCCGCATAGGCAGCTTAGAAAACTTTGTTCCATGCGGCCTTATTCATGCCGCAGTTCACTGCCGCATAGGCAGCTTAGAAAATCCTAGGCGAAGAGTTCGGAGAGGTGTGCAAGTTCATTGCCGCATAGGCAGCTAGTTTCAAATTGATGACAATGATTAAAAAGATCTTTTCAAAGATAAAGAGAAAAGATCGTCTTTTGGTTAAGGAGAAAGGTTAATTTTTATTAATAAAGACCAAAAGAGGAGCGACGATAATGTTTTGATTGTCAATAAACCCATATTGACCGTGTAAAAGAGCAATTGAACTAATTTTTATTCAAATTACTCTATAAAAGCTGTTTATGAGAAATGAAATGCGGGCTAGTTTTATTGCTGGCGTATGGTATGAGAAATTCGTTTTAATTTTTCTTTTAATTTTAGGGGGCATAAAATGAAACCGACAAATGCTCTTGTTTCTTTTTTCATAGAGTTAATTTCCAAAATGATTGGTAAACTTTGTGGGAGTATTGGCTCGTGTTGGTTTTGGGGGCGGAAGCGTATTCATGGTTTTGTTTACCTGATTATAATGTTGCTTATGAAAGCTATTGAAAAATACCGTGAGAATATTGGTCAAAATCGTGGTGAAATTCCTAGGCAGAGCCAGAGTCAGGTTCGGAGTAAGGTGGTTCAGCGTGATGTTACTCCTTTGGAGGAGCATTGGATGATCCTGGATGATATTAACGCAAAAAGAATGGCTGCTCAAAAAGCGAAAGCTGGTGAGGGGAAACAGGCGAATTGTTCGACTGGTCCTGAGGATAATTATTTTGAAGCGGATGAATTTGATCTCGAGATTTTAAGAGAGCGGGACCAAAAGAGAAGGTCTGTTCATAAAGATATTGTCGGAAAGAGTGACCCGGTAGATCAGCATTTTGAAGTTGATGACCACGATATGTATGAAGAGGAGGCGGACTGGTAGGATCAAAAAACTGCTTTTAAAACAAAAAAATCAATTTTCTATCGTAGGGATAGTCATTCTACGATCTCACTTCTTATTTCAAAAATTAATCCACTGGTGCAGGGTCAACTGAGTAAATGTATCGTCATGCCCAAGGGAGTTTTTGGACACGATGGGCAAGAGATAAAGTTAGAAATATTCTGTTAGCGCAGGATGTTAATCAGCTTGATAATGTCGGTCAACAGAGATTCCAGAAACCCTGTGACAGCTTTGATAAAATTGAATATGCCGCCGCCGATAAAAAAGACGGTGAGAGATCCTAACAACCAGCTTTGCATTTCCCAGGCCACCTGGAAAAGAATTGAGCCAATGATGAGTTGCAGTATCCAGATCATACTCCAAAATAGCCCGGAAACAGATTGATGTCAAAAAAACTTCTGCTGTACTTTAACTGAATTCGTTATGATCTAATCTGACACTTCAGTTGCAACGGTGCGGGTCGTTATATCTTGTACCTTTTCATAGGTTAGCTCTTTTTTTTCACAATGAGATTGTAACTGTTTAGCTACTTTGGTCAATTTGGTATGTATTTGTTTTTTTGATAGTATCTGTTGCGAGGTTGTGATTGTGCAAAAAAACGATATGTGTGAGTGAGAGGTTTTCATCACAAATATTTTTTAATATGACTCCAGGCCTGATACTTTTCTTGATAAGTCATTGTTGCCATTGCTGGGCTGGTAGAGGGCATTCTGATCATTTCAATATCTTTTCTAAGATTGCGTTGTTCTGGAAGTATTCGTTGTTTAAATTCTGATTCTGCTTTGCTGCCATTAAAGGCTATGAGGCGGAGTTTGGGGTGATTGTCAAAAAAATGTGTAAAATCATTGGCTACAATGCTTGTTGTTTTAATTTTTGAGTCAAGACTGCCATGACGTTCGCAGCTTTGCATCACATCCCAGATGCCAATTTTATGGGCATTGACGATGCTTATTCGTTGTTGGTAGCCAATTGTGCTGTCAAACTGGAACATCTCTCCCATTATTCGCCAGAAGACATTTCTGGGATGGGCGTAATACTGTTTTTCCTGAAGTGAGCATTTGCCAG
>PDWJ01010949.1_pt1 | contig 11963 bp, 11 predicted proteins | sample 1430881 | NCBI WGS metagenome assembly PDWJ01 (sample SAMN01162460, study PRJNA174530) | Oral metagenome, whole genome shotgun sequencing project. | biome: Marine environment; feature: Marine mammal; material: Swab sample of the gingival sulcus; isolation source: swab sample of gingival sulcus... | reverse complement strand
GGATTATGGCGCCGCACCCCATCGTGGTGCAGCGGAGTATCGGCGGGGATGGGAAAAAATGGCGGAAATGACAGGCAGGGCGGTCTGAGGCGTGCAAGATAAAAGGTCGGCCACGCGGGGTGCAACCCGTTGCGCTGCAACAGCTTTTATCGCGCCGCCGAGTTTGGGGACGGGTTGGGAAACAGAGTTTATTCAATGATTTCAAAGGGGTTTCCGGCACTTTGCCGATTTGGAACCGGTTTTCAGGAAACTGTTTTAGGTCATTTAAGCCTTGAGTTGTATGACCGGCCAGTTATGCTCTCCGCGCGTTTCGGTGGCTCATTTCCGGTGCCCGAAACGCAACGATATTGATGGCACGGGGTGTTTTATGCGTTTGGCATATCTGTTTGAGACTGCGGGAATTCAGAACTACCTGTTTGCGACCGGAAAGTTGCGCGATGCCAGCGGGGCGAGCGAGTTGGTCTCGTTCCTGGCCTTCGAGGCGCCGGAGGGTGCGGGCGTAAAAGAACAAGGGCTTTTGGCGCAGGTCCTGAAGGCAGCGGGACTTGCCGGGAAGGTTCAGGTCTATCGCTGCGCCGGTGGCGTGGTGGATTTCACTTGTGGTAATGATCACGCCGCCTTGAAGCGGTTTCGTGCGCTCTGGCGGCTGGCGATTGCGCGTATTGCTCCGGGGCTGCGCTTTGCCGATGCGATGGCCGAAGGTGGGGACGATGCCGGGGCACGGCAAGCGGCGCGCCGCGCACTGATGCAGGCGCCGCCTCCGGCGCATGCCGACGCGCCTCCCGCGACACCGATCATCCGCCCGGCGGCGCTGACCGACACCGCCCCGGCGTTTTTCTGCAACATCACCCAGAGCCATGTCGACGCGGCGACGCAGGCCAAGCGTCAGTTTCTGGAGCAAGGCAGCGATGCGCTGGCACGGCTGTTTGTGGGGGAAAGCGCGCAGCAATACGCCTGGCCGGTGACGTTTGAAGAAGAGCGCAAAGGTGACAAAGTCTTCCCCTTCATTTCCGAGCCCAAACGCGTCGCCCTTGTGCATATTGACGGCAATGGCGTTGGCGCGTTTTTCACCGGCCTGCCCGAGGGGGCGGACAGGCACCGGATTTCGATAAATCTGGCACAGGCCACGAAAGAGGCCGCCGCCGAAGCCATGGAGCCGGTGTTGGAGGCCAGTCGGAACACAGGCTACATCATCCCGGCCCGCCCGATCCTGCTGGGCGGCGACGATCTGACCATTATCCTGCGGGCCGATCTGGCGCTGGAGTTTGCCCGCCGTTTCGCGCACGCTTTCGAGGCCAGAACGAAAGAGCGGTTTTCAAAGACGCTCGGGAAAGACCACAAGGGCCTCACCGCCAAGGCCGGCATCGTGTTCATGGGGCCGAAACAGCCCTTCGCCCAGGCCTATGAGTTGTGCGAGGAACTGGCGAGTGCGGCCCGTTGTGACCACTCCCGCCTGTCGTTCTGGCGGCTGACGGGAGCGATGATCCCGCAAGGCACCGATGAGATCGAGGCGCTGACAATGCGGGGGGATCTGTCGTTCTGGCGCTCGTCGTGGGCATGGGAGGACTTCGGGAAGTTACAGGCGCTGGCTGGAATCATGCGCCACGAAGACATTGGTCGCGGCCCCCTGCGCCGGGTGCCGGAGCTTGCCCTTTCGGGGGATGGGCGCGCGGCCAGTGAGGTCTATCGCCGCGCCATTCAGGTGCTGCGTGCCCGCGCGCCGGAAGTGGCCGAGAGCTTTCTGGGCGCGATGGACGACCTCGGCATCTCTGACCCCGAAACCGAGTTTGCGGCCGTGGGCTACTCGCCACTGCTTGACGCCCACGTCCTGAGCCAACTCACCCCAGAGGAGGCCAGACAATGACCGCCTTTCTTCAGATCGAGCTGCTGTCCCATTGGCGGGCGGGCACGGGGCAAAGCCGCCCCGGAATGCTGGACGCCACCTGTCAGCGCGGACCCGACGGGTTGCCGGTGATCCCCGGCAAGCACCTCAAGGGGCTGTTGCGCGATGCGGTGAAACGGGCCGAGGCGTTTGGCTGGATCAGCCCCGCCACTGAGGCGCTATTCGGTGATGACAGTCACGAAACCGCCCGCCTGTCTGAAGCGGACAGGGCCGCGCTGCGGGAAAACCCCGATCTGGCCCCGATGCTGTTCGACACCCGCCGGGCCACGGCCATTGGGGAGGAGGGCACCGCCAAGCCCAGCAGCCTGCGGTTTGAAGAGGTCGCCGTGCCGATGACCCTGCACGCCCCCCTGCAACCGCTGGCGGAAGTGCCCGAAGACTGGGCCGCACAAATCGAAGCGGTCTTGCCCCTGATCCGCGCAATTGGCGCGGGACGCACCCGTGGATTGGGGCGCTGCATCATCACACTTGAGCGGAGGGCGAAATGATCACGCAGGGCCTTCTCATCACATTGCTTGACCCGATCGTCCTGCCCTCGCAGGCCGCTACAGCCAGCCGCATGGAAACCCTGACCTATTTGCCCGGCGCAACCTTGCTGGGGATCGCGGCGGCAAAGCTCTATGGCCAGCTGGGCGAAGCCGGCGTGTTTCACTCTGGTGCGGTGCGCTTTGAGGATGCTTTTCCGGTGAACGATAGCGGACACCTCTGCCTGCCCGCGCCGCGGTCGCTGCATCGGCCCAAGCAGAAGACCCTTACCAGCGCACCCTCGGCGAAGGACTTCGCCACCGCTGAGCGCGAGGCGGGCCACAAGCAGATCCGCGGCAAGGATGTGGCGCTGGACGGCAGCGCCGGTTTCTTCACCCCGAAGCGCATGGCCTCGATGCGCACGGCGATTGCCTTTAAAACCGGGCTGGCGGATGAGGGCCAGCTTTACGGATACGAAGCGTTGGCTCCGGGGCAGCGCTTCCGGGCGCGGGTGAGTGGCCCTGCCGACTGGGTGGCGCAGATCACAGAGGCGCTCTGTGGCGAGCATTTCATCGGACGCTCGAAAACCGCCGAATTTGGGCGGGTCAGGATTGAGGCAGACAGCGGCTGGGATCTCACCGCAGCGAGTGCTGAAAAGGGCGAGCGGTTCGTGTGGTTCCTTGCGGACGCCTGGCTGCATGACGCTCAGGGGCTGCCAACCGCGCGGCCCGAGGCGGGCATGTTCAACGCTAAAACCATCAACTGGGCCCGCAGCTTCGTCCGCACCCGCCGCGTGGCGCCCTATAACGCCACATGGAACGCCCGCGGCGAAGAGCGCGAGCTGATCACGCGCGGCTCGGTCCTGACGCTGACGGGCTGCGATCTGGCGCCGGGGCTGCATGTCTTCGGCATGGGGCAGGAACGCGGCCACGGGCTGGCCTTCGTCAGCGCCGACCCGCTGGGGGATGTGTTGAAAACGGCCGTTGATCCGATTGCCCCGCAACCGCTCAGGTCGCCCAAGGTTAGCTTTACGCCGTTTTCCAAGTGGCTGGGGACGCGGTTGGATCGGGTCAAGGCACGGCAAAAAGCGGCGCAAGAGGCCGACGCGGACCTTAAGAAATTGCGCGACCATTACATCGCCGCCAAGCGCATTGCCGGCGAGGAGGTTGGCCCCACGCCCAGCCAATGGAACGGGCTGGCCTCGCGCCTTGCCGAGGAAGCGCCGTTGCTGCGCGACCCCGGCGATCAGGACAGCAAACTCTGGGGCGCGCGTTTCGCCGCGGGTAAGGGCGACGAAGGCACCTTCCGGGGCTTTGTGAAAGAAATTTTCGATCAAGATGGTGGCCCGGAGCGCCTCCGCCACCTCGCCCAAAAAATGTGCCGCGCCATGGACGACCCGGACTGGCCCGACCAAAAGACGGGAGGCGCGTCATGACCATCCCTCAGGACGGGAGCCGGACAATGACCATCCCTCATCTGCTGCATGTGCATCGTTTCACCCTTGAGGCCACCGCCCCGGTGATGATCTCCAGCGGCGGCGAAGACCCGCTGCTGGATAACCTGCTGGCCCGTGATGCCAATGGAATGCCGATGATCCCCGCGACCACGCTGGCCGGAGCGCTGCGGGCGCAGTTGTCGAAGCGGGCGGCTGAGCTGTTCGGCTATCAGAACCAGACCGACGGCCAGCGCAGCGCCCTCACCTTTACCGATGCGCTCGCGCACTGCGGCGATGACTGCCCGCGCGATGGCTGGCAGGCGCTGCCGGATGATCCCGTCACCCAACTGCTGCTGGATGACAGCCCCGTCACCCGACAGCATGTGCGTCTGAATGCGCATGGGGTCACCGACGGCGAGGGTAAGTTCAAACGCGCCGCCCTGCCCGCCGGCACCCGCTTTACCTTCGAGATCGGCCTGTGGGGTGACAGCGAGAACCTTGATGTCGTGGCCCAAATCGTCCGTGGCGGGCTGTTTCTGGGCGGGGCCAAACGCTCGGGCTATGGGGCGTTCAAGTGCGTCAGCGATGGCGGGCGCTCGTTTGACATGAAAGACCCCAAGGAGGCCGATGCCTATCGCGCCTATGCCAGCAAGCGGCTCGGCGAGGACAGCTTCGACATGCGGTCCGCGGGTTCAAACACCGCCCCGGCCAAGGGCTGGCATCTGCGCGGACAGATCGAAGGCCCGCTGCTGATCGGCTCGCCCAAACAGGATGGGAAAGGCGGGCGGCAGCCTTATAGTGAGCCGCATATCAAATGGCAGGATGGGCAGGGTAAGCTTGATTTCGCTAACCTCACCCTGCCGGGCTCTTCCATCAAAGGCCCGCTGCGCCATCGGACGTATTTTTATCTGAAAAAGCTGGGGCACCGCGACCCCGATGCGCAAATCGAGGCCATGTTCGGCAGTGCGGCCAGTGCAACAGGCGGCAAAGCCGGGTTGCTGCGGTTTCATGATGCCGAGATTATCGGCGAAAAGACAATCACCGTGTCTCACGTCAGCCTCGACCGCTTCACCGGCGGCGCGCGCTCCGGGGCGCTTTTTGCCGACGATATGCTCTGGCGGCCCAAACTGGACATTCGCATCGACCAACCCAAAACGCCTCCGGCTGAGGCGCAGACCGCCTTTAAAGCCGCACTGAACGACTTGCAATCTGGCCTGCTGGGCATTGGCGCGGAATGGGGCGAAGGGGTCGGCGTTTTTGAGGACTGCGAGATTGCGTGGGAGGAGGCAGCCGATGAAAGCGAATGATCTGCTTGAAAAGCTTGAAGAAATCACCCCCGAACACGGGCTGGAGCCGGTTGGCCTTCAGGAGCCGCATCTGGAACGTATCGACGATCCCGAAGCGCTCAAAACCAAAATCGGCAAATGGAAAGGCACCGGCTGGATTGCCCGGCAATCGGGCGTTTGTGTGATTGAGGACGGCGCCGGGGATGACCCCACACTCGGCCCGCTGGTCTCGGCCGAGCTTGTGGAAACCTCGCAGGTGACTCACCAGATCCGCCGTGTAACCAATGGCTGGCATATTACCACGATCACCGAAACCGAAGGCGCCACCCATCTGGCGGACACCGTGCGGCACATCGTAGACCCCAAGCACCACATCGCAAAAAACGACCGTATCGCGGTGTATCGCCGCTATTGGTCTTTACCGGAAGACGGCGCTTGCGAAGTGGTCGCCTGGCGTTTGACCGGGTTTGAGAAGGGAGAGACATGATGGTTTCCGCCCCCTATAATTTTGTTCCGCTGTCAAACACCGTCTGCACGGCTAAAATGCTGTCGGAAGATCTGGCGGAAACACCCGCACAGGACATCCCCGAAAAAGGCGGCCTGTCAAACGTGTTGCCTTTCACCATTACCTGCACCACCCCGCTGCTGATCGGCGATGGTGACAAGAAATTCATCACCGCCCCCGATAGCGGCAAACCGATCATCCCCGGCTCTTCCCTGCGCGGCATGATCCGCAATGTGATGGAAATCGCCAGCTTTGCGCGGATGCAGTTTGTCGATGACCAACGGGTGGGGGTGCGGGATCTGGATGCCATTCTGGATTACAGAAGCCGCCTGAAGGACATTCGCGCCGGTTGGCTGCGCCTTGCAGAGAACGGGAAAGGCTTTGAGTTAACGGAATGCGATTTCGCGCGTGTGTCTCATAAAGAGTTGGATCGGCATTCTCGTGGGTTTTATCAGGCGATTGACAGCCTTGCCCGCAAAAATAGCGCCGATGAGCGCGGCGCAAAACAGGTGCAGGAGGCGTTTCGCGGCTCCCCTAAAGGCACCTTTCAGACCAAAGATAACGGCCAAGTCACAGGCACCCTTGTCTTTACCGGCCTGCCGGGCACGAAAAACAATAGATCAAGCAAGAAGCACGAGTTCGTTTTTTTCAACAATAGCAAGACGTGGACCATTCCGGGCGAAACCTGGCAGCGCTTCATCGCCGTCCATGAAAAGCAGGAGAAGGAAAGCGAAACATGGAAATGGCGCAAGGGGCAGCTTGACCGCGGCGGTGCCATTCCGGTGTTCTGGCTACCTGGCGCGAACGATGTGCCGGAACAGATCGGCCTTGCCATGATGTTCAGGATCGCGGCGGATAACAGCATCCACGAGATGATCGCCCACACTGCCGAGGACCACAACAACGACACACTCCTCGACCTGCCCACCCGTATTTTCGGGCAGGTGGCAGATGCGGGGCGCGGCTTCCGAACCCGCGTGTCCTTTGGCTGGGCAACACTGCAAGGGGACGCACCTACGCCGGAAGAATTCACCGTCATTGCCGCCCGCCCCAAGCCCTCTTTTGTGCCGTCCTATGTGCGGCAGAGGGATTTTGCCGACACAAGCGGGAAGCGGTTGCTGAGCTGGGGGAAAAGGGAGAAAGAGAAGGCCCAATACCGATCTTATATGAACTGGCACCGCAACGGCAAACTGGTTCAGGAAGAAATCCGCGGCTGGAAACGCTACCCCATCGGCCCGGATGCCACTCCCGAACAGGCCGCAGACATAGACGCTGCCTCTACCCTGTCTCCGATCCGGGGAACGGTCGATAAGCCACTGAAATTCAAGGGCAAAATCCGATACCACAACCTGCACCCGATCGAGCTGGGCGCACTGGTCTGGGCCCTGAACTGGGGCGGCAACGACACGCTGCGCCACAGCCTTGGCATGGGGCGGGCCTATGGCTGGGGGCAGGTGCAGATCACACTGGAGGAGGATGTGGCCGCCTTGCAGGAACCGTTCGTTGAGGCGATGGAGCGTGCCAAACCCGGCTGGGCAAACACGCCCCAGATCCGCCAGCTTCTGGCCATGGCGAACCCGGCGGTTGGGGCGAAGAACAAGGGCATCCTGAAGCAGATGGTGCTTGATCCTAAAGGAAAAAATGAGTTCCGCGACGCCAAACAAAGGCGCAATGTTTTGCCGGAATACCCGCCCGCCAACACGGTCACACCCGGCATCAAAGAACAGGCCAAGGGCTATCGCCCCCCGCAACAGGGAGGACGGGCACAGCCTTGCCCCACTCCCTCAGCGCAAAAACCAGATGGGCCGCTGCGGGAGGGAAGTGCAGTTTGGTATGGCGGAGAGGCAACCATAATCACTGCGATCAATGGCGAAGTCGTTATTGTCGAATATGAGGATGGCGGCACCGAAAAAACAACCCTGAATGAGCTGAAACCCAGATGACCACCTACTTCATCACCCGCCACCAAGGCGCTCTGGACTGGGCGCGGGCGCAGGGGATCGGGGCCGATCCTCTCGACCATCTCGACCCCACCACGATTGCCCGCGGTGATACGGTGATCGGCACCCTGCCGGTCCATATCATCGCCGAAATCTGCACCCGCGGCGGACGCTATCTGCATCTGGTGATGGACGTGCCGCCGGAGGCGCGTGGCAAGGAACTGACCGCCGCCGAAATGACCCGCTTTGGCGCGCGGCTGGAAGAATACATTGTCATACAAAAGGGGGAATGAGCATGAATACAATAACCGCGATTGAGAGGGCCGTCGCCATGGATCCAGTTTTTCGTATGTCGTTGGATTGGTGGTACGAGCAAGGGCTTTCATGGTTTGTGTTCACGGTCATTGTATCAATTATCTTGTACGGAGTACGCAGTTTTCTTGAGTGGGTGTATCGCCGTCAGTTCAAAGGCTGGAAACTGGTTCTCTTGGGGGAAGATGAGGACGGACAACATCAATCCCTGCATTGGGAAGAGGTTCGCCGCATTCTGGAAAGCGATTTCGAGCGTTGGAAGTTGGTCAAATCGGTGGTGGCCGGGGCCGGCTGGCTCAGCGTCACCCGCATCAAGCCCGCGGAAGAGGCCGGGTGGACAAGTTACGATACCGCCAAAAAGAAACTGGTGATTGACTTCAACGAAATCCCGCCGGATCATCTGAACGACAAGAAGTGGACCACACCGCCGAAATACCTCCAAAGCCAGAGGCATTGAAAGAAAGCCGGGCAAAACAGATATATCGCCGTCGCAAGTCGCTTCGTACTGTCCGCCGGGTTGCTCCGAAGAAGCATTACTGGCCGAGCAAGTCAGTCACCGAAATGCTTTAAAGTCATGGCAATAAATAAACGTCATTTTTCATGTCGGTTGATCAGCCAAGAGTCCTCATCTTGCATTGAACCTACCTGTCCGCACGCAGGCGGATTGAAACATTTTGCTGTTGCCGAGAAGGCAATAGATATGCTGAAATCACTTGTCCGCACGAAGGCGGATTGAAACCAATGTCCTTCCACCGGACCTGCTCGGGTTTGGCTGAAACCACTTGTCCGCACGAAGGCGGATTGAAACTTAACCGTCGCATGGTCATTGTGGCTCGTTTCGTGCTGAAACCACTTGTCCGCACGAAGGCAGATTGAAACGCGCATGGCCACGGGGAGGCGCGCACGTTCGTGCTGAAACCACTTGTCCGCACGAAGGCGGATTGAAACTTCATTCAGGATCATGGTTTCAGGTGTCATACTTGCTGAAACCACTTGTCCGCACGAAGGCGGATTGAAATACAATAGGAAACGCCGATGGGACCTTCTACTAGCTGAAACCACTTGTCCGCACCAAGGCGGATTGAAACACGGATGAAGTGAACCACGCCGCATTACCAAGGGTGAGATTACCTGTCCGCACCAAGGCGGATTGAAACTCGAAGAGGTTAGCAATGATGCTTTCAGCTTCTTGCTGAAACCACTTGTCCGCACGAAGGCGGATTGAAGCGCAGGTAGGCGATACAGTCGCGGGGGTGTGGGGGTGAACCCACCTGTCCGCACCAAAACGCAGTGCCTTCGGCTCAGAACAGCCAGTAGCCCTCGTCGCTTTCGAACGGGGCGCCGTCGCCGAAGACGCGGCTGCGGCGTTCGCCGTCGTGGCCGATGACATAGACCCGCAGGCTGTCGCCTTCTCCCAAAAGCGCGGCGAGCCGTTGTGACAGGGCATCGCAGCGGGCGCGGGTCATGCGGGTTTCGAACACCGAGTATTGCACCCGCGTCGCCGCGTCCTCCAGTAGCCGCGCGATCTTTCGGCGGCGCTTGTTGGTGGAAACGTCATAGGAAAACACCGTCAGCATTTCGCCCCGCGCCATGTCAGGCCTCCATCAGGTAGGGGCGGAAGAGCGTAGGATCGGCCTTGCGGCAGGCCCGTGCCATGTCCTGCGCTTGTCGGCGCATCATTGGCCGCCACGCCAGCCGAACCGTGCGTCCCGGCGCGTTTACCCGTTTGGCCAGCGCCTGTTCATAGCCGGTGATCAGCGCCCGCCGCCCCGCGGTCGAGATCCGCACCCCGCTGTCGGTGTGGGTGAACATCTCGCCCCGCAGGCGTTTGGCGTTGAACAGGAAAGCCGCCAGCCCCTCGGCCAGCGGCGCGCGGAAGGGTTCCATCAGATCGTAAACGGCAGCATCGGCGCGGTTGCGCGGGGTGTGCAAGAGGCCGAAACCGGGATGCAAACCGGCGGCGAGCGTGGCGGCGTAGCCGTCGCGCTCCAGCAGCGCGGCGAGGTAGTTGAGCGCGGCGTTCAGGGGCGTGCGGGCCGGAGGCTGGCGCCGAAACGGAGCCTCGGCACCCTTGGTCAGCAGGCCGAGCGCGGGCCAGTATTCCGCCGCCGTCACCCCTTCCAGCCCACGCAGCGCGGCCACGTCCGCCGCGTAGGGCAGTTTGCGCAGGTGCCGCCCCATGGCCTTCAGCGCGGCCATCACCTGTGGGTTCTCCTGCCGCCGGTTGAGGCGGAAAAGCTGCGTGCGCTGGTTGCGGATGCGCGCCTCGACCAGCCGCCGCACCAATTCGCAGCGCAGGCCCTCGTCCATCACCGCCGCCGCCTGCGCCAGATGCAGCTCCGCCGGGCCGGTAAGCGGCGGGCTCACCCGCCCCGTCAACCGCCCGCGCCCATCCACCAGCACCATCTCGGTATCGCTGCCAAGCGCCCATTCCACCGCGGCCCAGTCCGCCGACGCGCCCGGTCCGATCTCGATCCGGTCCACACGGGCATGGGCAATCCCGGCGATTTCTTCCCCCGCCTTGTTCGTCACCGAAAAGCTGAGGTTGCGCAGCCCCACGCGCCGCCCCGGCTCGGTCACATACAGCACCCGGTCGCCCCGGTCATAGCCCGCATCCACCTCGGCGCTGATCTGTTCGGCCAGCGCGGTATCCGCCTCGGCCACACCGCGCAGCAGGCTGACCATATCCTCCTCAGGGTCCGACACCTGCTGCACCACCATGCTGCGCACGAACAAATGGCTCAGAAATTCAAACCCCCGGTCGAAATCCAGCACCCGCGTGCCGCCCGGATGCAGCTCCAACCCATGCCCACCCAGCACGGCATCGACCTCCTCCAACGCGGCTTCGGCGCTCTTGCGGCGCTTGCACAGCACCACGAAGTCATCGGCAAAGCGCACGATCCGAATGCCGCGCCCGTGGATCTCCTCGTCCAGCGCGTCCAGATAGAGGTTCGCCAGCAGCGGCGACAGCGGCGAACCCTGCGCCAGCCCCTTGCCCTCAATCCCGCAATCCAGCGCCTGATGCACGAGAATATGCGCCACCAGATCGGTGATCTGAGCGCCGCCCGGCCACCCCTCCAGCGCTGCCTCCAGCTTGGCCAGCAACTGATCGTGCCGCACCGCGTCGAAATAGCCGACAATATCGGCCTCGATCACATGCCAATACCCCGTGTCGCGCCAGTGTTCGATCGCCCGCACCGCCTGTTTCACCGACCGTCCGGGCCGATAGGCAAAGCTCCCCTCTTCAAATTGCGGCTCCAGCACCGGCGTCAGCACCGCAGCAATCGCGCCATGCAACACCCGGTCGATCAGCGACGGAATACGCAGGACCCGAACCCCGCCCTTGCGCTTGGGGATCTCCACCCTGCGGTAGGGCGCGGGGGACCACTCCCCCTTCTCCACCGCCCGGGCCAGATCGGCCAACCGCCGCCCCGCGCCGGCCTGAAACTGGGGGATGGTCACATGGTCCCCGCCCGAAGCCCCGCCATTGGCCCGCACCTTCTCCCACGCAGCCTCAAGCACCGAATAAGACAAAAGCTTTTGCCAGAGATCCTGTTGTTGGGGTAAGGTCATGACAGAGCCCCGCAATCGTGAAATCAGGCTCAGATTACCAATAATGCCCTGAAAAGGAAGGGAAAACAGGAACAACCATGCTCGCCATCCATGAAAAGACATCGCAAACCCCACTTCCCTTCGGAAGCAATATTATTTTCAGCTTGACAATCAGGGGGATGCAAGGGGTAAGGTGAAATCACCTGTCCGCACCAAGGCGGATTGAAACCGCAAAGGTTCGATATGAAGTTCGCCGGATTCCGGTGAAATCACCTGTCCGCACCAAGGCGGATTGAAACGCCAACGTGACGATCCCGTTTGCTTGCAGCCGGTTGCGGGTGAAATCACCTGTCCGCACCAAGGCGGATTGAAACCACGTTGATGCCTTCAATCAGAGAATTTAGTCCATGGTGAAATCACTTGTCCGCACCAAGGCGGATTGAAACTTTTCATCAAAGTTGGGGGGCAGGAGTTTAAGGTGAAATCACCTGTCCGCACCAAGGCGGATTGAAACGCAATCGCCGCCCCGCCATGCTCAACAAACTTCAGGTGAAATCACCTGTCC
>PDWJ01008102.1_pt1 | contig 11963 bp, 7 predicted proteins | sample 1430881 | NCBI WGS metagenome assembly PDWJ01 (sample SAMN01162460, study PRJNA174530) | Oral metagenome, whole genome shotgun sequencing project. | biome: Marine environment; feature: Marine mammal; material: Swab sample of the gingival sulcus; isolation source: swab sample of gingival sulcus... | reverse complement strand
GAAACCGAACCCCAAAGAATAATAGATAAAATCAATAAAGTTCTTAACTCAATTGATGAATTACATAAAATTGAGTTTGCTAAATAAGAGAGGCACATATGAAATCCATTAAATTATTGATATTTTTAACTTTAATCATTATAAATTGTAATGCTCAGAATAAAAAATCTGACTTAAAACATCATGAACTAAATTTTATTGATATTTTTGTTTCTGATAGTCTGCCCGGAAATTCATGCTACAGAATCCCTGCTCTTATTACTGCACCAAACGGAAACATTATTGCAGCAATTGATGAACGTATTGGTTCGTGTGCTGATTTAAGAGACGGGCGAGATATAAATATTTCAATAAAAATTAGTAAAGATAACGGTCAAACTTGGTCGGAAACAAAAAGTATTGTTGATTTCCCGCTTGGTAAATCCGCTTCCGATCCTTCTTTTATTCTGGATAAAACCACAAACGAAATTTTCCTCTTTTACAATTTTATGGATTTAGATAAGGAAAAAAACATCTATTACTTGCATTATGTAAAAAGTAAAGATAACGGTTTAACTTGGAGCAAGTCAATTGATATTACTAAGCAAATTACTAAGCCTGAATGGAAAAACGATTTTAAATTTGTTACTTCAGGTAAAGGAACACAAACTAAGGACGGAACACTTTTGCATACGCTTGTAAATCTACATCGTGGGCTCTACATCTTTGGAAGCAATGATCACGGAGAAAGTTGGTTTTTTGTTGATAATCCTATTAAACCTGCAGATGAATCCAAAATTATTGAATTATCCGATAAAACTTGGTTTATAAATAGTCGTGTAAATAAACTTGGTTACAGATATATTCATAAATCAAAAGATAAAGGTAAAACTTGGGAAAGCTCAATTGATTCTACTTTAATAGATCCGGGATGTAATGGAAGCATAATTAATTATCCAAGTAAAAAACAAGATAGTATATTGATTTCTTCAAATCCTAACGATTCCGTACAGAGAAAAAATCTTACCGTAAAAGTTAGTTTAAATGGAGGCAAAAGTTGGAGCAATGAAAAAGTAATTTACAAGGGCAGTTCTGCTTATTCATCATTAACAATTCTTAAAAATGGAGAAATAGGGATTTTGTTCGAACGAGATGAATATACAAAAAACACGTTTACAAAATTTAGCTTAGATTGGTTATTAGAAAATTAAATCCGTATGAAAAATAGAAATTAGCTTCATCTGTGTTCTATTTTTCAGCCACAAACTCAAACCAAATTGAATTAGTTTGTTCAGGAGTTAAATATAATTTTCCTTTAAATTTTAATAAATCCTTGTCAAACTTTTTGGCAAGGATTTTTTCCAATACAGCATTATCCGAAACTCTAATTGTTACTCCGCTAACTTGAAATTTATTATCTTTAATCAGAATTACTTCAAATTTATTATTCTTAAACTTTATTATTTTATTTTTTAAAGATGGAATAATATACTCCCCTACAGGAGAAAACCCAAACATTGCAAGCTCATTTGCAGATTCTTTAATATCTCTGGTTGATAACCAAACAGACATAATTCCTTTTGCTTTGTTGTTGTGCTTGATAACAGAGTTTTGATTATTGTCAAAATAGTTAACAAAAAATATTGGGAAGTTCTTATTTATATGATTTGACGATAAAGTAGAATAAAGATTATTTGATTTTAAATTAGTAAAAGGTAAATCAAGTTTTTCCGAAAGAAATTTCAACTCATTGATTTTATTTGTTCTTAAAGCAAATTGCAGCCCGAAAATATTTTGGTTTATTAAGCCTTCATATTCCTTGGAAATATTTTCTTTTGGGTTCTCAACGCTTATAAATTTCAACTTGTTATTATCAGAAAACTCTACAAAAAAATTAGAAATTCCGTTTAAATGTTTCTTGCCTGCTTTTACGGTAAACCCAAAGTTGTTAATGATTATTTTTAGTCTACTTAAATCCTTAGTCCCGATAATTACATACTCTAAAGAAGCATTCTTAATGATGTCGTAAATTTGAGCTTTTACAATTTCTTTTTCACTCACCAATAAATTTTTCTTTTTGTTAAGTAAATCAATTTCTTTGTTCAGGCTGTCTGCATTATTTCTTAATTCATTTTTTGCCGCTTCCATTTTTGCAGTTTCATTATTGGTTGTATCTCTTGAACTAGAAACATTTTTAGTGTTATCACAACTAATTATACTAATACAAATAATTAAAATGGAACTAAAAACTTTAATAAAATAAGCCATAATTTAATCCTCAAAATTTAATTCCCCAAGTAGGAAAATATTGTGTAGATGTTGCAAAAAAGAATTTATTTTCTTCTCTGTAAACAAGCTCGAATAGTTTTTTACTAAGATTATCTTTTAATCATTATAAAATAGTAAAAGAGTTTGTAATTTCCCCCTTAATCGAAGATTATATTTTACTATTAAAATATTGACCGTTATTTTGCAGACTAGAAATTGTTAGTCATACAAAATTGCTGTAAAGACTAATCAGCAAGGTTTAATATATTTTTTATGTTATCGAAACTAAATAAAAATTAGTAAATTATTTGTAAGATTTTGTTTACTAAAGTAATTTGTTAATGGAAAAGAATCAACCGCTAACTTTAAGAGAAAAACTTCACGAGATAATTTTTGAAGCTGATACATACGCAGGTAAACTGTTTGATATTATCTTAATAGCGAGTATAATAATAAGTGTTATTATCGTAATGCTCGATAGTGTAAAATCAGTGAACAGAGTCTATGGGGATTTGCTTTTACAATTGGAGTGGTTCTTCACAATCCTTTTTACAATTGAATATTTGCTAAGATTGTATTCCGTACATAAACCAATAAAATATGCAACTAGTTTTTTCGGAGTGGTTGATTTACTCGCAATAATACCAACTTACATCGGGTTCTTTTTTCCTGCTACCCGATATTTTACAGTTGTTAGAATACTTAGAGTTTTAAGAATTTTCAGAGTCTTGAAATTTGTCCAATATCTCGGTGCAGCTAAAAATCTTCTTACAGCATTAAAAAACAGTAAAAGAAAAATTATAGTGTTCATTTTTACGGTTTTAACTTTAGTAATTATTTTCGGTTCTTTAATGTATATAATTGAAGGAGAAGAAAACGGCTTCACAAATATTCCGAGAAGTATCTACTGGGCAATAGTTACTTTAACTACGGTCGGTTATGGAGATATTTCTCCACAAACACCACTTGGCCAAGCGTTTGCCGCAATTATTATGATTTTCGGTTACGGCATAATTGCAGTCCCAACGGGAATTGTTTCCGTAGAAATTGCTAAAATAGATACTGATAAAAATATAATTACAACCCAAGCATGTAAGTCTTGTAGTATGGAAGGACACGATAGTGATGCAGCTTACTGTAAGTATTGCGGACATAAACTTTAAGTTTATTTTTTATAATTAAATAAATTTTGTTAAGTAAAAAAAGGCAATATATAACTAAAGAGAAAACATTACGGCTATCTCAATATAAAAGAATTTAAGAATTAATTATTAACAGTATAACTAAAAAAAGGTGAAACATGGTAAAAAAAATATCGTTTATTCTTCTTATAGCTTTATTAATAAGTTGTGGAGAAAAGAAAATTAAAGTGAATTATCCCAAAACTGCAAAAGTAGATACGGTCGATAATTATTTCGGTAAAGAAGTTCCTGATCCATATAGATGGTTGGAAGATGATAATTCCGAAGAAACTAAAAAATGGGTTTCGGCTCAAACAAAAGTTACTGAAGATTATTTAAGTCAAATCCCTTACAGAAAGAAAATTGAAAAACGCTTAACCGAATTATGGAATTATGAAAAATATTCTGCTCCAAGAAAGGTTGCTGATTATTATGTTTTTTCCAAAAATGATGGACTTCAAGAGCACAGTGTTATTTATATCCAAAAGGGATTAGACGCAAAACCGGAAGTTCTTTTGGACCCAAATAAACTCTCGGAAGATGGCTCAGTAAGTCTTGCCGGCTTATCTTTTTCCAATGACGGAAAATATGCAAGTTATTCTATCTCAAGAGGCGGCTCCGACTGGAGAGAAATTTATGTTATGAATGTAAAAACAAAAAAACTCTTAGATGATCATTTAATGTGGGCTAAATTTACAGGTATGGCATGGTATAAAAATGGTTTCTTTTATAAAATTAATTTGATATTAGGTAAATTCGATGCACAATACGGTGTAGTTGATAACATCGGAGAAAATCTAATAATGCTTACTACTAAAGATGCTCCTAACTCAAAATTAATTTTGGTAAATCCCCAAAAACCTCAAGAAAAAAACTGGAAAGAAATACTTCCCGAAACTGAAAATTCTTTGCAATCTGTCTCTCATGTAGGAGGTAAACTTATTGCAAAATATTTAAAAGATGCTAACAGTTATATTACTGTTAATGCCGTTGATGGGAAAAAGCTTTATGATGTAAAACTTCCGGGAGTAGGTACTGCCGGTGGCTTTGGCGGTAAAAAAGAAGATAAAGAAGTTTTCTACACATTTACCTCTTTTACTTATCCGCCTACAATTTTCAGATATAACATTGAGGCAAACAAATCTGAATTATTTAGAAAATCTAATGTTAAATTTAATCCTGAAGATTATGAAACCAAACAGGTTTTCTACAAAAGTAAAGATGGAACTAAAATTCCTCTATTTATTACCTATAAAAAAGGATTAAAATTAGACGGGACTAATCCGACCTTGCTTTATGCTTATGGTGGTTTCAATATTTCTTTAACACCAAGTTTTTCTGTTGCAAGAATTCCTCTTCTTGAAAATGACGGAGTTTATGCTCTTGCTTGTTTAAGAGGCGGAGGTGAATATGGAGAAAAATGGCACAAAGCCGGAATGCTCAACAAAAAACAAAACGTGTTTGATGATTTTATTGCTGCAGCTGAATATCTGATTAAAGAAAAATATACATCCCCCGAAAAACTTGCCATACAAGGAGGATCTAACGGCGGATTATTAATAGGTGCAGTTATCAATCAAAGGCCTGAACTATTTTCTGCTGCCTTTCCTCAAGTTGGTGTTTTGGACATGCTAAGATTCCATAAATTTACAATTGGTTGGGCTTGGGTTCCAGAATATGGCTCAAGTGAAGACTCAACCCAATTTGAATATTTGTACAAGTATTCTCCATTGCATAATATTAACGGGAAGTTAAATTACCCTGCAACTATGATTGCAACTGCCGATCATGATGATAGAGTTTTTCCTGCACATTCATTTAAGTATGCTGCTGAATTACAAAAACAGTACAAAGGTGAAAACCCTATCTTGATAAGAATCGAAACACAAGCGGGACATGGAGCAGGAACTGCAACATCAAAAATTATTGAATTATATACAGATATTTATACTTTTATGTTTTACAACTTAGGCGTTAATTTTAAATAAATATTTTTTAGTGTCGTATCTCTTTATTATCTGCTAATTAACAAATAATTAATGAGGACGACACTTTTAAATTGTTTTTTGATATAAAACTGTTTATTATCATTTAAGAAATAATAGCCCTAATTTTAATACAAATGCTGCCCAAAAAGGATTTTTTTTAAATGATATGTTAAATACTTCCCTCTTCTAAAAATTTTAAATTGTGCCAATTTCTTTAAAAATAAAAAAGCTTTCTAAGTTATTATTTTAGAAAGCTTTATCTTGGACTCAAAAAAATGTGAGCGCGGGTGGTCTCGAACCACCGACCCTCTGCTTAAAAGGCAGATGCTCTACCACTGAGCTACGCGCCCAAAAATTTGAATTGTAAAGTTAATTATTTTTTTTTATTAATCCTATTTTTTTCTGTTTTTTTTCACTTTAAATTATCTTGATTTTTATTCGATTATATAGTGAATTATTATTGTTGAACAGTCAAATATTTATCATTAATAAATGATATTTAACCGGACTACAAACTCAAGCGGATCGTGAAAGAGGATTAAACAAAAAAATTATAAGATTTTCTGATTATTTATGAATTATAAAGCAAAAATACTTATCTCAGATGATGACGAGACTCTCTGTTATCTGTTAAAAGAAGAATTAGTGAATGAAAACTTTGATGTAGATATTGTCTACGACGGTAAATATGCAATTGAAAAACTCAATGAAAAAAATTATGATTTACTTCTCTTAGATTTGGAGATGCAAAAAATATCAGGAGAACAAGTACTAAAATTTGTTTCTGAAAATAGACCAAGATTACAAGTAATTGTCTTAACGGCTCAATCCGATATGCGAACTGCAATTGAGTGTATAAAATTAGGTGCTTACGATTTTCTAAATAAACCCTATGACTTTCAACATCTCTTGGTAACAATAGAAAGAGCTTTAAAGCATAAGAAGGTTTTAGACCAAAATAATATTTTAAATAAAAAAGTTGAATCTTATAAATCGCACAATATTATAGGCGAAAGTAAAAAGATTAGAGATGTAATTAATCTAGCCCGAAGAGTTGCCACATCAAACTCGAATATTTTGTTGGAAGGCGAAACCGGAACAGGTAAAGAATTATTTGCCGAATTTATTCATAAAAACTCTCTTAGGAAAGATAAGCCGCTCGTAGCAATCAATTGTGCTTCCCTGCCCGATCAACTAATGGAAAGTGAATTGTTCGGTTATGAAAAAGGTGCATTCACAGATGCTAAATCTTCTAAACAAGGTTTAGTTGAAATTGCCGATGGCGGAACTCTTTTTCTTGATGAAATAGGTGAAATGAGTTTAACTCTGCAACCAAAATTATTACGATTTTTAGAGAACGGAGAGTTTAGAAGAATAGGTGGAGTAAAAAATTTATCTTCCGATATTAGAGTTATTGCTGCAACCAATAGAAATCTTATGGAATTTGCTGAACAAAAAAAATTCAGGAAAGATTTACTTTTTAGATTAAATATTATAACGTTAAATATTCCTCCACTTGCAGAAAGAGAAAATGATATTTCTTTATTAGCAAATTTTTTCTTGGAGAAAAAGTGTTCTGTAAACGAAGTAAAAAAACTTTCAGTTGATGCTAAAAATAGATTACTTGCTTATGACTTCCCCGGTAATGTGAGAGAGTTAGAACATATTATCGAGCGCGCAATAATATTTTCTAACGGCGATTTAATTGAGCCACAAGATTTGAATTTGCCAAACCATAATAAAACATTCTCATACGAAGAATTTAATGATGCCGGCGAAAATATTTTAAAGTTGGACGATATTGAAAAGCTTCATATAAGAAAAACTTTGAATATACTAGATTGGAATAGAGAAGAAACAGCTAGAGCTTTGGGCATAAGTCAGAAAACATTATACACGAAAATTAAAAAATACAGCCTGAAGTAAAAATGTCTAATAATTTTCACAACGATAAAATTCAAAATTATGAAAACACAATTCATGATTTAAATAATCTAATTCATAATATTTTAAGTAGCGTTGATTTATTAAAACAACAATCTGCACGAGATGCAAAAGACTTAAACCTTATAAATAATATTGAGCAGAATTCTATTCTAGCAAACAACATAATTTCTCAACTATCTCATAATCCTAAAACTGAAAAAAATAAAATTGAACTAAAAAAATTATTAGAAGAAGTTGTTGCGTTATTTAATAATAAAATTAAACTTGAATTTGGCGGTGATATTTTTTTTATTCATGGAAATTATCTTGACTTAAAAAAAGTGATTTTTAATTTAATAATCAATTCTTTACAAGCCGGAGACAATAATACAATAGTGAAAATAAGCTTAAGTATTATTAGTACTTGTGAAGCGGAAAAAACTAAATTTATAAGATTAAAAATTTCTGATAATGGGAAAGGAATTCCCGATGAAATAATATCAAAAATTTTCAATAAAGGATTTACGAGCAAATCAAAAAATGAAAATTCAGGCTTAGGTTTATACATTACAAAGAAAATTATCGAAGATCATAACGGTTGGATTGATGTTAAAAGTTCACTTAACAAAGGAACAACATTTATGTTATTCTTTCCGGAGTATAAAAGTAAAACAAATTTGAAGCTAATTAAAAATAAGAAAATTCTCGTAGCAGAAGATAACTTGTTTCAACGCGAAGTATTAAAAGACCTATTAAAAAGCTTAAAAGTTAAAGTTTTTACGGCTTCTAACGGAGAAGAAGCTTATGATGTTTTTATAAATAAAAAACCGGATTTAATATTTCTTGACGAACAAATGCCTTTAAGCAGCGGACTTGAATGTGCTAAAAAAATCAGAACTACAAATAACTCTTCACGAATAGTTTTAATGACAGGCTCAGAGAAAATAAATTCATCTGCGGATGATGTTAACAAAGTTTTATACAAGCCTTATAGTTTTGATGAACTAAAAGAAACATTGTTTGAATTACTCTAAAACGTTTTCTTCTTTACTGTTTATCTTAAACTCATTATTCCGCAAGTTATCTATATAACCGGCAACATCCAATTTATCAATATTCAGCATTGAATTCATCACTTGCACAATTTCTTCAGAAGCTTTCTCAATAAATTCAACTCTTTGATTTAAAAGTTCTACTTGGGGGTTATCAGATTGTAATTCTCTTTTTAATGCAGTTACCGATAAATTAATTAATGTTAAAGGTTGTTTAATTTCGTGATTTGTTTTTTTTACGGCAATAGAAAAAGTTTCAATTTTTTCGAGTTCAAGTAAGAACTTATTCATTTCGGCAAATCTTAAGGCAGCTTTTATTCTTGCAAGCAATTCAATTTTATTGAAAGGTTTTTTTATATAATCAAAAGCTCCCGCTTCAAAACCTCTTTGAGTATCTTCTTGCGAATATAAAGCGGTAACTAAAATTATTGGAATTAGTTTAGTTTTCTCATTTGAAGTAATTTCTTTGCATGCTTCAAAACCATTCACTCCGGGCATCATGATGTCCAATAAAATTAAATCCGGTTTATCTTCTATTGCTTTTTTAATTCCGTTTTTACCATCGTAAGCCGTAATAACTTTGAAGCCTTCTCTATTTAACCTATCGTGCAACAAAAAGACATTTGCGGGCTGGTCATCAATTACCAATATTTTTTTTTCATTATCCATTAACTATCTCATCAAAAATTGCATGAAGTTTTCTTTCGAGTTTTGTAGTGTTTATCGGTTTTGTAAATAAACCGTCAAAACCATTTTTTGTAATTATTTCTTGATCCGCCAACATTGCATAGGCAGTTAAAGCATAAACCGGGATATTTTTATAGCCCTCTTCATTTCTTATTTTTTTGATTGTTTGAAATCCATCCATCTTGGGCATCATAATATCCAAAAGGATTAAATCTGGTTTCGATTCCTCAATTTTACTCAAACAATCAAAACCATCTTTGGCATAAATAGGTTTATAATTTAACGACTGAACAATTTCACCAATTGTAAATCTAGCATCTTCATTATCATCAACAATTAAGATAGTATTTTTTTCTCTATTAAATTGCTTTGCTTGGTTTTCTATTCTTTGTTCCGAAATAATTTTTTTATCGGATTCAAATATTGAGCTATCTATCAATTCTATTCTATCCTTAATTATTTTTAGAACATCAAGCGGATGATATTTATATTTCAATGTAGTTGCGATAAAACTATCATTTAATTTTTTATAATTTAAATTATTATCATTTCCAAAGAAACAAATTTTAGGAATATAATTTGTTGATAATTCTTCTTGCAGTTTTACTATTTCTTCTATCGGTTTATTTTTCTCACTTTCCATATCAATAAAAATTAGATCTGGAGTAATAGTTTTCAGATCAATAGTTTTGTTTAGATTATTGATTTCATACTTCTCTAAATCTTTTTCTATGCTTAAATATTTATTCTCATCCATAACGAATAATAATTTATTTATTTTGCTATTATTTTGTTTTTCAAGTTTTTGGATATTCGTTATAATTTGTTCCGATGAAATTGAGGATGCAAAATAATCATAGATATTTAAGCCTAAACCACAATTGTTTTTTTCATCCATGTTTACAACAATTACGGGAATATTAGAGAGTTTAGAATTTGATTTTATTTGCTGCAACTTTTCCCAACAATTGTGGGTAGAATCAATAACTACAATATCAATATCTTTTAAGCTTTCTTCATCTACACTAAAATCTTTGGGTAATAATTCTCTTACATTTATCTCGTAATTAGTTAAATAGTCATGTATTAGTTTTATTGAGTCTCTGTTTTCCGAAATAATGAGTGTATTTAGTTTTTTATCATGAATAATTTCTATAGCAGTTTCTTCAATTATTATGTTTGGAATAGATACTTTAAATGTAGAACCATTTCCGTATTTATTATTTAGTGAAATTGTTCCATTTAATAATTCAGCATATTTTTTGCATATTGCCAAACCAAGTCCTGTTCCATTAAATTTCCTATTAAGATTTCCATCAGCCTGTCTGAATTCATCAAAAATAATCTCAACATCATTTTCGTCTATTCCGGTTCCTGTATCTTCAACAATAATATTCAAATTGGTTTCATCAACTTCAAATTTTAATTTAACAAAACCTTTATTTGTAAATTTTGCGGCATTGCCAACCAAGTTAAAAATTATTTGTTCTATTTTCTTTATATCTGTATTGAGTAGATACTCATTGCTTCTGGGAGTTTCTAAAATAAACTTAACATTCTTTTCAAAAAACAAAGGCTGCACAAAAGAACCAATTTCTTTAGTTAATTCACTTAAAAGAATTTGATTGTATTTAACTTCAATGTTTCCCGCTTCAACTTTAGAGTATTCTAAAATATTTTCGATTAAACCTAATAGTTTTCTTCCATTTCTTAATACAACATTTAATCTTTCTTTATTCTTCTCGGAAGTTGTATCGTCTTTTAAGATTAGTTCAGTCAGCCCCAAAATCGCATTTTGTGGAGTTCTTAATTCATGCGACATATTAGCCAAGAACTGTGATTTTAATTTTTCGGATTCAACTGCTTTATCTGTCTGTTTTTCCAACTCATCACTTTTTACTTTAAGCTCAGCATGAAGTTTAATCAGTTCGTCATTCTTTTCAGTAATCTTAATATTTTGATTTTTATATGCTTTGTTAATACTCTTTAATTCTTCAACTAAAATTTTTAATTCCGAAAGAGCTTTTCCATTTGCAAGACCAATTGCCAGATGATATTTTATTTTATTTAAATACTCTTTTACATTTATTTCAGGTTTGTTTATGGCTCCTAGTTCTACTATTCCCAAAATTTGATTATTATAAAAAATAGGAAGTATGTATAAATAATTTATTCTTATCTTTGTTATGCCGGTTTCTATCTCAGGATTATTTTCGGAAAAATGAATTTCAAGAAGTTCGTTCTTCTTTCTTGCCTTTTTATAGAGAACCGATTCTTGCTTTATCGAACCCTTCTTTTCATTTAAACTAATTGAGTATATATTTTTTAATTTTTTATTATCTTCATAAAGGTATAGTGCACCAATATCCGCTTTTATTGCGTTTACGAAAGACTCCAATACTGCTTTGGATATTTCATCAAGCGAAGAATTTTTATTTGTCATTGCCAAAAATTCAGAATATTCTCTTTCCCCTTTATCCCGCTTTTCGATTTCATCTAACATTTTATTAAAAGTATTTCCGAGCTTTCCTACTTCATCTTTAGTTATTACCTTTACTCTTTCAGTTAAATTTCCTTTGGCTATATTTTTAACTACATTATTAATGTATTCCAATTGTTTTCTGTATTTTGTTGTAAACAAAAGTAAAATTATGCTTGTTAAAAATATTCCGGTTACAACAATAATTGCAGTAACATTTGTCATCGTAGATTCAAATTGATTAGCTTCTTCAAATAAAGTGAAAATTATAAAATCATTTTTATAATCTACATCAATTGGAACCGTTAAAGTCAAATGAGTTCCCGTAAAATCTATTTCATCTAATTCCTCGGAAATTATCTCAAAATTATTTTTGCGTTCTAATTCCCTTGTCAATCTATTA
>PDWJ01009739.1_pt1 | contig 11964 bp, 9 predicted proteins | sample 1430881 | NCBI WGS metagenome assembly PDWJ01 (sample SAMN01162460, study PRJNA174530) | Oral metagenome, whole genome shotgun sequencing project. | biome: Marine environment; feature: Marine mammal; material: Swab sample of the gingival sulcus; isolation source: swab sample of gingival sulcus... | reverse complement strand
ATTTCCCGAAATCTCCTCGTAATATCTCGATATTACTCGAAAATTTCATAAAATCTCTAATCAAAAATAAAGAAAGCTGTGGTCACAATATTAATCGAATTCAGGTAATTATTATTTCCGTTAAAATTTTAACTTTGTAAAATAATAACAGATATGGCATACAGTAACGCGTACTTTAGACTTTTAGGTTTGAAAACTGCCACTGCGTATAGACTAAATAGTTGTCTGCCATCCCTCAAAGATTCCCAGAAACTTTAGTCCTCCAGTTGATATAATATTAAGTATCTTTGGGTTTGGAAATGAAAAACCCGATAAAATATAGGTGTTTTATTAACAGCAAGTTAATTTCAAATCAGTGAGAATAATAAAAAAAACTCAGAACATACAACTTTCAATTACCATACTATTGATTTTGATATTAAGTATGGTGAAAGTAAATGCTCAAACAGATGAAATTAAAAACTTAGGTAATAATAATTCTTATTTTACGATAAATTTATTATCTTCCATAAATACATTCTCCCCCCGTTGGAGAATTGGCTACATTAGAAATATAAATAAAAAGTGGAAAGCCGGACTGGATATTGGATATGGAAATCGAAATTTATCATTTTCTGATTTTGGCGACAAGATTGGAAAAGATTATCAAATATGGGAACTTAGGCCGGAACTTTATTACATTATTAACCCTGCTCGCAAAACAAAAAAATACTTTTCTGTAGAATTATTTTACATCAACCATAAAGATGTTTTTTATGAAGATCATTACTTTCCAATTGACAAAGAGTCAATGTCTTATGATAAATCTGATTTTAATAGACAAAAATATGGTTTAAACCTAAAATATGGTTTTATCATTTATTCAAAAAAGAGATTAGGAATAAATCTATACACCGGACTGGGAATGAGAGTTAGAAAAAATACTTTTTCAAATGTCATAAACCCAAATTTTATAGACTTAGGAGCGGAAGGACAAGATATGTTTGGATTTGATAATTATAAAAATGAGGAAGGAACAGCTTTTGGACCAAATTTTTCATTCGGATTTAAATTATACTATAAAATAAAAAATTAAAGCATAACAATGGCAATAAGTAATGGCCTGCCCTCACCTACTTCTAAAGATACTCTCGGGTTTCCAGCTCTAATCAATACTTGTACAAAAATAATATCATTCAAAATTTGGATTGACAAGAATACGGAAGCAAGTTTAAAATGGTTAAAAAAATATAATCAACTGCATCATAAAAATATAAAGGTATCTGAGTTTTTTATCCATTATCTCAATTCGGTTTTTGTTAACTTTATAAGCGAATTGTTAATGCACGATATTAAAAATGAAGAGATTGAAAAACATTTAGAAGAATATTTTACATTTTACTCTAATGGTTGGATGCCATTAATTGAATAATTTTCTTAAACGAACATAAACACTGTTCATTAATAAATAATAAAATGACAGATAAACACAACAAATACAATCAAAATCACAACAAAAGTAATAACCATCATCATTTGCATCATGGACATCACCACCATCATCATCACGATATGTCTGGCGTAAGCAATCGTAAATTATTATGGGTAACACTGCTTAATTTTTCCATAACGCTTGTTCAGATTGTTGGTGGATTAATTTCTAACAGCTTATCTTTATTATCTGATGCCTTGCACAATTTAGGCGATTCATCAGCCATTTTTATTGCGTTTCTGGCAGGAAAACAAAGTCAAAAGCCTCCAGACAAACAACACACCTTTGGTTACAAACGAGTGGAAATACTGGCGGCACTTTTCAATGCAGTAGTACTCATTGCTATTTGTATTTATCTGTTTTTTGAAGCCTATAAACGTTTTGTTAACCCAGAGCCCATAAAAGGGCTTATAATGGTAATCATTGCAATTTTTGGGCTGTTGGCAAACCTTATTTCAGTAATCATACTAAACAAAGATAAAAATCACAACCTCAATGTAAAATCAGCTTACTTACATTTAATGGGCGATACATTGTCCTCGTTTGCGGTAATCATTGGAGGAATAGCCATTTGGCAATGGCAAATTTATTGGATAGACCCTGTGATAACCGTATTGGTAAGCCTTTACATCATATACCATACTTGGGGCGTGGTTAAACAGTCGGTTGATATTTTAATGCAATCAACACCTGCCGAAATCAATTTAGATGCCATCAAAAATCATGTAGAAACAATAAAAGATATTGACAACATCCACCATGTACATGCCTGGAGATTAGACGACCGCGAAATACATCTTGAAGCACACATTAACCTTAAAAATAATATAGATATGATAAAAATGATGGCAGTAAGAAAACAGGTAGAAGATTTGCTAAAAGAAAATTTCCATATTTCGCACACTACCTTGCAGTTTGGCTATAATTGCTGCGAAGGAGACAATTTGCTTATTAATAGTTTCTAAACGCTGTGTTGTTTGGCAACGCTAAATTATAACAAAGTCATCTTAACTTTTTGTTTTTAACCAAAGTTAAAAATTCACGAACTCCTTACTAAAAGACAAAAAAGTTGTGAACTAAAATAAGATAAAATTTGTTAAGATGAATTTAATCAAAAAAATGAACAAATTTATTTAGAATGCCATTGATAAAGCGTTATCAAATCTATCTACCACAACCAAAAGCAATATAAATTATAGAACTTTTTTGATTCCGTAGCACTGCTATGCAAAAAAAAAGCCTTTAACGGAGCAAAAAACTTCTAATTTTAGCTTAAATCCAAAAAGTTTAAACGAGTTCATAAAATGAATACGTAAAATAACATTAACTTTGTGATTATTCCAATAACTACAAAATTTTATACAGATGAAAAAAAACATTGTAATTTTTGAAGCAGAAGGCGGTTCAGACAAATGGCTTGATGGACACCGAAAAGACACAATGCCTATTTTAAATGCTATTAAGGCAAAAGGATGGGGTTGTGAAGTAGTATTTTTCCGGGATGAATGGAAAGATACTATTATTGATTACGCAAAAGATAAATTTGACGCCTACATCAGTCGTGTAAATCCGGGAAATTTGCCCAATGGAGAAAAAGTTTATTTTGACACATTAAGAAAGCTAAACGATAGTGGCCTGCTTGGAATGTCAACACCGGATGCTATGCTCAACTTTGGAGCCAAAGATGCATTGGTAAAATTATCAAAAACAGATTTAGTACCCAATGACACGTATGCTTACTACGACGTAAAAACTTTTGTTGATACATTTCCAAAAAGTTTATCGTATGGAGAAAGAGTACTAAAGCAAAACAGAGGTTCAACAGGAGAGGGTATCTGGAGAGTACAAATTGCTGATGACATTCAATACAAAGCAGGAGACAGCATTCCATTAGACACCAAACTAAAATGTACAGAGGCTGTAGATAATCATGTAGAGTATTTTGCTCTTAAAGACTTTATGAAATTTTGTGAAAAATACATTGTTGGAGACAATGGAATGTTAGTAGATATGCGTTTTATGCCAAGGATTAAAGAAGGTGAAATTCGTATTCTAATGATTGGAGATAAACCCATTTTTGTAGTGCATAAAAAGCCTGCCGATGCCGCTGATGCCTTTTCTGCCACACTATTTTCAGGAGCCAAATATACCTATGACAAACCTGAAGATTGGCAAGAGTTAATGGATATGTTTAATAGTGAATTGCCTACTATTTCAGAAAAATTAGGAGGTTTTGAAATTCCATTAATCTGGACTGCTGATTTTATGCTGGATTGGGATGAAAATAAAAACGACACCTATGTATTAGGAGAAATCAATTGTTCTTGCGTTGGCTTTACAAGCCATTTAAAACACGGCATACAAGAAATTGTTGCTGATGAAGTAATAAAAAGAGTTACAAAAGCCAAAAATTAAAAAGACTTATAGCGGTTTAGGTTTGCACCTAAACCGCTATTTAAATTGTTTACCAATACGGGGTTAACTTCTTTTTTTGCGTTTATTCCACCAAACTAAAAAACCGGTTACAGAAAGTGAAGTTGTTATAATTCCCGCTAAAAAAGTAATAAATTTTCCAAATTGCCCAAACCACTGGCCAAGATGTAATTGCCAAATAATGTTTTTTACCTTTTCAAATTGCATATATGGTTTTAGGTTTTTTACTTTTTCGCCCGTATATCTGTCATAAATTGTAATTTCAGCATTTTCAACACTTTTTAAACCAATTTTCCCTGTTGTAAAAATATAACTTCCTATATTTTGAAAGTCTGAATTCCAAATACCAATTTCTTGTTTATCTTTTTCGTTATTCAAAATTTTATAAGCAATAGGAACAATATTTTTTGAAACTTTTGTAGTATCCATTTTTGGCAATACAGATTGTAACAATTTTCCGTTTGTAACCACAGATTGTATGGTTTTATCCATTAGAACAGGTGAAAAAATAAGCACTCCTGTTATGGCTAAAACCAAAGCAGGAATTAAACTGTAAAATCCCAAAACATTGTGTAAATCGTAATTTAATCTCTTAAATCTTGCCTTCCATTTTATAGTAAAACTTGCTTTTTTTGAGGCTTTGTTCCAGCGTTTGGGCCACCACAAAATTAAACCTGTAACACAACCGATTATAAAAATAACAGTGGTTATAAAAACAATCCAATTTCCTATGGCACCTGTCAATAAAGTGGCATGTAAATGTGCCGTAATAAAGAAAAAGAAAATAGTATTGTCCTTTTTTAATATTTTTCCGTTATACGGATTTATATAAACCAAAGACAACATTTTTTCTTTAGGATTATACACTCGCAACCGAATACTCCTTTTTGGGTTTTTAAAAAAAACATATTCTGCAATGATATATCCCGGATATTGTTCGTTTAATATTTTTACAATTTCATCAGATGAAATTCGCTTATCTTCAATTTGGTTAACATATTTAGCATCTCCTGCCTGCCAATCTATAATTTCATCACCATAAACAATAATGGTTCCTGTTAAGCACACTATAAAAATAAAAATACCAAAAATAAGGCTGGGCCACAGATGCAACCAGGCCACAGTACGTTTAAACAGACTTTTTCTTTTTCTATTCCTTTTTACCAATGAGATTACCTTTTTACAAAAATAGAGTCATAAAAGTATAATATATAACGCAAAAAACATATTGTATTTTCGTTTAAAGGCAACCGTAAAATGTTGTGGATTTTTATAACCTACTTCTGAAGAAATCTCAGAAATAGTCAAATTTTTGTCAGTTAAAAGTTTCTTTGCCAAAATCATTCGTTGGTTTGTAATGTACTTAAAAACAGTAGTTTTATACATTTTTTTAAATAAAATTTTCAGTTTTTGCTGATTAATCCCAACTATTTTAGACAACTTAATAATGGTAGGAGGATTTTGTAAATTTTGCATTACAATTCGCTCAATTTGTTCTATCTTTTGTTGGTCAGACAAATGAATTTCATTGGTGCTTTTGCTGTTTAAATCGGCAATAAGAATACTTAAAACTTCCTTGATTTTCGACGATAGATATACTTCTTTAATTTCTTTGTCATAAGAGCAATTAATAATGTCATTTAAAATCAACTGCAATTTATACGAAATGGGTTTGCTCTTTTTAAAAAGTACAAATGGCGTTTCTTCTTTGACAGATTTCCCAAAATCAGCACTTATTTTATAAAAATTATTAAACACGTTTTTAATATACTGTTCAGTAAAGATAATTTCTACAACTTTTCTCGATTTTTTGTAATTCAGCGTTCCGTTTACTTTGGGCAAATAGAAAAAATTATACTCTCCTTCCTCAATCAAAACCGGAATACAGTTGTTATTTTTAGGCGAATAACTGCTATATCCTTCCATTTCAAACTGTACTTTAAAAAACGGAAAATTATGTTTTACCTCAAAACTTATGGGTTTGGTTATCTTAACATCGCCAATAATAATTTTTACACCTTGTAAAGTAATCTCCTTTTTATTACCATTAAAAGCACTAAAGATTAATTTTTTATTGCATTCTTTTATATGCTTAGCTTTAAAATTAGGTCTAAATTCCTTTGTTTTTTTCTGTTTATTAATAGTAAACGTAAAGGTTGTTTTCATACCCATTTAAAATTCTATTTGCGTTATTTTAATTTCCTTTTGCGTTACTATTTACGTAGTAATAAAAATAATTTTGCTTTATTAAGACTAAACAAAAATAATAAAAAATGAAGAATACAAAAATTATCTTCACGATACTGTTGTCAATGTTTCTAAACGTAGTGACAAATGCACAAAATATGGCAACCATTAAAGGAAAGGTTAAAACCTCTGACGGAAACCCTGCAGCATATATAAATGTTGAATTATTAAACACCAAGAAAGGAACCATAACCGACAGTAATGGGGCATTTACCATTACCAATATTCCAAAAGGAAATTATAAATTGCAATTTCACCTGTTAGGACTTGAAAATAAAATAATTGATGTTGTTTTGGACGATGAAATAGTTGAAATTGAAAATGTTATTTTAAAGGAAAACAGTACATCTTTAAATGAGATTATCATTGTGGCACAACGATTAAATCAATTTGCAAAGAAAAAAACAAAATATGTTACCCGTTTGCCACTTAAAAATATAAATACACCACAATCATATTCTATTGTAAGCCACGAACTTACAATAGAGCAAATCAGTACCGATTTTGGTTCATCATTAAAAAGTGTAACCGGTGGAAATTATATTGAGGCCAACACGGGAGCCGTATCGTTTTATGCCCGCGGATTTAGAACCGATGCACGAATTAGAAATGGTATGAAGTTTCATAGACGAGCCAGAACTCCTATTGAAAATCAGAATATCGAACATGTGGAAGTTTTAAAAGGGTCATCTGTAGTAAATTATGGTTCAGGATTTTACGGAGGTTTAATGAATATTGTAACCAAAAAGCCAATGGCAACAGACAGATTTGAAATTGGTTATAATTTTGGAAGTTTTAATTTACATAAAATAACGGCAGACCTCAACAAAGCCGTAGGAAAAAATAATGAATATATGTTTCGTCTTAACGGATCTTTTTACACCGAAGACGGTTTTCAAGAAAAAGGTTCTGAAATCAGACAACATTATTTTATAGCACCTGCTTTTACCTATAAACCAAATGATAAATTTGCCATAACCATAAATAGTGAGTTTTTAAAAGGAAAACGAAACTTAAATTTTGCCCGTTTTATTAAAGGAGCAGATGGAAAAACCTGGAGCGATTTTCAATGGGATTATAACAATAGCTACACAAACAAAGAATTGGCAGGAGATTTTGACCGTTCTGTAATTGAAATATCTGCAGATTATCATTTTACAAAAAACTGGACTTCACAAACCAGTATTTCACACAATAATTTCAGTTTTACAGCACCTTATTTAATGACATATTTTCTTCCTGATGGCAAAATGGCAAGAAATATTATGCTTTTTGACCCTGAAAAAGGAGGTTCAACAAATATCCGTCAAGATTTTATCGCCGATTATAACTTTGGAAATATCAAAAACAAAACCTTGATAGGAGGTAGCTTCTTTAAGACCAATTGGGAGTTTACCCGTAAAATGAGAAAACCATTGGCACCGGGACAACCGGCCTTTGTAGATATTATTGATTTAACAAATCCCGACGCTCAAATAAATAATTTAAGCATAGATGTATTACTTTCTAAACCTGTTGTAGCTGTAAGCCAAGTTCTTAAAGATCAAAATTTGGCCGGATATTTAAACAATGCAATTACATTTTATGATAAAATAACGCTTTTAACAGGTATTCGTTATGATAAATTTAAAAACGACCCAACAATTATAAATAATAAAAAAGGGAAAGACGCTTACGACCAAGATAAACTATCGTATAATTTTGGATTAACCATCAATCCATTTAACGATAAAATTGCCCTATTCGGAAATTATATGAACGGATTTATTAACGAAGGGCCGGGATTGAACAAAGCAGGCGTATATCAAAATTTTGATCCGGTAGAATCAAAACAATGGGAAGCAGGATTAAAATTAAATTTGTTTGAGGGCCGGTTAAAAAGCACATTCAGTTACTACAATATTGATATAGATAATTTTATTTTATCTTACAGAACTCCTACACTATCTTACAAAACCCAAGACGGAAAATTATCAAGCAAAGGAATTGAATTTGATTTGATTGCAAATCCTTTCAAAGGACTAAATATTGTCTTGGGATACACCTATAACGATGCTAAAAATGTAAAATTCACAAAACCTGCTTTTGAAGGCAAACGATTGCCATTAACACCGGAACAAACTGCAAATGCATGGGCAAGTTACAAATTTACCAAAGGAAGTCTAAAAGGATTTGGACTGGGCTTGGGAGCAAATTACGTGAGCAAGATATACAAAGCCTTTGATTATGCCAACACTTTTTGGGCAGAACCATACACAACCATTGACGGAACGGTTTTCTATCAAAAATCAAATTATAGAATAGGCGTTAAACTGAACAACATTGGTAATCAGGAATACTATAATGCCTACGGCATTGCACAAAAAACATTTAACTTTGTTTTAGGATTGAATTATATTTTTTAATCCATAAAAAACCCCAAGGGCATACCCCTTGGGGTTTTTAATTTTACTACTTCTTTAGAGGATCTCCCCTACCCTTACGCACAATTAAAATATTACTCGTTTCAAAAAATTCTTTATTATTTGCAGTGTGATAGCAAAAGGCTTAATTTACAGAACTTTGCCCAATATTTTTTAGAAGCATGCCAACTACCCTTAGAGCAAAACGCTCCGTTGTTAATAAGATTGTTAAGAATAAACTTGCCTTAGTATAAGAAACAAGTAAAGAAAATGTGAATTTTACACCACATTTTTTTGACCGAAAATATAACTTCTATTCTTATTTTTATGAAAATTACTCACATTACTAAAAGAGATTTTAGCACAAAACCTTTTGAGCTACAAAAGATAACAGATGCCATAATGAAAGCCATGACGGCAGTAGAGCATGGAAAAGTATCTGATGCTCAACATATTGCTTCTAATGTGTATGATGAACTTCTAAAACGTAAGGCAGAGCATATAGAATATATACCTACGGTAGAAGAGGTGCAAGATATAGTAGAAGAGAAGTTAATGGAAAGTGAGTTTCATGATGTGGCTAAGGCCTATATCATATACAGGGACAGACAAAACCTTAACAGACAGTCCAATATATTTGAAAAACGCATCAACCTAAAACCCTATGAATATCCACAGTTGTATGAATATGTTTCGGCCATACGCCATTCATATTGGATACATACAGAATTTAACTACACCAGCGATATTCAAGACTTTAGATCAAGATTAAATCCTATTGAGAAAAATGCCATAAAAAATGCCATGTTGGCTATTTCTCAGATAGAAGTAGCAGTTAAAACATTCTGGGGAGATATTTATCACCGCATGCCTAAGCCTGAAATAGGCTCAGTAGGTGCCACATTCTCAGAAAGTGAAGTACGCCACCATGATGCTTACTCACACCTGTTAGAAATTTTAGGACTCAACAAAGAGTTTGAAGCCTTAAAGAAAAAACCTGCTATCATGAAACGGGTACAATACCTAGAAACCGCATTAAAAAATGCACGCAGTGAAAATCCAAGAGAGTACTCAGAATCTATTTTACTCTTTTCATTATTTATAGAACATGTATCGCTCTTTTCTCAATTCTTAATTATAATGGCATTTAATAAACATAAGAACATGCTTAAAGGCATATCTAATGCAGTAGAGGCCACATCAAAAGAGGAACAAATTCATGGCGATTTTGGAATAGAAGTCATCAATATTATTAAAAGTGAACATCCTGAGTGGTTTGATGATACGTATAATAGTATGATTCAGCAACTCTGTGAAGATGCTTATGTAGCCGAAAGCAGAATAGTTGACTGGATTTTTGAAGATGGAGAACTTGATTTTCTACCCAAAGCTGTGGTTAATGAATTTATTAAAAACAGGTTTAATAACTCATTAAACAGCATAGGAATAGACAAAATATTTGAAATTGATGAAGCATTATTACAACAAACAGAATGGTTTGATGATGAAATTATTGCTACCAAGCATGGCGATTTTTTTGTAAAACGATCTATCAATTACAGCAAAAGAACACAAAGTATAACCAGTGACGACCTTTTTTAAAACATGACAGTAAACACCACCACAGAACAGAACAACCTAAAAGAATTAACAACTCAGGAACAGCTTATAAAAGCGAGAAAAAAAACCATATCTGCCTTAAAACAAAAGAGTGCAGGTTTTTATTGGTTAAATGAATATAGCCGAAAATTTTTAAGCTCCGGATATTTAACAGAAGGGGTAACCCCTGAGGAACGCATACGGGAAATTGCAGAAAGGGCAGAACAAATACTGCAAATAAAAGGTTTTGCCAATAAGTTTTATAACTATATGTCCAGAGGATATTTCTCTTTGGCATCTCCGGTATGGTCAAACTTTGGTAAACAAAGAGGGCTACCTATCAGTTGTTTTGGCTCGCATATAGATGATGATATGGGTAATATTCTCTATACCCAATCAGAAGTAGGCATGATGTCTAAATTAGGTGGAGGTACATCAGGTTATTTTGGCAAATTACGCCACCGTGGTGCCGCCGTTAAAAATAATGGCGAAGCATCAGGTGCGGTTCATATTATGCAATTGTTTGAGTCTATGGTAGATGTTGTTAGCCAGGGCTCGGTTCGTAGAGGGCGTTTTTCGCCATACTTGCCCATAGACCATCCGGATATCATGGAATTTTTAGAAATAGGTACAGAAGGCAATCCCATACAACAACTTACCCATGGTGTAACGGTTACCAGTAGTTGGATGGAAGAAATGATTGAGGGCGATATTGAAAAACGTAAAGTTTGGGCAAAAGTATTGCAAAGCCGTGGAGAAATGGGATATCCCTATGTTTTCTTTACCGATAATGCAAATAAAGGTAGCGTAGATGTATATAAAGATAAAAAGCATCACATATATGCCAGTAATTTATGTACAGAAATTATGCTTCCTTCTAATGATAATTGGTCTTTTGTATGTGTGTTGTCCAGCATAAATCTATTGCATTATGAGCAATGGAAAAATACCGATGCCGTAGAAACTATGGTTTACTTTTTAGATGCCGTTATTACAGAATTTATAGAAAAATTAGAAGTATATAGAGACTCTACTAACCGTGATGATAGACAAACTTTTTTGTTTATGGAAAGAGCCTATAACTTTGCTAAAGAAAACAGAGCCTTAGGGTTGGGAGTTCTGGGCTGGCATTCCTTATTGCAATCGCAACAACTTGCTTTTGACAGTCAGGAAGCGTATAACTTAAACAATGAAATTTTTAAAACCCTAAAGGAACGTTCTTACAAAGCTTCTAAAGAACTGGCCCAGCGTTTTGGAGAACCCAAAGTACTACAAGGATACGGCAGGCGTAATGCAACATTAAATGCCATTGCTCCCACTACCTCATCAGCATTTATATTGGGGCAGGTATCACAAGGCATAGAGCCTATGTGGTCTAACATATATGTAAAAGATATTGCCAAAATAAAAGTGACTATAAAAAACCCTTACTTAATGGAGTTACTGGAAAGGAAAGGGCAAAATACCACCCAGGTATGGAGAAGTATCAGAGACCATGATGGTTCTGTGCAACATCTCGAATTTTTATCTGAAGATGAAAAAGCTGTATTTAAAACGTATTCAGAGATTGATCAAATGCATATAATTTATCAGGCAGCAGCAAGACAACAACATATAGACCAAGGACAATCCATTAATATTATTGTCCATCCTGAAATGCCTGTAAAAGACATTAATAAAATTCATATTACCGCATGGAAACTGGGGCTTAAATCACTGTATTACCAGCATAGCATGAATGCTGCACAAAAATTTAAACAGAAAAAAGAATGTACCAGTTGTGAGGCATAATGATGAATGCCGATAGCACAT
>PDWJ01004632.1_pt1 | contig 11968 bp, 9 predicted proteins | sample 1430881 | NCBI WGS metagenome assembly PDWJ01 (sample SAMN01162460, study PRJNA174530) | Oral metagenome, whole genome shotgun sequencing project. | biome: Marine environment; feature: Marine mammal; material: Swab sample of the gingival sulcus; isolation source: swab sample of gingival sulcus... | reverse complement strand
AATTCCTGACAAAAATTGCTCGATTACCACTCTTGAGGAGGCATTTCCAAATTTTGCCTCAGCCAACATGTTGTTTAACTCTTTTTTTGCTTGGTTTATGTCATCAATAATTAAAACTCCTTTGCCCGCAGCTAAACCATCCGCTTTTAAAACATAAGGAGGCTTCATGCTTTCTAAAAATGCATAACCTTCCTCTAAGGTGTCCTTGGTAAATGTTTTGTATTTGGCAGTTGGTATGTTATGCCTTTGCATAAACTGTTTTGAAAAGTCTTTACTACCTTCCAGTTGGGCGGCTTCTTTGTTTGGGCCAATGATAGCAATGTTCTTTAGGTTTTCATGACTTAAAAAATAATCATGAATTCCATTTACAAGAGGGTCTTCAGGACCGACTAATACGTAGTCAATTCGGTTTTTGATGGCAAACTCTCCTATAGCGTCAAAATCATTAACTTGAATATCTACATTAATTCCAATTTGATTTGTACCTGCATTTCCAGGGGCAATAAAAAGTTTATCTAATTGAGAACTTTGCGCAATTTTCCAACAAAAAGCGTGCTCTCTTCCACCAGATCCTAAGACTAAAACATTCATTACGGTAATTTTTTTACAAAAGTAAAAATTTGAATGAGCAGTTTAACCAAATGTTTTCAACAAAACGGGTTATTTATTAGCTTTAAAATGTTGATAGTTCACGGCATTTTCCACACTTTTATGAATTGGCGTAAACTTAAATCCGAGTTCATCTACAAGTTTTTGGTTTGAATACCGATTTTCTTGCATAGCGGATTTACTGGTTTCTTTCGTGATTTGAGGAGGCTTTCCGGTAAAAAATGATTTTATGGCTTCCAGTCTCCAAGCGATAAAAGTCATCCAGGGTTTTACTTTTATGGTAGGTTTTTTGACACCAAGTTGTTCCGCAATTAAATCGAATAGGGTTTTAAATTTTAAATTTTCAGAAATGGTCAAAAAACGTTCGCCAAAAATTTGTTTTTCGGTTAATTCTACCATGCAAAATGCCACGTCTCTTGCGTCTACAAATGCATTTATACCTTCTGTGTAAAATTTTAAACCATTTTTAATACTCTTGAAAAGGGTGAGCGAGCTTTCATTCCAATTTCCGGCGCCTAAAATTACACTAGGGTTAACAATCACAATATTTAAGCCTTCTTCTTGCCCTCTCCAAACCTCCATTTCGGCTAAATATTTACTTACGGCATAATTTGAGTTGGCCGGTGAATTTACCCATTTTGAATTTTCCGTATACACATCCAATTTTTTCTCTCTACCAATGGCTGCAGTAGAGCTAACATGCGTGAGATTTTTTATGTTAAGATGGAGACAGGTATTGACAATGTTTTGAGTTCCTTCCTTGTTAATTTTAATAAGCATATTAAAATCTTTTTTTCTAAAAGAAACTAATCCAGCACAATGGTAAACTCCGTCACAGCCAACCATGTTTTCTCTAAGGCTAGTAACATCATTTATATTTCCGTTAACCCATTCTATTTTATTAAATAGAGTTAAGTCTTGATCCTTTAAATAAAATTTAAATAAATTTTGTACTTCCGTTAAGTCTGAATCTGAGCGTTTTAAAGCCCTAACAGGAATACCTCTTTTACTCAATTCAATAAGCAAATGAGCTCCCAATAAACCTGAACCTCCTGTTACAAAAACCATGGTTCAAAATTAATAATAGAAATTTGAATGAACGGCATTATTTAAAATAATTGCACACTTCTTGTTATATTTGCTCAAACAAAAAATAAATAAACATGAAATTATCGGGTTTACTTTTGATATTATTACTCAGTTCAACATCAGTTTTTGGTCAAACGAGATATTCAAAAAAGGACATCAAAAAAATGAAATTAGAAAAAGGCCTTTATGCGAATATGTCGACCAACAAAGGAGATATATTATTGATGCTGGAAATGGAAAAAGCACCTTTAACTACTGCAAATTTTGTTGGTTTATCTGAGGGTGATTTAACCGTAGACTCTGTGGTAATTTCTGAACCATTTTATGATGGATTAACTTTTCACAGGGTGATAAATGATTTTATGATTCAAGGCGGTGACCCAAAAGGAAATGGCAGCGGTGGACCAGGTTATAAATTTTATAACGAAACAAGTGATTCTTTAAAACATGATGGCCCAGGTATATTATCTATGGCCAATGCGGGTCCAAATACAAACGGAAGTCAATTTTTTATTACTCACTTGGCGACACCACATTTAGATGGAGGTTATAATGTATTTGGTCATGTGGTTGAAGGACAAGATGTGGTTGATGCCATTGTTAAAGGTGATACAATTCAATCTGTAAAAATTTATAGATTTGGTAAAACAGCTAAAAAATTTGATGCAACAGAGGTTTTCGCTACACAAATGGAAGCGATAAAAAAACAAAAAGAGGATGAGGTATTAAAACGTAAAGAAGTGTTTAAGACTGAAATGCTTGAAAAATTTCCAAAAGCGGTTCAAACTGAATCTGGTTTAATGTATTTTGCAAATAGCGAGAGTGAAGGTGCTAAACCAAAAGATGGACAAACGGTTACGGTTCACTATAACGGATATTTTACCAATGGTCGAAAATTTGACTCTTCAGTGGATAGAGGTCAACCTTTTCAGTTTAAACTTGGAAAAGGACAAGTAATCAAGGGTTGGGATGAAGGAATAAAATTAATGTCGAAAGGCTCAAATTATACATTCTTAATACCGTATTGGTTGGCTTATGGTGAGAAAGGGCATCCTGCTGGAATACCGCCAAAGTCGCATTTAATTTTTGCGGTTCAGTTGATTGATTTCAAATAATCAAACGAACAATTCACTAGAAATATAGTCGGCCATCAATTTTCCTTTTTCGGTCAAATAGAGCGTATTTGAATTAATGGTTAAATCTTGAGAGCTTAAAAACTTTTTGATTGTATTTTCAAATCTTTTGTAGTGCGTTTCAGATAAAGTTTTAAGGTCGTTTAAATCGACTCCCCACTTGGTTCTGAGTCGGGTAAGAATGTACTCATTAAATTGATTTTCGATACTTAATGTTTCTATTTCAAAATAATTTTGCTTGGCTTGAATCGCTTTAATATATTTTAAATTATGGCTAACATTCCATTGTCTGGTATGGCCATTATAGGAGTGGGCAGAGGGGCCAATTCCAAGGTATTTTTGGCCTAACCAATATGCTGAGTTATGTCTTGAAATTTGGTTATGTCTTGCAAAGTTTGAAATTTCATATTGTTCAAAACCAGCCAACCTCAGTTGGTCGACCAATTGGTTAAACTGTTCGGCACTTTTTTGGTCATTTAACGGGATTAATTTTCCTTTTTTATGCCAATTACCAAAAGCAGTTTGTGGTTCTATCGTCAAACAGTAAGCGGAAATATGGTTAACGTCCAGTTTAACAGCTTGATTAATTTGTGATTGCCAATAACGTAGATCTGTATTAGGTAATCCATAAATTAGGTCAATGGTTATGTTATCAAAACCATGTGATTTTGCAAGTTCAACTGCTCGAACGCCTTCATTTGCGGTGTGAGCTCTGTTCATAAAAGTTAATTGGTCGGCATCAAAGGATTGAATACCAATACTGAGTCGATTGACCTGTATATCTTTTAAAAAAGACAAAAATTCGGGAGTGATGTCATCAGGGTTGCATTCAAATGTAAACTCTAGTTCAGGACTAATGTCAAAGTTTTTATAAAGGGTTTCAACTAGCCTTTTAATATCAGTTTGACTCAAAAAAGAAGGCGTACCACCACCAAAATAAATGGTGTTTATTATGGATTGATCTAAGTATTGTTTTCGCATTTCAATTTCCAAACACATGCTACCAATCATGTCTGATACCGTTTTGGTTTGGGTGGAAAAATGAAAATCACAATAATTGCATTTTTGTTTGCAATACGGGATGTGTAAGTATATGCCTGACATAAAAAAAATCTCGCTCTAAATAAGAACGAGATTTAAGTATTAACCCTCCTCAGTTGTTTCTGATTCGGAATGTTTTGGTTTTGAATGGTCTATATAAACTTTTGTGAAATCAACGTAGTTCATCCCATTCGTATTAAATCCTTTTAAGTTAGCTTGCTTTAACCATAAGTATTCACCGTAGTATAAAACAATTAATGGTGGGTTTTGCATCATTATTTTCTCTGCTTCTGAGAAAAGTTTATTGGCCTCTTCTTCAGTTTTAGCCTCAACTGCTTTTTCAAATAAATCATCAAATTCTTTATTGATATATCTTCCCCCATTAACCACAGAAGGTTCAGATTTTGATTTCGGAACCAATTTTCCATAGTAATTAATTAAGAACGATTCTGGGCTAGGGAAATCACCTGTCCAAACATTATGAAAAATATCGGCTCTACCCATAGCGGCATTGTCAAGCAGTTGGTTAAACTCAACTTGTTCAATATCCATATCAATATTTAACACGGACTTTAATTGCGTTTGAACTTCTGACATCACTAAATAACGGCTATTGTCTTTTTTGAATTGAGCGGTTAACGTTGGAAAACCTTCTCCGTTTGGATATCCGGCTTCAGCAAGAAGTTCTCTTGCTTTTTCTTTGTGGCTCGTGTATCCGTTATCTTCAATTCCTTCAAAATCATAATCGTTATATATTTTTGGTAATGGCGGTGTGATACCAAATTTTCCTATTTCATATGCTTGGTTTTTTAAGGTTTTTTCAACTATTTTTTTGCGGTCTATTGCATAGTTCAAAGCTTGTCTCACTTTTACATTTTTTAAAACTGGTGAATCCATATTGAACTCTAAGTAAGTTGTTGACATTTGTGGAATACTTTCCAAAATATATTTCGCATTCTTTCCTTGAAAATCATCAATTCTTTCTTCTAAAACTTCTGATACTTTAGTAATTGGAACATTTTTTACAATGGTCACATTTCCGGCCCAAAAATCCTCCATTCTTAAGTTGTCGTCATCATAAAACTTATAGTTGACTTTATCTAAATATGGCAATTGAACACCAGCAGAATCTGTCATCCAATAATTTGGATTTTTATCTAAAATTACTAGTTCGGATGTTGAGTTTTTAGCGTTGTACATGAATGGTCCAGTTCCAACAATCGACCAAGAATCTTCATCTAAAGCTTCTTTAGGAATGATTGAACCATAAATCGTTACTAGTTTTGATAAAAAAGTATTGTTGGCTTTTGTTAAGGTAACGCTAACGGTTGATTCATCAGAAGAAATTCCGGCAATTTTATCCGTTTTTTTGTTGTAAAAATCTTCACCACCTACAATGGTGTTTTGGAAAATTGAATAGCCAGCGTTTGATGGTGTATTTTCATAAATACGTTCAAACATTTCTACAACATCTTGGGTAGTCACTTCTCTCCCTTTTCCATTTTCAAAACAAGGGTTGTCATGAAATTTTACGCCTTTACGAATGTGAAAAGTATAAGTTAAACCATCTTCTGAGATATCCCATTTCTCTGCTACTGAAGGCTCAATTTCTAAAGTTTCGTCATTGAACTTTACTAAACTTTCTAGCATTTGTCCGTAAATTTGAGCCGATTCAATTTTTAAGATGTCAATTGGTTTTTCAATCAAGAAATAACTATCCAATGGAACGGTTATTTCACCACCCGATTTTGACACGACTTCATTTGTTTCTGAGTTGTTGTTATTTTTCTCACCACCACAAGATGTTAAAACGGCAATGATTGGGAGGAGTAAAAGGAATTTTTTCATATCGTAAATGTGAATTTTGTATCAAATATAAATTTTTTTATTGGAATTTCATAAATTGATTCGAATTTGTTAAAAAATTGTTGGTTAAATTTGTTTATTATAAATGTAAGTCTTAATATTGCACTTATTAGAATTGATAAAACTATGAAATTATTATCTGCAAGTAATTTATTCTTACTGTTTTTCATTATTGGAAGCTCTTTTGCGTCTTTCGCAGATCTTTCATTGGAAGGGCATTATCAGGGAAAAAACTTATTTGTACAAAATCCAGAGGATGAAGACGGTTTTGGATTTTGTGTAACTAACGTAACTGTTAATGGAGATCCTATGTCAGACGGTGTTGAATCAAGCGCGTTTGAAATTCCATTTGAAGAATTCGGATTAAAAATAGGTGATCCTGTTTTTATCGTTTTGGAGCATGGTATTGGTTGTAAACCAAAAATTTTAAATCCAGAAGTGTTGTTACCAAAAAGTACATACGAAATTGCCAACATTAGTTGTACACCAGAAGGTAAATTGACATGGGCGACCACAGGTGAATCTGGAAAATTAACTTTTGTAATTGAGCAATACAGATGGAACAAATGGGTGACGATTGGTGAAGTTGATGGGAAAGGAACATCAGGAACGAATGATTATACATTCCAATTGACACCGCACTCTGGTGAAAATAAAATTAGAGTAGCACAAACCGACCATACGGGGAAAAAACGTCCGTCTAAAGCGGTGACATTTGTGAATACTTCAATTAAAGAGCCTGAGTTTAACCCAAAGCGTGTTAAAAAGATAATTAAGTTTACAGCAAATGGACAATCAATTGAGACCAAATATGAAATTTATGATGCGTACGGAAACATTGTAAAAAAAGGTGTTGGTTCACAAGTGGATTGTTCAAATTTGAAAAAAGGAGCCTACTATATCAATTATGATAACAAAAATGAGAAATTCATTAAAGCGTAATTGAAAACTAAATGAGATTTAATTCCCGTTTCCATATTTTTGGGAACGGGATTTTTTTTAAACTAAAATTATGAAAATAGAACATATAGGTATTGCCGTTAAAGACATTGCCGCCTCAAACGAGTTGTTTAAAGTATTGTTTAATCAAGAAGCATATAAAATTGAAGACGTTGAATCTGAAGGGGTAAAAACATCTTTTTTTATGTTAGGGGAATCAAAAATTGAATTGTTACAAGCGACCAATTCTGATAGTGCCATTGCAAAGTTTATCGAAAAGAAAGGAGAGGGAATGCATCACATTGCTTTTGAGGTGGAAGATATTGATTCTGAAATTGAGCGCTTACGCAATGAAGGGTTTAAATTAATTCATGACATTCCAAAACTGGGAGCTGATAATAAAAGAATTGCTTTTTTACATCCAAAATCTACCAATGGGGTATTAGTGGAATTGTGTCAAGAAATTAAATAATGTCAGACGCAAGGCAAAGAAAGAATATAAAAATTGGCGACTTAGTTGAGGTGGTTAAAAAACAGCATCAACGAACGGGCGAGTTGACAGAAGGGCTTGTAAAACGTATTTTAACCAATTCAAAATTTCATCCCCATGGCATTAAAGTGATGTTAGATACAGGTGAGGTTGGACGTGTTCAAAATATTTTAGAAGATGAGTGAAAATAAGGAAATAAAGTCAACCAGAATAAACAAATATTTAAGTGAATTAGGGTTTTGTAGTAGACGTGCGGCGGATAAATTATTAGAAGAAGGTCGCATCACCATTAATGGAGTTGTACCTGAAATGGGAACTAAAGTAGTAGACGGAGATATTGTTGAGGTGGACGGTAAAGTGGTTCAGAATCAATCTGAGAAACCGGTGTATTTAGCCTTTAATAAACCTAGGGGGATTGTTTGTACCACAGATGATAGGTTTGAGAAAGATAATATTATTGATTTTATAAATTACCCTAGTCGAATTTTTCCGATTGGTAGACTTGATAAACCAAGTGAAGGTTTGATTTTTTTAACCAATGATGGTGACATTGTTAATAAGATATTAAGGGCAAGAAATAACCACGAGAAAGAATATATTGTAACGGTGAATCAGCCTATTACAGATGACTTCATTTATAAAATGGGTAATGGTGTACCAGTGTTAGATACGGTAACCAAAAAGTGTAAAGTTGAAAAAATTGATAAATTTAAATTTAGAATCGTTTTAACACAAGGTCTAAACCGACAAATCCGGCGAATGTGTGAGTTTTTGGGGTATAGGGTGAATAAGCTGAAAAGAGTTAGAATAATGAATGTGACCTTGGATATGCCAGTTGGGCAATGGCGAGATTTAACTCAGGATGAACTGGATGAAATCAATCGTTTAGTGGAAACCTCAAAAAAGACGCATTTTGATGCTTAACTGTTAAAAATTGACCTGTATAACTCGCCCAAACTAATACTTAATCCAAAGGCATAAAAAGGTCGACTTAAGGCGGAACTAATTTCCTTTTGAGTGTTAAAAACTTGGCGATAACCAAAACTTACCCTAGGTGCCAACCAAGGTAATATGTAATATTTTACCTGCGTGCTTAGTCCAAGGGTTGAAAAGTTGGTTTTGCCCAATTGCTCATAATTCCCAAATGTATTTAAATATTGTGTTTTGAATTTACCGCCACCTAAATACAAGGGTAAAGATATCTCCCATTTTTTTGTTTTCAAAAATACCCGTTCGTAAAAAATAGTATTAAAATTCACATCTACTAACACTTTTGAAGGCTGAAAGGCGTTAGGTTCATCCACTGAAATCGTCTTGAATAATAATTTTTCACTTAAGGCATAAAAGCCAAACCCAAATCGGTGTACACCATTGAACTGGGCACCTATTCTTAAACCATTTATTTTTACCTTTTGAGATTGATAGAATGAACGTCTAGCATCCAGACCCAAAACCAGTTTCCATTTTTTATCGCCGTATTTTTTTGGAAATAGTTCTACTTTTGAGCTGTCTTCTGTTTCCTGTTGGGCACTAGCAAAAGACGCCATTAATAAAAAAAGGCACAAAAAATATATTGACTTCATGGAGGCGCAAAGATAAAACTTTACCTTAAAAGGACAACATGCCCAGTTAATTGGTATTCAATGCCCTGTAAATCTTGATATTGAATTTTCCAAACATAAACGTCATCAGGTGATTCAATTCCGTTGTAAGTCCCATCCCAATGTTGGTCAATTGAATTGGCAATAAATATTAACTCACCCCAGCGGTTAAATATTAACATTTCAAATTGACTGATATTATTGGCTTGTGCATAAAACGTATTATTATAAGTGTCTCCGTCAGGGGTAAAAGCATTTGGAACAAAGATTAAAGGATCAAATATAATTTCTACATCTGCCGAAACTTGACAAGTATTGATATCTGTTAATGTGGCGGTGTAGGTGGTATGAGCTGGAGGAGAAACGTAGGGTGAAAAACAATCCACGCACGAAATATGAGTTGGTGGTGACCATAAGATAGAGCCATTTCCTTCTGCCCAAATTTGAACTGTATCGCCAACAATTCCGTAAACGTTTGGAGAAACAGTTATGACTGGAGGTGTAAATAACGCCACTGTTGTGGATTCAGTAGTCGAGCAGCCATTTTCATCTGTAATCGTAACATTATAAGTGGTTTCTTGATGAGGGCGAGCAACAACACTTGAGTTTGTAGAAGTGTTTAAAGTACTACTTGGGTACCAATGGTATTCAACTCCTCCAGATGCCCATAAATTTGCAGTTTGACCTGGACAAATAATGGTGTCAGGATTAATTTGGCCTTCTACAACAATCACATTAACCCTTACTGAATCATAAGTGGTGCCACAGGCATTTGTAAAAGCAACCAGATAACTGGTGTCGACATCAGGAGAAACGTAAGGGTTATAAATCGTATTATCGCTGATGTTGTAATTTGGTGTCCACAAATAATCAGTAGCACCATTTGCCGTAATTTTAATACTGTCACCTTGGCAAATATTTACCTCATCTATTAAATTTGGAAAAGGTATATCCTGATCTACTTGCACTTTTGTGGTGTCAAAAATCTGACAACCTTCTGGTGTAATAATTTCAACTGTGTAATAAGTGGTAATATTTGGTGTGGCGTAAGGTGTGGCAATAAATGGGTCGCTTAAAGTGTTTTCGGGTTGCCAATGGTAAGATGCTCCACCCCCAGCCATCAGTTGGGTACTGTCACCCACACAAATTGCAACATCTTCTCCAGAATTGGCATCCGCACCAAATACAAAAACCGTTAATTCCAGTTGTGAGGAACCACATTCACTACTGATATCAACGGTTAAAGTGGTCTCTTCATTAATCGTAACAAAAGGTGATGCTGAAGTTGGGTCATCAAATAATTCTGGAGGACCCCAAGCATAACCATCTCCACCCGTGGCAAAAACTTGTACGGATGTACCTGGGCAAATCGTGTCACTTAACGCCCAAACTTGGTAGTCTGGCAAAATAACCTCTACTTCTGTGTATGAGGTATCTGGATCATAACAACCTTGGTCATCTAAAGCAACAAGCATTACGGTATAAGTGCCTGGGTTTTCGTATAAATGGGTCGGTGCGACATCTGTTGAAGTTTCGCCATCTCCAAAATCCCAAAAATACGCATTTCCATTTTCACTATTATTTTCAAAAATAGTTGAGTTGGGTAAACAAGTTACCGGTGTAGCTGTACTTAGCGTTGCTTCAATTTTTGATAATTCGAATAAAAAGGCTGCAAGGTTACAGTTTGAACTATTATTGGTCTCTGAAAAAGCACCAGGAGTGGTTGGGAAACCATTTGAATTTCCGCCGCAAGCTGCACAAACAGCATGATAAACTTTACCCGTTTTGTCAAATCGGCTGGTTCCCCCATCTACGTGATCTGTTGAGCCATTTAAACTTCCCATAAACGTGGCGTACTTCAAGTCAATCATATCTTTAGTGAAAAGTGCCAAATAAAAATTACTTCCGCTAGTTTGACTTTGATTGGCGTCTGCTGTAACAGGAAAACCTGAAGTTGTACTGTTGCTGGCGCTTCCGTTATCAACATTCAACTCACCACCCCATCCTGCCACATATATTTCATAACAATCACTCACTAAAAAGGCTGTGGGAGAAATTTCGACATGGCCGGTTCCAGCTCCAAAGACAGAGGCCCATTCGGTTGTTGTTAAATTGGCATTGATTTTATGAATAAATTGTCCGCTATTGGCGTTAATGTAATGTCCAGCTGAAGTTGGATAAGTACCCTCACTTTGCCCGTAAACGTAAACTTTATCATCAATATCGGTTTCTACAAAATAAGCTTGATCATATTCACTCGTACCTAAGTAACTTGAGACCGGGTTGTTGTATAATGGTGCGGTAAATTTTGTTATGTAGCCATCTGTTGTGCCTCCCATAAAACTACTGTTTAGTTGACCTGAAGTATTTGGAAAGTTACTGGAAGTAGTTCCACCAACGACATAGATGTCTCCATTGGAGTTAAGTTGAATTGAATTACCAGATTCCCAACCACTTCCACCTAGGTAGGAACTCCAGAGCAATGTACTTAGATTAGAGTTAAATTTGGCTACAATGGCATCTTGTTCACCATCTAATGAATTGTCAAAGCCGCCAACGATAGGGATGTTATTTGACTTTGTGGTTGAGTTGATATAAACGTTTGAGTTATCGTCCAAAATTATTTCCCCTCTTAATTGATCACCATAATTGTAATGAATATTATTATTACCGTTTGAGATGCCGTCTTCTGCACTCCCGCCATAATATGTAGAGCCTAGCATGTTGCCACCATTTGCCGAAAGTTTAAAGATGTAAATGTCAGACCCTCCGTTAAAATTTATCCCATCAATTGTCATAAAGAGCGGGCCGCCAGCATGTGAATTTTGGAAGCTGTTACCATTCGTTGGAAAATCTGTAGATGCAGTTGCACCCATAATATAAATTTCATTAGCTGAATTTACGATAATACTGTGCGGGGTTTCAGATCCATCACCACCAATAAAGGTTGAGAAAATTAATCCATTGCCATCCGCATTGAATTTGGTTAAACCAATATCTACCTTACCGTTTGCTCCATTAAATGAGTTGTCATAAGCCCCTGAAGTAGTGGGGTATCCGGTTCCAAAAACTATTCCTCCGGCAATTAAATTGTCATTAATGTCTGGGCAAGCGGTCATACCCCAATTGTCAGATGTAGATCCTGTAAAAGTGGAAAAGGCCAATTCAGGGTCTATAATTAAAGTCTTAGTAGAGTCATA